>Ga0075012_10001755_pt1 | contig 21695 bp, 16 predicted proteins | sample All_14_2_FD_71474 | JGI IMG/M metagenome (GOLD analysis project Ga0075012, IMG submission 71474) | Freshwater microbial communities in response to fracking from Pennsylvania, USA - Allegheny Zone_MetaG_DW_15 | ecosystem: Environmental > Aquatic > Deep subsurface > Groundwater > Drilled...
CAGCGGGAGGAGGATCGCCGCCATATCGAGGCGACCGTCCTCGCCAACGTCGAGCGTCTGGTCCTGCCGTACGTGGAACGCCTGCTGCAGGTTAATCTCCCGGAAAAGCAGCGGACCCTGGTCGAGATCATCGACACCAATATCAGGGAGATTACCGCCCCGTTCCTGAAGTCGCTGTCCTCTCTGGCGCTCAGGCTGACCCCGCAGGAAATCGAGGTGGCCGGCATGGTGCGCAACGGCCGCTCCAGCAAGGAGATCGCCGACATGCTCAACCTCTCGGTGGCCGGAGTCGATTTCCATCGCAAGAGCCTGCGCCGGAAACTGGGCTTGACCCATACGGCGCAGAACCTGCGCTCGTATCTGCTTTCTCTCGAATGACGGAAGGTGCGCGGCAATCGTCGCGCCTGTCATCAACCGTGTAGACAAGGAGGAACGCCTGTGACCGATCCGACCGCAAAAACCGTGCTGATCACCGGTGCCACCGGCTATATCGGCCGCCGCCTGACCCATCGGCTGCTTGACGCCGGCAATTGCCGGGTGCGCCTGCTGGTGCGCAACCGCAACAAGGTCCAGGTGGCGATAGCCGGGCGGGTCGACATCCGCGAGGGATCGACGTTCGATAGCGCATCGCTTACGGCGGCGCTGGCAGGCGTCGATTGCGCCTTCTACCTCATCCATTCGATGGGAGAGGGCGATGATTACCGCCGCCTCGACCGGGAGAGCGCCGAGAACTTCCGCCGCGCCTGCATCGCCGCCGGGGTGCGCCGCATCGTCTACCTGGGCGGTCTCGGCCAAAAAGAGAGCGCCAGCACCCACCTGCTGAGCCGGATCGAAACCGGGGAGGTGCTGTCGGCCGAGCCGGAGAAGATCCAGACCATCTGGCTGCGGGCCGGGGTGATCATCGGTTCCGGCAGCGCCAGTTTCGAGATCATCCGCAACCTGGCCCAGAAACTGCCGCTGTTGATCACCCCGCGGTGGGTCCGCACCAGGACGCAGCCGATCGCCATCGCCGACGTGTTGTCCTATCTGCAATATTCCGCCGACCTGGAAGTTGCCGGCAATCTGGTGGTCGACATCGGTGGGGAGGCCCTCCGATTCCAGGACATGATCGTCGAGGCCGGGGCGGCCATGGGGCTGAAGCGCGTCATCCTGCCCGTTCCGGTCCTGTCGCCCCGGCTGTCATCCTACTGGCTGATCCTCTTCACCCCGGTTCCCTACAAGATCGCCTCGGCCCTGGTGGAGGGGTTGAAAAGCGAAACCATCCTCCAGAACGACCACGCCGCCCGCTACTATCCGCAGATTCGACCCCGTAACTTCAGAGAGGCGGTAGCTGCCGCCGAACTCGATCTGGCCCATAACCAGGTCGTCAGTCGCTGGTGCGACAGCAGCGGCCTCCGGGCCTGCGATATCCGCGATTACGATGATCCGGCCGGGGCGGTCCTGCGCGATGTCCGGGTGGTACCGTTCGCCCGGGGCGAGAGGCAGCGGGATGTCTTTGCCAGCGCCTGCCGGCTCGGCGGTCAATTCGGCTGGTCCAGGTATACCGTACTGTGGCGGCTGCGCGGCCTGATGGATAAACTGGCAGGCGGCTACGGTCTCAACCGCGGCCGTCGCGCTCCTGACAGTCTGCGGGTCGGCGACGCCCTCGATTTCTGGAAGGTCGTCGATATCCGTGAAGACAAACGACTTTTGCTCTACGCCCAGATGAAGGTGCCGGGCCAGGCCTGGCTGGAGTTCGACGTCCAGCCGCAGCAACTGGTCCAGACCGCCCATTTCCTGCCCCGCGGCGTGCTCGGCCGTCTGTACTGGTATTCCGTGCTGCCGCTGCACAACCTGGTCTTTCAGGACCTGGCTGAGGCCGTGGTCAAAGCGGCAGGGAAGCCTCAGGGGTGAAATCCGGGGAGAGGAAAAGAAAAACCCCGGCGGAATCGGGGGGATTCCACCGGGGTGATCCGCCGCCGGTTACGGCAGCGAGCTGCTTGACAGCAATGTTATCTCATTACCAGCGGTCGGTACCGATGAAGTCGTTGGTGTTGATGCAGCTGGCCCGCTCGCTGTCCGACAGCGCGTCGATTTCTGTGCTGCCGTCCGCCCTGCCGCTTACGATACAGACGTACTCGTGTCCACTTTTGTCATTGACCCATACCAGGGATCCGAAATCGGTGTTCATATTCCACCTCACTCAGTAGATTGAGTTATGTTCCTGAAACCATCTTCATGCCCTGACGCCTACCAGCGGTCGGTACCGATGAAGTCGTTGGTGTTGATGCAGCTGGCCCGCTCGCTGTCCGACAGCGCGTCGATTTCTGTGCTGCCGTCCGCCCTGTCGCTTACGATACAGACGTACTCGTGTCCACTTTTGTCATTGACCCATACCAGGGATCCGAAATCACCGTTCATGATACACCTCTCGTGTAATGGTTGTCGTTGTCAGGGAATGACTGCTGCCTGTGCTTCCCTTGCCTTTACGATAGGTCTGGCGGCTGCGAATACAATAGGTGGTTTGTGGTAAGAAAATAATAGTAATAACTATCATTGAAAAACCTGTCATTCATGCGCATGAAAGAGGTATAAAGAACGAGAGGGATCGATTCGCAGGAAATCGCGGCACTGGGCGGCGATGGCGGATTGGTTGATGAGCGGGTGAGGTGGGGTGTGCGATTGGGTTTATGCTGCCTCTTCAAAAAAGAAGAGATCTCCTTCAAAACCATCACCGCCAGGACGTTGCTGGCCATGGCGCCGGACGCCCGTCCGGCGAGGCTTGCAGCCGTCTGCGCCGCCAATGCCGACAGCCTGTTGATGGCGGTGCAGGCCGTGCATCGGCTCGGCATCGGTGCCTTCCGCATCATGTCGCCGCTGTTTCCGCGGATGACCCATCCCGATGCGGGCTACCGGTTGACCGATCTGCCCGGCAATCATCGGATCGCCGCCACTCTGCAGGCGGTGAAGGCATGGATCGCCGCCCGCGATATCCGCCTCAGCCTCCATCCCGACCAGTTTGTCGTCCTGTCGTCGCCGCAGGCTGCCGTCGTTGCCAGTTCCATCCGCGAACTCGAATACCAGGGGTGGCTGGCCGAGCAGGTGGGGGCCGAGGTCATCAATATCCATGGCGGTGGGGTCTACGGTGACAAGCGTGGGGCGTTGGAACGCTTCCGCCGGGTCTTTCCGACGTTGTCGTCGCGGGTGCGGAGCCGGTTGACGATCGAAAACGACGACATCAGCTACTCGGTGCGCGATCTGCTGCCGCTGGCCGAACGTCTGGGAATCCCTTTGGTCTATGATGTCCACCATCATCGCTGCCTGCCGGACGGGTTGTCGGTCGAGGAGGCGACGAGATTGGCGGGGGAGACCTGGCAGGCGACCGGCGGTGAACAGTACTGCCATATCTCCTCGCCACGCATGGGCTGGCAGGGCGGCAGCCCGAGACCGCATGCCGACTATATCGACCCCGCCGATGTCCCGGCCTGCTGGCTGGGGCGGACGCTGACGGTCGATGTCGAGGCCAAGGCCAAGGAACTGGCGGTCCTCCGTCTGATGCGGGATCTGGCGGAGACGAAGGCGGCGGGGCCGACGGTCGCGGGCGACGAGGCGGTGCGGGCCGGAATACGGGGTGGGGCGCCGGGACAAAGTGACAACTGACAAGGGAGGGAAGCGCATGCAACTCGGGATCATCGGCATGGGAAAAATGGGCCTGCCGCTCGCCCTCAACGGGCGGGACAAGGGAATTGATATCATCGTCCACACGGAAAAGGCGGCGAAGTTGGCGCTGCTGGAACGGGAGGGGATCAGGGGGTTCGCCCGGCTGGAGGAATTCGCAAGTGCCCTGCATCGTCCGCGCGCCGTCTGGCTGATGGTCCCGGCCGGCCAGGCGGTGGACGACACCATCGCCAGGCTCCTTCCCCTGCTCGAGGGCGGTGACTGCATCATCGACGGCGGCAACTCCCACTACCGCGACAGCCAGCGGCGGTACCAGGAACTGGGCGAGCGGGGCCTCCGCTTTCTCGATGTCGGCACCAGTGGCGGCACCGGCGGGGCCAGGAACGGCGCCTGCCTGATGGTCGGCGGCGATGGCGAGGTCTATGCCGCCCTGGAACCGGTGTTCACCGCCCTGAGCGGCGGCATGGGTTGCGCCCTGCTGGGACCGGCCGGCTCCGGCCATTTCGTCAAGATGATCCATAACGGTATAGAATACGGGATGATGCAGGCGATCGGCGAGGGGCTGGAGATCCTCCGCCACGCCCCCCTGCCCCTGGAACCGGATCGGGTCACCGCCGTGTGGCAACGGGGCTCGATCGTCTCCGGCCTGCTGATGGATATGACGGCGGCGGCGCTGGCCCGGGAACCGGGCCTGGAATCGATCCAGGGGGTGGTCGCCGTCTCGGGCGAGGCCAACTGGACCGTCGAGGAGGCGGTGCGTCTCGGCGTCTCGGCACCGGTGATCGCCACCGCGCTGTTCTCCCGGTTCAAATCCCAGGACCGCCAGAGATATGCGGAAAAGACCGTGGCGGCGATGCGCCGCGAATTCGGTGGCCATAGCGTCGTGACCGGCGGAGGGGAGTGAGCCATGGACAACAGGGGATCGTTGCTGTTTATTTTCGGCGCCACCGGTGATCTGGCCACGAAGAAGATCCTGCCGGCGCTGCAGCATTGGTATGACGAGGAGATGCCGTTTGCCCGGATCTGGTGCCTGGGGCGGCGAGCGCTGGATAAGGGAGGATATTGCCGTCTGGTCGAGAAAAAAGGCGGGTTCCGCCTGACCGAGCCCATGCAGGCGCGGATCGGTTACCACCGCCTGGAATTCGATGATCCCTGGGCCTATGCCGACCTGCGCGACCGGTGCGACACGGAACCGGCCGTTGACGAACGGAGGCTGTTCTTCCTGGCGGTCAAACCCGAGGCCTTCGTCACCGTGGCCACCCGGTTGCAGCAGGCCGGCCTGTTCATCGGCGGCGACCCCAACCATCGGCTGCTGTTTGAAAAACCCTTCGGTGAGAGCCGGACCTCGGCCGAGGAGATCCAGGCCATGCTGATGACCCTGGCCGACGAGGAGCAGGTGTACCGGATCGACCATTATCTCGGCAAGGACATGATCCGCAATCTCCTCGCCATCCGCTTCGCCAACCGGATCTTTGCCGAGAGTTGGAACGGCCGGGCCGTCGAGACGGTGGAGATCACCAGCATCGAGACCGCCGGGGCCGAAGAGCGGTTCGAGTATTATGACCGGGCCGGGGCCGTCAACGACATGATCCAGAGCCATCTCCTGCAGATGCTGGCGCTGGTGGCGATGGCGGCGCCGGACAACTTCGAGGCGGAGCCGATCCGCCGGCGCAAGATCGACGTTCTTCATCATGCCGGCCTCGACCCCGGCCGGCCTCCGGTTCTTGGTCAGTACCGGGGCTATGGGCCGGAAGGGACCGCGTCGTCGACGGAGACCTATGCCGAGGCCGCCTTGCGGGTCGATACCGGACAGTGGCCCGACACCGTCTTTCTCCTCCGGACCGGCAAGAAGATGGGGGAAAAACGCACCGAAATCCGTCTCCGCTACCGCCCGAATTCCATGTGCTTGAACTGCAGCGAGGAGGTGACGGCGGAGGCCAACGAACTGGTGATCGAGGTCTATCCCCAGGAAGGGGTCCTTCTCCGGTTCAATTCCAAGGTGCCGGGCTACGGCTATGCGCTGGAACCGGTGCTGGCCCGCTACTGCCACAGCTGCACGGTCGAGGGCCACATGCCGGAGGCCTATGTCAAGCTGCTGAAAGACGCCCTGGCCGGTGACAAGACCCTGTTCGCCAGTTTTGCCGAACTGCTGGTCCAATGGCGGATTGCCGACCGGATCCGCGGCGCCGCCCGGGGGCGAGGCCCGGTGATCTATGAGCCCGGGGCGATGACGGTCGGCGGCGAAGGGGGGGCGGGATGCTGACCTGGATAGCGGTGTCCCAGCCGATTCGCGAGGACATGGCGGTGTACCGGGATGATCCGCACAAGCGGCCGGTCATCGAGATCAGCCGCGATTTCGCCGCTCACGGGATGCATGAGAGCATCCTGCACCTGCCGCTGCACACCGGCACCCATATCGATTATCCCCTGCACGCCATCCCGGGCGGCAAATGTTCGAGTGATTACCAGCTGTTTCCGGCCGAATTCGAGGCCCTGGTGGTCGATGTGACGGCGGCGGCCCCGCTCTGCATCGGCCCGACCGAGCTGGGCGATCTGCCGCCGGCGGGGGTGGAGGCGGTGTTCATCAAGACCCGACGGACACTGCTACGGCGATTTGACCCCGATTTTCCCTGGCTGACCGGCGACGGTGCCGACTGGCTGGCCCAATTTCCCCTGCGTTTCGTCGGCATCGATCAGTTGGGGATCGAACGCAACCAGCCGGATCATCCTACCCATCGCCGCTTGCTGGAGCGGGACATCCTCATCATCGAAGGCCTGGACCTGACGCCGATCGCGGCCGGCCGGTGCCGTTTCCGGGCCTTCTCCCTCGGCATCGAAGGGGTGGAGGCCGAGCCGCTGCTGGTCTTTGCGGCCCCGGTCGAGGAGCCGGGGCAACCGTCTCCCATTGTCCGATGATCGCCATGTCCGCCGCCATCCTGCATTCAGTCGTGCCTCGCCGTTGCGCCTGTCAAGATGATTGAGGGGATACCGTCCCGACGGGCCCGGAACGGTATCCCCTTCGCCGGTGGGAGCCATGAGGGTCAGCCGATCGAGGGCTTGGACCGGGTTCGGAACCGGCCGAGGATTCCGTCATCTCCTTGAAGTTCAATTGAGTTTGCATATACACTGTATCTAGCCGGGGACGGTTTTTGCCGCTGACCGATCGATTGGCGTGGCAGGCCGGTTATCACCGGGACAGCAGCTGCATGTCAACGCACTATCGATACCCGTTTTTTTGGAGAAGAGAGAAATCCCATGGCACAGGTTCACCGCAATTCCCCGGCTTCCGGCACGCGATGGTTGACGTTCGTCATGCTGGCGGCGCTTTTCGTCCTCACCGGTTCCGGCTGTTCGCCCCCGGAACCGGTCCGCATCGGCTATGTCGGCGGGATCTCGGGAAGGGTTGCCGATCTCGGGATCACCGGGCGGGATGGGGTGCAGCTGGCGGTGGAACAGAGAAACCAGGCGGGAGGTGTTTCCGGCCACCCGGTTGAAATCATTTTCAGGGATGATCACCAGGACCCGGAGATGGCGCGGAGGGTCGTCGAAGAGCTGATCGAAATCGGCGTTGCCGCCATCGTCGGTCCGATGACCAGTGCCATGGGCGTGGCGGTGGTGCCGATCGTCAACGAGCACCGGGTCCTCATGGTGAGCCCGACCGTTACGACTGAGGAACTGTCCGGTCTCGATGACTATTTCTTCCGGGTGTCGTCGACAACCGGATATTTCTCGACCCGAAATGCCGAGTACCAGTTGGGCATCAAAAACCTGCGGCGGATGGCCGCAATCTACGACCTGGGAAATCGGGCCTTCAGCGTCAACTGGCTGCAGAACTTCCGTCGGATCTTCGTCGCCGGGGGCGGCGAAATTGTCACCGAGGTAAGCTTCGTTTCGGGAGGCGATGAGAAATATATCGAGCTGGCTAGAAGGGCGTTGACAAGCGGGCCGGACGGCGTCCTGATCATTGCCAATTCCGTTGATTCGGCCCTGCTCTGCCAGCAGATCCGCAAGCTCGACAGTGCGGTCCCGATCACCCTGGCGGACTGGGGGGCGACCGAGAGGCTGCTGGAACTCGGTGGACGGGCCGTGGAGGGGGTGACCGTCATCCAGACCTTCGACCGGGACAGTGATAATCCCCGCTACCGGGAATTCCGGCAGGCATATCTGCAGCGATTCAATCGTGAACCCGGCTTCGCCGGGGTCTATGCCTTCGAATCGGCCAACGTCATCTTCGAGGCGTTGGCGAAGATGGAACCGGGAAAGGACCTGAAACAGACCATACTGGCGACTCCGGAATTCGATGGCCTGCAGAATTCGTTTCATTTCGACCGGTTCGGAGATGTGTCGCGTCCACACGCCTCGATCAGTATCGTTGAAAACGGGCAGTTCGTGGTCAAGGAATAATCCCATGGCATCGCAGCGGCCGCTTGGACAATTGCTGGGGATACAGATGGTCATCATCACCGTCGTCCCCCTGCTGATGGTCGCGCTGCTGCTGTGGCTGCTGGCCATCCCGCGGATTCGCGAAGCCATCTCGGTCCGGCATCAGGTGCTGGCCGGTTCGATATCCGGGCGGATTACGACGATGCTGACCGGGGCGGAGCATGAACTGAAATTCCTCGGCAACTATATCGACTCCCGGGGAGTCCAGTCGCAGGAATATTGGTGCACCCTGCTCGATGCCCATGTCGGCGAGGGAGAGATCTTTGAGGCCATTTACCTCAGTGACGAGGGCGAACGGGTGGAGGCCGTCGGTCTGCCGGTCACCCAGGTCGGCAAGCGGGAGGATATGCTGGGGCTGGACCTTTCCCTCAGGCCCTTCTTCCGCAAGGTGAAGACAAGATCGGCATCGACCTGGTCGGAGACCTTCCTGTCCACGATCAGCGGCCGGCTCGCCATCGCCTTGCTGATTCCGGTGGGGGACAGAGTCCTGATCGGCGAGATCACCATTGAACACTTGTCGGACTTCATAAGCTTCATGCCGGGCCGGTCGGCGTTGTTCATCATGATCGTCGATGAGGACGGCAGGGTCATTGCCGACTCGCAAAAAATCTACAGCGGCCAATCGCTCGATACCTCACAGATCCCTGTCCTGCGACAGCAGGCCCCGGGCGGGACTGTGCCGGCCACGGAACGGGTCTTCTTCGCCGATCGCGAATATATCAGCACTGCGGTGACGGTGGACGAATTGGGATGGAAGGTCCTGGTCTCCCAATCTTCGCGCGAGGCGTTCCAACTTCTGACCGAAACATATTGGTTTGTCGCCGTCGGAGTCGTGATCGCCCTCGTGCTGGCGGTGATCGCCTCATTGAGCAACTCGGTCGCCTGGTCGCGCTCGTTCCGGCGGTATATTGCCCAGGTGCAGGAAATATCCGGCGGCGACTACGACCGACCATGGCCCGGATCGAACATCGCCGAATTTTCCGAACTGGAAGGCCATCTGCAGACAATGGCCGGGGCGATTCAGGCGCGGGAGAGGGCGTTGTCGGCGAGTGAGGCGAAATACCGGTCGGTCGTCAGCAACGCCCCGGTCATCATCGTCCAGATCAACCCCGAGGGAATAATCACCCTTTATGAGGGGAAGGGCCTTGCAGCCATGGGGATGAAGCCGGGAGAGGGCGAGGGGCAATCGTGGTTCGAGTTGTTCCGGAATGACAAGGAGCTGTGCGACCATGTCAGAAGGGCGATCGCCGGCGAGGAACAGCAGTTCACCTCGGAGTACGAAAACGGGGCCTATGATATACACCTTGCGCCGGTGCGGGAGGATGGCGGCGCCTGTTCGGTCCTCTGTATTGCCGTTGACATCACCCGCAGGGTGGCGGCGGAAAAGGGGCTCCACGAGTATGCCTGTCTGCTGGAAGAGTCGCAGAAGGTGGCCCGGCTCGGCTTTTATATCTTTCATCCGCCGGCAATGGCCTGGCAGGCATCCGAGGTGCTTGATGAGATCCTCGGCATCGACGATGCCTATCCCCGGTCGCAGGAGAGTTTTCTCGACCTGGTGCATCCCGAGGATCGGCCGATGCTGTCCGCCTATCTCTCCCGGTCGATGCAGAAACGCGATGCTCCGTTTGATGAGGATTTCAGGATCGTCCGGGCCGACGACCGCAGGGAGCGCTGGGTGCATGGTCGCGCCAGCGGAGCGAAATTGCTCTGGCAAGGGCAGGACAGGATCATCGGCGTCATCCAGGATATCACCGAGAAGAGACAACTGGAGACCCGGCTGCGCAAGGCCCAGAAGATGGAATCGCTTGGCCTGCTGGCCGGCGGGGTGGCCCACGACCTGAACAATATCCTCTCCGGCATCATCAATTACCCGGAACTGATAATGATCGATCTCCCTCAAGGAAGCCATCTCCGGGCTCCGCTGATGGCAATCCGTGATGCCGGCCAGAGGGCGGCGGCGGTGGTCGACGACCTGCTGTCGCTGGCGCGCGGGGTTTCGACCGTCTTCGAGAACAACAACCTCAACCGGATAGTCGGGGAATATTTTGAATCGCCCGAGTTCGAGCTTCTCAGATCGCTGCATGGCGAGGTGAGATTCAGCACGGCGCTGGAGCCGGAACTGCTCAATATCAACTGCGCGGTCATTCATATCCGCAAGTGTGTGATGAACCTGGTGACCAACGCTGCCGAGGCGATCCAGGGCAAAGGGGAGGTCGTCATCACGACCCGTAACCAGTACTGCGATGAACCTCTGCCGGAATTCCCGGAAATGGAAATAGGCGAGTATGCCGTTCTCTCGGTCGCCGACACCGGCATCGGTATCTCCGCGGAAAGTCTTGGCCGGATCTTTGAGCCCTTTTTCTCGCGGAAGTTGAGCGGGCGGAGCGGGACCGGTCTGGGGCTGGCGATGGCCTGGAGCACGATACGCAATCATAACGGCGGGATCACCGTCGAGAGCGGCGGGGGCGGCACCGTCTTCGACCTGTATTTCCCGGCCAACCGGGAGGATCTCGATTCTGCCGTCGATTTCGTCGATCTCCGGCAGTACCTGGGGCATGGGGAGCGGATACTGGTCGTCGACGATGATGAGATCCAGCAGATCATCGTGCAGAAGATGCTGGAACGGCTGGGATATGTCGCCCACGTCGCCGGCAGCGGCGAGGATGGCCTGCGCTTCCTGCAAACGGCCAGGGTCGACCTGGTGATCCTCGATATGCTGTTGGGGCCGAGTATGGACGGATACGAGACCTACCTGAAGATCCTGGAAATACACCCGGGACAGAAGGCGATTATCGCCAGCGGCTACTCGCAGAGCGCCGATGTGCAGAAGGCCATGGAATGCGGGGTGAAAAAATTCGTCAGAAAGCCGTACTCGATCCGCAAACTGGCCGTAGTCCTCCAGGACACGCTGCGGCAGGAATAATCGACGGCGATGGGGCCGCGGAATACGAAAAAACCGGGGAGAACCAGCAGACTGCACTGGCTCAACCCGGTTGGGGGGGCGGGGATGCATCCTTAAGTGGATTGATCACAACTATGCAACACCCATGCCATGATGATGGGTGGTCGCATGGCCGTCTGGCACAGGAGTTCTTCTGTGATCCGATGGAGTCCCGTTTCTCCTACCGCCGCCGCTGCCGGTTACATAATTCTCCTTCAGATTTCGAAACTGTCTACGTTATCGGTTTATTGTAATTACTGCCGTTTTTTCAACTGTCTGGCGAATGTCTTCGCTGCTCAGGGGATGCGGGACAGGCAATGGCGGATCTGCGGCAGGGCCGCCAGGTCCGCCAGCCATTCCGGCGGAATCGCCGCCGAACCTCCTGACGCCCCGAGGATCATCCCGATCACCATACCCCGGGCCGCCGAATCGCCGCCGGCCATGACGTTTTCGATCAGGGCCTCCCGCAGATTCGTCTCATAGCGAAGGATGAGATGGACGGCCGCCGGCAGGGCGGCGTTGATGGCGCACATCTGGCCGAATTCCTTGACCACCGCCAGGCTGTCGCGGCCGACCGCATCGACCGCCGTGCGCAGCCGCAGATCGAGATCGATATCGCCGACACCCTGCTCGAGCTCCGTGAGGATCGCCTCTTTCGCCGTTGCTCCATGGAGCACGGCGAAGGCGCAGCGGGCGATGAAGGCGGTGCCGTCCTTGATCCCTGGACCGGCATGGGTCATCGCCGTCTGCTGCTGGGCCGCCTGCAGCAGGGTGTCGAGATCGTCGCGGTATCTGTAGACCAGTGGCGCGATCCGCGCCGGACCGCCGAGGTCGGTCGATGGCGACCCGCTGTCGGCGGCGCTCAACCCCTGGGCGAAGCGGGCCAGGGTATCCTTGGTCGCCCGGTCGACATAGCCGGTGGTCGTCGTGCCGAACTGCCGCCAGCGGTCGGCGAAATCGGCCGGCGAGAAGTCGCCGGTGGCGGCCAGCGACTCGAGCAACAGCATCGTCTGATCCCCGTAATGGGTGAATTCGCCGCGTTTTTTGCTCGGGTGGTAGGACCCCTGGGGCGGCGCCAGAAGGCGGTCGACCCGTCCGATCTCCCGGGCAAGCTTGGTGGTATCATAGATCCAGTGGGCGCCAAGGGCGAGTGAATCGGCAGCCAGCGAGGCGAGCACCATGGCCTGAGCCTTGTCGTTCATGGCATCTCCTGAGTTGATAAGGGATAAGGGGTGGCGACGGCAAGTCCATCGTCTCTGGTCTACCATAAGGATGGATGATCGACTGTCAAAGGATCGGAGCGGGAGTCGGCGGCGATTTCAGGCCGGAAGGTGATTTTTTTCTTGGCCGAATCGGCGCCTGTGGGGTAAATGAATGCCCGATGCCTTGACACCTCCGAGGTGTGTCGGCCCTGGTTGCCCATCGTCATCGATATCCGGAACCGACAGAGGCCAGTCGCCGCCTGGTTGCTCTCCTGCCATGAGTGAAAGGAAGATCTCGTGTCATCCACTGCCGTTCGTCATCTCCTGACCAGACCCCTGGCAGTGCCCGTCGCCGGCGGTTTCCTGCTCGTTGCCGCCCTGATCCTGATCGATGGTCCCAGTGGTGCCATCTGCGCGGCCATCGACCGGGTCCTTGCCGCCGGGCTGAACAAATATCTCCACCTCCCGGTCCCTGCTGGACCCGAGACCCGGCCGCCGGGTGCGGCACTGATTCCGCCGGTCCTCAGCAGTGCCGCCTGGCTGGTCCTGACAGCCGTCTTCATCGTCCGCCGCTCCCTTCTTCCCGTCGTATCGCTGTTCCTGCTCGGGACGATGATCGGCGCCGCCATCCTCATCCTCCGGACCAAGGGCTGGTTGGTCGCCCCGGCCCTGCCCCTGCTTTCGGTGCTGTTGTACACCCTCTTCCTGACCGTGCTCGGCTCGCTGTCCTTCCGTCTCCGGCGTTCCTTCCGGCTGCACCGGCAGGGCAGCTTTCAGCAGCGGATGCTCGAACTGCTGGCGACGCTGGTCGAGACGCGGGACCCCTCCTGCGTCGGCCATGTTGCCAGGATGCAGAACTATGTCCGGGTCCTGACCGGGCGCCTGGCGCGCGGCGGCAGGCACGCCGCCATCCTGACCCCGCGATACCGCGAGCTCCTGGTCCTGCTCTGCCCGCTTCATGACATCGGCAAGGCGGCGGTGCGGGACGCCGTACTGTTGAAGTGGGACCGTCTGACGGAGGAGGAAATGACGGAGATGCAGCGGCATGTGGACCATGGCGAGGCCCTGCTGCAGGCGGTGGTCTGGCGGGCGGAGGACCGGGAATTCGTTGAACTGGCACGGGCCATCATCGGCAGCCACCATGAGCGATGGGACGGCGGCGGCTACCCCCGCGGCCTCCGGGGAGAGGAGATCCCCCTGGCCGGGCGGATCGTCGCCGTCGCCGAGGTCTACGACGCCCTGATCAGCCGGCGCTGCTACAAGAACGCCTACACCCGCGAACAGTCGCGGGCCATCCTGATGAAGGGTAAGGGGACCGCCTTCGATCCGGACCTGGCCGATGCCTTCCTCGAGGTCGAGGAAGAGTGGTGGAAGATCAGTCTGACCTACAGCGACACCACCGATCCGTTGGAAGGGCTGCGTCCCTGACCATCAGCATTCACGGGACGGCGGCGGTGATGGGGATGCAGGGTTCGCCGTCACAGCCATGGACCTCGATGGAGACATGCGACAGCCCGGCGAACTGCTGCAGCAGGTCCTTGTAGTGGCCGATCGGCAGCGGCGCATGGGTGACGATGGCGATGATCGCCGCGTAGTCGGCCGGTCCGACCCGCCAGATGTGGATGTCCGAGACCCTGTTGTCCCGGTCGCCTTCGACCACGGCCCGGATCCTGGTCAGCAGCTCCCTGTCGATGCCGCTGTCGAGCAGGATCGGGCCGGTCTGCCGCAGCAGCGAGAGAGACCAGCGGGTGATGACCAGCGCCCCGACGATGCCCATCAGCGGGTCGAGCCACTGCCAGCCCAGGAACTTGCCGAAGCCGAGGGCGACGATCGCCAGCACCGAGGTCAGGGCGTCGGCCATGACGTGGAGGTAGGCCGCCTTGAGGTTGTGATCGTGATGGTGGTGCTGGTCATGTCCGGCCCCGTCGCCATGGTCGTGATCGTCGTCATGGTCATGGCGATCCTGCAGCAGGAAGGCGGAGACGATGTTGACGGCGAGGCCGACACAGGCGACGACGATCGCCTCGTTGAAGCGGATCGGCTGCGGCATGGCCATCCGCTGGAGCGATTCGGCCATCATCATCAGGGCGACGCTGGCCAGGGCGATGGCGCTGGCGAACCCCCCGAGGACGCTGACCTTGCCGGTGCCGAAGGCGAACGAAGGGTTGCCGGCGTTTCTGGCCGCATAGCGGTAGGCGAAGATGGTGATGAGGAAGGCGGCGGTGTGGGTGCCCATGTGCCAGCCATCGGCCAGCAGGGCCATCGAGCCGAAGGCGAGGCCGGCGGCGATCTCGACCGCCATCGTCAAGGCCGTCAGGTACAGGACCAGACGGGTCCGTTTCTCGCCATGCCGGCTGACGGCGCTGAAGTCATGGCTGTGCTGCCATTGTGCGATCGATTGACTGTGCATGGATATCGTGGGTGGGGTTGTCGTCACCGGCTGCAAGACGGCAGGGGCTGCCATCCCCTGCACCGGGTCCGGGCGGGTTTCAGATTTTCTCTCGCCGGCTGGCCAGCAGCACGCCGTCCTTCAGGGTGCAGCAGCGGTCCATGCGCGCGGCCAGGTCCATGTTGTGGGTCACCATGACCGTGGCGAGCGAGCGTTCACGGCACATGCCGTGCAGCAGGTCAAAGACCAGGTTGCCGGCGCGGCTGTCGAGATTGCCGGTCGGTTCATCGGCGAGGAGCAGGGCCGGTTGCATGATCAGGGCCCGGGCCAGCGCCGTCCGCTGCTGTTCGCCGCCGGACAGCTCGGCGACGCGGTGCTCGCGGCGGTGGTCGAGTTCGACCCGGGCCAGCAGTTCCCGCGCCGCCGGTTCGATCTCGGCCTTCTTCCTGCCGGCGATCAGCGCCGGCATCATCACATTCTCCAGGGCGGTGAATTCCGGCATCAGGTGGTGGAACTGAAAGATGAAGCCGAGGGCGCTGTTGCGGAACCGCGCCAGTTCCCGGTCGTTTTTCCTGGTCAGGGCGTCGCCGTTGAACAACAACTCGCCGCCCGAAGCGGTGTCGAGGGTGCCGAGGATCTTCAGCAGTGTGCTCTTGCCGGATCCCGAGGCGCCGACGATCGCCAGCATCTCCCCGGCCTCGACCTTGAGGTTGATCTCGTGCAGCACCGTCAACTCCCCGGCGCCCACCGCAAAGGTCTTCGATATCGCCCTCGCCTCGAGCAGCGGCGTCATGACAGCACCTCGGCGGGGCGGACCTGGGCGGCCTTCCACGACGGATAGAGGGTGGCGGTCAGGGTGATGATGATCGAACTGACGGCGACGATGGCGACGTCGAGCGGCAGCACCTTGATCGGCAGGGTGGTCATCGGGTAGACGTTGGAGGGCAGTTCGATGAACTGGTAGCGGGACAGGATCTCGCAGAGGCCGAGGCCGCCGATCACCCCAAGGGTGGTCCCGGCCAGGGCGATGACCGCCCCCTGGAAGAAGAAGATCCGCATGATCGAGGTCGAGGTCGCGCCCATCGACATGAGGATGGCGATGTCGCGCCCCTTCTCCATCACCACCATCACGAGGGCGCTGATGATGTTCAGCGCCGCCACCAGGATGATCAGGGCAAGGCAGATGAACATGCCGATCTTTTCCAGCTTGAAGGCGGCGAAGAGGTTGTGGTTCATCGACATCCAGTCCTTGCCGATGAACCCGGGCCCCAGTCCGGCGACGAGCCGGGCGGCGATCTGGTCGGCGCGGTTCAGGTCCCGGTCCTCGATCCTGACCTCGATGCCGTGGACGATATCGCCGATGCCGAGAAAGGCCTGGACGTTGGCAAGCGACATGTAGGCCAGGGTCGAATCGTACTCGAACATTCCCGATTCGAAGATCCCGGTGACCAGGCAGGTCTTGATCTTGGGGATGACGCCGGTCGGCGTCAGGGGGCCCGAGGGCGAGATCAGCCGGACCCGGTCGCCGACCCCGACCTGCAGGTCCTGGGCCAGGTTCTTGCCGAGGATGATGGCCGGTATCCTTGTCGCCTGGTCCTGAACCAGATCGTGGATACTGCCCGCTTTCATCTGTGTCGGCAGCTTGATCACCGTTTCCGCCGTATCCGGGTCGATGCCGCGCAGGACGACGCCGGTGCCGCCGCTGGTGCCGCTGAGCAGGGTCTGGGCATAAAGATAGGGGGTGGCGGCGACGACGCTGTCGGCGTCGAGGATCTGCTCGCGGACCTTGCGGTAGTTATGGATGCTGCCGCCGACCTGCTGGACGATGATGTGCGAATTGATGCCGAGGATCTGATCACGCAGCCCGTCGGTGAATCCCGAGTAGACCGAGAGGACGACGATCAGGGCGATGACGCCGACGGTGATGCCGGCGACGCTGATCAACGAGATCAATGAGATGAAGCCGTGCCGGTGCTTGGCCTTGAGGTAGCGGCGACTGATGAACCACTCGTACATCTCAGCCCTCTGCCCCTGCCGCGTCCCGATCCTTCGCCGCTCCCCTGGCCTCAGGCTTGAGGTGGGGGAAGAGAATGACGTCGCGGATCGACGGTGCATCGGCCAGCAGCATGACCAGCCGGTCGATGCCGATGCCTTCGCCGGCGGCCGACGGCATCCCGTACTCGAGGGCACGGATGTAGTCCTCGTCCAGCACCGGATGGACCTCCTCGTCGCTGCCGCGCTCGGCGATCTGCTTTTCGAAGCGCTGGCGCTGGTCGACCGGGTCGTTCAGTTCGCTGAAGGCGTTGGCGATCTCGCGGCCGGTGATGAACAGCTCGAAGCGGTCGGTGACGGTCGGGTCGGCCTCGTTGCGGCGGGCCAGCGGCGACACCTCGGTCGGATACGAGGTGATGAAGGTCGGGTCAATGAGCTGTTCCTCGACCAGCAGTTCGAACAGCTCGGTCTTGGCCTTGCCGATCCCGGCCTGGGAATCGAGTTTGATCCCCTTTTCCTGTGCCAGGGCGAAGACCCGGGCTTCGTCGGCGAGGACCGCCGGGTCGATGCCGGCGATCTCGACCAGGGCCTGCTCCATGGTCAGCCGCCGCCAGGGCGGGGTAAGGTCCACCGGCGTCCCCTGGTAGCTGATCTGCAGTGTGCCGTTGACCTCCCGGCAGATCGACGCGATCATCTCCTCGGTGAGGTTCATCAGGTCGTCGTAGGTGGCGTAGGCCTGGTAGAACTCGAGCATCGTGAATTCCGGGTTGTGGCGGGTCGACAGGCCTTCGTTGCGGAAGTTGCGGTTGATCTCGAAGACCCGCTCGAAGCCGCCGACCAACAGGCGCTTGAGATAGAGCTCGGGGGCGATGCGGAGGAACAGGTCCATGTCGAGGGCATTGTGGTGGGTCTTGAACGGCTTCGCGGTGGCGCCGCCCGGCACCGCCTGCATCATCGGTGTTTCAACCTCCATGAAGCCGTGATCATTCATGTATTGCCGGACCAGGCGGATGATCTCGACCCGTTTGCGGAAGGTTTCGCGGCTCTCCGGGGTGACGATCAGGTCGACGTAGCGCTGGCGGTAGCGGGTTTCGACATCGGTCAGGCCGTGCCATTTCTCCGGCAGCGGCCGCAGCGATTTCGAGATCATGGTGATGGTCGAGGCCATCAGCGACAACTCGCCGGTCTTGGTCTTGAACAGGGTCCCGGCGACACCGACGATGTCGCCGATGTCCCATTTCTTGAAGACATTGTACTGTTCCTCGCCCAGGGTGTCGCGCTGCAGGTAGATCTGGAGCCGGCCGGAGGCGTCGGCGAGATGGCAGAAGGCCGCCTTGCCGAACTTGCGCAGCGACAGCACCCGGCCGGCGATGCTGTAGCGGCTGTGGCCCGGTTCCGCCTGTTCCGGCTGCAGGCCGTCACCCCTGGGCAGCAACTCCTGCACCGAATTGGCAGGCTTGAAGGAGTTGCCGTAGAGGTTGACGCCGAGGGCGGCGAGGGCGTCGGCCTTCTCCCGGCGCTGGGTCAGTACTTGGTTGTCCTTGTTCATGGTCCGTGGTGTGCTGAGATTGACCGAAGGGCTTCGGCAGACTATAAAAAAAAGCGGCAGAATCTGCCGCTTCTCCAGGTACACGAGTACCCTACGACTTACCGGGATTCGCCGGCGCTGTCAATTCTTTTCCAATAGGGCGACGGTCTCGATATGGTGGGTCTGGGGAAACATGTCGACCGGCTGCAGCCGCCTGACGGTGAAGCCGGCGGCGATCAGATCGCCGAGGTCGCGGGCGAGTGTCGCCGGGTCGCAGGAGGTGTAGACCAGGCGTCGGCCGGTGAGCACCGCCAGCTGCCGCGCCAGGCCGGGGGCGCCCTGGCGTGGCGGGTCGATGACCACGCAGTCGAAGACCTGCCCCTGGGCGGCCAGCTGGTCGCAGGCGGCATGGATCGGCGATTGGCGGAACTCGGTGGTATCGAGTCCGGCGCCTAAGGCATTGACCCGGGCGCTGCGGATCGCCGAGCCCTGGCCTTCGATGCCGAGCAGGCGGCGGCACCTCGCCGCCAGCGGGATTGAGAAGTTGCCCATGCCGCAGAACAGGTCGAGGACCGATTCCTCCGGGCCGGGCGCGGCGCATGCGACAACGGCGGCGATCAGCCGCCGGTTCTGCTCGAGGTTGACCTGGCAGAAACCGCCGGCCTCCCAACCCAGGGTCAACGCCGGTTCTCCCGGCTCCGCCGGATAGGTGACGGAGAGGCTGCGGCCGATCTCGGGGCCACGTCCGGCGGCGGGGGTGAGGGGGAAATCCCGGCCGGCGAAGAAGATCCGGTCGATGGGCGCCGACTCGCGGCAGAGCACAGCCGCCTGGTCGAAATCGCGGGACCGCGGCCGCCGGTTGAGGCCAAAGACGCAGACCGTGCCGCCGCTGTCGGGATCGGCCATGATCTCCAGTTCCGTCGTTCGTTGCAGCAGCGACGAACAGGCCGGGTGCGAGCGCAGGGCGGCGAGGGTCCGGTTGACATCGTCGCGGGCGATCAGGCATTGGGCCACCGCCACGCTCTCATGACGGTGAAAACGACGGAAGCCGGGTCGGCCCTGGGGGTCGATCTGCAGCCGGATGCGCTGGCGGTAGCCGAACTCGCGGGGGGACGGCAGCGGTTCGGCGAGGACGGACGCTGTCCGGCGCACGGCCGGCTCGGGGTGGCGCGCGAGCAGATCGCTGATGACCGCCTTTTTGATCCCCAGCTGGCAGGGATAATCGCCGTGTTGCAGGTCGCAGCCGCCGCAGGCGCCGTAGTAGGGGCAGGGGGGATCGATCCGCCGGGGATGCGGGGCGTGGATTGCGACCGCCACGCCTTCGACGAGCGATTTCGCCTCCCGTTCGAGGCGGACATCGACGGTCTCGCCGGGCAGGGCCAACCGGACCAGGGCCGCCCGGCCGTCGTCGAGACGGCCCAGGCCGTAGCCGCCGTTGATCACTTTGCTAATCGCGAGGTGATGGATATTCATCTTCCAAATACCGATCAGTGGTGTAGAATATCTGTAATTACACCAGGAATTGAGGCGGTGGGCCGAGGTTCCGGGTGCCGCGGGCGACCCGCCTGGATTTTCAATTTTTTCATACTATAACATCCATTGTCTTGTCGAAACCTCTTCTTCCTGCTGGCCCTCTTCTTCCTGCTGCCGGTATCGCCTGCCGTCGCGGTGACGGTTGATGTCCAGGTCAAGGGGGTCAGGGATGCCGTTTATGACAATATCCTCTCCCGCCTGAAGATATTTCTCCACAAGGACAGCCGCCGCCTCACCGCCTTCGAGATCACGCGCCTGCACCGCCGGGCGAAGACCGATATCGAAGAGGCCGTGGCGCCGTTCGGCTACTACGCGCCGGTCATTGTCGGTACCCTGGACCAGGAGGGGGATACCTGGAGGGCCGTCTATACCGTCAGCCTGGGGGAACCGGTGCGGGTGACGGCCGTGCGGATCACGGTGGAGGGGCCGGGGCAGGCCGACCTTGCCGGAGCCGGCAGGGACTTTCCGCTCACGACCGGCGATGTTCTCGATCAGAATCTCTATGAAAAAGGCAAGAAACAGCTGGTGCGTTCGGCCCTGCGGCTGGGATTTCTCACCGCCCGCTTCTCGAGGCTCGAGCTGCGGATCAATCGCCAGGCGAAGACCGGCGAGGTCGATCTGGTGCTCGATACCGGGCCCCGCTATCTCTTCGGCGTCACCACTTCCGACCAAGAGATCATCAAGCCGGGGCTGCTCGCCCGCTATCTACCCTATAAGGCCGGCGAACCATGGGCCCCGGCCAGGCTCTTTGAACTGCAGCGCATCCTCTATGCCACCGATTTCTTCAGCCGGGTCTCGGTGCGGGGCGATATCGATGCCGCCGACGACCTGCAGATCCCGGTGATCGTCGAGCTCGAGACGCCGGAACACCTGAACCGCTACAGCTTCGGTCTCGGCTACGCCACCGACACCGGCGCCAGAACCCAGCTCGAGTGGCGCAACCGCCTCCTCAACACCAGTGGCCACAAGGCGCGGGGAACGCTGCAGATCGCCGAACGGGAGAATAAATTCACGTTCCGCTATGAAGTCCCGCGGGGTGATCCCCGCTATGACAGCTATGTCATCGGCACTACTTATAACGACCAGTCATGGGACCAGACCAAGACCCAGCTGGTCGCCGCCGGCCTCAATTTCGACCATGGCGAGCCGCGAATCCGTTACGGTGCCTCGATTGAAGTGCGGGACGAGCAGTACGATGTCGGGGCCACCAGCGGTACCAGCAAACTGCTGATGCCGGGAGCGAATCTGGCGCTGATCTGGGCCGACAGTCTGATGACCACTAAAAACGGTCTGCAGCTGGCGGTCAATCTCAATGGGGCGAGCGAGGCGGCTGGTTCCGACGCCACCTTCCTCCAGGTGACCGGGTCGTCGAAACTCATTCTGTCCCCGTTCAGACCCTGGCGGGTGATCGGCCGTGGCACCCTCGGCGCGACCCTGGTCGATGCGATCGATGACCTGCCGCCCTCGCTCCGGTTTTATGCCGGCGGCGATCAGAGCATCAGGGGCTTCGATTACAAGGAGCTGGGAACCAAGGACTCTTCCGGGACGGTGGTCGGCGGTCGCTACCTGGTGGTCGGCAGTGCCGAGCTGGAGCGAATCATCAATGAACGCTGGAGTCTTGCCACCTTTTTCGATGTCGGCAATGCGATGGATGATCCCAAGGTCGATTTTGAACAGGGGGCCGGTTTCGGCCTGCGGTTCCGGCTGCCCTTCGGTCAGGTGCGGCTTGATCTGGCATCGGCCATTTCCGACGAAAACCATCCGGTCCGGCTGCATCTCTCGGTTGGTGGCGATCTATGAAAAAGTTGCTGCTCGCCGTATTGCTTGTGATCGTGGCGGCCGGTATCCTCGCTCTTGCCGCTTCCCCGACGGGGCTGCGTTCCCTGCTGCGGCTGGTCTCGGATTTGAGCCAGCGCTCGTTCGCCATCGGCCAGGCCGAAGGCCGGCTGTTTTCCGCCTGGCACCTGCGCGATCTGGAGGTGAAACTGTCCGGCGCCGACATCGTCATCG
>Ga0075012_10001758_pt1 | contig 21675 bp, 19 predicted proteins | sample All_14_2_FD_71474 | JGI IMG/M metagenome (GOLD analysis project Ga0075012, IMG submission 71474) | Freshwater microbial communities in response to fracking from Pennsylvania, USA - Allegheny Zone_MetaG_DW_15 | ecosystem: Environmental > Aquatic > Deep subsurface > Groundwater > Drilled...
CGGCAGCGTGCCCACATATTCGAGCTTGAGGTCGGTCGGCGCGTAATAGGCGCCGGTGGTGGTGTCGACCGCCAGCGCGCCGCCCGACTGCATCACAAAATCGTAGGAGGTGCCGTCCGGCGCCACCAGCGCGAGCTTGGCGCTCGGCGACGAAGGCGAACCTGAAAAGCTGCCCAGCTGCAGTTCATAGGCAAAGTCGAACGTCCAGTTGGATGCGAGGCCCCTCGGCATTTGCCGGAAGCTGACCGTGCGCCCGACCGGGAGGCTGCGATATTTGCGGCCTATGGAGAACAGCCCATCCTCGGTCGCAAAGTCGGTCGCACTCGCGGTCTTGGCTCCGGTTGATGGGAATATGGGATTGCCAACAGGCGGATCCTGGCTACCCCCATTGCGGCAGTTACACGGCCGCTGCGGCGTCAGGTCGACACCCTTCTCGCAAAAGCCGGTCGCGGTGCGGACATAGCCGGATGAGCAGACGAAGAACGTCAGCGAAGGGTTGGGCATGAAGCAGCCAGCGCCACCCGGATGCTCGTCGGGGCAGAGATAGGCGTGGTTGGTCCAGCTGCAGCCGCGCGTGTTGGGATCAGCGTTGTTGTTGTACGTGACGTCGCCGATGAAGCGCGTGTTGGTGTTCGGCCCCGACCAGTAATACCACGCCTGGCACGCCGCATAGGCGGTCGTGTAGCGGGTGCCGGGAGGTCCGCTCCAACCGACCGTGCCTTCGGGCATCTGCGCTTTCGCAGGGGTCGCACCGAATGCGCAGGCCAGCATCAGCAGCGGTAGCACGGCTTTCAACATGGTGATGCCGGAGCCACGCTGACACAGCGCGGCAAGAAAGCGCATCATCATCCCATTCCCCTGTTGTCTGCGGGCGATGCCCGGTCAGCGTGTCGGTGTCAGATGTTCAGTCGGTCAGGCGCTCCACAAGAAGCAGCCATAGACGCCCGTGCCCCAGGTCGTGCCCGTTCCCGCAATCTCCTCGACGGTGCGTGAGGTACGGTTGCCGTTCGCGTCATAGTCATAATGCACGCAGACGTTCGACGCCTGCAGCGCTGCAGCGACTATCGCTGCGGCCGACTCCATTGGCAGTGGCGTAGCGTGCGCAGGCGTCGCTGCGATCAGCGACACGGAAAGCGACGCCGCAGTCGTTATCTGTCGAACCATGCGCATCGAAGCCTCCTTGCTCGCTGATCAGTGCGTCCGTGCAGACGCTGGATCATCGTCGATGTCCCAGTAGGTCACGACTGCGCCGGTCTTTGAGCCGGCCTTCCAGCGAGACGTGTCGTTGACATCCGTCAAACCACCTATGCCGATGTAGGTCAGGTCGCCATTGAGATAGGTGGTCTTGGATTCCTGCCAGATGTAGATCCAGTTCTGACTGTCCCAGGATAGGTAGAAGTTGAGATAGGTGCCGTCATACTGGATACGAAACCAGGTCGGTTGATCCGGGTAGGACGTTGAAAAAGGATTGGCGTTGTGCGTCATGTTCGACGCAAGGCGCTTTATAATGAAGAGGTTGGATTCAGACGCAACGCCCAGCATCTTGCCCGCCGAATCCTTAATCCACAGCCCAAATTCGGGCCAGTTCCCGCCAGGGGTCGAGTATTTTGCACGAACCGTCCAAGTCCACGTAGACGTCGTGGGAACAGCGCGATAGGCGCCAACCCACGTGCTGGCGGACGCCGTTATGGGGACCGAATAGACCAGTCCGACATTGGTGATGTCAGTGACTGTCGGCGTGACCCCACCCGGCGTATCGATGAAGGTGAAGCTGCTCGCCGTAGGCGGTGCGAAGGCGCCCAGCTCACGATAGATATCGCCAGCGCCGCTTCCCGCGATTGTGATCGATCCAGGCGCATTGGTGATGGAAATGCCTGGCCCGGCCGTGATCGCCGCCGCCTGTGGCGCATTGCCTGTCGAGCCAACGACCAGTTGCCCGTTGGTAAGCGGCCCTACGCCCGTGAGGTTGCCGCTTCCCGCATTCACTTGGACCGAGTTGGTCGATCCGGCGACGAGGCTGTTCACACAGGCGCGCAGCGCTTCAAGGTTCGCCATCAACTGTGTGGCATCAGCGACTTGTCCGTTTGCAATAGAGTGGGGCAGCGCCGGGCAGGCAGCCATAGCTGAAACGGAAAACAGCAATGATCCAGAAGCAATAAAAGATGACGCTACGATTCGCTTGACCATCGAACACTCCCCAGGCTCGAACGTCTCAACTTACATCGCAATATCCACCTCTCAATCAATAACCTGTTACGAAGATATGTCGTTATTACAAGTTTAATGTTGATATTTCCTCCAATTTGACCTGACATCAACATAACATATTATGAAATTGGTCAGAAATCACATCGGTTCATAAGGGAATAATCATGCGTAATCATAGAGTTGCGATGTTGACCTCCATGGCCTTGCCAGTACTCCTAGGCCCTGTGGCCGCGCATGCCAGTTGCGCCCTGCCGCATACAATTTCTAACGGCCAGGTCGCTGATGCGACGAAGCTCATGGACAATCTGCAAGCTGCCGCCGATTGCGGTGCACCTGCAGGCCCCAACAATAGCGTTCAGATCAACGCCGACGGCGAAAGCATGGGCAGCGTCGGTCCGCTCACTAATGGTCAAGTGATCGTTGGTTCGACCGGCAGCGCTCCGGTAGCAGCGACACTGACTGCGGGCACGGGGATTGCGATTGCCAATGGCCCTGGCAGTGTAACGATCACCGCCAGTGGCGCGGCGACGAACTGGTGGTTCCAACCGCCGACCGCTGCGCAATTTACGCTGGCCTCGGGGGACGCAACCTCGCTCTCGCTCACTGACGACACGCAGGCAGGCTTGCTTGTAGGCGGTGGCGCTCCGGTGACGGGCGATGTATTGCGGGTCGGCTACCAAACGCTGAGCAACAAGAATGCGGACTGGGATCTGAAGGTCCGGATCACCGGGCTTATACCGACCACGAACTACTCAGGCTATGGCATCATCATCCGCGACAGCATCAGTGGACGTGTAACCAGTCAAACCGTGCGCGGAGGCGGCGCGTTTGAAATAAACAACTGGAATGGGCTGGTAGGCTATAACGGCCACGTCACGGGCGCAGTCTTCACGCCCCCGCCCGTGTGGTTCCGGGTCCAGCATTCCGGCAGCAACTATGTCTTTTCGACAAGCCCTGACGGTAAACGCTGGCAGTCCATGGTGAGCGTCGGCGATACGAGTTGGCTGACCAATAAAGCAGATCAAGTCGGCATCGTCATCGACTATAACCGCAACTCTGGCTTTCCCAACACGATGGCTGTCGAATATTACAGCCTGGTTCAATGAGGGCTTTAGATTGACAGCGTGGGGAGCCCGCAGTGTTTTTTGGCGGCACGTGCGGGCACGTTCGTCTACATCTCGATCCCCCTGCCCCGTGACCGCCCGATCCATTGCTGGAGATCGCGTGCTATGGACACGCCGCTTGAGGCCTTGATCCCGAGCTCCAGCCGACGGTTGCGCAACAGCGATTCCAGCTGTGGATCGCGCTGCAGCTGCTTGACCATCCCGTCCATCGCGGTGCGATGATCGTCACCACGCCAGCGCTCGCCGCGATCCTCGAACATGCGGATGCGCCGGACATGATCGTTCCACCGGGTTACAAACTGGTCGGCACGGGTCTGGTCGGCCATGCGCAGGTCGATCTCGGCGCGCATGGCGTTGATGAGCGCGTTTGCGCGCTTGTGTGGTTCGATGGCGAGCAGCGTAGGATCGCGCAGGATTGCCGCTTCGAGATAGCGCGCCGATTTGGGCGACACCGTATCAAACGCCGTGCGCGACGCCTCCAGGGCCTGAAGCTGATGCGGCAGTGGCGCAAGCTTTCTCTCCTGCATGGCGATGATGTCAGCAGTCACATGCGCATGGCGCAGGGCCGCCCGATCGAGCGGGGACGGCGCCGCGATCTCGGGGATAGGCTTCATGGGGCGCCTGACCTCGGGGTAGCACCCGAACGAGAGCAGCTTCTCCTTGCCGCCAAACTGATATTTCATGCGCCAGAGCTTGGAGCCGGTGGGGCGGACCAACAGGTAGAGCCCGCCGCCATCAGCAAGCTTGAAATCCTTCGCCCGCTTCGCGGCGTAACGACAGCCTAGGTCCTTGAGCTTCATCGGGGGTATCTCCTGGTGACCACAGGCATTACCCACCAAAACACCCCACAAAGCAAATCGCCGTCTGGGGATCGCACGCTGCGCGGTGGGACGCGAAGACGCGCCTCCAGAAACGGCGTATTTTTGCCGGAAAGGCGTAAAAAAGCCGCCTCGGGATGCCCCGGGACGGCTTGGTGTTTGTGTGTGATTTGGTTGCGGGAGGGCGATCTAACAGACGCCGACAAATGATTTCCGTCAAAATCTAGGTGATTTTGTGAATTTATCTATATTTTACAGCATGTTGCTATATGGTGTATTATATGCACTCACTGCCGATCTTACCACAGATACAAAGGGTTTTCATCAGCGTTTGATAACGGTAACCGCTTTGACAAATGAAATGCTCCTCTGCCAGCATCAAACGGTGAAAATGCTGATCGCCCTCGGCAAGGCAGTCTGCCAAGCACGTGGAACCAACGCACGTTTGGATCGATTGGCGCTAGCTAGGGTCAGGATCTGTAATTGCAGAGCTTGGCGGTGCCGATCCCTTGAGGGTTTCATGGATCTGTCCGCACTGGCCGAGGCGGAGCCTGGTCGTGCTGTATCGGGTCTCACAGAGGCGAACGTTGCATTGACTCGAAGCGGGCTTTGGAGCCCATCTGACCACCTTCGCAGATCGTTCGTCCCTGCGTTCCCTCGCGGGACACCGCCCTCGGATCAGCTTTGACGCTCCACCGCTGGCAAACAGTTTCTACCCTACCTCATGCCTGGAACAAAGTGCCATCGCGCAGCATGGCATGCATGATGACTGCGAGGCGGCGGGCAGGGCGACGCGGGCCTTCTTGAGGCCTCGGCGTTTGGCGATCTTCATGGCCCATGTCTTCAGGGCGAAGGTCTCCCGGCTGCGGGTGAGGATCGAGTTGGCGGCTTCGTATAGCAGCTTGCGCACAGTCCCATCGCCCTGTTTGGTGATCCGGCCTGTCCAGTCGAGTTCGCCCGACTGATGGCGTCGGGGCACCAAGCCGAAGTAAGCCCCGGCATTGCGTGATTGTCGGAAGCGGCCGGCTTCATCGACTGCAGCGGCGAAGGCAGCAGATGTTTGTACGCCGACGCCGGGGATGGTCATCAGGATTTCGCAGGCCTGTGACTGGCTGGCGATGATACGCAGGCGGCGGTCCATTTCCTTGATCTGCTCGACCAACTCGGCACGCACGATCAACAAAGATGTGATGGCGTCGCCAAGGCCCGGGATGTGCGCGGCCTGCATAATCCGCTCGAGGAATGCCTTTCCCTGGCCCGCACCTGGACGATAGCCAAACGTGGCGCAGAGACCGCGGATCATGTTGTCGAGCCGAACACGTGCTTCCACCAAATGGCCGCGTGCTGTGATCAGGCTACGCACCCCATGCGCTGCCGGAGATTTGACGTGCACCTCCTTGTAGAAGCCGGTGCGTGCCAACTGTGCGAGGCCGGCGGCATCGTGGGGGTCGGTCTTGTTCGCCTTCATTGCCTTGAGGCTCTGGTGAGCCTGGCGGGCATCGATGCACACCACAGGGACACTCAGTTCGCGCAAGCCCAGGCAGATTGCTGGCGACATGCGCCCTGTCTCGATCACCGCCCGCTCGATTGGCCCATAGCACTCCAGCAGCATGGCGATCGCCTCGGGGGAACTCTCTGCCTTTTCCGAGGCGAGCTTCCGACCATTTTCGTCAACGATGCAGACCTGCGTGGTTTCCATCGACAGGTCCAATCCGGCATAGTGCTTCATGGCTGTTTCCTTCCTTCAGGACTCGACAACCAGAAGTGTGCGCCTCGTCCGAGGCCCGAGGGAAGCAGCCGCAATTACACGATGACCCATTGATTGAGCCAGAAGATGAAACTGGCGGCGAATGCGACGGCGGACAGGAAGGTGTGGGCACATCGATCGTAGCGGGTGTGGATGCCACGCCGGTCCTTGATGCGTGCGAACATGTTCTCGATGCGATGGCGTTGCCGGTATAGAGCGCGGTCATGGGGAATCTGCTTCCTGCGATTGATCTTCGACGGGATGCAGGCGGCGATGCCCCTGTCAGCAAGAGCTTTGCGAAACCAGTCGGCATCATAGCCCCTGTCCGCCAGCATCGCCGTGGCTGGCGGCAAGGCATCGACGAGGATCGCTGCGCCTTTGTAATCGCTGGCCTGTCCTTCGGTGAGTGCCAGGCGGACGGGACGCCCGCGACCATCGCAAACGGCATGGAGCTTGATGGTCAGTCCGCCACGGCTGCGTCCGATACATCGGGATAGAGCCCCTTTCTGAACAGGCTGGCAGCGGTGCGATGCGCCTTGATGTGTGTCGCGTCGATCATCAGCTGGTCGGTAGCATCGCTATCGACCGCCAGTTCGGCGAAGATACGGTTGAACACGCCAAGCCTGCTCCAGCGGATGAAGCGGTTGTAGATCGTCTTGGGCGGACCATAGGCGGCCGGCACGTCACGCCAGCGCAGACCGTTGCGGATCACGAACAGGATACCGCTCAGCACACGCCGGTCATCCACGCGCGCTATCCCGTGCGACAGGGGAAAGCACGGCTCGATCCGACGCATCTGCGCCTCCGACAGCAAAAGCAGATCATCCATAACGGCACCTCCGCCGCCAGTGAATCAACCTGTCCCTCTCTGCGCAAGCAATTTAATAGGTCCTGAGCCTAGTTGCCCTCATATCCTGCGGGAGCAGCTCTCCGTATTTTTCGAAGTAGCCCGCACTCGCCCCCTTCCAACCATCCACCCGTCAAATTTCGCTGTCTGGCAGCGGACTGTCAGCAAACCTGGAGGCGCACCGAGAATCCCTTCAGATGGAATCAGCGTGGCCACTCAGGATCGAAGCAGTGACGAACAGCCCATGCGCCTCCAGCGACCGGAGGTAATCTTCCGCCGACATTTCCGGACGCTTCAGCCGAACGCGCAGGGTTCGGATCGCTGCAACTGCCTTGCCTTCATCGAGCGCGATGGTATCGGCGATGAACTCGTCGGCGGTTCGCGCTTCAATGTTTATGGGCGCGAGAATTCTTGCTGGAAAATCACTGATGTTTCCGTCACGACAGCCTGTGCCTGGGTTTGGAGCGCTGCTGTGAGGACATGCTCGTCCTTAGGATCCGGCAGACCAAATGTCATGGCCGCGACCGGTCCATGTGCATCGACCAGGGCTTCCGGGAACGCCCGATGCATGGCATCGACTGATCGGCCCGCTCGCGCGGACGCATTCTCGATTTTGCGCTCGGCAAAGATCTTGTGCAGCGCAGAACGCGTTTCATCGAGGCTGCGCTGCGACCATCGCACACGAAAGAATTCCGCTTCGGCCAGGTGAGGAGCAGGTCACGCCGCGGAGCGCTGACCAGTGTGCAGGCATCCACCAGTGCGGTGTATCGATTGGCAAACATGGCTGAGTCAGATCAATAAAGGTCTGCGCTTTCTGCGACCAGTTCGTCCATCGCCTTCGATCGGGCTTTATCACGCGTAGTCTTGTAGGCGAATACGTCCTCAGCCTTAAGACGCCGGTGCCGCCCCACCATGCTGTGCGGGATATCGCCCTTCTCGATGAGCTTGATAAGGTACGGGCGGGACATGTTGAGCAGGTCTGCTGCCTGCTGCGTCGTCAGCATCTGCTGGATCGGTACCAGAGTGACAGCATCGCCACTACCGATGTGACGCAGCAGTTCCAGGAACAGGTCCGACATCGCCGGAGTCAACGTGATCTCGACCGGTTTCCTGGTCTCCGGATCGGGCACGCGCAGCTTGGCCGCACCTGCCTTCTGAGAGGCAAGGATCCGGCGGAGCTGGTTAGCGATCTGCCGATCGTCGGCAGAAGGCAGCCTGTTGCCAAAGGGTAAGGCATTGGCTGGCAAAGTCATCGGTTCTCTCCGCAGATGGGATTATTCAATAGCGCATATTCGCAATAAACGCAAATTTGCTGTTAGGCTCGGGTTCCGGGGCTGCGGCTTTTGGGAAACTCCGACCTAGCCGAGGCGGTTCCAAATGATGCAACCGTTAGCCAGATCTGCGGGCCGGAAACGACGACGATGGGCCTTGCGGCTCGTAACGCTTGCGCCGCCTTTTTGCCTGGACGCGAAGAAAGTCGAGCGCGGGTACTGGCTTGCGGTTGTGACATGAGAGGCGCGAGACCCCCGCGCCGGGGACCATGGGCGGCCGCATCAGGTACGGAACGTGGCGGCGCGTTGTCCGGCAATGGATGGGCATCCAAGCAGTGTTTCTTCCCGTTCCCTATTGAAGACTTCGCCCGGCTCCAGCAGCCGCGAAATGTGCAACCCTCTACATGCCTGCTCTCGTCACCGCACGCTTTAACCCTGACCTCAAGGACAAATATCAGCAGCCGATCGCTGCCGGAAACCCGCCAAAATCGCTACCGCCGTTATGCGAAAGGGCGTCGCCACCGCAAACGCATTGCTCACAGTAACCCGATGCTGGCAACAATCTCCTGCTTGATCGTCATGGATACTTTAGCTCTCGCAGATTGCAAGTAGAGCCTTCTTGAGCAGCACCTTAGTATGGCTGGTGATCGGCGATGCCGCATCAGCGCACGCCGCCAGTTCCTCAGCCAGCGCGAGATCCTTTTCGCCGATGCCGGCCTGGCTGGCGAAGAAGGCGCGCCGGGCTGCATCACCCGGATTATTGCGGAAATCGACAAAACCGGCCATTGGCGGCGTCAGATTGCCGTTGCGCTTCATCACTGTCAGCAGCTTATCCATCGGCACACCCGACGCCTCCGCCACACTGGCAACCTCGATACCCAGCATGATACTGCACCAGGAAACGAGGTTGTTGCATATCTTGAGGGCCATTGCCGATCCGAGCGGACCGATATGCATAGTGTTCGTCGAAAAGGCGTTGAGTATCCCCTGGACGCGGGCGACGACCGATTCCTCGCCACCAGTCATGCAGAAGACAAAGGGACCGTCCTTGCTCATTTCGGTGCGCGTAACCGGAGCGTCGATGACGTCGATACCGAGGGAGGCAGCGCGTTCGGCGATGTGCTGCGCGGTCTGCGGCTTGATCGTGCTGTGGATGAGCAGGATCGCTCCCCGCTTCATTACGGGCAGCAGTGCATCGACGCATTCCAGTACCTGCGTGTCGTCCCGCACGCAGATGCCCACAGTGTCGGCATCCACGCCAACCTCAGCCATGGAAGCCGCAAGCTTTGCGCGACCCTTGAATTTCACCAATGCCTCGGGAAACACGTCGTAAACTGTAAGGTCAAGCGCCAGTTTGGCAAGTTCCCGCGCCTGATCGCCGCCCATGCTGCCGAGACCGATGAAACCAATTTTCCTGATACTATCTTTCATGAAATATTCCTCATGTCTTCTCCAAGTTCGAGAATGAGGTAATCACTCTGAACACCTTTCGTAAATCCCAAACGGGGCCTGCACGAATGCCAAACCATTGCGGGAGCGCCAAAGCCGGTCGCTCCGGACCTAGCTTTTCGGTCCGAAACGAAAGGTCGCTCCGATGCCCCACGTGAAAGGATCGCCGATATAATCGATCGCCGTGCCGAGTGTTGGCAACTGATCGGCAAAGGCGCGGGTTACATATTTTTTTCCGCCGATATTGCGGCCGGAGATCGAAAGCTCAAGATCGGGATCTTCGATCTGCAAAGCGATACGCCCACTCAAAAGCCCGTATCCCGGAATGGTATTGATCCGGTTGGCGATTGCAATCGCATCACGATAGGCTTGCGGACGCCGCGAATCGGCGGTGAACAGACCGAAATTCTGTTTGCCGATATAGGCATAGTTTGCGTAGATTGAGAGTTCGCCAAATGGAGTGGGCACCTTCTGCGTGGCCGATATGCCGAACTGCTTCTTGGGCATTTGCGGCAAAGCCTCACCGCTGCGATCGACCGAACAGCGGACCGAATCTGCTGCGCTGCCGGCGACGCAATCCGACACATTAGCACCGGCGACGGGAACGAACTGCTGCTGCTCAACGAAGGTGCCGGAGGCATATTTGCCGTCGAGCAGGGCAAGATTGCCGGAGAGCAGCATCCCTTCCCAGGGAATAGCGCTTATTTCAAGTTCGCCGCCATAGACACGCGCGTCACCCGAGTTGCGAAGGAATTGCGTGGTCGCACAAGCGAGCGCTCCGGGTGAGGTGATGCAGTCAGAAGCATTGCGCTGCACATCAGACTGCCAAGAATGGAAGGCCGCAGCATTGATGCGCAAGCGGTTATCTAATGTGCTGAACTTGACGCCGACTTCAACGTCCCTGACCTTCTCCGGCTTGAACGGTGGCGTCGCGGCCGAACCATTGCGCATATTGAAGCCGCCAGCCTTAGATGCAGCACTGGTCTTCACATATGAAAACAGGCTGTCGGTGATCTCCACATCGATACCCGCCGTCCAGGCGGGATAATTATACTTGACCGAACGTCGCAGGCTGCAAGGTGCAACGAAGTCGGGATTTGAGACCAGTTCGGGCGCGCAGGTGTTGGCGGCCAGATTCGTTCTGTTCAGCAGAACAACCTCCCGCTTATCCCATGTCCAGCGGACGCCCCCGGTCAGGCGGATCGTGTCGGTCAGACGGTAATAGCCTTGGCTGAATAGGCCGGCCGAGACATTTTCCACTGCGCCATAATTCAGGCCGAAACCGAAATTGGGTGCCGGGGCTGCGGGTGCAAACGAACCAAAGGTTTGTGATACGGACGATTCACGCCCGCTTTCCGTCGAATAATAGCCGCCGACGATATAGTTGAACCGCTCCCCCAGTTCGCCGGACAACTGAAGCTCTTGCGAATATTGATCGGACTTATAGGCACTTTCGGCCGCCAGAATCTGGGCCGGGGTGCCGTCGAGTTCATTCAAACCAATCGCGTTGCTGTAGCGATAAGCAGAGATCAATTTGACGGTAACGGAACCAATTTCGCCGTCGATCGTAAGATTGGCGCCATAGGCTTCCAGCTTGTTATAGGCGTTTCGCCGGGCCGCAGTCAAAAAGCCGTAACTGGACCCGACTGGCGGACTGGCACTGAACGGAATGCCGTAGGCGTCGTACCAATGGGCTTTGTTGTGCAAATATTGGGCGAGGGGCGTCGCCGCATTGATCGCGCCGATGGCCGCGCTGGCACCCGGATTGACCGCTGCAAGCCCGACAAACTGGCCATGATCCTTGATGATATTGTAATCGCCGCTCAGTGTGGCGGACCAGTTGCTACCGGCCGGCGCCCAGAGCAATTTGGCCCGAGCATAATGGCTGTTGCGGTCTTTCAGTTCGCTCGTCGAGGTCACATTCCGGGCATAACCGTCATGGTCCACGAAATCATAGACGAAACGCGCCGCCAGTTCCTCGCCCATCAATGGTAAGTTGAGCACGGCATTGACGTTGCGATGAGCATAATTGCCGCCTTGAACGCGGAACTGACCTTCGAAATCGCCCGTAGGATTGACCGTGACGATGTTGAGCGCACCACCGGTCGTATTGCGACCGAACAACGTACCCTGGGGGCCGCGCAGAACCTCGACCCGCTGCAGGTCGATGAGGTCGGCCGAACCCTGCGAAGGACGCGGAATGTAGACCCCATCGACATAGGTCGCGACTGAAGGATCGTTGGCAACTCCCGGGTTCAATGCGGGCATGCCGCGAATAGATATATAGACAAAACTCGAACCGCCCGGGGCACCGGTCGCGATCGACAGACTGGGCGCAGTGCGCTGCAGGCCCGCCACATCGCCGACCTGCGCTTGTTTGATCATTTCGGCCGAAAGAGCGGTGACTGCGATCGGAGTAGTCTGGATATTTTCCTCGGTCCTCCTGGCGGTGACCACGATGTCCTCGATTCCCACGAGGCTGGTCTGATCCGCCGCCATTGCCGGCGCAGCGGTCGTGACAAAAGCCGACAAGCTTGCCAATGCGCTTGTCTGGAACCATCTATCTGAAGCCATATCCCCTCCCAGAGCATTGCATACGGGCAGGATGCTTTTCCATCTCTCCCCATCCGACGACCGCTAGCATCGGTAAAGAGCGTCGAAAACCGGCTTGCGCGCCATGTCCTGTCAGCGATCAAAGCAATGTCCGCTTCGCGATACTTTGGGCTTCCTCGTTCATTTGACGATGAACATGATGACGGTTTCGCGATGGGATGTCCGATTTGCACAATATGATTGAGCATCGACCTACCGCGGATGAGGTCCCATACTATCGTTAATAAAACGGCTAGCGGCTCGTATGGAAGGGGATGGACAATGACAATGTCGGGGGGGCGATCCATGATCCAGCCGACTGGTGCCATCCTCCCGTGCCAGCCGCTCACCACCGCCTACTTCCATGTCGAGAACAGCATCATCGCCAACGGCATTCGTGCCGATATCCGGCATTTTGCCTGGGATCGCAGTTGTGACGCCATATTTGAGCCGAGCAGCCACTATCTCGACTATTCGCTTGGCCCGCGCTCGCGCGGCTCACGCCTGTTCCGCGACGGCCATCGCCACGCGCCGCCCTTTGGTGAGGTGTCCTACTTGCCCAAGGGAAGCCAATTTGCAGCGCGCTGCAAACCCAGCGAATATCGCGTATTTTGTTTGACCTTCGAAGATCACGCAGCGGATCGCTTCTTCCAGAATGGCGCGCTGCCTTGGTCATTGCCCCCCTGTTTCGACGTGAAGGCGCCATGGATCCTGCACGGCTTGGCCCGGCTAGCCCATGAGGTACGCGATCCCGGCTTCGCGCCCGCCATTATGGTCGAGACCATTGCGGTGTCGATGGTCATCGACCTTTGTCGACATCTTCAAATCCCTTGCAAATCCGATGCCGGAACCGATTCACGCATGACAGACTGGCGGCTGCGCCGTCTTCAGGAGCAGATTGAGGCGGGACTGGCAGGACCATTGTCGATCGTCGATCTGGCGAACGACTGCGGCGTGAGCTCCCGACATTTGATGCGCACCTTCAAAAATACCGTCGGCAAGACGCTCGGCAGCTACATCGCCGACGCACGGATTGCGCAGGCCAAGCGGGAATTGGTGCAGGACGGCGCTCTCATCAAGGTCATCGCGGGCAATTGCGGCTTCCAAAGCGTCGCAGCCTTCAGCGCCGCCTTCCGAAAGGCGACAGGCCTTAGCCCCCGGGGATTCCGGCAGGAGATGCTGCGCGGTTGACGCTGGAGCGGTTATCCGATGCAATCAGATAACCGCTCCAGAACCAATTTGACCGGTCAGACCTCATGCGCCCACAGATCACAGTCCCGGGCCATGGGAATATTCAGTCCCATTGCAGGTGGAGATCCGGCACATGCAGAATATTGCCCACGAAATACGGCACTTTGAAGCCGTCCTTGATCCGAAATTCCGGCAAAGTCGTGACGAATTCCTCGACCGCGATTTGCAGTTCCAGCCGCGCGAGATGCATCCCCAGACATTTGTGAATACCGCTGCCCAGCGACATATGCGGCGCCTTACGGTCGAAGCGAATGGCCTGAGGATCATCGTAGAAGGCCGGATCGCGACCAACCACGGGTGAGCTGAAGGCCACATAATCCCCAGGCATAATCTTCTGCCCCTGAATTTCGATGACCTTCGTCGCGATGCGGAAGGCCGTGACCGGCGCGAAGGCGCGGAGGAATTCTTCGACCGCGAGGACGATCAGCGACGGATCAGCGCGCAGTTCGTTCTGCTTATCCGGGTGAGACGCCAGATAGTTGAAGATATTGCCGAGCAGCGACGTAACCGTGTCCAGTCCACCGATATACAGGTTGAAACAGTGCCCCAGAACCTCGTCATCATTCCACAGGCGGTCATCCACCTCAAAGGTCAGGACCTTGCTGATATAGTCATCGCGCGGCTGCTGGCGGCGGGCCTCAATCTCCTCCAGCAGATAGTCTTTCACACAGCGCACGGCGTTGCCGCGGACTTCCCAGTCATTGGAGTGGAGCATTTCCTTTTCCCATTTGAGGAATTGCGCCATTCTTTCCTGTGGTAGCCCAAGCAGATCGAGGACGATGAAGATAGGGAATTTCTCCGAAAATTCCTCGATGAAATCGCACTGACCCCGATCCTTGAAGGCATGGATCAAGGTCCGCGCACGCTCGCGCACCTGTTCCTTCATCGCGAACATCTTCTGCGGCGCGAAATGACTGTTCAGCGCCTTGCGGTAACCGGTGTGAATGGGCGGGTCGGCTTCGGTCGGAATGACCAGCCAGTTCTCGCCGATATTCTGCGCCCATTTGCCCATGCCGTTCTTGGTGAAATTGTCGGCGTCGCGCAGCATCGCCTGCACATCCTCGGCATTTTTGAGCAGCCAGCCGGGTTGGTCACCGGGAAAGATGTTGGTGACATAGGTGACCGGCGGCAGGTCCGCATGCATGGCCGGGATCAGCACCTCCTGCGGATTGTCGTAGATCACCTGCCGGGAAAAGAGCGGCAGCGCCATCGCCAGTTCGGGCGGCACATGATCCGGGAGGGGCTGTTGTGCGACTTTGGTCATCATAGTCTCCGAAGCAAAATGAGATAAATTCCACCCTCGCCAAAGACAGGTGCGGTCATGGCTGTTCGCACGAGACTGGCGGCCATACGGACAATCCGCAATGACAGGAGGCGATGCGCATGAGCGAAGCAGAAGTGCTGGATCTGGAACAGGCGATCCGGGACAATTACCGGCTGTGGAACGAAGGGAAGCGCGACGAACTTGACCGACTTTTTCGGACCCTGGGGCCTGAAGGCTTCACGATCGAATATGTCGGCTCGCCGGCTATGGACGGCGACGCCGCGATGGCCGAAATGTGGGCGGAATATGGCGGAAGATGCACGACGGAACCGCTGGTGGTGATCTTCAACGGATCCGAGGGTGCGGCCTATGTTGCCAATCACCTGCAGACCCAGGACGGCATCGTGACCCTGCCGAGCCTGGAAACCTACAAGGTTGCCGACGGCAGGCTGACGATCCGCTATTTTCATCGGACCGCCCACTAGCCCTCCCGGTCCTGTCGTGCAGGCGCTGGACACGGTTCAGTCCTTCGCCTGCATGAAGGTGAGAAGGTCGGCATAATGGGGCTGGTGGACGAGCCCACCGCCCGAAATGGAGATATTCTCGCCCGTGATATAGCGCGCTTCGTCCGAAGCGAGAAAGGCGACCAGCCCGGCAATATCATCCGGCGTGCCGAATTCCGGCGTCAATATATGCCGCTGGATGATTTCCTTCAGCCCCGGCACAGTCTTTTCGAGGGCTTCTGTCAGCACGACGCCCGGCGCGATGCTGTTGCAGCGGATATTCTGCCGTCCATGCTGGGTCGCCACATATTTGGTGAGCCCGATGATCGCCGCCTTCGACGAACCATAGGCGATACGTGCGAGATCTCCCGCGCTGCCCGAATTGGACGCGGTGTTGATGATCACCCCGCCGCCGCCAGCGACCATATGCGGGATGGCATATTTGCATCCGAGCAGATAGCCGGTGAGATTGACATCGAGAATTTCGCGCCAGATGCCGATCGGGATATCGACGGCCGTGGTGTCCTGAGGGCTCTTGTCCGGATCGGTCATCGCCGCATTGTTGTGCAATATGTCCAGCCTGCCGAAATGGTCGACGGTGCGATCGACCATCGCCTTCACCGACTGCGGATCGGCTGCGTCGAACTGGACCGGCAGCGCCTTGTCGCCCAGCGGTTCGGCTGCACGAACGGCAGCAGCCTCGAACAGGTCAGCGATTACGACGCGCGCGCCTTCCGCGACCAGGCGTCGCGCGACCGCGGCGCCGATACCGCCACCGCCGCCCGTGACAATCGCTACCCTGTCTACCAACCTCGTCATCATGCGCGCGTCCTAGGTGATGGGCTGACGAGAGAAAGCTGCATCAATCGCAGCTTGTCCCGCCAGCCGCTTGGTCGATCAGAATCTGAATGTTGTTTCGACACCGTAGGTCGCGGGCTGACCGACATAGGCCGCTACGATCCCCATACTCCGATAGAGATCGGGGAAGCGACGCAGCAGATACTTCTTGTCGGTGATGTTGCGGCCGTAGATCGCGATTTCGACATTCGGATTTTCAAGCTGGAATGCGATCCGGCCGTTGAAAATGCCGTAACCGGGCACGCGGCCGAGGCGATTTTCCGCTTCATAGCCCGCCTTGACATTGGCGTCGGTCGTCTCTTCGGCAGCCTTGACCGCACCAAAATGCTGGGCGCCGATATAGGCCCATGCACCGGTTATCGCGAGCGTCCCCGCGCCCAGCGGAACCTTCTGCGTGGCGCTGACATTCAGCTGCTTCTTGGGCAGTTGCAGCAGCGGCAGGCCGCTGAGGTCAACAACGCAGCTATCCGTCACGACGCCCGCAGAATTGGTGCAACCGCTGCCGGGTACGATCTGGGTCTCGCTGAAGCTGCCCTTCACATATTTGCCGTCCTGAAGCGAGCCGTTGATGCTGACCGTCATGCCCTCCCATGGGACAGCGGTGATTTCATTTTCCCAACCCCAGATACGGACCTTGCCGTTGTTCTGGATATATTGGGTGACGCCGATACCATCGACGTAGCTGTTGACGATCGCCTGGTTATCATCCTTCCATGTATGGAAGACGGCCGTGTTGAAGCGCAGACGGCGATCGAACAGATCGACCTTCAAGCCCGCCTCGACGTCCTTGACCTTTTCCGGCGAGAAAGCGGGAAGACCACCGGCGCGCAGGTTCCAGCCGCCTGCCTTGGCGGCGCCACGCGTCGCGACATACAGGAACAGATTGTCGCTTGCCTGCCAGTCGAGGCCGAGGTTCCAGGCCGGATAGTTGAACTTGGCGTTCTGCGCCTGATTACAGGTGGTCGCCGTCACCGGCTCGGTTGGGTCTACCGTACAATTGATGCCTGTCGGCGTGCTTGCGTTAACAGCATCATAGGGCCGACCAAAGACTTGAGCATTGTGCAGCACGCTGTTGCGCGTATCCCAGGTGTACCGGAAACCGCCTACCGCGCGCAGGGTCGGGGTCAGTTCATAATAGGCCTGGGCGAAAAGTCCGAAGGTCTTGTTGGTGACGTCCGCATTGGAATCACGGATGAGGCCGCCGAAGAGCTGAGAGCGGCTGAATTCATAGCCGCTTTCCTTGCCCGCATAGGCGCCCGCGATGAAGCTGAGACTGTCGGTGATGTTGCCGGAAAGCTGGAGCTCCTGAGAAATATAGTAGGAGCCCGATCCAGCGTAGGTGGCGATGAGCGGAACAGAGGTGCCGTCCGTATCGCTCAGACCATAGTTCATCGAATGGCGATAGCCGGTGATGGACTTGAGATTGAGGCCGCCCAGGTCGACGTTGATGGTGCCGGAGAAACCATAGACTTCAAGAGTGTTGAAGGGCTGGACGCCATAAAGTGCCTGCGCTTCCGGCGTCAGCGTGCCGATGCCGGGCGTCATCGATGTACCCGTCGCGGTATTGCCCCACCAATCCTTCCGGCTCAGCAGACCAGCCGTCAGGCCCGGCGCGTAACCCAGAGCGTTGATCGTCGGGCTGGACCTGTCGAAGTCCCAGAGCGCGATCTGCTGACCATGGTTGGTCTGGCGATTCCAATCACCCGACAGGGTGATATCCCAGCCATTGCCGTCATATTTCAGCTTGCCGCGGACGAACTTGCTCTTGTTGTCGGCAAAGTCGCGATTGTTGAGAGGATTATCGCCAAAGCCTTCCCGGTCATTGATCGCGCCGCTCACGCGGAGCGCGAGACCTTGGGCAAGCGGTACGTTGAAACTGGCCTGCACACCGAGATTGTCATAGTTGCCATATTCGGCCTTGAACGTGCCGCTGAGCTCATCGGTCGGATCGTTGGTGATGATGTTGATGGCGCCGCCGGTCGTGTTGCGGCCGAAAAGCGTACCCTGGGGGCCGCGCAGCACTTCCAGGCGCTGAATGTCCTGAAGGTCGGTCATCCCGGTCGAAGGACGCGGAATATAAACGCCGTCGATATAGGTGGCGACAGCCGGATCATTGGCCAGGATCGGCTGGAGATTGCCCTGACCGCGAATGGCGACGAAAACCATGCCGTCCGTGCCGGCAGAACCGCGCCCCATAACGAGACCCGGCGCAGTGCGCTGGAGGTCGACGACATTTTCGACTTTTGCGGTGGCCAGCGCTTCGGGGCTGAGCGCTGTGACGGCGATAGGGGTCGTCTGAAGACTTTCTTCCGTGCGCCGCGCGGTGACGACGATATCCTGAATGCCTTCGCTGGCACCCGATTGCGGTTGCTGCGCATAAGCGGGTTGCGCCATGGCGGCGGTGAGCGCTCCTATACCGATCGCGCCCAGGGTGACTGCCTTGTTCATGTCTTCCTCCCCTTCATTTTAACTTGTTTCGATTTGTACGTATGAAGTCCGTCTAGCCCGGAGCCGATTTGCTCCATAGTGGCCAGCTCCAGATTGACTGTACGGCGATAGAATTTGGCCGCTCATCGATAGTTTCCGACGTCCCGCTCAGTGGACCTGCGGCGGCTGGCAACGGAAATCCTTCGGCGTCTGGCCGGTTGCGGACCGGAAGGCGGCAGAGAAGGCCGACGTGCTGTTAAAGCCGCATCGCCAGCTGATTTCCTTGATGCGCGAGCCGTCGTTGCGCAGCAGTTCCTTTGCCAGCGCGATCCGGCTGCGCGCGACGAATTCACCCAGGCTGACGCCCGTTCCCTCCTTGAAGACGCGCGCGACATGCCGCACGCTCATGTTGCAGTCGCGCGCGATATCGGCGACGCCGAGCGGCGCGGAGAGATTCTCCATCACATAATCGATGATGTTCTGGACCTGTCGCGTGCTGCGCGAGTGCAGGCCGCCCCGTTCGCGCGGACCCATATGCCGGGCCAGTTCGACCGCAAGACCCATCAGCATCGATTCGACGAGCGTCTGGCTGGCAAATCCGGGCGTCCGCAGTTCCGCAGCCAGTCCCGCAAAGAGCCGACGCATGGAAATATTCTGGACGTCGGCGCAAGGCTCCACCTTGTTCAGCGGCCGCTCTCCGTCAAACAGCTCTTCCAGAAATTCGTCCCCGAGCGCCACACAGACGAGATGGCGCTCCTGAAGCGCAGGCTCGCCGAAATATTGGCGATGCGGAGGCATGTAGAGAATGTCGCCCGACGCGGTGCGCCGGTCCGGACGCCCCATGCTGACCATGCTGCGGCGCGGCTGACTGTCAAGCGAATAGTCCAGATAATGTTTTTCGGGACTGAAAACACCTCTGCTGGGCTGAACCCAGTCGAAATGCCGCACATCCACATGGGCGTCGCGAACGGTCGCCGCCGCTTCGATGCAGAAATTCTGGACGCCGAACCTTCCCTGGCCGGTCCAATCGCTCTCCGGACGAAACATCTATCTCTACCTCTGCCATTTTATATTTTGTCTGTGAGACAGATAGGCACGCCACCCGCTTTTACCTCTATCTTCGGATAGGTGGTCAAGACCCCGCCTGCAGGCACATCCATGGCGCGTGCCCGATCGAGGCGCGGCATGGGAGCATGGGCGATATATTTGTCGTGCCCCCGTTTCTATGTTCAAACAGGAGGCGCTCAATGTCCATCGCACCGCTCTTGCAGCAGTGGACGCCATGAGAGCGCCATCGGACAAACCTGCCGCCGCCAGCCATTATCCCTGGTATGTGCTGGGCATATTAACGCTGACACAGACCTGCCATGGCATAGACCGCGCCATCATCGGGCTGGTGCTGGCGCCGGTCGGACATGAATTTGCGCTCTCCGACGGACAGTTGGGGATATTGGCAGGCTTTGCCTATGGCATATTCTTCGCGCTCGCCGCCCTGCCCTTCGGCGTGGCCGTGGATAGCTGGAACCGACGCAACCTGATGGCGGCCGCGTTGACGCTGTGGAGCGGCGCGACCGCCTTGTGCAGCCTCGCGACAGGATTCTGGACGTTGCTCATCGGCCGGGCCGCGGTAGGGACCGCCGAAGCGGGAGGATCGCCGACCGGCATGTCGCTGCTGAGCGATTATTTCGGCAAAGACCGGCGCGCAACCGCCATCGGCATCTGGTATCTGAGTTCGGGAATCGGGCTCGCCATCGCCTTCATCGTGGGCGGCGCGATCGTGCAGAGCGCCGGATGGCGCTGGGCGTTCGTGGCCGCCGGCGTGCCGGGACTGGTGCTGGCGCCGCTGCTGCTGCTCACGGTCAGGGAACCCGTGCGCGGGGCACATGACGGGCCGGCCCCGCAGCAGCAGGAAACGCTGAGGCTGGTGCAACGCATCCGCCTGCTCGCGGCGCAGCCGGGACTGTTGTACTGCATCTTCGCCATCGTCCTGATCGCAGCGGGCATCTACGGCATGAGCACATGGCTCACCACTTTCCTGATCCGGGTCCATGGCATGCCCATTGCGAAGGCGGGCATCCTCATCGCCATCGCCTATGGCGGTCTCGGTTCGCTGGGCGGATTCCTCGCGGGCTGGGTGATCGACCTCGTCAACCGGCGACGGGGCGGCTTCGATCCGGCAAGGACATCCCTGTTCGGCGCGGTAATCCCCTTGCTGACGGCGGTGACCGGGGTGGGCACGGTCCTGTTCCACGACGTCGATCTGATGTTGGCGCTGCTCATGGCCTGCGGCTTCCTCAGCGCGTCCTATAACGGCCCGATCTACGCCGTCATCGTGACGATCGCCGGGCCGCGCCTGCGGGGCTTGGCGGTATCGCTGGTGCAGTTGGGCGCGAACCTGATCGGCGTGGGCGCGGGCACCTATCTGATCGGTGCGGTCAGCGACTTTGTCGGGGGAACGGCCGGCGTCGCCTGGGGAATCGGCACCGCCATGCTGTTCACATTCGCCGGGGGCATGTTGCTGCTGCTGGCGTCGCGCGCGATCCGCCGCGCCAAGGCTAGCGGCGAGGCATAAGAAAAGGACGGCCTGATCTTTCGACCAGGCCGTCCTTCATCCTGCACGCCCCATCACTTCGCAGCATTGCGTTCCTTGCGCCGTGCCTTGGCGGCTTCGATCCCCCGAAATACGGTGGTCGTATTGCCCGCCCCGGCATAGAACAGCACGAAGAGCGGCAGGAAATCCAGTTCCTCATCGGTGAATTCCTCGTTGATGAGGGCGCCGTTCATCTGGATCTCAACCAGGTCGGCGCGGCCTAGCATTGCCGTGGCGCCCAGAACGAGCAGGCGCTTTTCCCGCATCGAGAAGATGTCGCTCGCCCACAGATTGGCGAACTGGTTGCCCACGATTTCCTGGTTGAAGGACGATTCGCGATAGGGTCGCGTCATTTCCGACGACCCCGGGCCGTAGACCTTGTCGAAGACTTCTAATCCCTTCTGCCACTGTGCTTCGTCGATGGTCATGCCTTTTCTCCCATTACATTTTCCAGACCCACGACCGTCTGATCGGTCCGCCGCGTCAATTCGACCAAGGGCAGCGTAATGCCGTAGCTGCGCGCCAGATCGATGGCCGCGTCCAGATCCTTAACCATCAGGCCGCGGGTATATTCACGCACTGCCGCTTCCTGCTCGCTGGACGACGGATCGTCGCGCACCGCCAGCATCAGCGGGCCACCCACGCTGTCCGAGCTGGCGTCGATCACATGCGCAAGCTGGCGAACATCCACCCCGGCATTGCGGCACAATACGGACGCTTCATAAC
>Ga0075012_10001759_pt1 | contig 21675 bp, 18 predicted proteins | sample All_14_2_FD_71474 | JGI IMG/M metagenome (GOLD analysis project Ga0075012, IMG submission 71474) | Freshwater microbial communities in response to fracking from Pennsylvania, USA - Allegheny Zone_MetaG_DW_15 | ecosystem: Environmental > Aquatic > Deep subsurface > Groundwater > Drilled...
CTCGGGCGCCGTCACCAACACGGCGGCGGCCATCGGCAACAGCTTGACCGTAACCGGCTTCTGAGCGGATCGGCCGGCGCCTCCGAAGACGGCGTCGGCCCCTTCCGCCGCTTCCTCTCCCTTCCCCAGAGATGACACCTACCATGACCAAGACGCCGCTCTTGCCGCTCGTATTCCTGGCCTTGTCCGGTCTCTCCGGGCAGGCTTTCGCGCAATCGTCGACCGAGTCTGCCGGGGCGGCTTCGATGGAGGCTGGCTATGGCCGCTCCGGCTCTGTTGTGACCCAGACTTTCAACCCCGTTACGCGTGACGCCAACGGCAATCGCCTGGTCGTCAACGGCGTCATCGTGAACAGTCAGGCCGGAACGACCGTCAGCTACACCAGCACGGGGTCGAATACGCTTTCGGGAGCCGCCTATTTCGACAGCGGCGCGGCGGCGCTGGGCGATACGAGCAGCGCGACGGCCGTGGGCAACCTGGTCAACGTCTCTATCATCGGCCACGGCAACACCGTGGTGCTGAACAGCAGCCAGACCAACAGCGGCGACGTCAGCGCAGATGTACGGAAGTCCGGCTCATGAGGCGGGCGGCGATCATAGGGATTTCGCTCGGCCTGGCCGCCGGAGCCGCGACGGCGGAGCCTTCGCGGGGAATGAACCCGGGTCCGATCCGCGGCGCCCCCGCCACGGCCAATCCGTCTCCCTATTCTGCGGCCCTGACCTGCTTGTCGCGACGGGGCGGCTGGATCGGCGGCGCCCCGCCCAGGATCGCGGTGGGACGGATTGCGGACATGACCGGGCGGGTCGATCTCCAGACCGGCGCACGCGTCTCGCAGGGCGCCGCGCTGTTCGCCATCACGGCCCTGGCCCGCTCCGGCGCGCCGGTGGTCGAGCGGCTGGACAATACCGTCGCCGAGATCGAGTTGAACTATGCGCGCCAGCACCTGCTGTCTGACGCCCCGGAACGGGCCGGTCAGGATCCCGAGAATTTCCGCCCGATTCACGTCGGTCAGGTCGCGGGGTCGCGGTACTATCTCGTCGGCGGCGTCACCGAACTGAATTACAATATCGCCTCGGACGGCGTGAACGTCCAGGCGGGCGATGTGAGCACGACCGGCCTGCGCGGCCTGGGTCAGGCGTCGCGCTATGTGATGAACGTCGCCGTCGATCTCAGACTGGTGGATACGCGCTCGCAGGAGGTGGTGAACAGCGTCAGCTTCCAGAAACAGGTGGTCGGCATGGACCGCAGCATCGGGCTGACCGGAACCCAGGGATCGATCGGCGGCGTCGCGACGGCCGGCGGCGGCGCGATGGAGCCGGTGCAGGCCGCTGTGCGAACGGTGGTCGAACGCGGCGTCTTCGAACTGTTGGCCGGCATCCAGTCGCCAGGCGCCAAGGCGAGCTGCCTGCCTGCGGATGATCCTGTCGGGGTCCAGACCTACGCCCTCGCCACAGGAGCCGCTTCGTGAGACTGAGAGCGTTTCTGGAGGCGTCGATGATCGCAGCGGTCGGTCTGGCCGGCTGCACGACCGCACGCTACGATCCCGCCACCGGTCTTTACGCCGATCCGATCGGCGGCGCGCCGGCGACGAGCAATGACACCGCCTATTCCGCCGCTCTGAGATGTCTGGCTTCGGTGGGCCAGGCGGAAGGGCGCAGCGCGCCGCGGCTGGCGGTCGGCGACATCGCCGACCTGACCGGCCGCAACGATTTGGAGACAGGACGCAAGATCAGCCAAGGCGCGTCCCTGTTCGCCGTGACAGCCCTGACCAAGGCCGGAGTGCCCACGGTGGAGCGCCTGGATCGCGGGGTGTCGGAGGTCGAACGACAATATGCCCAGTCTCATCTCCTGTCTGACACCCCCGGGGCGGCTGGCGAAAGCGCCGAGAATTTCCGCCCGATCTATGCCGGCCAGATCGCGGGTTCGCGATACTATGTCGTGGGCGGGGTCACCGAGCTGAACTATAATTTGCGCTCTTCCGGGGTCGACGTCTCCGCCGGGGGAATCGAGGCGACCGGGGTCAAGGGGGCGCTGACCAACAGCGGCTATGTTATGAACATCGCCATCGATCTACGCCTGATCGACACCCGGTCCCAGGAGGTCGTCGCCACGGCCTCCTATCAAAAGCAGCTTGTCGGTCGTGAAATCAGCGTGGGCGTATTCGACTTCACGCACGGCAATATTTTCGACCTTTCCGCCGGAACCGCCGGGATGGAGCCTATTCAGTTCGCTGTCCGGACCGCGATCGAACGCGGCCTGTACGACTTCGTCGCCGACCTCTACGCCGTTCCGCGCGACCGCTGTCTCGCTCGCGAAGAGGCGGGGTTGCAAGGCGAGAGCCTGCTGGCGTTGCGGGCGGCGGAAACGGCTGCGCCCCAGCCTGAACGGCCGTCCGCCAAGTCGCCCATCGACGGTCCCGCCCCGTCCCGCCCGGCGGGACCGCCGGCCCGCTGGGTGCTGGATCCCTCAAGCTGGCGCACCGCGCCGTCTTCAGCGGTGCTGGGGACGACGGCTGCGGGCGGCTGAGACGCCAAGAACTTTCCGATTTCCCTGGTGCGGATTGAAGAAGGCCGTCGCGACGCTCGCGACGGCCTTCCTTGTTTTGGTCCGTTCCGCCGTCCGTCGTGCGGGACGATGTCGTCCCGCACGACGAAGCGGTCAAAGGCCCCCGGTCACTCGGCTGATGGTCGCCGAATTGCCGATGGCCGCCGCCGTCAGCGACGCCGAATCCACAGACCGGACCGTGACGTTGGATATCGCCTGCGTCAGGGCCTTGTTGTCCTGAACAGAGGTCGCCGTCAGAATCGTGTCCGGGCCGGTGTTCAGCGTCAGCGAGTTGGAGATCGCCGCTGAGGTGGCCGACACCGCGCCATCGACGTCGGCGATCGTGGCGGACAGGGTCGCGGTCGGGTCGTAACCGGACATCTGCGTATTGGTGACCGTGCCCTTGCCTGCCCCCTGCAGGTCGATGGTCGCAGAGTTGGCCAGGGCGGCCGAGGTCAGGTTCACCGTGTCGGACACGTCCTGGACCGTCGCGTTCAGCACGGCTCGCGAGTCGCCGTTGAAATACTGGGTGTTGGCCACGGTCATCGCCCCCTCGCCCGAGGTGGTGAAGGAGTTCGCGATGGCGGCGGCCGTGCCGTTCACGGCGCCGTCGATGTCCGCCACCTTCAGGTCGGCGTCGGCCAGAAACTGTCCGCGGTGGGTGTACTGGGTGTTGGTGACCTTGGACACGACATTGCCGTCCAGGGTGACGGTGGCGGAGTTGCCCAGGGCCGCAGCCGTGGCGGCGACATCGCCATTCACGTCGGCGACATTGCTGGACAGGGTCGCGCTGGTGGAACCCCAGCTGTCCTGAAGATTGCGTACGGTCGTGGGCCCGGCGCCGGTGATCGTCGCGGAGTTGCTGATCGCCGCCGAGGTCTGCGAGACGTCGCCGTTGACGTCGTTGACGACCGCGTTGAGTTGAGCGCGGACGGTCGCCGTGTTCTTCTGGTTCGATGTTACAGTAGATTGCGCATGAGCGCCGGATGCGAGAACGCCTAGAGCGGCCGCGGCCACCAGGCTGGTCATGCCGGTATTATAGGTCATTTTGAAAGCCCCAAGAGGATGTCCGCCGGAAATGACGGCGTTCTGTCGGCTGCAAGAAAAGCCGCGTCTTTCCGCGTTCGACCCGTTAACCGCGTCTGGGGTCGAAGCCCCGACACATGTTGAAGATCGTCCGGCAGGACGCAGAACAGGGTTAACCTTCACCTCGTCCCCATGGCTCAGTTTGCGACGGCCGTGGCCTCGCCTGCCTCGGATTGACACATTCGCAGGACTGACCTCGCCCCGCCGCCCGAGGCGAGCCACGCCGTCGAGCGCGCGCCCCAGGCGCCCTTCATCGAGACGACGACGCCTCGCTGCGGCTGGTCGAGGCGAGAGGCCCCAGAAGACCGATCACCGTATCCGCCTCGTCCTTATTGCTGGTGACGACAACGCGATAGCGCGCGCCGCCCGGCTCGACGCGTATCACCACATGGCCTTCGCGGCTGGTCAGCCGGTTGGACAGCCAAGGGCTGGCGGCGGCGGTCGAAGCGTCCAGGGCCGTGGCGAAGACGTCGCGCGGCCCGGCGTAGAGACGCGCGTTGAACAGCCGATCCAGGGTGCTGGGACTGGGGTGCAGGGCGTGCCAGGCCGAGATGACCCATATGCGCGGGGCGAGGGCCCTGGCCATCTCCGCGCCGGTGGCGTCGAACATGCCGTGGTGGGGCGCGACGGCCACGTCCACGCGGCCAGAGGCGTGGGCAGCGGCCGTCTCCACGTCTCTCCAGGGCAGGGCGCCGTCGAAGGTGGCGCAGGTCAGGTCGCCTGCCGCGAAATAGCCGAAGGCGCCATAGGTCAGTCGAAAGGCCGCCGACCAGACGTTCTCGTCCGGCACGTCTGCGGGCGACAGGGTCTCCATGGCCGGGAAAATCGACTGCGCGGTCTCGTCCTGACCGGTCCATACCTGACCGTTGACCGCCAGATTGCGTATGGAAAAATCCGGGAAGGCCGCGGTGTTTCGATTGCGTCGAAGCTGATTCAGGGCCCCCGCGTTGAAACGCTCGACCGAGCGGCCTGCCGCCAGGCGCGCCTCGACGAAGGCCTGGTAATTCTGCTGGAATGGAAGGGCGATGGGTCTTGGCTGGTCGTAGGAGGGGTAGCCCCGATCGATCAGTCGGCGGATCGGCGCGAGGGCGTCGACGTCGGTCACGCCCGTGAGCCGATAGCCGCCCTGGGCGGCAAAAGGCGTGTTCCCGTCGATGTCGCCGATGTGATCGGGGTGTTGATGCGTGGCCAGAAAGACGTCGATTTCGGTCGATCCGGTCTCCCGCAGACGCCGCCTGGCGTAGCGACCGATCCATTCGCCGGGACGGCGGCTGTCGTCCGGGCGCGAGGCCAAGGCTGGCGGCGCCGGGGTCGAGGCGGCGCCGGCGTCCACCATCACGGTGGATCCGTCGGGGCCGACGATCAGGGTGGAGTCGCCGCGTCCCGTGGAGATGTGATGGATGTCGAGCCCGCCGGGACGCCAGGGCCGCAATGGACGGCCGACGACGTCGCCGTCGTCGGCCGCCGCCCGGGCCGCCCCGCTCTTCGCGGCGACCGCCGAGGCGGCGGCCAGAAGAAGAGCACGGCGAGACCAGGTCATGATCAGAAGCGCGCCGACAGGGTGACGCCCCAGGTGCGGGGTTCGCCCAGATATTCGGCGAGGACGGTCTGGGTCGAGTTGGTCAGCACATAATCCTTGTCCGTCAGGTTTCGCACCCAGGCGACCGTTCGCCAGGCGCGGCTCGGCGGCTCATAGCCGACCATCAGATTGGCCAGCGAATAGGCTTCGATCTGCAGTTTCGGATCGGCCGCCGCCCCGGTGTTGTAGGTGTCGGTGTAGGACCAGGAGGCCGAAGCGACCAGGAATCCGGCTTCGCCCAGGGGCAGGTCGAGATCGGCGGCCAGCGAGGCCTTGTCCTCGGGAGAAGAGCCCAGGGCGTTGCCGGTGTAGACGGCGCCGCCGGGAACGACAAAGTCGTCATAGACGGTGTCGAGATAGCCGTAGGTCGCGGACAGGCCCAGCCACTCCGTAGGCCGATAGGCGACCTCCAGTTCGGCGCCCTTGATGGTCGCCTCGCCGGCGTTGGTGATGGTCAGGATACGGGTCAGGTTGTTGAAGAAGAGCTCCTGCTTGTCCTGGTAGTCCATCTGGAAGACGGCGGCGTTCACGCGCAGACGGCGGTCCAGCCATTCGGACTTAACGCCCAGCTCGTAGTTGGTCACGGTTTCCGGATCGAACGGCGTGACCAGGGCGGTCAGGTTGGCGGCGTCGGTGTTGAAGCCGCCGGCGGTATAGCCGCGCGTGATGCTGGCGTAGGCGTGGAAGTCGGCGGCGGGCGACCAGGTCAGGACCGCGCGCGGCGTGACCTCGCTCCAGTCGGCCGTCAGTCCCCGAGCGTTGAAGCCGCTGGAAGGGGTGATGGCGTCGACGCGGTTCAGCGACGCCGTCTTCTCGTCGGTGGTGTAGCGGACCCCCAGGGTGAGATCGAGGTCGCCGGGCAGGTGCAGGGCGCCGTCGGCGAAGACGGCGTAGCTGACCGTATCGACCGCCTGGTCGGTCAGGACGTTGGACGTCTCCCGTCCTGAGACGGCGGCCAGATTGCGAACCGTCAGCTGACGTTTGGCGTCCTCGTCGGCGTAGTAGACCCCGGCGACGAAGTCGCCCCAGGTCCATCTGGGGCTGACGTAGCGGATTTCCTGAGAGAAGACGCCGACCTGATCGACGTCGCGGTTCACCGTCTGGCTGCCGGCGGCCAGGAACTGATAACTTGCCCCGACGCCGGAATAGTCCTCGCCGGACTGGGAGGCGCGGTAGCCGGTGATCGAAACGATCCGGCCCGTCGGAACGTCCCAATAGGCGCGGGCGGACGCCCCCCACTGGTTTCGATCGAACGCCTGGGGGAAGCCGAGCTCCGAGGTGCGGCGGTCGCCGTCGTCCCCGACGCCTTTGGACGACAGGGTGCGGCCGCCATTGTGGTCGTCGCTGTAATCGGCGCCCAGCAGCAGTTCCAGATCGTCCGTCGCGCGGAGCCGGATCTGCCCGCGCAGACTGCGGCTGTCCTGATCGTCCTGTTCCCGGCCGGTCAGCCGGTCCCGGCCGAAACCGTCGTGGGTCTTCAACGAGGCGGCGAGGCGCACCGCCGCGTCCTCGCCCAGGGGCGCGTCGACAAACCCGTCGAACTGGCGAAGATCATAGGAGCCCAGACCGACGCGCGCCGAACCGCCAAGTTCGCCGAAGTTCGGCCGTCCGGTGTCCAGCACGATGGCGCCGCCCGTGACGTTGCGCCCGAACAGGGTGCCCTGCGGTCCCTTGAGCACCTGGACGGAGTTCAGGCCGTACAGTTCGAACGTCGCCGCGCTGTTGCGCGGAATGAACAGGTCGTCGACGACCACGGCGACGGGCTTGTTGGCGCCGATCTGGGTGAAGGTGTTGGTGGCGCCCCGCACGGCGATGGTGGGGCTGCTCTGGTTGAAGGCCGAGACAAGCAGGCCAGGCGTCAGGCGCGAGACGTCGCGCAGCGTGTCCAGTTGACGCCGTTCGAGCATAGCGCCTGAAAAGGCGGTCAGCGTGATCGGAACGTCCTGAGCCCGTTGATCGCGCTTCTGTGCGGTCACCACGATGTCTTCGACTGCGGTCGGCGAGGCGTCCGGGCCCTGAAAGCCAGGCTGCGCGCGCCGCAGAACGATGACGCCGTTGGCGTCGGAGGCGATTTCCAGGCCGGCGCCCTCGATGAGCCTGCGCAAGGCCGCCCGCGGCTCCATCCGCCCCTCCACGGCAGTGCTGTGAACGTCTTGCGGCGTGTCCGCTGGCGCGACGATCTGCAGGCCGGACTGACGGCCAAAGCGTGAGAGGGCGGCGCTCAGATCCTGCGACGGGATGTTGAAGCTGCGCTCTTGCGCCGTCGCCGGCAAGGCCAGCACAATTGCGGCTGCGGCGACGCCGCAGCCCAGCCAAGGTTTGAAAGACATTTGAACCGCCCAAGTTTCGCCGACCCCCGTGTCGGCTTCCTGGACTAGATGCGGGCCTCGGAATTTTCCTCCATGTCGGAAGACGGAATTTTCAAGACGTCTCCGGGCGACCAATACGGACGCCGGTAGGCGTCGGCGTTGTTTCCAGCCCCAGGCTCAGCGCCGCCGCGCGGGCAAACCCGATCGGATCGCTTAGATTATAGACGCCGGCGACCTTCATGCGGGCGACGGAGGGGTCGTCGATCAGAATGGGACGGTCCGCATATCGCCCGAACTCTCGCGCCGCCTGACCCAGGGTCAGACCGGTGAGATCGAGCCGCCCCTCGCGCCAGGCCATGCCCCGTTCAACCCTGTCCAGCGAGAGCCGCTCCCTGGCGATGGCGCCGTCGGCGGGCGCGGTTGCTCGGTCGCCGGCGTAAAGCCGCAAGGGGCTGGCGTCGCCTCGGCGCATTTCGACGACGCCTTCGCGGACCGCCACATCGACCCGACCATCGTCGTGCAGGCGAACGGTGAAGCTGGTGCCGATGGCGCGCACTCGGATCGTGTCGGCGAGGACGACGAACGGGCGGTCCGCATCCTTCGCCACGTCGAACAAGGCTTCTCCGCGAACAAGGGTGATGAGACGCTGGGTCCGGCCGAGGCGGGGGCGGATCGCCGTTTCGGTGTTGAGCGTGATGGCCGACCCTTCCGGCAGGGAGACGCGACGCACGTCGCCCCTCCGCGTGACGATCCGGTCCTGGAGCCTGAGGACCCCATAGGCTGCGGCTCCCACTACGCCCGCAGCCAGCAGGCCGCCGCCGGCCGTCAGAAGCTGTCGTCGTCCCATCGTCGGACGCGCGGGGCGGTAGTCCGCGCCCAGGGCGGCGGCGCGATCGAGATAGGCGTTGGCCGCGAGGGCGCGGGCATAGGCGCCGGCCCGGCGCGGATCGGCCGCAGCCCAGTCCTCCAACGCCTTTTGATCGATCGGCGACAACGGTCCTCGGTCGGCCTTCGCCGCCCACGCGAAAGCCGCCGCCTCAATGTCGGCTGCGGTCTCCCGATGGGCGTCGGTCGGCGGTGTGTTGGTCAGGCTCACGATCCCTAGATGCGTCTGCCCGTCGGCTTCCGCCACGTCCAATCGACGCGGTCAAGATTCCGAGAGCCTTGGCGATGTGCTTTTCGACCGTGCTTTCGGAAAGCCCGAGGCGTTCGGCGACGTCGCGCTGCGACAATCCCTGGATTTTCCGCAGGGTGAAAACCTCGCGGCACTTGGGCGGCAAGCCCGCGATCAGGGCGGCGACGCGGCCCAGTTCCTGCCTGTCCGCCGCCACGCGTTCAGGGCTTGGCGCGTCAGACGGCGTTTGCAGGCCGTCAGCCGCTTCCGCGATAGCATCCAGAGTTATCACGCGAGAGCGGCGCAGCGACTGATAGACGACCGTTTTGGCGACCTCGAACATATAGGTCCGAGGGTTCCGTATATGATCGATCCGTTCCAGACCGGCCAGGATGGCGTAGGTCTCCTGGACGATGTCGTCGACCTCCAGGCCAGCCAGGGTTCGGCGCGTGAGCCAGGCGCGCAGCTCCGGCTCATTGGGAAGGACCCAGCGGCCGAGCCAGATCGCGCGTTCTGTGGAAACCAGCCCCATCCGGCTCACATAGCGTCATGCTATGACGAACCGCTGACAGTTACGCCCGGTTCGATGGAGGCGCGGACGGGGCGTTTCCGGTATGGACCGGCGGCGCGCCCCGATGTCCCGACGCGGGACCCCGATTCCGTTCGGCAGGCCGTGCGAGAACGGCCTGCCGAGCCGAGACCGGGGTTCCTCGACCTCAGATCGTATAGAGTTGGCGCAGTCTTTGGACGTCGTCCGCATCGACGCCCAGTTCCTGGTCCAGATAGGCCTCGACCGACCCATAGTCGCGGTCGATCATGTCGAAGACGGCCTGGAGATAGCGGGCGTCCACGCCCATGAAGACGTCGCGGACGTCGGCAGGCAGGCGCGCGAACATCGCCATTTCGGGACTGGCCGCAGCGCCGTCGCTGGGGACGCCGCCGCTGTAATAGGTATTCGAAAGCTCGTAGTCCGCGAGAATGGTCGCGCGCGGCACGCCCAGGGCGGACAGGATCAGAGCGGTCGCGACGCCGGTGCGGTCCTTCCCGGCCGTGCAGTGATAGAGCACCGCGCCCTCACCCTTCAGCAGATCCTGGAACAGGGCCCTGTGCTGCGGGCGCTGCATCTTCAGCAGCTCGGGATAGGAGACCTCGAAAACTTCGCGCGCGCGCTCCGCCGTCACCTCTCCCTGGAACAGGGCCACGAAGGACGAGGTGTCCAGCGAATAGTCAAAGGCGGTGACGGGCGGCGCCCCGTCGCCGGTCCAGGCGGTCGGTTGCTCCCGCCGCTCCTCGGTGGTGCGGAGGTCGTGGATGGACCGCACTCCCCGCGACCGGAGCAGGGCGATGTCGGCCGGCGTCAGGTGCGACAGTTCCGCCGTGCGATAGATGACGTCCCATTTGACGGTGCGGCCGTCGACGGTGCGATAGCCGCCGATGTCGCGGGCGTTCTGGGCGCCAGCCAGCGGCAGCAGTCGCTGGTGTTCCGCCTGGACGACGGCCGGCGCCTGGAGTGCGAAGGCCGCGTGGCCGACCGAGGTTGAAAGCGCGAGGGCGACGGCGCTGATCAGCAGCTTCTTCATCACGAAAGTCCCTTTTGGATTGTTGATCAGAAGCGCAGACGAAGGCCGGCCAGATAGCGACGCCCCACCTGTTCCACCTCGGTGGGGTGCTGGATGTCGCCTTCGTAGGCGACATAGGTCTCGTCGCTCAGATTGTTGGCGTCGAGATAGACGGTGACATTGTCGTTGACCGCATACCGCAGCGACAGATCGAGGTTCTCGTAGCCGTCTCGCATCTGGTCGCCGAAGCCTGCGAAGCTCAGCGTATCGATCCAGGCCGAACGCCACTGGTAGCTCAGCCGCGCCGACAGGCCGTAGTTCTCGTAGAAGATCGAGGCGTTGGCGATGGTGTCCGACACGCCGGGGAAGTCGACCGTGCGACCGTCCGGCGCGGCGAAATCCCCGCTCAGCAGCGACAGGTTGCCCTGGAACCCGAAGCCGCTCCAGCCGCTCGGCAGGAAGACGAACTGCTGCAGATAGGCCAGTTCGACGCCGTATAGCTTGCCTTCGCCGCCATTCAGCGTGGTGATGTAGTCATAGCCGGTCCGGTCCAGGCCGGGCGCGTCGAACAGGTCGCCCTCGACCACGGTCTGGCTGTCGAACAGAACATTGTCGACGTGGCGATAGAAGCCGCTGACGGAGGCCAGGCCGGCGCCCGGCAGGTACCATTCCAGCGAGGCGTCGCCGCCCCAGGTGCGTTCCGGCTCCAGATAGGGGTTGCCGGCGGTTACGGTCTGGCCCGTATCATCGACAGAGGCGCTGGTGCGCACCACGGCGAAGGACGGCCGGGCGATGCCTGTCTGGGCCGACAGGCGCAGCAGGATGTCGTCCGTCAGGTCGAACTTCACATTGATGCTGGGGAACAGGCTGGTGTCGTCCTGGCTGGCCTCGACCGCCTTGAAGCCGGTCGCGTCCGGAACAAAACCGCCGATGTCCTGCGACAGGTGCTCGATCCGCAGCCCGGTGACGATCTGGGCCGGACCGGCCTGGAACTTGGCCATGACGTAGCCGGCCAACAGGTCTTCCGAGATGTCATAGACGCTGTTGGGCGGGGTCAGGTCGGCCGGATCGTAAAGGCCGGCAGCCTGCAGCCGGTCCAGGATGCTGTCGATATCCCGACGCATGGCGGTGTTGTCGACCCAGTTGATCCCGAAGCCCAGCGGGAATCCGGTCTTCCACGGCTGGTCGGTGACATAGTCGGCGGCGTTGAAGGTGGCGCCGATCCGGGGCAGCAGGGCGGGAAACACGAGGACCGAAGCCGTCGAGATGGCGGATCCGCTCACCTCGCGGCTGTCGTACTCGGCCCCGGCCGAGACCTCCACCGAACGGCCGCCCAGGTCGATGGTCCGTCTGACGTCGGCCTTGTAGGTCCAGCTTTCGGTGTTCACGGCGCTGGTGATCGGAATCAACAGGTTCAGGGTCGGATCGCCCTGGCTCAGCGTGTCGCGGGCCGCGCCTCTGCCGAGGCCGCCGGCGCCCACGACTGTATCATACAGGGTGACGATCGGCAGGTTCGGGTTGGACCGGTCATAGCTGAGTGAAGGCGACGTCAGTGGATTGACCCACATCTGGCGCATCAGGGGCAGCCAGGTCGTGTTCTCGGTCTCGGTGTAGTTGATCCGCCAGCTCAGGTCCCAGTCGGCCGTGTGATGGTCGCCGCCGAGGGTGCTGATCCAGTTGTTGTTGCGGTATTCGCCATAGTTGAAGGCGCCGGTGACCGGCACGCCGACCAGGTCCCCGGAGTCCGCGCCGATCACGCCGCTGGCGGCGTCGGCCAGTTCGAGCACATACTGGTTGCGCTCCTCGTCGTCGTTGAAGTTCGAATACAGGGTCTTGAGGAACAGTTCGTGGCCGTCGGCCGGTCGGAAGGCCAGACCCAGCATGGCCGCCTCGCTGGAGCGGGTGACCCGATAGTTGCGGATGTCGAAAGCCTCCGGCAGGCCGGTCGCCGGGTCATAGGAGAATTCGCGGTTGTCGGTGATCTGCTCGCGCTCATAATGCGAGGCCGCCGCCATGAGGCCGAACCGGTCATTCGACCAGGAACCGCGCAAGGCGGCCTGTTCCTGCGGTCCGTCGCCCAGGTCCATCTGGCCGTAGCCCAGATCGCCCTGGGCGTGGAACCCGCGCCGTTCGAACGGCGAGAAGGTGCGCAGATTGACCCGGGCCAGAATCGCCTCGCCCGGCAGATCCGGGGTCAGCGACTTGTTGACTTCCAGCGCGCTCAGGATCACCGCCGGCACAGCGTCGAAACGGAAGGCGCGCGACACGCCGCCTTCGTCCACGCCGATGATGTTGACCCCGTCCACGGAGACGCTGGTCCAGCGGTTCGGCCCGCCCCGCACCTGCAGATAGCGCTCCTGGCCCTGATCACGCTGCACCGCCACCGCTGGCAGACGAGCCAGGGCCGCCGCCGAGTTCTGATCGGGGAACTGGCCGACCGTGTCCGAGGCGATGACATTGATCAGATTGTCAGCGTTGCGCTGCTGGTTCAGCGCGGCGCGCTGGCTGCCGACGATCGGCGAGGCGGTGACGACGATCTCGTCCAGCGCCTGGGCGTCTTCCTGAGTCTGGGCCGCTGCCGAGGCGGCGGTCTGTGCCTCGGTCGCGCCTGCGGCGGCCAAAGCCAGCGACGCGGTTCCAGCGGCGAGCGACGCACGCAGGCGAAGAGTGGATCTGATGGTCATGGCGACACCCCCTGTCGAGAAACGATGCCGATCCATAGAACGCTTGTTTCGCAAAATTCGAACAGTTGTTCTGCCGATCTGCGACCCTCTTGAGACAGTTCCAAGACGCGACGTTCCGCCCGTTGCCGGCTCCGCGCGAACCGGGCACACAGGCGTCATGGCCAAGCGTTCCGAACCCGTCATTAGTTGTCCGTCAAACACCGCGGATCGGGCGTCCGTCTTGGTAGACGCCTTTCTTCAGCAGATGGCCGTGGCTGGATTGCCGGGCGCGACGGCCCGGACCGTCGCCGCGCGCGCCGGCGTATCCGCCTCCTCCATCAACTATCACTTTGACTCAATAGAACGATTGTACGGCATCGCGCAGGCGGATGCGGCCGCCCGTGCGGTTCGGTGGCTTCAGGACCGTATCGACGACTGCGCGCCTGCCGTCCCGCTTCCCGCCGCCGCCTTTTCCGCCTTCGCCGCTGATGTGATCGATCGCTGGACGCATGAGCGGGTGCTGGCCCAGGCGGAGGCCGCGGCCTTTCTACAGGCCGCGTGGGGTCCTGCTGACGCCTCCGCAGCCTGGCTTTCGGTATGGGAGGATTTTTGGGCGCGCGCCCTGCCTTGCTTCTCCCTTCCGGTTGACGCCGTCCGCCTCGTCTCGGCCGTTCTCCATTCTGAACGCCTGGGACATCTGGTGCGATGGCGCGCGCCCTTTGATCGCGCAGGCCTTGAGGAAGTGTGCGTTCGCCTTACGGCGCGACTGACGCGCGCGCCCGCGCTGCTCGCCCTAGACTCGCCCTGGCGCGACGCGGCCGAGGCCCTGTCGCGGCGTACGGTCGAATTTCCGACGCTGGCCCCCGCCGCCGCCCGCATCGCCGAGGGAGTCGTGGCCGCCGTAGACGAAGGCGGCGAAGCGGCCCTCACCCATCGCGCGGTGGCCTTCAGGGCGGGGGTCAGTCTGGGCGCCGTGACCCACCACTTCCCTACACGCACGGCGCTCGCCGAAGCGGGATACGCCTCGCTCTACGAGAGCCTGGTCCAGTCTGCGCGCAAGGCCGGCGCCGGCCAGGCCCGGCATGGCGATATTGGCGCGCACATCGTTTCTTTCCTGAATATCGGACGGACGGCGCCGCATTCGCGGGCTCTGGAATCCTTTTTCCTGTCGGCCACGCGCGACCCGGCGCTGGCCGATTTCGCCGCGCGCGTGCGCTACAGCCGAGGTCTGTCCACATGGAGTTTCCTGCGCCATCAGGCGCCGCGACTCACACGGCTGGACGGCCTGATCATTTCCCATTGGATCGCCGGAACAGGGCGCGCGATCACTGCGGTTCCAGAACGGGCGAGGGATCTGGAGGCGGGCGCGAGGCAGGTGGCGAACCTGTTCGAGTAGGGCCTGCCGGTTCTCAGAACTCCTCCCAGACCTCCGACAAGGCCCCGCCGCCGGCCGCACGGCGCGGCGCTCGCTGTCCGGCGAACTCGACGACCCGGGCCTGGGCCGCCTGGACTGTATTGACCGGCGGCGAAGACGCCGTCGGCCGGCTGGCGGTGATTTTGAAGCGTCCGACCAAACGGGTCAGTTCTGCGGCTTCCTGGTTGAGGCTGTGGCTGGCGGCGGTCGACTGCTCGACCATGGCTGCGTTCTGCTGAGTGACCTGGTCCATCTGATTTACGGCGGTGTTCACCTCGCCGAGAGCCGTGGCCTGTTCCTGGGTCGAGGCGTTGATCTGCGCCATCAGGCCGTTGATCTCGCTGACCCTTCCGACAATGGCCCCGAGGGCCTCGCCGGTCTGGCCGACCAGGGCGACCCCGTCCTTGACCTGACCGGTGGAGGCCGAGATCAGCGACTTGATCTCCTTGGCGGCTTCGGCCGACCGCTGGGCCAGGGCGCGGACTTCCGAGGCCACAACGGCGAAGCCGCGGCCGGCCTCGCCGGCGCGCGCCGCCTCGACGCCGGCGTTCAGGGCCAGGAGGTTGGTCTGGAAGGCGATCTCGTCGATCACGCCGATGATCTGGCTGATCTGCTCGGCCGAACGTTCGATCTCGCCCATGGCCGACACGGCCTTGGACACCACCACGCCGCTGGTTTCGGCGTCCTGACGGGCGTCGCCGACCACCACGACGGCGCGCTGGGCGCCCTCGGCGGTGCGACGTACTGTAGCCGTGATCTGGTCCAGGGCCGCCGCAGTTTCTTCAAGCGTGGCCGCCTGCTGCTCGGTGCGACGCGACAGGTCGTCGGCCGCGTGGCTGATCTCGTCCGCCCCGCTCTGCATCGAACGGGCGTTGGAGCTGATCGTCCCCATCGCCTGTTCCAGCGAGTCCATCGCCGCGTTGAAATCCGATCGCAGCTTGGCGTAATCGCCTGGAAAGTCCGCCCGAATCCGGTGGGCCAGATCGCCTTCGGCAAGAGCGCTCAGGCCCCTGGCGGTCTCATCGACGACGATCTTCTGGGCCGCCTCGATCTCGCGACGCGCCGCTTCGGCCGCCTTCCGCTCGGTTTCCGCCGTCTCGAGATAGACGGAGATCACGAAATCCATGTCCAGCAGCGCGGCCTTGACGACAGCGCCGAGCCGATCGGCCAGCCCGTCGTCCTTCGCGGTGCGATTCAGGAAGCCCTTCCTCTGCCTGGCCGCGTCGGCCACCAGTTCCCGGATCAGGCCTTCGATGACCAGGCCGTAACCGCCGATGTACCAGCGGGGCTCAAGACCAATCCGGGCGTGGACGGCGCCGATCCGCTGGACGCTTTCGACATAGTCCATGTCGAAGGCGCCGCTCATGATCCTGTCCCAGTGACGCTCCTGCGCGGTCTGGGCCTGGGCCATGTGCCCGTCGCCCTGGAACATGCCGGCCGTTTCCGGGAATCGACGGACCTGGGCGTAGAAGGCCTCCAGCGAAGGTCCGATGGCCTGACGTACGGCGCCCTGGGCGGAGCGCAGGGCGGTCTTGGCGCCGTCGTCCATCCTCAGGAACGAGAGACGACGCGACAGGTCCTGATCTTGTGACATTCGAACGGCTCCGGATTTCCTGGTCAGATGCGAAGGATCGAAGGAAGGGTGTCAGCACCCTTCCCCTCGGCGCCCGTCTTGAAACGCCTGGTCCCTTTGGTTTTCGGGGCGCGTCCGGTCCGCCCAGGCCGGGCGGGCGTCGGGTGATCGAGCGCAGGACGCGCCGTCGCCAACCGGGAGGCGGACTTCTGGCCGGTGGAAATATGGCTCAGACGCATGGAGGATCCTTGCTGACGCTCTGGAGCAAGGGTCAGAAGGCGTAGGCGAGCGAGGCCGCCAGACGGCCTTCGTAACGCTCGCCGACGTCGTGGGCGTCGGTGTCGTACCAGCGCAGGTCGCCCGAGACAGCATCGCTGAAACGGTGCTTCACCCCCACGTTCCAGGCGGCGTAGTTCGTGCCGCCTTCGAGGTCGCGGCGGCCATAGGCGAAGGAGACCTTGTCGGCGTCGGAGATCTTGATCGTGGCCTGCGGCTCGATCCACCAGGCCTCCCGCGCCGCGCCATAGGTGTTCGAGGCGTAGTTGATCCTCAGGCGGGCGCTGAACCGCGAGGTGAAGGCGCGGCTGACGTCGGCCTGGTATTCGACGTAGCTGCTGTCGATCCCGGCTGTTTCACCGATCATCTCGCGGTAGAGAATCTGCAGATCCACCTCAGCGAAACCGAGGTCGCGCTCATGGCCCAATGTGGCGATCAATTCGGCCGTCGCGCCTTTTGACGACGTCGCTTCGGACATGAAGACATCCGCATAGGTTGCGCCCTCTGTCCAGCGGACGGCGCCGAACACCGCGGGCTCCTCGTCGCTCTTGCCCAACCCCTTGCCCAAATATTGGCTGGCGACGCCGACCCGTCCATCGATCTCTCGGGCCGCGGCGGGAGATGCGGCGGCTGCAAGTGCGCTGCCAGCGAGAAGCATAACGCCGATATTGGTAAAGTATCGTTGAGTGTATCTGTAGAATACGAATGTACTATCGCATCGCGGACCGGTTTTCATCGATATGCTTCCTTAAGTAAGTAAGGTCGAAAATCCGACAGATTTAGCTTGTGTTCAGAAATGCATATGATCCGCTTTCTGATTGGTTAACTAGGAAATAGTGCTTACGAATCCGCTAAGATGTCAGCGTTAACAATCAAAAATCGTACGAATTTTTGCTTAAATTTGCTGTACCGTCGTATTTTCACCTAGTCGCCACGCCACGGCCGATAGCGCAGACTGAGCGCCGGGTACGGCTGATCCACCGGTCTGGGGCGACGGTCGAGGAACACATTCCACAAGTTCCGCGTGAGTAATGGGCGATAATGAAACGCCAGATCCTCGTTTTCGGCAAAAACACCAAAGAAGTAGATATCCTGTCCAGTCTTCTGGAAGAGATCTACGATGTGCGGCTGGTGACATCTCGGCCTGAATTGTTAAGCGCGGTTAACAATTCAGGTGCGATGTGTCTGGTGGCGGACGTTTCAATACCATCTGGAAGCGGCGTCGGCCTGGTTCAGGCCGTGAGGACGCGGGGCGGCGGTGAGATGCCTGTCGTCATCGTCATCGAGCCTACCGACATTCAGACGGCGGTCCAGATCATGCGGGCGGGGGCGATCGATCTTCTGGAGAAGCCGACGTCGGCTTCGCGGCTGCTGGACGCGGTCAGGCGGGCCATCGCCATGGCCGAGGCGCTGCACGACAGAAGGGAGGCCAAGATCTTCTGGACCTTGTCCGCGCGCGAGCAGGAGGTCGCCGTTCTGCTTGCGGCGGGACGGACGAGCAAGCAGGCAGGCGACGTCCTCGGTATAAGTCCCCGGACCGTCGATATATATCGAGGCAAGCTTCTCAGAAAACTGGACGTGCCCAACGTCGCCGCGCTGGCCTCGCTTGTGGGACGGGCCACGCGGTGCTGACGTGATTGATTCCACGAAGCTCGATCCGCTCGCGGACGGGATGGCGGCTCAAGGGAAGAGTCGGGCCAGCTCTCCTGACCCATGCAAATATACCTATGCCACGCCGCAAATTGACCTAGTGTGTCGAAAAGGCACGGTGTTGTCAGCAGGGCGGGGGGGAGAAGCACAGTTGGAAGCGTCCTTCGCAAGAAGTATCCTCCTGGACGCTCCCATGGCGGTTCTGGCGGTTGACGGCGCCGGGGTGGTTCGCAGCGCCAACGCGACCGCGCAGCGCTTCTTTGGCGGCGATGTCTCCGCAGCTCGTGTCGCCGCCGCGGACCTCGTGGAGGGGTTGCGCATAGCCGGAGACGCCGGGGACGAGGCTGTCGACCAGTTCAATAGGCGCAGCGTCGGCGGAGACCGAGGGCGCATGACGGCGCGCCGCCTGTCGGGCGAGACCGTCCCTGTAGAGGTTCAGGCGGCCCGTTTCACAGCCGTCGGCGAATCCTTCGTCATCCTGTTCATTCAGGATGTCAGCGCGACTATTCGGGCGGAGGCCGCCGTTCAGGAACTGCGCGACGAGATAACTCACAACTGTAGGCTGAATTCGCTGGGCGAGATGGCCTCGATGCTGGCGCACGAACTCAATCAACCCCTGTCCGCGATCACCAACTATCTGCACGCTACGCGCAGCCTTCTTGCCGGCGCCTCTCCCGACACCGGACAAGCGATTGCGGCGTTGCTGGCCGCCGAGGCCCAGGCCCGGCGGGCCGGAGACACCATCCGGAGAATCCGGGGCCTGATGTCTCGCGAGACAGGTTATCACGCCAACGAAGAAGTGCTCGCCGTGGTCGAGGATCTGATGCCCATCCTCCACATCAGCGCACGCGAGTTCGGCGCGAAAGTCAGCGTCGATGTGAAAGCCCTGGAGACCGCGCACTGCGACCGGGGCCAGATTCAGCAGGTGCTCGCGAATCTTGTCCGGAACGCAATGGAGACCGCACCCAGGGACGGCATGCGTCACATCGTGATCCGCGGTCGCTCCAGCCAGGAGGACGGTTCGTACATCCTGAGCGTAGAGGATGACGGCCCCGGGGTCGCTCCGGAGGTTGTCGATCGTTTGTTCGAGCCCCTCGCCAGCACAAAGAAGAATGGCATGGGGTTGGCGATCTGCAGGACGATCATCGAGGCGCACGGCGGATCAATGACCTGCGCCAAAGGCCCCCACGGCGGAGCCGCCTTCTCCTTTACATTGAAGTCGGATCGGAAGGCGGCGGCATGAGCAGCAATCATGTGGTCGTTGTCGACGACGACGAGGGCGTGCTGGAATCGCTCGCGATGTTGATCTCCGTCCAAGGCTTCACGGTCCGATGCTTCTCGGCGCCGGCGGACATGCTCGCCAGCCTGCCCGACCTGCCGGAATCCTGCATCGTCACCGATATTCGAATGCCGGAAATAGATGGGCTGGAACTGATTGCCCGGCTCAAGGACACCAGGGCTGCGGCCTGGCCGGTGATCGTGATCAGCGGCCATGCGGATGTCCCGATCGCGGTGACGGCCATGCAACTCGGCGCCGTCACGGTGCTTGAGAAGCCCTTCACGCCCGACCAGCTTATCGCCGCCCTGAACATGGAGATGGCGGTCCTGAGCCGCACCGCCGTCAGCCCGGAGCTGGCGGAGGCGCGCGCCCGTTATCAGACCCTTTCGCGCAGGGAGCGCGAAGTTCTCGGGCACCTGGTCCAGGGCTGCAGCAGCAAACACACTGCGCTGGAACTCGGCATCAGCCCAAGGACAGTCGACGTGTTCCGCGCCAACATATTGCGAAAGATGGGGGCCCCGAACATCGCAGCGCTGGCGACGCAGGTCGCGAGAGGTCTGGGCTAGACCAGGCTGCGGCCGGCCCGTTGCGTTCGCGGGCCTTCGGCGTCCGCGGTTTGAACGCGCCTTCGCCGGAGCGAGTCTCTGGTGGATTTCAGAGGGCCGGTCGTGGAAGGTCGTGAGGCCGCTTCGTCAGGAATCGCCATGGTCCCCGTTCATCTTTCCCCGTTCGACGCAGCCGCGGTGCTGATCGTGCTCAGCGCCCTGCTGGGCTGGGTCAATCACCGCTACTTCCGGCTTCCCGGCACGGTCGCGATGACCCTTATGGGGGCGGTGGCGTCGCTGGCCGTCATCGCGGCGGATGCGTTTCTGCAGGGCAGCGACGTCTCGGCCCGGGTGAGCGGGTTTCTGGAAGACATCGATTTCCACGACACCCTGATGAACGGGATGCTGTCCTTCCTGCTGTTCGCCGGCGCCCTCCATGTCGATCTTGAACACCTTCGGCGCGGTCGCTGGCAGATCGCCATTCTCAGCACCATCGGCGTGGCGGCCTCGACGGTGATCGTCGGCTTCGGCCTGAAGGCCCTGACCGTCCTGGCGGGCGTCGAGGCGCCGCTGATCTGGTGTTTCGTCTTCGGGGCGCTGATCAGCCCGACGGATCCAGTCGCGGTGATGGGGGTGCTGAAGACGGCGAGGGTCCCGCCGACCCTGCAGGCGACCATCGCCGGCGAAAGCCTTTTCAACGACGGGGTGGGGGTGGTGGTCTTCTCTATCCTGCTGGCCAGCGCGGTCGGGGGCGAGGCCTTCTCGCTTCCCCACGCCGGAGAGATGTTCCTGGTGGAAGCCCTGGGCGGCGCTCTGCTGGGGGCCGGGGTCGGCTGGGTCGCCTATCGGGCCATGAAGGCGATCGACGACTATTCGGTCGAGGTGATGATTACGCTGGCGACGGTCATGGGGGGCTACGCCCTGGCGACCGCGTTGCACGTCAGCGGGCCGGTGGCCATGGCCGTGGCCGGGCTGATCGTCGGCAACCCTGGCGTCAGCTACGCCATGAGCGACATGACCAAGGACTATGTGCTCAAATTCTGGGCCTTGATCGACGAAGTGCTCAATGCGGTCCTCTTCCTTCTGATCGGTTTGGAGGCCGTCATCCTGGCCGATCGGATCGGCCTTCTGGCCCTTGGGCTGCTGACCATTCCGCTGGTGCTGATCGCCCGGGCCCTGTCGGTCGGAGCGCCGCTGCTGTTCTGGCGTCGCCTGCTTCCCATTCGGCTGGCTTTTCCGGTGATGACCTGGGGCGGTTTGCGCGGCGGCATATCGATCGCCCTGGCCCTGTCCCTGCCGGCCGGGCCGATGAAGGATCTGATCCTGGCGGCGACCTATATGGTGGTTCTCTTTTCAGTCCTGGCCCAGGGGGCCACGATCGGCGGTCTGGTCCGGCGAAGCGCCCGCGCGGCCGAGGCCGGGGACTGAGCCCGCATCGGGCGTAGCAAAAAGCCTGCGTCGTCCCCGGCGCGGGCTCTCGAAGCCGGAAGCCGCAGTCGGGGCCGCCCGAGATCAGCTCTGGCTGGGATCCGCTCAGGCTGGGATCAGCTCTGGGCCAGGCGCAGACCGCTAGTGGAGGCCTGCAACAGGGCGGGACGTTTCTGGCCGCCCGAGGCGATGATACGGTCGATTCGGGCCTTCTCGGCGCGGAAGGCGGCGAGGTCGGCGCCGGACAGTTCGGTGCCTTCCTGGGTGCGGACGCCGGCCGGATTGATCCGCTGGCCGTTGCGCCACAGTTCGTAATGCAGGTGCGGACCGGTCGAGGCGCCGGTCGAGCCGACATAGGCGACGACCTGGCCCTGGCTGACCCGCTGGCCGGCGCGGATGCCCGAGCCGTAACGCGACAGGTGGCCGTAGCCGCTTTCGAGGCCGTTGTTGTGGCGGATGCGCAGCCAGTTGCCATAGCCGCCCCAACGCCGCGCCTCGACCACCACGCCGTCGGCGGGGGCCACGACCGGGGTGCCGGTGCCGGCGGCGAAGTCGATGCCCTGGTGCATCTTCTTGTAGCCGGAGATCGGATGGGTGCGGACGCCGAAGCCCGACGAGACGCGGCGGAAGCTCTGCAGCGGCGTGCGCATCATGGC
>Ga0075012_10001761_pt1 | contig 21669 bp, 18 predicted proteins | sample All_14_2_FD_71474 | JGI IMG/M metagenome (GOLD analysis project Ga0075012, IMG submission 71474) | Freshwater microbial communities in response to fracking from Pennsylvania, USA - Allegheny Zone_MetaG_DW_15 | ecosystem: Environmental > Aquatic > Deep subsurface > Groundwater > Drilled...
CGGCATTCAAGAATCATTTGAAGCGTTTATAAGTGGTGGAGCTGATCAGGATCGAACTGACGACCTCTTGAATGCCATTCAAGCGCTCTCCCAGCTGAGCTACAGCCCCACAACGCGAAGACGGTTACTGCACAATGCTCCGCGAAAAGGCAAGCGTTTTTTTAGTTTTGAATTTCTTCAAGCATTTTCAGCAGGTTGGGATCGGAAGGGCCGCTTGTGACCAGGGGGGTTGACCGGCCGGGTCGGAAGAGGCCGTCTGATTTGTCCAGTTCAACGAGCCCCATGCCCATGCCTTTGGCGACGGCCGGGATGTATCTGGGTGTATCCTGGTAAACGGACCTGGCGTCTCCGAGAATGACGTCCATATCCGGGGCCGCGCCGAGCATCGACTGGATTTCCTCCCGTCCCGACTGAGTCAGGAGCACGACGACGTCGGCCTGTGACGCGAGTTGCGGCATGAGCTTGGTCATGGCCTGCCCGGGAGCGATGAGTCGCGCCCCGCTTATCTTCACTGTCGCGTCCGGGCCGAGGAGGCTGATGACGGCGATCGTGTGCCGTCCGCATTCGATGAGAACGTATGGCCTGATCCAGGGCTGGGCGTCTGGCTGGAACTCGAGGTTGGAGCAGACGAAAGGAAAGGACGCGATGCCGGCGAGTTCCCTCAGGGCCATTTCACCCATCTCCAAATCGTAGGGGCCGAGGCCCATGGCGTCGTAACGCATGCGGTTCATGGCCCGCACCAGTGTTTTGTTGATGCGTTCGGCACGGGAAGACCCCGAGACGAAGGCGTCTCCGGCATCCAGCAGCACCAGGTCCGCGGCATCGGTTCGCACCCGCTCGATGGCGGGCAGGCGCCGCGCGATGCCTCCCACGGTCCCGTTGGTACCCGGCTGCGGATAGACGACGCCCTGGGTGTCGCCGGTGAAGAGGATGGTGATTTTCGCCCCGGTCTCGGACAGGCCCGCCGCAGGTTGAGGCTGTTGTGCAGGGACGGGTGGCGCAGATGTCTGTGCCTCTGTGTCTCCTGCCGGCGCGAGCGTTTCCGGCAGGGCGGGACGGGGCTGTGCCTCGACGTCGTGTGTTGTCGCGGGTGCGAGCTCTTCGGCAGCCTGCCGTGAAGGCGTGGGAGCGGTCTGCGTGTCCGGTCCCGCAGCCTGGCCCGTCGGGGGCGGTTCAAGGGGCGCGGGAGGGCTTTGAGTCGGCTCTGCCGGAGCCATGTGGGTCTGGGTATGGACGGGAGCCGGAATCCCGGCCGTCGGATCCGCATCGGCCCGGGCCGAAGGCGCGGGCGGTGATTCCGCCGGCGAAGCCGGCGTCACCGGAACCGACTGAGAGGACGCAGGCCCGGCTTGCTGCGGGTGGTCCGTCGTTTCGGAAGGTGCGATGCCGTCAGCCTGATGGGGTAGGGTCCAAGGCCCTTGCGTCGCGTTCTCCGTCTGTATCGCGGCAAGTCCAGGCGGTGGGGCGTCCATCCCCGCGTCGGCGTCCGGCGCCCATTCCTCCTCCGGCAGCGGCGGTCCGGGCGTATGCAGGGACGCGGTGAAACGCCGTTCGAAGCTGCGAGTGACCCGGCTGCCGTCACCGTGAATCCGCGAGGCAATGGCGAGGCTCGCCAGGAGGCGGGCCCTTTCGGCCAAGTCGGGATCCTGGCCCAGGTCACGGACCCGCTGCAGCCAGTCCGACTGCGGGAAGTTGGCGGTGAAACCGTGGCGCAGGTAGAGGCGGTCGTTCCGGAACCCCTGGAACTGCCTGTAGAGGTCGTTCAGTTGCGCGAACTGGGGCAGGATGGCGGGGGTCGTCGTCACCGGCGCCGGTGCGGGCCGTTTGTTGCAGGCGAGGATGGACAGCAGGCACAAGGCGAGGACGAGTATCTTCTTCATGCGGAGCTCGGATCGGGTGGACATTGCCAAGGAGAAGGGCTCTGCGCGCCCGCCCATGTTCCTATCCGAGGGCCTTGGTAAAATAAAGGATATCTTCGCCCGGGGCGTAATAGTCGCGGATGCGGGCCTCTTCGATGAAGCCGCAGGAGCGGTAGAATGCCTGGGTCGGGGCGTACTGCCCGCGCGACGACGTCTCGGCGATGAGCTTGCCGCCGCCCGAGGCGCGCAGGCGCCTTTCGACCTCGTGCATCAGGGCCTTGCCGAGTCCGCGCCCTCTGCCGTCTGCATGGACAGCTATCCAGTAAAGGTCGAAGGTGCGCGCCGTGCAGGGCACGGGCCCGTAGCAGGCGTAGCCAAGCACCTGTCCGCCGGGAGACTGGGCGAAAACGAAGAGATAGCCGCTGGCCGGCCCTTTCTGCAGGCGCTCGCAGACCAGTTCCTCGGCCACGTCGACCTCCTCGGCCGAAAAGAAGCCGGTGGATCGGACGATGTCGCGGACGGACCGCCTGTCGGACTCGGCCACCGATTCGCGGAACAGCCATTCAGACATGGGGATTGCCTCCATGCGCCCGGCGCAGGGCGTCGTCGACGATGGCACGTACGAGGTCGCCGTGCGTGAGCCCCGCCATGCGGGCCGCGGCCACGAACCCGGAGTCCGGAGCGATGCAGGGGTTGGGGTTGACGTCGATGACGAAGACCTCGCCGCGATCCGAAACGCGGAAGTCCACGCGCGCGTATCCCTCCAGTCCGAAGATTTCCCAGCACCTCAGTCCGGCACGGATCATTTCCGCCGTCGGGGCGCCTGTGCCGTCAAGATCGAAGCTGCGGACCGAGGCGGCGTAGGCCTCGCTCTCCCCGTGCCATTTGGCGGCGTAGCCGAGGATGGCCGGACCCTTCATGGCCGGGTCGAACAGCATTTCGGCCAGGGGCAGGGGGCGCGGCGTCCCGCCTGGCGCGGCCAGCAGGGCCAGGTTGAACTCCCGTCCCTTGACGTATCGTTCGGCCACGCAGTCCCCGGCCATGCGCGGGGCCAGGGTTTCCATGACCCGCAGCAGGGAGGGGGCGTCCGCGGCCTCGACGACGCAATCGTCATCGAGGCCCAGGGAGGCGTCTTCGAAGCGCGATTTGACGATGTAGCATCCCGGGCCGGGGAAAAGTCCGCGGCGCAGCTCCTGCAAGCTCGTGCCGGCGGGGGCGGGGATGCCGGCGGCCGCCATCATGCGCCGCGACAGGGCCTTGTCGGCGGCCGCGGCCAGGGCCCCTTCGTCGGACCCGGTGCAGGGGATGCCCGCCTTGCGGCACAGGGCCGGCGCGATGCCGGCCAGGCTGGCCTGGCCGGCGAAGGATTCCACCAGATTGAAGGCCACGTGGGGGGCAAACCTGGCGAGTTCGTCCTCGAAGGCCCGGACATCCTGCCCGAGGAGCACCTGACGGGCCGACCAGACGCACTGTTCGAGGCTCTCGCCGACCGCCCGCGCCATCTCCACCGTGTCCAGGGCGTCGGCGGCCGCGTTGTCGCCCACATCCTCGCGCATCACCGCGACACGCATGGTCATGCGGCGGCGCCCATGCCCCGGGATTTGGCCCGCTGGGCCGCCGACTCGACGATCTGGGCGATGAGCATGTCGTATTCCAGGCCGATCTTGTGGCAGAGAATGGGCAGGTCCGAGCTTTCGGGGTTCAGGCCGGCCAGGGGGTTGACCTCGATGAAGCGCGCCCGCCCCTGGGCGTCCAGGCGCACGTCCACCCGGCCCGCGTCCAGGCAGCCCAGGGCCTGCCAGGCGGCCAGGGCCACGTCGGCGGCCTGCAGGGCCTTGTCGTCGCCGACCACGTCGTAGCGGACGCGGTCGCGCCACTCCTGCTTGTTGGCGTAGGTGTAGGCGCTGCGGTCGCCGTCTTCGGTGGACAGGACCTCCATGACGCCCAGCACCCGCGCGGCCCGTCCGCTGCCCAGAAGCCCCACCGTGAACTCCCGCCCCGGCAGATAGGTTTCGACCAGGGCGGGCTGGCGGTAGGTCGAGAGCACGTGGGCGCAGATCTCGCGCAGCTCCTTGCGGGACCGCACCAGGGACCTGGCGCTGATGCCCTTGCTCGACCCTTCGGCCACGGGTTTGACGAAGAGGGGGAAGGGCAGGTCGATCTCCTCCACGGTCCCCGGATCGTTCACGATCCAGAAATCGGCCGTGGGCACGCCGTGGGCGTGGACCACGGCGTTGGTCCAGCCCTTGTGCAGGGTCAGGGCCAGGAGCTCGGGGCCCGAGAAGGTGTAGGGGATGCCCCACGCGTCGAGCAGGGCCGGGACCTGGGCCTCGCGCCCCAGGCCGTTCATGCCCTCGGCGATGTTGAAGACGAGGTCCCAGCGGCGGCCTTCGGCCAGGGCCCGGACCAGACTCCCGATGCTGCCGATGCGCTCCACCACGTGTCCCTGGGAGACCAGGGCGAGGGCGATGGCCTCCACGGTGACGGGGCTGTCCAGCTCCGCCACCTCGTCGGCCGTGAAGCCCGCGGCCAGATATTCGTCCTTGAGGTCGTAGGTCATGCCGATGCGCATCAACCCTCCCGTCCCGCTGTGTCGGGATACCGGAAAACCCGGCCTTCGTAGTTGCGGAGCATGACGTCCCGTCCCTCCCGGTCAAAGGCGTACTGCGGCTGGAGCGGCACCTTGCCGCCGCCGCCGGGGGCGTCGATGACGTAGGTCGGGATGCAGTAGCCCGAGGTGTGCCCGCGCAGGCCCTGGATGATGGACAGGCCTTTCTCGACGGGCGTGCGGAAGTGGGTCGAGCCCGGGATGGGGTCGCACTGGTAGAGGTAGTAGGGGCGCACGCGGTTGCGGATGAGACCGTGCATCAGGCGTTTCATGGTCTCCACGTCGTCGTTCACGCCGGCCAGGAGCACGGTCTGGCTGCCCAGGGGGATGCCGCCGTCGGCCAGGCGGTTGCAGGCCGCCGCGGTTTCGGGGGTGATCTCGTCGGGGTGCGCGAAGTGCAGGCTCATCAGCAGCGGGTGGTAGCGGCGCAGCATGCGCACCAGGGCGGGCGTGACGCGCTGGGGCAGTACGGCCGGGACCTTGGTGCCGATGCGCACGATCTCCACGTGGGGGATGCGGCGCAGCTGGGACAGCAGCCACTCGATCTTCATGTCCGGAAGGGTCAGGGGGTCGCCGCCCGAGAGCAGCACGTCGCGGACCTCGGGGTGGGCGCGGATGTAGTCCAGGGCGCGCTGCCAGGAACTCATGTCCGATCGGTGCCCGCTTTTGCCCACCAGGCGGGAGCGGGTGCAGTAGCGGCAGTACGTCGAGCAGAACTCCGTGACCAGGAAGAGTGCGCGGTCAGGGTAGCGGTGCACGATGCCGGGCACGGGGCTGTGTCCGTCCTCGCCCAGGGGGTCGGGCATCTCGAAGGGGCGGATGTCCTTCTCGCGCACGTCGGGCAGGATGCAGCGCGTCAGGGCCGGGCTCTGCGAGGCCGTCAGCAGATAGTACGGCGTCACGGCCGCGGGGAACGCCCCGGCGCGGTCGAAGCCCAGAGGCGCGGGCACGCCGAGGATGGCGGCCATGCGCTGCGGCGAGGTGATGCGGTTCTTGAGCTGCCACCGCCAGCTGTCCCAGTCTTTGCGGGTGGCGCCGGGAAAATGGGTGGCGAGAAAATTTCTGTGTCTGGCCCAGAAGGCGAGTTCCTGGCCCTGGAAGGCATGCGGGGTGGATAGAGAGGGAGGTTCGGCCAGTTCCTGGCCGGTTTCGGGAGGCTCTTCAGCGGCGTATTTGGTCACGCTCATGTCATTCCTCTTCGGTCTGCTGGAATTTTTCGACAGGCGGGATTGCCCTTCGAAAGTTCGACATGCCAGAGCATCGTGTGTGCCAATGATTCAATATGCTGAAATTAAAATATTTATAAGCTCAATGAGTGAAGGGGGATATAATTGCGGAACTCTGTGTTCTGTTTTTCTCCAGCGAGTCCGGTCAATGGAAGGCCTGCAGGGAGGGATTTCGGCTGGCCCAGGTGGGCCGTGTCCTGTGATGATGAATTTTAGTTCATAAATTTAGATTGTTGTCGAAAAAAAAGAACTTTTTTTTCTGACCTTGGCATTTCGGAATTTATTTTTCCTCAATGATCGTCACGCCGTGTTTTCGGTGCGAAATCAGGTGCATGGAAAGCGGGCGCTCCTTCGTATCCGCTGCACAAGGTGAATACATTTTTTGCGCACTCGGCTGCAGTCATTTTCCTTCAGGTTCAGTGGAACTGCGTATTGTTCTCCTCTCCTGGCTTGGGCACAAAATGCTCAATTCACGTGCCACCGACATCAGGCTCAACCATTTCCAGACAGGCAGGCGTCCATGCGAAACAGTGCCGCAGGTTCAGCAGGGGAGTCATTCGATGCAGCCTTCGACTTCATCGAACTGGCGGGTCCGCCGTGCATGGACAACCTCGAAAGCCCTCTCGGCGGGAGATCGTTCATGGGCATCAGCCGGGCCGCCAATCCCGACTGGCCAGGCTGGATCGTTCTCGATCACGGCCTGGGCGTTTGCCCTTCCGGGACCGATCAGCCCGTCGACGATGACGCGACGGGCGGGTACGCAGACCTGCGCCGGCTGGTGCGCTCATTCTATCTGCACAATTACTGGAAAGGCGTGTTCGCCGACACGATGCCGTGGCCCCTGTCCGTCGTGGTTTTCGACAGCGCCGTGGTGCATGGCCGGAACAGGGCCGTGCGCATGCTCCAGGAGGCCCTGAACAATCTGTACGGCTTCCGCAAACTCGAAGTCGACGGCATTTTCAGGCGCGACTCGCGCACGGCGCTCGCGGTCATCCTCTCGCGGCACGAATGGTACCAGAGGACCCTCGTGGCCGAGGTGTTGCGCATCAGGCAGGGATACTGCGACCTGGTCGCCTGCGGCGACAGGCAGGCCATGCCCGTGTGCAGGCAAAGGGCGCTCGGTTTGCAGCGTCTGGCCGAGAGGTGTTTCGAGGACGCCGTGTTCGTCATGCCTTCCGAAGCCTCGGGCCTCGGGCTGGCCTGCTGATCGCCTTTCTCCCGATTTTCAAGGAAACCCGCACGGATTGGTTCCCGCTTGACGAGGCGGCCCGGTTCTTCGGCGTCTTGAAACTCAACATGCAGCGTCTGCGCCATTCGGGTGAGTCCGCGATACGGTTTTGCCCGCCTCCCGTCAGTCCGTTCCGCGGTCTCCGGCTATCCCGCTTCTGCGATGTTCCCTCCCACGGCGCGGGAGATTCGCGCCGCGCCCGACTTCCGCTTTCCGCTCCGCCGCATTGCGCTGCGACCCATCCGGCGCTACCGTGAAATCTCGGTGGATCAAGTCCCGTGTTCCCCCCTTTCCCGGATGATCCGGCGAGGCATGGATTCATGACGGTTCCCCCTGAAGATCGACGCACGCTCTGGCACACCCTGGGTGCCGCGGAAGTTCTGGCGCTGCTTGGCGCAGGAAGCGACGGGCTGTCCGCAGTGGAAGCGTCCGCGCGTCTGAGCGCGCACGGGCCCAATGAAATCACCCAGGCGTCCGGCCCGAGCCCCGTGCGGCTCCTGCTGGGGCAGTTCAAAAGCCTCATCGTCTGGGTGCTCGTGTTCGCGGCCGCCGTGTCCGGGGTCATGGGCGAGGCCGTGGACGCCCTGGCCATCCTGACCATCGTCGCGCTCAACGCCGTCATCGGCTTCTGGCAGGAACTGAGCGCCGCCAAATCCATCGCGGCCCTGCGGCGGCTGGCCGCGCCCCAGGCCAAGGTCCTGCGCGACGGGCTCGTGGTCGCCGTCGGGGCCACGCGGGTCGTGCCCGGCGACGTTCTCGCGCTCGAAGCCGGCGACCTGGTGGCTGCCGACGCCCGGTTGCTGGCGGCCACGTCCCTGTCCTGCGTGGAGTCGGCCCTGACCGGCGAGTCCGTGGCCGTGAGAAAGGATGCGGGATTCTGCGGCGCGTGCGACACGCCCCTCGGGGACCGGGCGAACATGGTCTTCCTGGGTACGAGCGTGGCCACGGGCACGGCCAGGGCCGTGGTCACGGCCACGGGCATGGACACGGAACTGGGCCGCATCGCCGGCCTCATCGAGACGGGGGAGGAGGCCACCCCTCTGCAGAGGAAGCTCGATGCCTTCGGCCGCGTCCTCATCTGGGCCACGCTGGGCATTGTCGCTGTTCTTTTCGTTCTGGGCCGCATGCGCGGCATCCCCCACATGGAGCTTTTCCTGGGCGCCGTGAGCCTGGCGGTGGCTGCGGTGCCCGAGGGGCTGCCGGCCGTGGTCACGGTCGCCCTGGCGCTGGGCGTGTCGCGCATGGCCCGCCGCAGGGCGCTGGTGCGCAGCCTGCCCGCCGTGGAGACCCTGGGGGCGACCACGGTCATCTGCACGGACAAGACCGGGACGCTGACGTCCGGCGAAATGACCGTGCGGGCCCTGCATGTTTGCGGGTGGGATTTCGAAGTCACGGGGGACGGCTACAGCCCGGAGGGAGCGGTCCGCATCGACGGGCGGGAGCCCGATGCCCGCCAGAGGGAAGCCCTCGGGGCGCTGGCTTCGGTGCTCTCGGGATGCAACAATGCCCATCTGGTCGGCGAGGATGGAGCGTGGAGCGTCGTGGGCGATCCCACAGAGGGCGCCATGCTGGCCGCCGCCGCCAAGACGGGTGCGGACCCCGGGCGCGTCGATGCCGACATGCCCCGCGTGCTGGAAATCCCCTTCGATTCCGACCGCAAGCTCAGCACCATGGTCCGCCGTCTCCCGGACGGCGCGATGCGGGCCTTCGTCAACGGCGCCCCCGACGTGCTGCTCGCGCGCTGCGCACACATCCTCACCCCTGCGGGCGTTCGCCCGCTGACCGCGGAAGACCGGAGCGCCCTCCTCGAACGCAACGGCTGCATGGCCCGCCGCGCCCTGCGTGTCCTGGGTTCTGCCTGGCGCGACGTGGCCGCGGAAGACCTGTCCGCCGCAGGGGCTGGCGGCGACTCGGGCGCCGCTCCGGGACCTTCCGCCTCTTCCGCACCCGGCGCGTCCGACCCCGGAGCGCACTGTCCCGAACCGTCCGGCCTGGAGCAGGACCTGACCTTCATCGGATTCGCCGGCATGCACGACCCGCCGCGCCAGGAGGCCAGGGATGCCGTGGCCACGTGCCGTTCGGCGGGCATCCGCGTGGTCATGATCACCGGCGACCACCCGCATACGGCTGCGGCCATCGCCCGTGATCTGGGCATTTCGGACACCGGGGAGGCGGTGTCGGGCATCGAGCTGGACGCCATGAACGATGGGGATCTGTCGCGCCGCGTGGCCGGCATCGACGTCTTCGCCCGCGTCACGGCCGAGCACAAGCTGCGCGTCATCCGCGCCTGGCGTTCGGTCGGGGCCGTGGTGGCCATGACCGGCGACGGCGTCAACGACGCCCCGGCCGTCAAGGGCGCGGACATCGGCATCGCCATGGGCCGCAGCGGGACGGAGGTCACGCGGCAGGCCTCGGACATGATCATCACCGACGACAATTTCGCGACCATCGTGGCCGCCGTGGAAGAGGGCAGGGGCATCTTCGACAACATCCGCAAGACCCTGCAGTACCTCCTGGCCGGCAACACGGGCGAACTGCTGCTCATGGCGGTCTGCATCGTCATCGGCCTGCCCGTGCCGCTGCTGCCCATCCACCTGCTGTGGATCAACCTCGTCACCGACGGCCTCCCCGCCCTGTGCCTGGCCACGGACCCCATCGATCCCGCGGTCATGGCCCGCGGACCGCGTCCGCGCAGCGAGTCCATCACGGACGGCGGCTTCTTCGGGGGCATGCTCCTGACGGGGGGCCTGACGGCTTCGGTGGCCTTTGCAGCCTATCTCGCGGCCCTGACGGCGGACGGCGTCGAGGCTGCCCGCTCCTGGGCCTTCACGGTCCTCGTCTTCGCGGAACTGCTGCGTTCCTTCGGCGCGCGCAGCGCGACCAGGCCGATCTGGGGCATGGCCTCACGGGCCAACGTGAGCCTCCTGCTGGTGGTGGGCCTGACTCTGGCGCTGCAGGTCCTGAGCCAGCACAACGCGGTCATGGGAAGCTTCCTCAAGACCGTGCCCATTGACTGGCCGGACGGGCTGCTGCTCTTCGCGCTGGGGGCTGTTCCCCTGCTGGTCCTTGAAATGACGAAGGCCGCGCGCCGCAGCCGGGGGCCGATGCGATGACGGCCGGGGTTGCGCGGGGACGGCCCTAGTTCAGGTCGATCTCGACGCCGTTGCCGGAGACGCTGAAATTCCGGTTGGCGACGAATCCGTGCCCCACTATTTTTGCGGCGTATTCACCTTTGGGCAGCAGGGCTTCCTTGGGCACGTTCTGATCTATGTTGCTCATGAGAACGAGGCGGCCGGAGGGCAAGGCCCGCACGGTGACACAGACCTGCCGCCGTGATGAGAAAATGACTTTGGGCAGGGGACCCGCATTCGCCGCTTCCAGGGGGAAGCATTGCGGCGGGCCGCTTTCGGGCAGCGCGCCGGAGGGCGCGGCCGTCTGCGTCCGACGCGGGGCTTCTGCCTTCCCTTTGATAGCGCGGATTTCATCGGGATCGGGGCCCACGACCTCGATCTGGCTGACCTGCCACCAGCGCGAACGCTTTTTGGACTTGAACCCGCATTCGAAGGTTTCGCCCTGGCCCGTAAAACTGTTCATGCGCACGGTGACCCTGTGGGTCCCGCCCTCATCGTTCAGGACGTGGATGACGGCCTGGAACGGAGTCCTGGCGGGGCCCCCGCTGACTCTCCCGCTGACGCGCACCTCCGTCCCCTTCTGCCAGGCGTGGACATTGGAGAAGGCGTGACCCTTGACCTGCAGGATGCCTTCGGCCGAAGCCGTGGAGGAGAGGAGCAGGGCCAGGAGGATGATGCCGGACTTCGTCATGGGAAACTCCTGCGGGATGGCGGGTTATCGTTTGTTCCCCGTATGTCTATGGCCGGCAGGGTTTCGGTTCCATTCGGGGCTGGCCGATTTTTCATGGCAATGTCTTAGAATATTCCGTATGTTTAAGCTGTTGGATGTAATTATCGGTCTGTAAGATTGCACGGCGACCGGCCATTTCCAGTTCAGACTCACGCACGAGGTGTCCCATGACCCGTTCCAAGCCGCGCCCCAGGGTGAACAGGAAGAACCTGATCATCCGCCGCGTTTCCACATATCTGCGCACCCTCGACCATCTTCAGGCCAAGGGGGTCGGGATCATGTCGTCCAGGGATTTCGAGAAGATCGAAGGGGTGACCCAGAGCCTCGTCCGCCGCGATCTCGCCGAGTTCGGCACCTTCGGGGTCAGGGGGGTGGGCTATCATGTGTCCGAGCTCCGCGACCAGCTCGCCCATGTTCTCGGGCTGGACCGCCGCCGCAACGTCGTCCTGATCGGCGCGGGGGGATTCGGCAGCGTGCTGATCCATTCGGAATCGTTCACGAAGCGCAATCTCGAAGTCGTGCAGATCTTCGATCAGGACCCGGCGCACATCGGCGGGTCCATCGAGGGCATCCCGGTCCACGACATGGCCGCCCTCGAACAGGAGCTCGATGCCGCGAGGATCGACCTGGCCATAGTCGCCGTCGCGCCGCCCGAGGTCCAGGGCGTCATCGACAGGCTCGGCAGGCTCGGCGTGCGGGGCGCCCTCTATTTCGCCTCGCGCGCCGTCACGGCTCCGGGGAACATGGTGGTCCTGAACATGGACATAACGGTTGAACTCGGATTGCTGACATACCTTCTGGGCTGACCTTTTGCCGCCCTTAGGAAAGCCAGACGCCCCGTCCCGGATTCACGGAACGGGGCGTCGGCGTTTTCAAGTGCTGCGGCGTGCCGGGCGAAGCGATGCCCGAGGCCGTTTCATGCGTTGTGCTTTTTCCGATTCTAGAGATCGAGGGCTCCCCTGGCGCCGATGAAGCTCACCCGACGCGTCCGGACAGCGCCGTCCTGAACAATGCGGGCCGTGTAGTGGCCTTTCCTCAGTTCGACTTCCCGCGATTCCCCTGGCCCGAGTTCGATGCTCAGCACCGTTGCCCCGTTCCGCTCGTCGACCAGTGTCAGGGACGCGCCCCTGGAGGCCGTGACCCTGAGGATGCCGTGGGCGTCGGACTGCGGCGCCGCGTCGGTGCGGATCGCCTGCTTCCGGGTGACTTCGGCCTTGGACGGGGCTTCGCCGGTGAACCAGGTCACGGGGTTGAAGGGCATGTCCGGGAATTGCGCCGTGTTGTGCAGGACATGGGCCCCGCCCGCCAGGACCGACGCCATGGCGGCGAACTTGAGGAGGTTCATGAAGCGCAGGCGGCTCGGGCCCGTGCGCCCTTTCGGCCCGGCCTGGCCCGTCCGGGGCCTCGGCGCGGCGGGGCGGCCGGACATGGTTTCCGCGATCCGGGCCGTGACGGTCTCAATGTCGCTCGCGGTGAGGAGCGGCGTGTTCCTGGACGCGACGTAGTCCGCAAGCCCTTTGCCCCGCGTCACGTTGTCGGGCATGGGGTGGGCGAATCTGGCCTCGTCAGTGAAGGCGATGACGGAGAACAGCTTGTCCTCCCCGATCCCCGTCAGGTTGCCCAGGGCCAGCTTGCGGTTGAAGTTGGGGCGCAGGGGGTTGGAGAATTTGGCGGTGTCGCCGCGGAACGTGCGGGTCCAGTCCGGGTCGAAGGCCTTGCCGGCGATCTCGCCGCGCTCGTCCATGCTTTCGATGACGAACACGCCGAAAGGGGAGACGAGCACATGGTCGATGTGCACGGCGCCCTCCCGGGCCTGGAAGGCGACATCATGGAACGGTCGGTATGTGGCGGGGTCGAGGACGGAGCCGATGAGCTTGCGCATTTTTTGCGCCGAACGTTTATCCGTGCCGCGCCGGGAGGTCAGGAGGACCATGGCCGCGACCACCGCGGCGATGAGCGCGACCCACGGGGCGACCGTCGCGGCGAAGGGCCCGGCTTCCTCCAGGCGGGCCGTCCACGGGGAGGCGGCCCAGACTGCGGAGATGGTCGGAAGGGGCGGGAAAGCGGTCATCGGGGGATGTTCTCCTGATCCGCATCCGGCGGGGACGCGGGGATGTGTCACGATTTCAAAAAATACAAGCCCGTCCGGCAATGGCGTCTCTTGGGAGTTCGATGCGGCGCTGGCCCCTTCGGCAGTGCGGGGACTCCTGCAGAAGGACCGTCATGCGTGCGGAAGAAATGTACGCCGTGCAACCCCGTCAGAACGACCTGCGCCGCCCGCGCGCCGGTCATGTCGCCGCGCGGAGCAGATCCGGGTCGGACCCGACGATGGCTTTCAGGTTCCTGGTGACCTTGTCGGGGGGCCAGTCCCACCAGCGGATTTCCAGCAACGTCCGTATGACCTCCTCCTCGAACCTGGGCCGGATCAGCCGCGCCGGATTTCCGGCAATGATGCTGTAGGGAGGAAAATCCTTGGTCACCACGGATTGCGCGCCGACAACGCACCCGTGCCCGATGTGAACTCCGGGCAGGAATGTGGCGTTGTAGCCGATCCAGACGTCATTGCCGATCCGCGTGTCCTTCACCTGGGGCGAAAGATGCGCTTCCGGCTCGCCGGCTTCCCAGCCCGAACCGAAAATGAAGAACGGATATGATGATAACGAGCCGAGAGCGTGGCTCCCGCCGTTCATGATGAAGGTGGTTTTCCTTGCAATGGAGCAATACTTGCCGATGATGAGCCTGTCCCCGATGAAGTCGAAATGGTACAGGATGTTTTCGAAGAACCGCTCCGGTCCGTCCGGATCGTCATAATAGGTGTAGTCGCCGATGACGACGTTGGGGTTGGTGCAGAAGTTCTTGATGAAGCAAACCTGCGGAAACCCGTCCATGGGATGTCTTGCTTCGGGGTGTGGACCGTTCATGCCCGGAAAATACGCTCAACACCGGTCATGGGCAACTCCCGGCGGGCCTGCGCCTGAGCGTCGGACGGAGAAGGCCGGAATAATGAACCATTTCGTCAAATTCCGGTCTTCCGTCTTGCAAAAACGTCAAGACCCGGCCTGTCGGCACTGGTCGGTGCGGGCGAGTTCGACAAGCCTGCCGAGATCGACGTCCGCGCCCAGGACGCCGGCAAGGTTTCCGGCGGCGTCGAAGACCGGGGCCGAAACCGTGAGACAGTAGGCGTTCGTGGCGGCCGAACGGTAGAAATCCGAAACGTAGGTCTCCCGTTTTCCGGCCGGGTGGCGGAACCATGGGCGTCCGGACCAGTCCTTGCCGAGCCCCGTGTCGCCGTAGGCGGTCGCGACGAGGCCGATGTTGTCGACGATCTGCCGTCCCCCGGCGTCCGTCACGTAGAGGAGCTCGAAGAGCCCCTGGGCCAGGGCGCGGCGCAGGGCCGCCTCCACGCGGGGGCGCGCCATGCCGCGCACGTCGTCGCCCCGGACCAGTTCTTCGACGGACCGCCGGGCCCGTTCGTGGGCGGCGAACCGCAGGCGGCCCACGGCCGCGAGCTGGTTTTCGGAGGTCTCGTTGACCTGCCTGGCGTGATCGGCCAGGGACTCGGCTTCGGCCGCCTGGGAGGCGCTGCCCTCGTGCAGGGAGGCGAGGCTCTCCTGCACCGCCCCGACCGCCTCGACGATGCCCCGGCTCTGGCCGTTCAGGTCCGCGGCCAGCACGCCGCCCTCCTCGACGCAGGGCCTGGCCACCCGAGCATCCTCCAGACAGTCTGCCATGGACTCGTTCATCCGGCCCACGAGCGCCTCCACGCGACGCACGGCCTCGACCATGGCGGCCACGTTCTTCTCGATGTCGTCCTTCTGGTTGTCGACGCGGGCCGTGGCGTCCATGGTCTGGTGGGACAGGTTGCGGATTTCGTTGGCGATGACCCCGAAGCCCTTGCCCGCCGCCCCGGCGTGGGCCGCCTCGATGGTCGCGTTCAGGGCCAGCATGTTGGTCGAAGCGGCGATGTCCCGGATGGCGTGGGCGATGGACCCGATCCCCTTGGTCCGGGTCTCCACGGTCCCGACAAAGCCGAGCAGCTCCGCCATGGCGGCGGACAGCTCGCCCACGCGCCGTTCGACCTCCCCGAGCCGGGCTTCCAGGCGGGCCATGTGCGCGGCCGCCTCCTCCGCAACCTCGGCCTGACGCCTGGCATGGCCCTCGACGGTGCCCGCGCGTTCGGCCACGGCGCCGGCATGGCCCCCGATGGCCGCGACCTGCCTGAGGCCGTTCTCGGTGGTGGTGCGCAACCGCGTTCCCATGGCGTCCAGGGGCGCTGCCAGGCGCTGCAGGGCGATGGCCCCGGCCACGGCGTCGAGCAGGGCCGCGTCGGTGCAGGCGTTCACCGTCTCCGTGTCGTGCGTGGGGGACGGGGCTTCCGCCTTGTCTTTATTTTTCCAAAATTGTAAGAATAGCATGGTATTGCCTCCTGGATGAACCAGGAAAGCAAACCCGGTGCCGGAGAGCGGAGTCGGGGCCGGTCATTCCGTACGGGGCATTCTGCCGGGCGGGTACTGGAGGCAGTCGCGGATGTATTCGGACCCCTCGGACGATTCCTTGAAGTCCGTGTAGAAGATGGCAGTGGCCCGCAGGTCGCGCTCCTCAATGACCTCGGCCATGTGCTTGGCGCCGGGCAGATGGGAGGCCAGGGTGCCGATGCCGAAGATGAAGAGGAGGACCGCGGCCACTCCGGCCGCGAGCTTCAGCCAGGGGCGCAGGCCCTCCCGCGGGGCCTGCGCCCCGCGGGAGGTGTTCGACGTGTGTGTTTGCCAGGGGTCCATAAACTACAGGCTCGCGGTGATCTCGGGGAACACGATGTAGAACATGATGTAGCCCACGAGCAGGGTCAGGGACAGCTGGAAGGTCTGCCCGAAGATGTAGAGGGTGGCCGGCTTGCCGCCCTTGAAGTGCGGCTTGAACTCCTGGAAGTTGGTCTCCAGGCCGATGGACGTGAAGGCCAGGGCGAAGAACCACTCGCGCAGGAGCCTGCTGAAGCTGCGGATCACGCCCTGGTCGAGGACGGCCGTGCTGTAGTCGTCGCCCAGGGTGTTGAACATGAGGGAGAAGACGATGGAGGCGGCTATGAAACCGAGCACGAACTTCGGGAAGCGGTACCAGATTTCCCAGCCGCTGACCTTCTTGCCAGGCACGCAGTCCACCTTGGTGCACCAGTAGATGGCCACGCAGAAGGCCGTGACGCCGATGAGCACGTTCTGGATCATCTTGATGGTCGCGGCCACGTACAGGGCCTTCTGCCCGTAGAAGGCGCCGGCCGCGGCCACGGCGCCCGTGGAGTCGATGGTCGAGCCCATCCAGGCCCCGGCCAGGATCTCCGGCATGCCGACGAGTTTGGCGAAGGCGGGTTGGCCGACCATGCACACGGCCGTGAAGATCATGGACAGGCCGATGGCCAGGGTCAGCTCCTCCTTCTTGGCGCGGCAGGCCGCGGCCGTGGCGATGGCCGCCGAGACGCCGCACACGGACATGTCGGCCGAGATGGTGATGTTCAGGGTCTTGGAGGGCATCTTCAGAATCCGCTGGCCGAACCAGTAGGTCAGGATCAGGGTGATGGGCGTGCAGATCCAGGCCACGAAGATGCCCGGCTTGCCGATGGCCAGCATCTTGCTGAACAGGATCTCCGCGCCCAGCAGCACCAGACCGGTCTTGATGTAGTACTCGGTCTGCACGGCCGGGACCACCCACTTCGGCGTGCCGATGGTGTTGGAGATGAGCATGCCGAAGACGATGGCCCACAGCGGGAAGCCGAAGCCCCAGTGCTTCATGAGGGCCTGCGTCTCGGCCATGTAGGCCAGCACGGCCAGGACGAAGACGAAGAAGAAGCCCGGCAGGAAGGCGCCGAAGGATTCGCCCATGATGGCCTTGCCTGCGCCGAAGAAGAGGGCCAGGGCCACGGCCAGTCCGATGAGGAAGGGGAAACGGTTGAACGGCTTGGCGCCGGCCTTGGACTTGGCCTTGGACGCCTTGTCCGTGGCGGCGGTCCAGGCCTTGATGTCGTCCTCGGCCGCCTTGTTCAGGGCCTCGTCCTTGAACGCCGCCGCGGCCGCGGCCGCTTCGGACGCCTCGGCCTTGGCCAGGGCGGCCTCCTCGGCGGCCTTGGCCTTGTCAAAGGCCTCCTTGGCCGCCGCGTTCTTGGCGTCGGCCGCCTCCTGGCTGAAGTACAGGGCGTCCAGGGGGTTGGAAGACCAGTCGCTGGGGGCCGCCAGGAAGGACTTCAGCGACTTGGCGTAGTCCTCGTTGCCGGCGGAGATCTTTTTCCTGGCTGCGGAGGCCTTGTGCCAGGCGATGGTCTTGAATGGAGCCTTGGCCGCCTCCTCCGACATGACGCCTTTGTACTTGGTGAAATCCGCGTCCATGTTGGCCGGAGGACGCGGAACAAAGATGAAAAGCCCGACGATGAGGATCAGGAAGCCCATCCAGATGGCCATCCAATCCTCCTTGGTGTACAAATCCCTGAGTGATGTCTTACCGCTCTCGATCACGACATACGAGGTCTCGCCTCTTGCCGAATCATCCGCCATATTTCCTCCCTGTTCCCTCATCCGTTACTGATGAACAAACCGCTAGAAAACCGGCCGTGACAGCCAAGAAACCAAAGTGATGCCTGAAATGTTCGTACTTTCTCAGGAAGAGACCCTATACCTCCTTGAGCCGAGAGTCGGATGCACCAAATTGCGACGTTGATAGCATACGGGTAAAAATATCACAAGAGGGGTAATGCATACTGTGCGTTTGCCGCACGCCGGAAACGGCGCGATCAGCGCCGGCGTTTCCGCCAGCGTCATTTTTTGACAGATTGTTGTTGAGTTGAAGTGAAGGGCGGAAGCATGCCGCCGTGCGTTCATTCGTCGCGTTGTGCTTCGCGTTCCAGGAGGGTGCGCTTCCGGTCGAGGCCCCAGCGGTAGCCGCCGAGGCCGCCGTCGCCGCGCAGCACGCGGTGGCAGGGCACGACCACGGCGATGGCGTTGGCTGCGCAGGCGTTGGCCACGGCGCGCACGGCTGCGGGCCTGCCGATCCGCCGGGCGATTTCCGTGTAGGTCGTCCGCGTCCCCGGCGGGATGGCGCGCAGGGCGGCCCAGACCTGGCGCTGGAAGGCCGTGCCCCGGATGTCCAGGGGCAGGTCCGCGGCGCGCTGCGGCTCCTCCAGGCAGGCCAGGGCCCGGGCGATGCGGTCTTCGAGGGCCGGGTCCGCGGCCCGCAGCCGGGCTTTGGGGAAGGCGTCGCGCAGGCGGGCGACGAGGGTTTCCGGGTCGTCCCCGAGATCGATGCGGCAGACCCCGAGGTCCGTGACCGCGACGAGGGCCAGGCCCAGGTACGTCCGGGCGATGGCGTAGGCCACCTCCGCGCCATCGCCGCCCCTGCGGAATTCCGACGGCGTCATGCCGAGGGCGCCCGTCGCGGTTTCGTAGAAACGGCTGCCCGACTCGAAGCCCGCGGCGTAGACGGCGGCCGTGATGCTCCCGTCGTGGCGCAGGGCGTCGCGCACGCGTTCCAGCCGTTTCTGCACGGCGTACTGCTTGGGGCTCACGCCTACGTGCCTCTTGAAGAGCCGCTGGAAATGCGCCGGGCTCAGGCCCACGGCAGCGGCCAGTTCCCGCAGGGACGGGGGGCGTTCGGCGCTGTCGATCAGGGCGCAGGCCCGCACGACGGCCTCGGCCGCGCGGTTGGGGGAGGAGCCGGCGTCGGGGGCGCAGCGCCTGCAGGGCCGGAAGCCCGCGTCTGCGGCCTGCCCGCCGGTATCGAAGAATCGGACGTTCTCGCGCCTGGGCCGTCGCGCCGCGCAGTGCGGCCGGCAGTAGACCCCGGTGGTCAGGACCGCGTAGACGAAGGCGCCGTCGGCCAGCGGGTCGCGCTCGGCCACGGCCCGCCAGCGGTCGGTTTCGGATGCGTATGCGTCGTTCTTCACGTCATGCCTCTTCAGATGCTGTAGTCTTCGGATGTCGCGCAACGGGCGGTCCTGCGGCCCCAAAGGCGCCCGACGCGGCGGAACAGGCGACCGTCGATGGCAGCGAGCCCCAGGATGACGAGGGCCATGCCCGCCGCCTGCCGCAGGCTCAGGCTCTCGCCCAGGACAAGGACCCCGAGGATCAGGGCGCTGACCGGGATGAGGAAGGTCACGAGCAGGACGTTGGTCGCCCCGGCCTTGGCCAGCAGCCGGAAGTAGATGACGTAGGCCAGGGCCGTGCTCAGGAGGGCCAGGCAGAGCACCGCGCCCCAGGTGCCGGGGCCGGGCAGGGGCATGAGCCATGGCCTGTCGGCCAGCAGGGCCAGCGGGATCGTCATGATCGCTGAGGCGCTCAGTTGTCCGGCCGCGACCGTCGCGGGAGGGAGATCCCTGAAGCGCCTGCCGTACACGCCCGCCAGGGCGTAGGATACGGCCGCCCCGATCACGGCCAGTTGAGCCATGGCATGAATTCCGAGTCCGAGCAATGCGTCGGGCCCGATGACGACCGCCGCCCCGGCCAGACCGACCAGCACGCCCGCGGCCTTGTGCGGGGCAAGCCTTTCGTCCCGGGTCAGGGCATGGGCCAGAAGCACGGTCCAGACGGGCGTGGTCGCGTTCAGGATGGCGGCCAGGGAGCTCTGGATGTGCGTCTGGCCCCAGAAGATCAGGCTGAACGGCACGAGATTGTTGAGCAGGCCCATGACGAGGAAGGCGCCCCAGGTCCGGGCCGAGCGCGGCATGCTGCGCCCCGATGCCAGGACGACGAGGTTCAGGGCCAGGGCCGCGATGCCGACGCGGAGCAGGACCACCGTGAAGGGGCGCAGTTCAGCCACGGCGATCTTGCCGAAAAGGAAGGACCCGCCCCAGAGGAGCGAGAGCGAGACAAGCAGGGCCCACTCTGCGGGCCCCATGGCGCGTGGGGATGACGTATGCATGGCTGCCTCCTGATGTGTTGCGTCTGCAGCAACATCTAACGGCTCCATGCACGGAAGAATATCCGATTCGTGCTCAGCAATCCGAAAAAGGGTCGGCAGGCCCGTTTTCTAGTCGAAGCAGAACTCCAGGGTGAAGTTGCCGGCCTGGCAGGAGAAGGGGATGGCGATGGCCTGGGACGAGGCGCGGTAGACGATGGCGTGGTTGTCGCCCATGACCACGGACGGGGTGGAGCCCTGCAGCTTGAGGCCCATGTCGACCAGGCCCAGGCGGGCGTGGCCGGAGATCATGTTCGTGATCTCGCCCATGGCGTCCTGGACGTCCTGCACGATGTCCTCGATGGCGTCGCCGAGCATCTGGCGGACGATGTGCACGGCGGTATTGCGGTCAAAGGAGATGGCGAAGGTCCCCCGGCGGTCGCCGGTGATGCCGATGAGGGCGGAGACGCTGCCCGAAGCCGTTCTGTCCCGCTTGACGTAGGGCTTTCCCGCCATGACTTCGAGGGCCGCGGTGTTCAGGAGCACGTGCTTGGTCGCGTTGATGAAAGGCCTGGCCAATTCGGGACTCATGGAACCCTCCCGGTTCATGCTGTGCGGGACGCGGGAACATGCGCCAGGGACGGCGGCCGGAAAAACCCGGACGCCTGCGGGGGCCGCACGGACACGATCTGCAACGAAGGGCATTACAGCCCATTTTTTCGCGCTGTCAACAAATCCTGATGTATGACGGAGTGTTGCCGGACTGCATGTTTGGGGCGAAGCGACGCAGGCGTGTCATACGCCGCGTTCATTCCGGTCGGGGAGGGACCGGGGGATGGCGGCGCGCGCATCCCCGGTGATGAGAGGAGGTCTTGTCGGAAGCGCCCTTCACGAGCGGAGAACTGTTACGCGTCGACGCCGGAAGGGCTTGAGCCCGGCAACGCTCAGCCGATCCTGATCGCGTCGCCCACCCGGACCGTGCCCCCTTTGAGGACGCGCCCGAAAACGCCTTCGCGGGGCATGATGCAGTCTCCGGCCTGGTAGTAGATGGCGCATTTCTTGTGGCATTCCTTGCCGATCTGCGTGATCTCGATCAGCACCTCGTCGCCGAGATTGACCTGCGTACCCAAAGGCAGGGTCTTCCAGTCCACGCCTTCGCTGGCCACATTCTCGGCGAAATCCCCGAAATCCACACTCAGGCCCCGCTCGACGCAGCCCGCGATCTGCTCGGCGGCCAGGAAACTCACCTGCCGATGCCAGGGCCCGGCGTGGGCGTCACCCTCCACCCCGTGGTCCTCGACCAGGCGCAGTTCGTCCACTTTGGTCTTGCGCGTACCCTTCTTCAGGCTCGTAGCCAGGGAAACTATCCTCATGCGTCCTCCGGATGCCGCTCTGGCGGCGGTGCGATCTTCGTGTGCGCGGTTCGCCCATCAAGGCAAGGGAACGAAAACCGCGCGTTCCGCGTCTTCACAGCCGACATGTCGAGAGGGGCTGCGCAGACGCCATGCCTGTGCGTTGACGAGGGAAACTAGCGCACAATTATATCGGATCGTCAAGCTCCGAATTGACGCGGTATGGTTCAGGCGGGTTTGAAATCGAATTGCGAAGCTCAAAGCATGGCAGAAGGGGGGATTGATAATCTTTGTCATCCTGCCGCGTTGCAAGCCGTGAGCGGATGCGGAGGAAAGGGCGGACATCTCCGCCCCTCCAGCGTGGCGTTGCCTGCTTGTCGAAGACGGATCAGGACTTTCCGCCGAGCAGGTTTTTCAGGGTGTCGATGGGCACCGGGAAGACGATGGTCGAGTTCTTTTCGCCCGCGATCTCGCCCAGGGTCTGCAGGTAGCGCAGTTGGATCGCGTTCGGGCTTTCGGACAGCTTGTCCGCCGCCTCCACCAGCTTCTGCGCGGCCTGCTGCTCGCCTTCGGCGTGGATGACCTTGGCCCGCCGCTGCCGTTCCGCCTCGGCCTGCTTGGCGATGGCGCGGATCATGGATTCGTCCAGATCGACGTGCTTGAT
>Ga0075012_10001763_pt1 | contig 21656 bp, 14 predicted proteins | sample All_14_2_FD_71474 | JGI IMG/M metagenome (GOLD analysis project Ga0075012, IMG submission 71474) | Freshwater microbial communities in response to fracking from Pennsylvania, USA - Allegheny Zone_MetaG_DW_15 | ecosystem: Environmental > Aquatic > Deep subsurface > Groundwater > Drilled...
GTGGGGCGACAGGGCGGTGAGCGGGAACCAGTAGTCCGACAGGTAGCCCAGTGCGGCCTGTTGCAGCCGGGCGTCGTCGGGCAGGGTGGGGCGCACGCGCACCCAGTAGCGTGCGTGGGCGCTGGGATCGCGCGAGAACAGGAAGGCCTGCGCATCCCAGGGCCGCAGGTCCACGGTGTGTTCGGCGGCCATGCGGTCCAGCGCTTCGGGCGAGATGAGGTGGGCGTTGCGGCTCACCACTTCGGCCAGCGTGGGCAGGCTGTCGGGGTCGGGTGCGTCAGCCAGGGGCCCGGTCAACTGATGGGCCGGGCCGGCCTCGGGGCGCTGGAACGAGGCGGTGGCCTGGATCACCAGCCGCTCGCCCTGGCGGCCCTGCACCTGCATCACGGCGAAGGTGCGGCCTTGCATCAGCGGCTGCACGGTGTAGTGCAGCGGCTGGTCGGCCTGGCCGGCTTTCAGGAAGTTGATCTGCAGGCTGTGCAGCACGGCTTCGGGCGCCACGTCGTGCGCGGCAGCCACCAGGGCCTGGCCGACCATCTGGCCGCCGAAGATCACGCCAAAGGCATTGGCCAGGCTGCGATCGGTGCAGAAAGTGCCGGGGCCGGTGGGTTGCAGGTGCAGCAGGTCGGTGAGGCTGTTGCGGTCCCAATCGGGGTGGCTGCCCAGCTCGGGCACCACCGAGTTGAAGCGTTCGGTGCCGGCACGGGCGGCGGCGGGCGGCGGGTGATTCATACGGTTGATTATGAATTTGCCGGCCGCTTCCTCGCGCCGGGCCGCTGCCCGGGGGGCTCAGCGCATCACACCTTGCGCCTTCAATGCGGCGATGCGGGCGGTATCCCAGCCCCAGGCTTGCAGCCCTTGCTCGCCCTGGGCATGCGCGCCGGGCAACTGCTGCGGCGCAGCCGCGGGCGTGCGCGAGAACCGCGGCGCCGCTGCCGGCTGCGTGAGGCCGGGCGAAGGCACATAGGTGCCGCGCGCCACGTTGTGCGGGTGCACCGGTGCTTCGGCCAGCGACAGCACCGGGCTCACGCAGGCATCGCTGCCTTCGAAGCGTTGCACCCATTCGTCGCGCGGGCGTTGCAGCAGCGCTTGGGCGATGCGTGCGCGCTGGTCGGGCCAGAGGCTGCGTTTGTCAGGCTGCTGCATCACTGGGTCATCGGCCAGGCCCAGGCCATCGAGCAGCAGCTGGTAGAACTGCGGCTCGATGGCGCCGATGGCCAGGTGCTTGCCATCCGCACAGGCATAGGTGTCGTAGCGCGGGGCGCCGCCGTCCAGCAGGTTGGCCTGGCGTTCATCGCGCCAGGCGCCCATGGCGTGCAGCGTCAGCGTCATGGCCTGCAGCAGGGCCACGCCGTCGGTCATGGCGGCGTCCACCACCTGGCCTTGGCCCGATTGGCGCGCTTCCAGCAGCGCGGCCAGCACGCCCACGGCCAGCAGCATGGCGCCGCCCCCAAAATCAGCCACCAGGTTGAGCGGCGGCACCGGGCCGCTGTCGGTGCGGCCGATGGTGTGCAGTGCGCCGGAGATGGCCAGGTAGTTGATGTCATGCCCGGCCGTCTGGGCCAGCGGGCCGTGTTGGCCCCAGCCGGTGATGCGGCCGTAGACCAGCTTGGGGTTGGCGGCCAGGCAGGGCGCGGGGCCCAGGCCCAGGCGCTCCATCACGCCGGGGCGAAAGCCTTCGATCAACGCATCGGCCTCGGCCACCAGTTGCAGCGCGGCGGCCTTGCCGTCGGGGTGCTTCAGGTCGAGGGCGATGACCTGGCGGCCGCGTTGCAGGATGTCCTTGTCCGGCGCAAACATGGCGGCCCCGGCCGAGGGCGCACCGAGGCGATCAATGCGCAGCACCTGCGCGCCCAGGTCAGACAGCAGCATGCCGCAGAAGGGCGCCGGGCCGAGGCCGGCGAATTCAACGACGCGCAGGCCGTGCAGGGGGCCTTGTTTGTTCATGGCTTGTCTCCGGAGTTGCTCCCTCTCCCTTTGGGAGAGGGTTGGGGTGAGGGCGGTTTTGAGGCCTCGCTGCCTGCCGGCCCCTCACCCCTGCCCTCTCCCCAGAGGGGCGAGGGAGTAAGGCCAGACCGGCTCGCAAGTCATGCCTGCATCAACGCCCGGCCGATCACCATGCGCTGGATGTCGCTGGCGCCTTCGTAGATCTGGCACACGCGCACGTCACGGTAGATGCGTTCCACCGGGAAGTCGTTGACGTAACCATAGCCGCCGTGGATCTGGATCGCATCGCTGGCGATCTTTTCGGCCACTTCGGAAGCAAACAGCTTGGCCATCGAGGCTTCGGTGAGGCAGGGCAGGCCAGCGTCCTTCAGCTGCGCGGCGCGCCACACCATCAGGCGGGCGGCGTCGAGCTGCGTGGCCATGTCAGCCAGGCGGAAGTTCACCGCCTGGTGCTCGATGATGGGCTTGCCGAAGGCCTCGCGTTGCTTGGCATAGCTGACAGCGGCATCGAGCGCGGCGCGGGCCATGCCAATGCACTGCGCGGCGATGCCGATGCGCCCGGCTTCCAGGTTCGACAGCGCGATCTTGTAGCCCTCGCCCTCGGCGCCCATCATCGCGTGCAGCGGCACGCGGCAGTTCTCGAAGATGATCTGCGCGGTGTCGCTGGCGCGCTGGCCCATCTTCTCTTCCACACGGGCGACGATGAAGCCCGCGGTGCTGGTGGGCACCAGGAAGCAGGAGATGCCCTTCTTGCCGGCGGCCTTGTCGGTGACGGCCAGCACGATGGCCATGTCGGCATGCGCGCCGGTGGTGATGAACTGCTTGACGCCGTTGAGCACCCAGTGATCACCGTCCCGCGTGGCCGTGGTGCGGATGGCCGACGCATCCGAGCCCACATGCGGCTCGGTGAGGCAGAAGCAGCCCAGCGCCTCACCCTTGGTCAGCGGCACCAGCCAGCGCTGTTTCTGCGCTTCGGAGCCGAACTTCTGCGTGATGCCGCAGGCCAGCGAGTTCTGCACGCTGACGATGGTGGAGGTGGCGCCATCGCCCGCGGCCAGCTCTTCGATGGTGAGCACCAGGCTCATGTAGTCCAGGCCGGCGCCGCCGTAGGCTTCGGGCACGGTCATGCCCATGGCGCCCAGGCCGCCGAGTTCCTTCAGCGCTTCAGCGGGGAAGGTCTTCTCGCGGTCCCACTGGGCAGCGAAGGGGGCCAGACGCTCCTGCGCAAAGCTGCGCATGGCGTCGCGGATCATGGTTTGTTCAGCGGTCAACAAGGCGTTCATCTCGGTCTTTGCTGTGGGAGCGCCGGTTCCCCGTCACCGGCTTCGTGGGCGACCGCCGTGGATCCGGCTTTGCCGGTCCGCTGGTGGTGCCCCCTTGAGGGGGCGGCCGTCAGGCCGTAGGGGGTGGGCTAAACCAGTTCAATGGCCATGGCAGTGGCTTCGCCGCCGCCGATGCACAGGCTGGCGACACCGCGCTTCAAGCCTTGTTGGCGCAGCGCCCCGATCAGCGTGACCACGATGCGCGCACCCGAAGCACCGATCGGGTGGCCCAGCGCACAGGCGCCGCCGTTGACGTTGACCTTGTCATGCGGCAGGTCCATCTCTTTCATCGCGGCCATCGTGACCACGGCGAAGGCTTCGTTGATCTCCCACAGGTCAACCTCGGCGGCGGACCAGCCGGCCTTGGCCAGCACCTTCTGCATCGCGCCCACCGGCGCGGTGGTGAACCAGGCCGGCTCCTGCGCATGGTTGGCATGCGCGCGGATCACCGCCAGCGGCTGCAGCCCACGCGCCTGGGCGGTGGACTGGCGCATCAGCACCAGCGCCGCGGCGCCATCGGAGATGGAGCTGCTGTTGGCGGCCGTCACCGAGCCGTCCTTCGCGAACGAGGGCTTCAGGCCGGGGATCTTGTCGAGCTGGGCCTTCAGCGGCTGCTCGTCCTGGGTGATGTGTTTGTCGCCACCGCGGCCAGGCACGGTGACCGGCGTCACTTCCCACGCGAAGCGGCCTTCGCGGATGGCGGCCTGCGCGCGGGTGGTGGAGGCAATGGCAAAGGCGTCCTGCGCTTCACGGGTGAAGGTGAAGTGTTTGGCGCAGTCTTCGGCAAAGGTGCCCATCAGGCGGCCGTTGGTGGCAGCGCTGTAGCGGTCTTCCAGGCCGTCGAAGAACATGTGATCGATCATCTGGCCATGGCCCAGGCGCTGGCCGCCACGCGCCTTGGGCAGCAGGTAGGGCGCGTTGCTCATCGATTCCATGCCGCCGGCCACCACCACCTGGCTGCTGCCGGCCAGCAGGATGTCATGCCCGATCAGCTGGGCCTTCATGCCCGAGCCGCACACCTTGCTGATGCTGGTGCAGCCGGCCGACAGCGGCAAGCCTGCGCCGAGCGCGGCCTGGCGCGCCGGGGCCTGGCCCAGGCCGGCGGGCAGCACGCAGCCCATCAGCACTTCGTCCACCGCTTCGGGCTTGAGGCCGGCGCGTTCGACCGCGGCACGAATGGCCTGGGCACCCAGCTGCGGCGCGGTGAGCCCGGCCAGGTCGCCTTGAAAAGCGCCCAACGGGGTGCGGGCGGCGCCAACGATGACGATGGGGTCGTGTGTGTTGCTCATGTCTGTTGCTCCAATGCGTTAGCGCGATGTTCGAGGCATTGATTCGGTGCCACCCAGCAAGCGCCGTGGATCCGGCTCCGCCGGTCCGCCGGTGCTGCCCCCTTGAGGGTTGAGGCCGGACAAAAAACGGGTACCGACGTACCCGTTTTCGCCTGCCGAACCGAAAGGCCCTGCAGGGCCTTTCGTGGACAGCGCGTCAGCGCGTAGGGGGGGACCTTATTTCGCGGCCATGCGGATGGCGCCGTCCAGGCGGATCACTTCGCCGTTCAGGTACGTGTTGTCGATGATGTGGGCCACCAGGCGCGCATATTCGTCGGGCTGGCCCATGCGCGGCGGGAAGGGTACCGAGCGGCCGAGCGAATCCTGCACCTCCGTGGGCATGGCCAACAGCATCGGCGTGGCCATGATGCCCGGGGCGATGGTCATCACGCGGATGCCGTAGCGCGACAGTTCACGGGCGATGGGCAGCGTCATCGCCACCACGCCGCCCTTCGAGGCGGCATAGCCGGCCTGGCCAATCTGGCCGTCGAAGGCCGCCACCGAGGCCGTGTTGATGATCACACCGCGCTCGCCGCCGGCATCGGGCGTGTTCTGGGCCAGCGCATCGGCGGCCAGGCGCAGCATGTTGAAGGTGCCGATCAGGTTGATCTGGATGGTGCGGGCAAAGCTTTCCAGCTTGTGCGGGCCGTCGCGGCCGATCACCTTTTCAGCCGGGCCGATGCCGGCGCAGTTGACCAGGCCGTGCAGGCCGCCGAAGTGGCTGCGGGCGGCGTCAAAGGCGGCCTGGGCGCTGACTGGGTCGCTGACATCGGTCTTCACAAAGTGGGCATTGGCGCCCAGCTCGGTGGCCACGGCCTCACCGGCGGCGGGGTTCAGGTCGGCCAGGATGACCTTGGCACCCAGTTTGACCAGCCGGGCGGCGGTGGCATGGCCGAGGCCGGAGCCGGCACCGGTGACGACAAAGACCTGTTGTTCGATCTGCATGGAAGCTCCTGGAGGACGGATCGCCGAGCGGTGGCGGACGGGTTCAGCGTGAGCTCAGGAGCATAGGTACGCCCGCCCGGCGTGGCGATGGCCGCGCGCCTCAGTCGGGCTGCTGCCTTTGGTCAACCACCCCCGCCACGCCGCGGCGAAAGGCGCCGGGGCTCAGCCCGGTCCACTTCTTGAACGCGCGGTGAAAGGTGCTGGGTTCCGAAAAGCCTAGCCGGGTGGCCACCTCGGCGCTGGGCTGGGCGGTGTAGGTCAGCAGGTCCACCGCCAGGTCGCGGCGCAGCTCGTCCTTGAGCTGCTGGTAGCTCAGGTCTTCGTCCTTCAGCTTGCGTTGCAGCGTGGTGGACGAGCAGCGCAGGGCGGTGGCCAGTTGCGCCAGATCGGGCCAGTCGGCCGGGGGCAGGCGGCGCAGGCGGCGGCGCACCTGGGCGCTCAGGCTGGCGTCGTTGCGGTACTTCACCAGCAGGTTGGCGGGCGCCTCGCGCAGGAAGGCGCCCACGGTGGCCTCGCTCTGGATCACCTTCAGATCCAGGAAGCGCGCTTCGAAGACCACCTCGGTGCGCTCGGCGTTGAAGCTGGCCGCCTCGCAGAAGCGGGTGCGGTAGTCGTCCACGTCATCGGGTTCGGCGCAACGAAAGCGGGCTGAGAGCAGCGGCAGCCGCCGCCCCACCAGCCAGCAGGCCAGGCCGTGCACCAGCATCAGCCAGGTGGCGTAGGCAAACATGCGGTTAGGGGTGCCGTGCACATCGTGCAGCACCAGGCGCACCTGGGTGCCGTCCACCTGCAGCTCGCCGCGCAGATCGTCCATCACCGCGCGCAGGAAGGTGAGCAGGCGCTGCAGCGCATGGCCCAGCGTCTGGCAGCTCAGCACCGCATGGCACATCAGCCGGTAGCTGCCACGGCGCATGGGGTGGCGGTCCATGCCGAAGAACTCGTCGTCCATCGCATCGGCCAGCGCGGCCCACAGGGCGGCGTAGGCGCGGGCCGGCACGCGGGCGCGCTCGGAGGCCAACCACTGCGGGGTGATGCCGGCGGCTTGCAGGATGGCCGCGGTGTCGAGCCCACGCATGCGCGCCACCGCCAGGGCTTCGTGTGCGAGGCCGGCGGCGACGGTGCCTTTCTGGAAGTCGGGCTGCATCGGAGGGGAAGACGTCAGGGAGGGCGGATTATCGAGCGCGAGTGAGGTCCAAGGGCAGGAAAACCTTTGGCGCAAGAAGCAAGACGTGACCCGAAGCGGGCATCATTCGCCCTCGCCATGACGCTCGACTTCACCACCCTCGACACCCTGCGACTGCACCACCCCGCCTGGCGCCTGCTGCGCTCGGACCATGCGCCGCTGATCGCCAGTTTCCTGCACCGTGTCTTTGTGGTGCCCAACGTGCGGGCGATGGCCGCGGCCGATCTGGCCGAGGCGCTGGAAGATGAGCTGTATGCCCTGCGGCTGCAGCGCCAGGGTGCAACCGCTGCGGCCAGCGCCACGTTTCCAAAATCGGCGCTGGAATACCTGAATGACTGGGCGGCACCTGACAAGGGCTGGCTGCGCAAGTACTACAAACCCGGCACCGACGAGGCGCAGTTCGACCTGACCCCCGCCACCGAGAAGGCCATCGCCTGGCTGACGCAGCTGAGCGAGCGGCAGTTCGTGGGCACCGAGTCGCGCCTGCTGACCTTGTTTGACTTGCTCAAGCAGATGAGCGAAGGCAGCGAGGCCGATCCGGCCAAGCGGCTGGCCGAGCTGCAGAAGAAGCGTGACGAGATCGATGCGGAGATGGGCCGGGTGTTGCTGGGCGACCTGGCCCTGCTGGATGACGCGGCCGTGAAAGACCGCTTCCAGCAGTTCACGCAGGGCGCGCGCGAGCTGCTGGCCGACTTCCGCGAGGTGGAACACAACTTCCGCCAGCTCGACCGGCGTGTGCGCGAGCGCATTGCGCTGTGGGAGGGCAGCAAGGGCGCGTTGCTGGAAGAGATCATGGGCGAGCGTGATGCCATTGCCGATTCCGACCAGGGCAAGAGCTTCCGCGCCTTCTGGGATTTCCTGCTCTCCAGCCGCCGTCAGGAAGAGCTGACCGATCTGCTCGACCGCGTGCTGGCTCTGCCGCCCGTGGCCCAGTTGCAGCCCGATCCCCGCACCCGCCGCATGCACTACGACTGGATGGAGGCCGGCGAGCACACGCAGCGCACCGTGGCTGCACTGTCGCAGCAGCTGCGCCGCTTTCTCGACGACCAGGCCTGGCTCGAGAACCGCCGCATCATGGACATCCTGCATGGCATCGAGAGCAAGGCGCTGGCGCTGCGTTCGTCGCCCCCTGCCGGCACCGTGATGGAGATCGCCGAGGCGCAGGCCGACATCGAGCTGGCGATGGAGCGCCCCTTGTTTTCGCCCGCGGTGAAGCCGGTCATCGCCAGCCTGGCCTTGCTGGCCGGTGATGAAGACATCGACCCTTCGGCCCTGTTCGACCAGGTGGTGGTCGACAAGCCCCGGCTGACGCGCCACATCCGCCATGCCCTGCAGGACAAGGCGCAGGTCACGCTGAGCGAGCTGGTGGCGGCGCAGCCCCTGCAGCATGGCCTGGCCGAGCTGGTGGCCTACCTGCAACTGGGCAGTGATGACTTCAGCGCCGTGGTGGACGAAGACGCGCCTGAGCCCATTCACTGGCAGGCCCTGACCGACCGCGGCGAGCCGATCAGCCGTCGCGCTCGCTTGCCCCGCGTCATCTTCATGCGCTGACCCCCGCTGACCCTCGCTGACCCTACTTCCACCAGACCACACGCCCACGTCGGATGCAACCAGACCTCCTCCCCACCAACACGGCCGCACCCGACCTGTCGGCTCTGCTGATCGGCCTGCTCAAGGGCGTGCTCTACCGCTCGGGTGACGAGCGCCAGTGGGCCGCCCTGCTGAACCTGCAGGCCCGGGTGAGGGATTACGCCGCGGTGCTCAACCTCGACCTGGTGCTGGACGAAGCCGAAGGGCACGCCTTTTTGAAGAGCCGTGCTGAGCCTGCGGAGGATGACCCTGCGCCGCGCTTGCCCCGCCTGGTGGCGCGGCGCCCGTTGTCCTTTCCGGTGAGTTTGTTGCTGGCGCTGCTGCGCAAGAAGCTGGCCGAGTTTGATGCGGCGGGCGGCGACACCCGCCTGGTGCTCAGCCGCGACGAGATGGTCGACCTGGTGCGGGTGTTCCTGCCCGATGGCCCCAACGAAGCCAAGCTGATCGACCAGATGGACACCACGATCAACAAGGTGGTGGAGCTGGGTTTCCTGCACAAGCTCAAGCCCGCCAGCGGCAGCGCCGCCGGGCCGGCCAGTTGGGAGGTGCGCCGCATCCTCAAGGCTTTTGTGGATGCGCAGTGGCTGGCCGAGTTCGATGCCCGGCTGGCGGTGTACCAGTCGGCCTTGTCGGCCACGGCAGCCGGCAAGGGGGCGCGTGATGAGTGAGACCGCTGCCTCCCTGGGGCTTGACTTCACCGCCGACGATGCGCTGTCCGGCTTTCGTCTCATGCGCCTGGAAGTGTTCAACTGGGGCACCTTCGATGGCCGGGTGTGGACGCTGCAGCTCGATGGCAAAAACGGCCTGCTCACCGGCGACATCGGCTCGGGCAAATCAACCCTGGTCGATGCCATCACCACGCTGCTGGTGCCGGCGCACCGCATCGCCTACAACAAGGCCGCGGGGGCTGACAACAAGGAGCGCACGCTGCGCTCCTACGTGCTGGGGCACTACAAGTCGGAGCGCAACGAGGTCACGGGTGCGGCCAAGCCGGTGTCGCTGCGCGACCCGAACAGCTACTCGGTCATCCTGGGTGTCTTTCACAACGCGGGCTACGACCAGACGGTGAGCCTGGCGCAGGTGTTCTGGATGAAGGATGCGCATGGCCAGCCTGCGCGCTTCTACCTCGGCGCCGAGCGGGCGCTGTCGATTGCTGGGGACTTCGCCAACTTCGGCAGCGACATCACCGCCCTGCGCAAGCAGCTGCGTGGGCGCGGCGCCGACTTGCAGGACAGCTTCCCGCCGTATGCCGCCTGGTTCAGGCGCCGCTTCGGCATCGACAACGACCAGGCGCTGGAGCTGTTTCATCAGACGGTGTCGATGAAATCGGTGGGCAACCTGACCGACTTTGTGCGCAGCCACATGCTGGAGCCCTTTGAGGTGGGCCCGCGCATCCAGGCGCTGATCGGCCACTTCGATGATCTCAACCGCGCCCACCAGGCGGTGCTGAAGGCCCAGCAGCAGGTGGATCTGCTGACACCGCTGGTGGTCGATGGCCGGCGCCACGGCGAGCTGGTGGCAGAAGTGAACCACCTGCGCCATGGCCGCGACAGCCTGCGGCCCCACTTCGCCGGCCTCAAGCTGGGGCTGCTGGACCGGCGCCTGGAACTGCTGAGTGACGACTGGCACAAGGCCGATGCGCAGGTGCAGCGGCTGGGCGTCGCGTGTGAAGACCTGGGCCATCAAGTGGATGAACTGAAGCAGGCCATCCTCGACAACGGCGGCGATCGCCTGGAGCGGCTGGCCGCTGACATCCGCAAGAAGGAACAACTGCGCGATGCGCGGCAGGCCAAGGCCGCGCGATACGGTGAACTCGTGGCCGTGCTGGGCGAGACCCGTCCTGCCGATGAAGCCACCTTTGCCGCCCAGCGCGCCCAGTTCACCGACTGGCGCGAAGACGTGCGCAACCGCGATGCCGACCTGCAGAACACACTCACCGAACAGGGCGTGACCCTGCGCCAGGGCAAGCTCGACCATGCCCAACTGAGCGCCGAGATCGACAGCCTGCAGCGCCGCCGCAGCAACATCGATGACCAGCAGATCCGCATCCGTGCGGCGCTGTGCAGCGCGCTGGGGGTGGCTGAAGACGACATGCCCTTTGCGGGCGAGCTGATCCAGGTGCGCGAGGACGAGCGTGATTGGGAAGGCGCGGCCGAGCGGCTGCTGCGCGGCTTTGGCCTGGCCCTGCTGGTGCCCGATGCGCACTACAAGGCCGTGGCCGAATGGGTGGACGGCAGCCACCTGCGTGGCCGTCTCGTCTACTTCCATGTGCGCCTGCGCAAGGCCGGCGAGCTGCCCGAGCTGCACCGCGATTCGCTGATCCGCAAGCTCGCCATCAAGCCTGATTCACCGCACTACGACTGGCTGGAGCGCGAGCTGGCCCATCGCTTTGATGTGGCCTGCTGCGCCACCCAGGAGCAGTTCCGCCGCGAAACCCGCGCGCTCACCCGCGCCGGCCAGATCAAAGACCCGAGCGGCCGCCACGAGAAGGACGACCGCTCGGCGCTGAACGACCGCAGCCGCTACGTGCTGGGCTGGAGCAACACCGCCAAGGTGGCGGCGCTGGAAGCCCGGCGGCGTCAACTCGAAACCCACCTGGGCGAGGTGGGCAGCCAGCTCGGCCGGCTGGATGCCGAACGCAAGGGCCTGCAGACCCGGCTCGATGCGCTGACCCGGCTGGAGGAATTTCCGGCCTTCGATGAACTCGACTGGGCCAGCGTGGCGGCCGAGATTGCCGCGCTGGAGGCCGAGCGCCGCCAGCTCGAATCGGCCAGCGATGTGCTGCAGCAATTGAACCTGCGCCTGCGCGAGCGGCAGCAGGGCTGGAAGGACACCGATGCCGAGCTGCAAGCCGCCCGCGACAAACGGGCCAAGGTGGAGCAGCGCCGCACCGATGCGCAGGCGCTGCGCGAACAGACGGCGCTGCTGCTGCAGGGCATCACCCCGGATGCCGCTCTGGCCGCCACGCTGGAGGCCCTGCGCGCCGAAGCCCTGGGCGAGCACCAGCTCACCGTCGAGTCTTGCGACAACCGCGAGCAAGACGTGCGCGCCTGGCTGCAAACCCGCATCGACGCCGAAGACCACAAGCTCAAACGCCTGGCCGAGAAGATCATCAAGGCCATGGCCGCGTTCAAGGAAGCGTTCAAGCTGGAGACGGCCGAGTTCGATGCCAGCCTGGAAGCCGTCTTTGAATACGAGAACCTGCTCATCCAACTGAACCGCGACGATCTGCCGCGCTTCCTGGCTCGCTTCAAGGAGCTGCTGAACGTCAACACCATCAACGAGATCGCCAACTTCAACGCCCAGCTGGCGCGTGAGCGCGAGACCATCAAGGAGCGCATCGCCCACATCAACCAGTCGCTCGGCGAGATCGACTACAACCCTGGCCGCTACATCGTGCTGGAATCCCAGACCAGCCCCGATGCTGAGGTGCGCGACTTCCAGCAGGAGCTGCGCGCCTGCACCGAAGGCGCGGTGACCGGTTCGGACGACGCGCAGTATTCCGAAGCCAAGTTCCTGCAGGTCAAAGCCATCATCGACCGCTTCCGCGGCCGAGAAGGCCTGTCGGAACAAGACCGGCGCTGGACGGCCAAGGTCACCGACGTGCGCAACTGGTTCCTGTTTGCCGCCAGCGAGCGCTGGCGCGAAGACGGCACCGAGCACGAGCATTACTCTGATTCCGGCGGCAAGTCGGGCGGGCAGAAGGAGAAGCTGGCCTACACCATCCTGGCGGCCAGCCTGGCCTACCAGTTCGGGCTGGAATGGGGCGCGGTGCGCTCACGCTCGTTCCGCTTTGTGGTCATCGACGAGGCGTTTGGGCGCGGCTCGGATGAATCAGCCCACTACGGCCTCAAGCTGTTCCGCCAACTCAACCTGCAGCTGTTGATCGTCACTCCGCTGCAGAAGATCCACATCATCGAGCCCTTCGTGGCCAGCGTGGGCTTTGTGCACAACGAAGGCGGTCGGGCCTCGCGGCTGCGCAACCTGTCGATTGAAGACTATCGGGCGCAGAAGGCCCGTGAAGCCGAGGCGATGACCCCGCGAGTCACCCCATGACGTGGACGACGCCGAAGGACCTGAAGGCCCAGCTGGCGCGCGGGTGGGAACGCGGCGAGCTGCTGCGCGACGCGGTGACGGGGCAGTCCCGCTTCCCCCTGCGGTTGAGCCTCAAAGGCCCCAGCTCGGCTGACATCACCGACCGCTTCGAGGCCGTGCGCAATTGGGCCGCCGAGCTGGCGCGCACGCCCGCGCTGCGGCTCGAATGGCAGGCCGTGCGGCACCGCGTGCAGGGCGTGCAACAACTGCCGGCCAGTGTGTGGATCGACACCCTGGACGAGGCACTGGGCTGGCTGGGCAAGCGGCGCGAGTGGGAGGGCTTCACCACCCTGGTCGAGCGCACGCGGCAGGACCTGCCGGCCCTGTTGCCCTGGCTGGAGAAGCGCCCCTTGCAGGCGCTGGCGCTGGCCGATCACTGGCCGCGGCTGTTGGCGGTGGTGGCCTGGCGGGTGCAGCACCCCCGCCCGGGGATCTACCTGCGGCAGGTCGACCTGCCCGGCGTGCACAGCAAGTTCATCGAAGCCCATCGCGCGGTGCTGGCCGAGCTGCTGGACCTGGCCTTGCCGGCTGGCGGGGTGGACACCGGCAAGACCGGCGTGGCCCAGTTTGCCGCCCGCTACGGCTTTCTGGACAAGCCGGTGCGGATCCGCCTGCGCCTGCTCGACCCCGGGATGCACTTGGTGGCCGGCACCGTGTGCCCCGACCTCACGCTGGACGCCACCAGCTTCAGCCGCCTGACCCTCGACGTGCGGCGCGTGCTCATCACCGAAAACGAAACCAACTTCCTGGCCTTGCCAGCACTGCCCGGTGCGATTGCCATCTTTGGTGCGGGCTACGGCTGGGAGGCCCTGGCGCAGGCGCGTTGGCTGGCGCGGTGCACGCTCCACTACTGGGGCGACATCGACACCCACGGCTTTGCCATCCTCGACCAGCTGCGCGGCCACTTCGGCCATGTCGAATCGCTGCTGATGGACCGCGCCACGCTGGCGGCGCATGCCAGCGTCTGGGGGCAGGAAGACAAGCCACAACGCGCCGACCTGCATCGCCTCACACCGGATGAGCGCGACCTGTATGACGACCTGCGCGACAACCGCATCCGTGAAGGGTTGCGGCTGGAGCAGGAGCACCTGGGCTTCGGCTGGGTGCGTGACCGGCTGGCGCTGATGCCGGGATGACGTCACACCCTCGCCATGGCCGCCGCGGGCAAGGCCGATGTGGCGCTGCCTACAATGCCGCCATGCTGCGTCGCGCCCTGTCCCTGATCCTCCTGCTGGCCCTGCTCTGGCCGCCGGTGGCATCGGCGGGTGCGAGCCTGGTGGCCGATGCCCTGGGGGGCCTGGCGCATGTGCAGTTGCATGCCCATGACGTGAGCCACCACCATGAGGCCGACGGCGCTTATGAGGTGGACGATTCGCTCGAATCGCTCCTGCACATGGTGGCTGATCACCTGGCCTCGCCGGTGGCCTTGCTGCCCGCCAATGTGACGGTGTGGGTACCGGCATCAGCGCCCGCGCATGCCGTGGCGCAACAGGCGCTGATGCCGCAGCCGTTCTTGCGCGGCCCCCTCCGACCGCCCCGACTGAACACCTGACCCGCGGTGCGACCGGCGCTCGTCAGCAGCGCCGGGTCTGCTTGTGTGTGCCTGAGCCCCGTTGCCGTGCCTGTGCCTTCATCGGCCGTGCGGTTGCCGTGGCCTTGTTTGCCTGGTCAGGATCATGGTGAATCGATGTTTCTGGTGGGCCGCCTGTGTGATGGCGGGCTGCCTGGCCGCCTGCGCTGCCCGAGCGCAGCAGGGGCCTGCTGTGGTGGCCCCGGTCCCTGCGGCCATGGCGGCTTCGGCCGTAGCTTCCCCAGCCCCGGTGCCTTTGGCCGAAGCCCTGCACGCGGCCTGGCAACGCGCCGTGTCGGCCCGTGAAGCCGAGGGCCAGCGCCGCCAGGCCGACGCCGAGCAGGCGGCTGCTGCCCGCTGGTGGGCGGCGCCGCCGGCGCTGGAGCTGCGCCACCGGGATGACCGCTGGCAGACCGCCGCCGGGCGACGCGAGACCGAAGCCGGTGTGGTGTGGCCCCTGTGGCTGCCCGGGCAACGCAGCGCCACGGGCGCGGTGGCCGAGGCGGCCGTGGCCTCTGCGCAGGCCCATCAGCACGCTGCGCGGCTCGCGCTCGCGGGCCAGGTGCGAGAAACCGCCTGGCACCTGGCTGAACAGGAGGCCCACTGGGCGCAGAGCCGCGCGCAGGCGGGGCTGCTGCAACGCCTGGCCGGCGATGTGCAACGCCGGGTGCGCGCCGGTGACCTGGCCCCGGTCGATGCCCTGGCGGCCCAGGCCGAAGCGCTGGCCGCAGCCACGCAGGCGGCGCAAGCCCGGCAGCGCGTCAAGGCGGCCCTGGCGCAATGGACCGAGTTGACCGGGCTGGTGGTGCCTGCGGCCTTACCGGCCGCCGACCCCGCGCCTCAGGCAGTGGAACCCGGCCCCGAGGCCGCCGCTGACCCGCCCTTCAGCGTGCTGCTCGACACCCACCCCGAAGCGCAACTGGCCCAGTGGCGCCTGGCCCATGCCGAGCGGCGGCTGGCGTTGGTGCAGGCCGCCCACCGCGATGCGCCCGAGCTCAGCCTGGCCTGGCGCCAGGATCAACCCGGCCAGGGCCAGCCGCGGCAGCACAGCACCGCCCTGGGATTGCGCCTGCCCCTGGGCACGGCCGACCGCAACCAGCCCCGCCTGGCCGCTGCGCTGAGCGAGGTGGACATCGCACACACCACCGGGCAGCGGGTGCGTGAGCGCCTGGCCGCCCAGGCCGCACTGGCCCGCGATGCCGTGCAGGCGGCCACCGCGCAGGCCGCCCAGGAAGCCGAACGCGCACACCTGTTGCGCGAGCGCGCCGCCCTGCTCGACCGGGCCTTCCAGGCCGGCGAAGGTGCCTTGCCCGAACTGCTGCGCGCCCTGACCGCCGCCGCCCAGGCCGAGCTCGCCGCAGCGCGCAGCCAGGCGGCACTGGGCCTGGCGCGGGCCCGTCTTCAACAAGCTTCAGGACAACTGCCATGAGATTCCCCCACCCCACGCATCCACTGCACCCTGCCTGTGCAACGCTCGCGCGCCTCGCCCTCACCGCCATGCTGCTGCTGGGCTGCGCCGCGGCCACCGCGTCACCGGGCGCGCATGGGCCCAATGGTGAGCATCTGGATGCGCCGGGCACACCGGCGCTCGCAGGCGCGGCCCCGCCGCGCCTGGAGGCCACCTCGGAGCAGTTCGAACTGGTGGCCCAGCTGTGGCCGCAGCAGGAGCTGTCGATGTTGATCGACCGCTTCGACACCAACGCGCCGGTGCTGGGCGCCGCGGTGGAGATCGAGTCCGGTGACCTGAAGGCCGCAGCGCGCTTCCATGCCGACCATGGCGACTACGCCGTCGATGACCCGGCGATGCTGCGCCGCCTGGCCACACCGGGCCAGCACCCGCTGGTGATCACCGTGCTGGCCGATGGTGCCGCCGACCTGCTGCATGGCACCTTGACGGTGGCCGCGCCTGACGCGGCACACGAGGCAGCACATACCCATGCCCACACAGGCGAGCGGTTGCTGTGGGGGGCGGCAGCGGTGGTGGTGTTGACGCTGGTCAGCGCCATCGCCTGGTGGCGCCAACGCCAAGGCCAACGCCAACCATCCGGCCCGCTGGCGCCATCGCCGCGGCCATCGCCGTCGCCGTCGCTGAGGGAGGGTTCATGATGTTGCGCCCATCGAAGATGCTGGCTGCCCTGCTGTTGGGCCCGTTGGTGCTGCTGGTGGCCTGGGCCGGCCCCGGCGCACACGGGCCCGACGGGCAACATCTGGACGCGCCCTCCACGGCCTCGGCGTCCGCCGGCCTGGCCCGCCTGCCCGATGGCAGCGTGCACGTGCCTAAGCTGGCCCAGCGGCGCATGGGCCTGCTCACCACGCTGGCCACACGCACCGAGGCCGCTGCGACCGTGGCGCTGCCGGGACGGGTGGTGGCCGATCCCAACCACAGCGGCCGTGTGCAGCCCGCGCATGGCGGGCGCATCGAGGCCGCCCCACAGGGCCTGCCGGTGCCCGGCCAGACCGTGCGGCGCGGCCAGGTGCTGGCCTATGTGGCCCACCACCCTGAGCACTTCGCCCAGGGCAACCAGGAGGCCCAGTGGGCCGAGCTGCAGGCGCAGCGCACGCTGGCCGAACAGCGTGTGAAACGGCTTGAAGGGCTGGAAGGCACGGTGCCCCGCAAGGAGATCGATGCCGCTCGCACCGAACTGGCCGGCCTGGTGGACCGCGCTGGCGCCGTGGGCCGCAGCCTGCACGCCCGCGAGGCCCTGCTGGCGCCGGTGAGCGGCGTCATTGCCCGCATGGACGTGGTGCTGGGCCAGGTGGTCGAGCCGCGCGAGGTGTTGTTCGAGGTGGTCGATCCCAGCCGCATGCTGGTGGAAGCCACCACCACCGAGGTGCAGCTGGGCAGCCGGGTTGCATCGGCCGCGCTGCAGGAGGCCGGCGGCGCCCGGCTGCGGCTGCTGGGCGCGGCCCGCGCGTTGCGCGAGGGGGTGCTGCCGCTGATCTTCAGCGTGCAGGGTGATGCGGCCGGTGCGCCGCTGCCGCTGGCGCTGGGCCAGCCGGTCACCGTGCTGGTGGCGTTGAACGAGCGCACCCGCGGCTTTGTGCTGCCGGCCCAGGCCGTGGTGCGCAACCCGGCCAACGAGCCGGTGGTGTGGATCAAGGCCGGTGTCGAGCGGTTCATCGCCCAGCCGGTGCGCCACCAGCCGCTCGATGCTGCACGGGTGCTGGTCTCGCAGGGTCTGGGGGACGACAACCGCGTGGTGGTGCAGGGCGCTGCGCTGCTGGCGCAGATCCGCTGACGGGGGCCGCCAGATGTTCAACTGGATCGTTCGTGCCAGCCTGCACAACCGGCTGTTCGTGCTGGCCGCCGCGGTGCTGCTGATGCTGTATGGCGTGTTCACCGCCTGGCGCACGCCGGTCGACGTGTTCCCCGATCTCAACAAGCCGCTGGTCACGGTGCTCACCGAAGCCGGCGGCATGGCGCCGGAAGAAGTGGAGCAGCTCGTCACCTTCCCGCTGGAGACGGCGCTCAACGGCATGCCTGGCGTGACCCGCGTGCGCTCCACCTCCGGCGTGGGCCTGTCCATCGTCTACGCCGAGTTCGACTGGGGCACCGATGTCTACCGCAACCGCCAGCTCGTGGCCGAGCGGCTGGCGCTGGTGCGCGAGCGGTTGCCCGGCGGCATCACGCCGGTGATGGGGCCGGTGTCGTCGATCATGGGCGAGATCATGTTGATCGCGCTACCGCTGCAGGCGGCCCAGGCCGGGCCTGCCACCGGCCTGCCGATGCAGGTGCGCGAGTACGCCGATTTCGTGCTGCGGCCGCGGCTGATGTCGATCCCCGGCGTGTCGCAGGTGATTCCGATCGGCGGTGAGGTGCGTACGCTGCGGGTCGAGCCCGACACGGCCCGTCTGGCGCAGTTTGGCGTGGCGCTCAGCCAGGTGGAGCAGGCCCTGCGCGGCTTTGCCGGCAATGCCGGCGGTGGCTTCATCGACCTGAATGGGCGCGAGTACCTGATCCGCCACGTGGCCCGCACGCGCCGCGCCGAAGACCTGGCCGGTGTGGCCGTGGCTTGGCGCGAAGGCCGCCCGATCCTGCTGGAACAGGTGGCCGCAGTGCGCTTTGCGCCCGGCCTCAAGCGCGGCGATGCCGGCTACAACGGCCTGCCGGCGGTGGTGGTCAGCGTGCAGAAGCAGCCCACCGCCGACACGGTGAAGCTCACGCAGCAGATCGAGGCCGCGCTGGCCGAACTGGGCCAGGGGCTGCCGCAGGGGGTGGCTGCGCCACGGGTGCTGTTCCGCCAGGCCAGCTTCATCGAGGCGTCCATCGGCAACGTCACCGAGGCGCTGCGCGATGGCGCCATCATGGTGGCCATCGTGCTGTTCGCTTTCCTGCTGTCAGCCCACACCACGCTGATCTCGCTGACGGCCATTCCGCTGTCGCTGGCTGTCACCGTGCTGGTGTTCCAGTGGCTGGGCCAGTCGATCAACGTGATGACGCTGGGCGGGCTGGCCATCGCGATCGGCGAGCTGGTGGACGACGCCGTGGTGGATGTGGAGAACATCCTGCGGCGCCTCCAGCAAAACCGCGCACTGGCCGCGCCGCGCCCGGTGCTGGAGGTGGTGCGCGATGCCAGCGTGGAGGTGCGCTCGGGCATCGTCTATGCCACGGTGATCGTGGTGCTGGTGTTCGTGCCGCTGTTCGCGTTGCCGGGCATTGAGGGGCGGCTGTTCTCGCCGTTGGGCGTGGCCTACATCACTTCGATCCTGGCCTCGATGGCGGTGTCGATGACGGTGACGCCAGTGCTCTGCCATGCGCTGCTGCCGGGCATGCGTCGCCTGGGCCATGGCGACAGCCCGTTGGCGGCGTGGCTGAAGCGCCAGGATGCGCGGCTGCTGGCCTGGTCGTTCCCCCGTGCCAAGGCGCTGATCGCCGCGGCCGCTGCGGCGGTGCTGCTGGCGGCGGCCAGCACGCCGTTTTTCTCGCGCGCCTTCCTGCCGGCCTTCAACGAAGGCTCGTTGGTGCTGGGCATGCTGTTGAACCCGGGCACCTCGCTGGCCGAGGCCAACCGGCTGGGCGCCCTGGCCGAGACGCTGATTCGGCAGGTGCCCGAGGTGGTGCAGGTGGGCCGGCGCACTGGTCGCGCCGAGCTGGACGAGCATGCCGAGGGGGTGCATGCCACCGAGATCGACATCGACCTCAAACCCTCCGAGCGCAGTCGCGAAGCGGTGCTCGCAGCGATTCGCCAGCAACTGGTCGCGCTGCCGGCGCAGGTGGCGATCGGCCAGCCGATCTCGCACCGGCTCGACCACCTGCTGTCGGGCGTGCGCGCCCAGATCGCACTGAAGATCTACGGCGACGACACCGACACGCTGCGCGGCCTGGCCGAGCAGCTGCGCAGCCAGCTGGCCCCGGTGCCGGGGCTCACCGACTTGACGGTGGAAAAGCAGGTGCTGATCCCGCAGATCACCGTGCGGCTGGACCACCGCCAGGCCGCGCAGGCCGGCCTGGCCCCCGGCGAGGCCATCCGTGTGCTGCAGGCCCTGACCGATGGGGCCCACGGCGCGCAGATCGTCGATGGCGCGCGTCGCTACGAACTGGTGCTGCGCCTGCCCGACACCCAGCGCAGCCCGCAGGATCTGGCACGCACGTTGATCGACACGCCGGCTGGGCGCCTGCCGGTGTCGAGCTTCGCCACGGTGCAAGAAACCGACGGGCCCAACCAGATCGGCCGCGAGAACGGGCGCCGCCGCATCGTGGTCTATGCCAACACCGATGGCCGCGACATGAGCGATGTGATCGCCGCGGTGCGCGCGGTGGTGGCCCGCCAGACGCTGCCCACCGGCACCTTCATCAGCCTGGAGGGGCAGTTCCAGGCGCAGGAGCAGGCCACCCGGCTGATCGCGCTGTTGTCGCTTGGCTCGCTGTTGCTGATGTTTCTGGTGCTCTACTCGCGCTACCGCTCGGCGGTGCTGGCCGGCATCATCATGGCCAACATCCCGCTGGCGTTGATCGGCGCGGTGGCAGCGATGTGGCTGGCTGGCGTGCAGTTCTCCGTGGCCTCCATGGTGGGCTTCATCACGCTGGCGGGCATCGCCACGCGCAATGGCATCCTGAAGATCAGCCACTACATCAACCTGTGCCGCTTCGAGGGCGAGACCTTCAGCCAGGCCATGATCGTGCGCGGCTCGCTGGAGCGGCTGACCCCGGTGCTGATGACGGCCCTGGTGGCCGCCTTTGCGCTGACCCCGCTGCTGCTGGCCGCCGATGCACCGGGCAAGGAGATCCTGCACCCGGTGGCGGTGGTGATCTTTGGTGGGCTGATCAGCGCGACACTGCTCGACACGTTGCTGACGCCACTGCTGTTCTGGCTGTTCGGTCGGCGTGCGGCCGAAAGGCTGCTCGAACTGGCCGACCCGAACCCATCCGCCGCCACGGCGCAGCACGTCATGTGACGGCGCTGCATCGACATCAGGCCCCGCGGCGCCGCCTGGTCCAGTGCACCGCGATCGATTGGAAGCCTCGACCCTCGTGAAGAGGTTGCTCACGGTGCGGTGAGGCGCCGCGAACCGGGCGGGGCCGTTGGGCCACCGCCTGCTTCAAGCCACGCCGGGTAGCAGCAGGCTGATCAGCAACCCGGCCAGGCCGCAGGCCCCGAGCAGCGGCATCACGCCCACCTTAAAGCGGAACAGCGCCACTGCCGCTGCGAGCGCGATCAGTGCCGAGGCCACGTCAAACCGTCCGCCAAAGCCCTGCGGCCACAGCACGTGGTACGCAAAGAACAGCGCCAGGTTCAGGATCACGCCCACCACCGCGGCGGTGATGGCTGACAGCGGCGCGGTGAAGCCCAGCTTGCCGTGCGTGGTTTCCACCAATGGGCCGCCCGCCAGGATGAACACAAACGACGGCAGGAAGGTGAAGAACGTCACCACCGTGGCGGCCAGCGCACCGCCCAGGAACAGCGCCTCCGGACCCAGCACCTGCTTGAGCCAGCCGCCCACGAAGCCCACGAAGGTGACCACCATGATCAGCGGGCCGGGGGTGGTTTCGCCCAGTGCCAGGCCATCGATCATCTGCGGGCCGCTCAGCCACTGGTGGGCGTCCACCGCGCCCTGGTAGACATACGGCAGCACGGCATAGGCGCCGCCAAAGGTGAGCAGCGCGGCCTTGGTGAAGAACCAGCCCATCTGCGTCAGCGTGCCCTGCACGCCGTTGAACACCACCAACGCGCCCATGCCCAGGCCCCACAGGCCCAAGCCGATGCCCAGCACGCGGGCGAGCTGGCTGCGTGAAAAGCGGGCATGGGCGGGTGTGGGCGTGTGGTCGTCGATCAACGCCGGGCCGTAGCCCTGCTTGGCGCTGCCATGGCCACCGCCCAGTGCAAACACCTGCGGCCAGCGCTGCGCGCCGAAGTGGCCGATCAGCCCGGCCGCGAGCACGATGGCGGGAAACGGCGCATCGAACGCGAAGATGGCGATGAACGAGGCCGCCGCAATGCCCCACATCCAGCGGTTCTTCAGCGCCCGCATGCCGATGCGGTGGGCGGCGTGCAGCACCAGCGCGGTCACAGCGGGCTTGATGCCATAGAGGATGCCTGCCACCACCGGTACGTCCCCAAAGCGCAGGTAGACCCACGACAGGCCGATCAGGATGAACAACGACGGCAGCACAAACAACGCCCCGGCCACGATGCCGCCCCAGGTGCGGTGCATCAGCCAGCCGATGTAGGTGGCCA
>Ga0075012_10001765_pt1 | contig 21651 bp, 11 predicted proteins | sample All_14_2_FD_71474 | JGI IMG/M metagenome (GOLD analysis project Ga0075012, IMG submission 71474) | Freshwater microbial communities in response to fracking from Pennsylvania, USA - Allegheny Zone_MetaG_DW_15 | ecosystem: Environmental > Aquatic > Deep subsurface > Groundwater > Drilled...
GCACAACATGGACGGCATTGATCGGGGCAGTTCGGTGCTAGTTACGCTGAGCGATGAGGACGTCCACAAAGTCATTGTGAAGGAACGGGTTGGGCATCATCTTTCCTTCCGCAAAGGCAGCAGCACGCAGGATTACCCCAGTTCGCTGATGGGGGCAATCGCCCTGCTCCGTCAGACCTACCTCGACGGCCAATGGTACAAAAATGGGGGTCGGCAGGAGGAGGTCAACCTCTCGCTGGAGGCATGGAACAACTCGCTCGGCTTGCAGCAATTTTTCGATGTTGCCGACAAATTGGAAGTGCTCCGAGCGGCCACCCTCGGCAAGGAATTCGGCGCCAACTACATCATCAAGGGCAATGGCGACGAGTACCAGCGCCTCGATGAAATCAAGAAAACGGGTGCTTCAATGATTATCCCCATCAACTTCCCAGCCGCCTACGATGTCGAAGACCCCTTCGATGCGATGGCGGTTTCGCTGGCGCAAATGAAGCACTGGGAATTGGCCCCCACCAACCCTGCCCGACTGGCCACGGCAGGTATTCCTTTCGCCCTGACAACCAATGGTTTACCAAAAAAAGAAGAGTTCATGGCCAATGTTCGGAAGGCCATCGAGAACGGCCTGAGCGAAGCAGATGCCCTCAAGGCACTGACCTACGTGCCCGCTGGCATGAGCAATTCCCTCAATGAATTGGGCAGTTTGGACAAGGGCAAAATCGCCAATTTCATCATCGCCTCCGGCAATATTTTCGAAGAAAAAACTAAAATCCTGCACAACTGGGTTGGTGGAAAACCCTTTGTTTTCAAAGACTTGACGACGGCGGAACTGGCTGGAAGTTACTCATTTGCCGTAGGCGATATGATGCAAAAAATGGAGGTGAAAGAAACAGGTGAGGGCTTCGAAATGAACCTCATCACCAACGACACGGTGAAAACCAAAGTCACCAACAAAATCAATGGCGACCGCATCACGCTGGCTTTCAAGCCAAAAGGTTCTGAGCAAACGACCCGCCTGAACGGTACTATCGAAGAGGGGAAAATGTACGGGACGGGGCAGGAAGGCAACGGCAACTGGGTCAATTGGGTCGCTACCCGCACGGGCGAAGTGGCCTCGGATTCCACCAAAACTAAGAAGGAGGATAAGAAAAAAGATGGCGCTCCAGAGCTTGGCAAAGTCCTCTACCCGTTCACAGCCTTCGGCTGGGCAGAGCGACCCAAAACAGGCAATTTTTTGCTGAAAAATGCCACCGTATGGACCTGCGAAAAAGACGGCATTTTGCAGAATACGGACGTCCTCATTTCCAACGGGAAAATCACGAAAATTGGCAAAAACCTGAGCGAAAGTGGAGCAACTTTGGTGGACGCCACGGACAAGCACATCACCCCTGGCATCATTGATGAGCATTCGCACATCGCCATCAGCCGGGGCGTGAACGAGGGCACACAGGCCAGCAGTGCCGAGGTTCGCATTGGCGATGTGCTGGATTCCGAAGACATTGACATTTACCGCCAACTAGCGGGCGGCGTCACTTGCTCACAACTGCTGCATGGCTCCGCCAACCCCATCGGCGGACAGAGTGCCATCATCAAGCTACGCTGGGGTTTTGCGCCGGAGGAACTGAAAAACGAGGACGCCAAGCCGTTCATCAAATTTGCCCTTGGCGAAAACGTGAAGCAGAGCAACTGGGGCGACAATACCCGCAGCCGTTTCCCACAAACCCGCATGGGTGTGGAGCAGGTGTACGAGGATTATTTCACGGAGGCAAAACGGTACGCTGCGCTGAAAAAATCGGGTAAACCCTACCGTCGTGACCTTGAACTGGATGCTTTGCAGGAGATTTTGGAAGGAAAACGGTTCATTACCTGCCACAGTTATCGGCAGAGTGAAATCAATATGCTGATGAAAATCGGCGACCGGATGGGCTTCAAGGTTAACACATTCACGCACATCCTTGAAGGCTACAAAGTGGCCGACAAAATGGCGGCCCGTGGCATTGGCGGCAGCACTTTCAGCGACTGGTGGGCCTACAAGTTCGAGGTTTGGGAGGCAATTCCGCACAACGGCGCCATCATGCACGAGCAGGGCGTCACCGTCGCCTTCAATTCCGACGATGCCGAAATGGCACGCCGCCTGAACCAAGAGGCTGCAAAAGCTGTGCGTTTCGGGGGTGTGAAGGAGGAAGAAGCGCTGAAGTTCGTGACGTTGAACCCTGCCAAATTGCTGCACATTGACGACCAAACCGGCAGCCTGAAAGTCGGCAAAGACGCCGACGTGGTGGTCTGGAACAACAACCCACTCTCCGTTTATGCCAAGGCCGAAATGACTTTTGTGGATGGCATCAAGTTTTTCGATAGAAAAGACGACGAGAAGCTCCAAGCTGAAGTTGACTCGGAACGCAACCGCTTGATTCAGAAGATGTTAGCGGCGAAAAAAGATGGCGGTGGAATGCAGAAGCCGGGTGGCAGGGGCAAGGGATACTATCATTGCGATAGTGATGAGGATGAGGGAAAGTGAAATAATGGTTAATTGAGAGCTTAAAATGGAGAATTGGGCATTGTTCCAATTCTCCATTTTCATTTTATACTTGATTTATGCTCTCCGCAACTTGATTATCCCAGTCCAGTGCATCAACTTCAGCACTGGGTAAATTGGGTCAATTTCCCACCATTTCTGTGCAAAATTGGGACTGTTCGGGTGCTTGTGGTGGTTGTTTTGGAACAACTCGCCGAGCATAAAAAAGTCGAACGGCGTGGTGTTTTTAGAATGGTCGTCGTTGTCGTAGTTCTGGTAGCCGTATTTGTGACCGCACCAGTTGACGATGGCACCATGAAACGGGCCCATCATGTAGTGGATGGGAAGTAGCAGGAACATCCACCAATGCGTGGCGAAGACGATGTAGAATATGGTGTAGGCAACCATCCACATGATTCGGGATGGCCAGTTGTATCCGAAGGTGTCCAGTTTGTCCCAAGTCGGGTAGTTGCCCAAAAACTTTGGGTTAACGTCAATGGTCTTGGTGGCTAGGCCATGAAAAATGCGTTTAGTGTGCATCATCATCCCGAAAACATCCTTAAAAAAATTGGGGGAATGTGGGTCCTGCACGGTGTCGGAGTAGGCATGATGCATCCGGTGCATGATGGCGTAGGCACTAGGCGTGAGGTAGGATGAACCTTGGGCAACGTATGCTCCCAAATGGAAAAAGCGCTCCCAAAACTTGTTCATCGTGAACATCTTGTGCGAAGCATAACGGTGGTGGAAAAAGGTCTGGAAGAATAGGCAAATGAACCAATGTGCCAGAAAAAACCAAAGAATTATCATAGTTTACTCACAGTGTTTTTGAAGGAAATTCTATTCCCTAGCTTGGAAAAAATTCCATGTTCCTCAGCGAAGGCGCAAAGGTGGGCCAAACATTTGAAAAGGCTGGAATAACAACAACAAAAAATTGTAAACAACTGAATTTGGGCCTTTTTTTGACACTTGAGTTTTACTTGTGAAACAAGTCCAAGAAACCAATCCGCCAAGGTTTCCAAATCCACGGGACTAGCTTGAAGTGCTCCTTCACTTGATTTTCCTTACGGAAAAGCACGATGCCAAAGAAAAACAAATCAATCGTCAGCGTGACCGAAGGGTGCTGTTGGATGGTTGTCCAAGCCTCCTCCATGCCGTTTGACCAATGGATGTCGTCAAAAATGAAAACGCTACGATCGTGGGCATGTTCGAGGCATTTTTCAAAATACTGCAAAGTCGGTTCTTTTCGGTGGTTGCCATCCACGAACAGATAATCGAGTTTACCCATTGATTGCAGGGCTTCCGGCAGTTTTACATCGAACTGACCGAGCAGTTGCTCCACGTTTTTTACCTGTAAAATATCGAGGTTTTTCTTAGCGTAGATGGCCACATTCGGACAGCCTTCGATGGTGAGGAGGCGGGCATTCCGAGCGGCATTGGCTTGGTAGGCTGTGCTGATGGCGAGGGAAGTGCCCAGTTCGAGCATGGTTCTGGGCTTGAAATGGTCAACGATTTTGAACAAATACTGGCAGGCAAGCGGTGGTTTTGCGGAGTATTTAGCCAAACTGGAGAGGCTGCGTTCCTTGCCAGGTGTTACTTGTGAACCTGCCCCGAAATCCGTGACAGCGATTTTTGTCTGGTCAGTTTTCAAGAAATCCCGCAGTTTTTCCACTTCCGAAAAAGCGTAGAACCAACGGTCATCCTCCAAGACCGCTTCCGTGAAATCAAAAACGAACGGCGAATGGACGTTGAACCTGGTTTTTGCTTTCAGGTAAAATTTCAGAAAACGGAAGAAAAGTTGGATGCGTTGCAAGGTTTTCGATTGAGAAAGGCGGCAAAATAGCGCAAATGTTTGAATCTGGGTTGACGCAAACGAACCTCCCATAAAAAACAACGCTGGGCGCAGTTGCACCCAGCGGTCGTTCAAATTTATCCCCTACCCTATTTTATCTGCATTACATCTTACCACAACTATTTGGCAATCAAGGCATTGTGACAAAAGTTTGCTTGGGTGACCAATCACTGGTTTGGCTACCGCAAAGGCTCCTCACTTTCCATTTGTAGGCTTTGCCGGGGAGCAGCCCTGGAACGGTGTAGTTGGTGGTTCCGCTTGGCAAATTGATGGTCAGGTTCATTGGGCTGTTGTTGCCGGAGGCGTTTTCGATGTTGATTCGATAGCCAGAAACGCCGGAAACAGCATTCCACTTCAGTTTCGCCGAGTTGTTGGTGATGTTGGTGGTTTGCTGCCCGCCAGGGGTGCCACAACTGCCATTGCCACCATTGCCAGAACTTGCACCAGCGTTGAAATAATACCACCCCGACCAATCGGATTTGCCGCCACCCAAGCAGTATGTCCGCACCTTGAACTTGTAGGGCAGCGTTGGCAACAATCCATCAATTGTAAAAGTGGTAGCGTTGACTGAGGTGGAAATCTTGAAAAAATTGGCGTTGCCAGAAGCGTTTTCCACTTCAATATTGTAGCCAGCCGAACCAGGTACCGCTCCCCAGCCCAATACAGCAGAGGAGCCGGTCTGGTTGGTGACGGTCAATCCAGCGGGAACTGCACAGGAGCCGCCATTTTTGACATCAAAACTGGTGTTGGAATTTTGGATGAAACCAAACACCCAAAGGACTGAAACAATCAAAATAGTTTTCATAACTTTTTACTGATTTTAGTTAAAAATTCAATCAATTCTTTCAAACAATTTCGTTTGACAAGTCAAAAATGAGGCGTGCTATTCCTCAAAAAAAATAAAAACGGCTGAACGGGCAGCCCTGCAACCTGAACCAGTAAAATCGGGTGCTGAACATTAACTGTTGTATAACTTTCCACCTTGGATAAAGGATACTATTTTTCGGCCACGCTCCGTTTGAATACACACCAATTGTCAAATTTCACCACACCATTAAAAACAGCAGCACCATGAAGTACCGCATTTTGCCTATCTTTTTTGTTTTCACTGCCAGCCTGGTTTCCGCCCAATCCTACATCACCGCTGGTGGCATCCGGCTCGGCACCGATTGGGGCCTGACCTTTAAGCAGCGGATTTTAGAGCATGTGACCGTTGAGGGCATTGCACAGCAAAGTTTCCAGCGGGAAGAGTTCATGCTGACGGGGCTGGTGCAGCGTCATTATCCGGTCGTGTTCAAAGGGCTGAATTTCTATTTCGGTGGGGGCTTGCACAAGGGTTGGAACCAACAACCAACCTCATTTGAGAACCCGAATGGCGTGAAGAACCCGTTCGGCATCACGGGTATTGGTGGGTTGGAGCTTACCATTGGCCGCCTCAATATTTCTTATGACTACAAACCTGCGCTAAACCTCGCAGGCGGTGAGAAAACTTTTTACATGCAAACGGGGCTTTCGGCCCGATACGTCTTTTATGGCGACGTTGACCGCAGGCAAAAACAACGAGAAAAGAAACGGGAAGCTCGGAAAGATAAAATACATGACATCTTGCACCCCGGCAAGAACTAAATGGCCAGCTTTCAGGGCCTCATTGTTCTATTTTTTCAAGCAAAAAAGGCGAAACAATGAGGCCCTGAAACTACACCGAACTAATATACTTCCTCACCAGTCTTGCTGAACTGCATGATGGTTTTGTAGCCAAAATCGTTGTTTTCGCTTTCTTCGGCAGTGGCACCTTTCTTCACTACGTATTTCCCATCTTCCTCAATGATATACAGGTAGTCCCCTGCACCTGCCCACCAACCACCTACGGCAGCAATGGCTTTCGCTGGAATTTGGTTCTGTTCGTAAGTAGTCTTGTCCAAAGTCTCGCAGTTGAGGATGTCGGCCACTTTCACTTTGCTGTTGCCAATTTGAAGAAAAACCTCGTGATGTGGCGCATCCGCCAAGTCATTCGGCTCATCCGATTTTTCACAGAGAAAATGAATGGTGGAAGGGTCAATTTCCGTCTTTTGGGTATCTTCCGTGGTATCTGTGGCGTCCGTTTGGTCGGTGGGTGCATCATTTTTGCAACCAATAGCCATTAGGGCAAACAACAGTCCAGCAAGCAATATTTTTTTCATGATTTGAATTTTTTAGAAATCTAAGAATAATAGCTTTTCTTCGAAATGCTACTTCGCTACTCCCTCACCAACTCAAAGTCCGTCCGGCGATTCTTGGCCTTGCCGTCTTCCGAATCATTCGAGCCAACCGGGTTGTCCGGCCCGTTGCCGATGACGATGAATCGGTTGCGAGGCATTCCATGCTCCTTCACGAGGTAGTCCCTAACTGCTTCGGCCCGTTTTTGCGACAGCGCCACATTGGAGGTTTTGTTGCCAACATTGTCGGTGTTGCCCTCGATGCGGATGCGGGCGTTGGCGAATGCCTTCGCAATCTCCACAAATTCTTTGTCAATGATGTACTTGGCGTTTTCATCCAACTGAAACTCGCCTGAACGGAAGTTGATGCTTACCCGCTTCGTCGCAATGGTCTCCTTTTCTGTACCTTCTTTTTTGGTCACTTCCGTGAAGGTTTTTTGCCCTTCCGGTGCATTTTCAACACCCGACAAAGTAGTACCACGAACGGCAGTGGAGTTGGCGATTTCCCGCCAAGATGGTGTCCGGCCTTTGATGTAGCCGAGGTCTGTATAGACCTGGGTCATCCGCCCGTACAGGCGCTCGCCCGTCACGCCTTTGTAGTCTGGGTTTTGGCCAAAAAAGTTTAGGTTGTCGCCGTGGGTGCAGAGGCGCACGTTTTCAATCGCTTTTACCGCCCATTCTTGGCTCACACCTTCAAAATTTTCGGATAAAATCTTGGCGGCTTTCTGCTTGGCGGCAGGGTCGCTGTTGATTTCGGCGGCGCCTTTCATCCAGCCTTCGTAAAGTTGCTGCATCCGCTTTTGGTTTTGCTCCACCCAGTCTTTTTTGGCGATGAAAACGTCGGCGATGATGTTCGAAGCCGACTTCGTGCTTTCCAACACCCTTGAGCCTGCGACTGCGGATAGGCAAGCCTCATCGTCTGGACTCCAGACCACGGCTGCGTCCACCTGCTGCGCCTTGAACGCCTCGGCAGCATCAATGGCACTGGCCTGTTTGATGAGGGTAACGTCCTTTTCGGTCATGCCGCCTGCCTCCAGCAGCCAGAGCAGAAAGGAATGGGAAGGCGCAAGCTCCGCCACAGCGATTTTTTTACCCTTCAAATCAGCAACTGAACTGATGCCCCGGCGCACGACGATGGCATCGCCACCACGTGACCAGTCGGCCTGTAGCACGACCTGCGGTTGGATGTCGGCCATTTCGCCCGCTTCAGTTGGGAATGCGTCAATGGTTGCCCAAAGCAGGTCAACGTCGCCCCGCTTGAAGGCATCCCGGCTGGCCACAAAGTCGTCGAGGACTTTGAAGTCCACCTGAAATCCGTAATCCTTATAAAAACGGGAATTTGTATTGGCCTTGAAACCTTCGTTGAAATATTGGCCGCCTGCATAACCGCCCCAGGTCACCACCCCAATTTTGATGGCATCCGAGGGTGCTTCGCTGTTTTCGGCTTCGTTGGTTGGGCTATCTGTTTGGGCAGCATCTGCCTTGTTTTTCAGGTTTTTACCGAAGTCGGTATTGTTCAAAACCCAGCGCCCACCCAGCACGATTGCGGCCACGATGAGGAGAGTAATCAGGAGTTTTGAAAATGGAGTGAGTCTGCTTCCCATGTTTTGGTGATTAGTGATTGGTGACGAGTGATTGGTTGAATGTGCTTTTTTTCAAGTCACAATCCCCAAACTCCAGTTACCAAATTGTTATTCAAAGAAATTATCGTACTGGTTGCGGTGCCCTACCCGTTCCGGGGTTTTCATGGGTTCGTTCAAGTCGAGCACTTCATTGTCGTTGTTGGCCTTCGCAATCAAGGTCTGTTTTTCATCTCCCAACAACTTGGAAAACGATTCCTTCTCCCATTTTTCCAGCATCTCCAGCCCTTCTTCCTCAAACACCCCATTTTGCAGGTCAATGCTGTCCATGAAACTGGAAGACACTTCCATGAAGCGTTCCATTTCGCCCACTTTTTGGCTCACATCGTCGGCCACTGCCTCCAGTGCCTCATCGAACATGGCCCGCTTGTCCTTGTCGCCCTTGATGACGCTCATTGCGGAGCGCATTGCTGAATTGGATGCGTGAATGGCCTTGCGCTCCTGTTCTTTCAGCTCCACTTGGTCCTTGATGTCTTCCATCATCACCTCGGAGTTTTCGTACATACGCTTGAGCACTCGGTAAAGCACCTCCATCTTGTTGTACAGCGTATCGAGGCGCATGTTCGACTCCTGCAAACGGCCCGCCTTCCGTGATTTCAGCACCATCTGTGCCTGGTTGTTGGAGTCCTTGGCTTGGCTCGCCAGTTGGAGGTTGCTCTGTATTTCTCTTTTGTTGTTGACAATTATTTCGTTCAACTGGTGCATCTGGCCCCGCAGTTTGTTCATCTGCTTGTTCATGTTGCGGAGGTTGTCCTGTAGGTGTTCGACATAGCCCTTCAGGATGCCGATGGGGTCAATTTGAACGAAAAGCCCCGTTATCCAGCGCATCACGCTCTTGTAGCCATACCCCACCAAGGCCCGCATTTTAGGGTCGAGTACCACATAAATTAGGGCTGCCAAAATCATCAGGAAAATGACGAGGTTGACCGTTACCTGAAGTGCAGCGATGATGGCAGGCAGGCTCATCAATAGCGCCAAGCCGCCGCCAATGCCCAGCATTGTCAATACCAGCATCCCCGTCACACCCTCGGGGCGCTGCCAAAAAGTTTTAGACTTGAAATTCGTTGAATCCATTTTTTTTGAATGGTTGTTGTCCTTGCGTTTTTCTAAAAACCTGTCTGCCTTCGGCAAAAAACTGCCAAAAAAGAAGCAGCAAGGTTAGCGCAATTTTGCTGTAAACAACAAGTTGGAACGACCAAATTTACACAAAGGACGATAAATCGTTAGAATTGTCCAAAGGAAGCGGCAACGTCAATAAAAAAGCCTTCAAACCAAACAGGCTTGAAGGCTTCGCATTTTTTATTGGAAGAAAAAACCAGTGCAAATCATCGAACCAGACTCACGTCGCCTTCCAGCAACACCTCCGAGCCGTCCACAAATTCCACCACAGCGTACCAAACAAACACTGCCGGGTTCATTTGTTCGCCTCTGTGGTTGCCATCCCAGCCGTAGGCTGGGTTGTTGGGTTCAAAATTGAAATACTGGTAAACCGTTTCCCCCCAGCGATCGAAGACCAGGAATTCCTTGATTTTCAAGACCTCTTTCCCGGCAAAAATCATGAACACATCGTTGGTACCATCACTGTTTGGTGAGAAACTGTTCGGCACGTAAACAGGGTTGTTCTTTTTCACAAAAATGGAGAGCAAGTCGCTCGCCCGGCAGCCATTGGTGTCAATGACGGTCAGCGTGACCACCGTTTGCTGGGTCGGCAGGAACTCCTGTTCATCGCAGGGCATCTGAGGGCATGGCAACAGCGTGGCTGGCGACCAAATCAAGGTGTCCAATTGCGAAGCGGGAACGGTGTACTGCGCTTGTATCGTCGCAGTTTCCCCAAGGTTCACCACGAGGTCTGCACCGAGGTCAACGACCAGTTCCTCTGGGTTGTTCAGCGTCACTTCGGTCGTCCAAATGCAGCCTTGCCCATCCGTCACCTGAATTTGGTAGGTGCCAGGTGCAAGCGGAGCATAGTAGTTCTGCGAGCCGTAATTCTGGCCGTTGAAATTGAAAGTATAAGGCCCATTGACGGGGTCGGTCACCAGCGTGATGCTGCCGTTTTCGTCACCAAAGCAGTCAGGGTCTTCCGCTAGGACGTTGGCTTGTGGCACATTTTCATATTGGAAAACTTCCACATCGTCGGTGTCCGTGCAATGGTTGCCGAGGTTGGTCACCGTGAGCGAGTAAATGCCCGATGCATTGACTGTGATAACCGGATTGGTGGGGTCGCTGATGGTAACTCCGGGTATCCCAGTTGACCAAAAGAAGGTGACGCCCGCTGAGCTGCTGCCAGTAAGATCGAGCGGCGTTTGATAACAGTCCAATACTTGGTCTGGGCCAGCGTTGGCATTCGGGGCAGCATAATCTCCATTCACTTGCAAAGGCTCCACGTTCTGACAGCCGTTTGGCGCCGTACCTACCAAGTAATAAGTGCCTGGAGCATTGACCTGCGTGCTGGAACCTTGACCGATAATCGTGGTATCCGTACCTGAAATTGTAACCCACTGGAAAGTAACGCCGTTCACGGGCGAACTTCCGCTAATCGTCACCAGATTGTCTTGACAATTCAACAGTGGTGCGGGGTTCACGCTAACCTGTGGGTAGTCCGTGTTGTCGCTGATGTTGAGCGAGGCAGAACCTGTGCAACCGCTTGCAACGTCAGTGGCAATTACCGTGTAATTTCCACCTGCCTGCAAGATGTAGTTCTGACCTGTGCCAACCTGTTGGCCATTCAAAAACCAAGTGAATGTCGCATTGGCGGAACCTGTTGCATTGGCGTTCAGCGTGATTTGTGAAACAGTACAATCCAAAATCTCGCCCGGCGATGCATTGATGCTTGCGTTCACCACAGTGGAGATGTTTGTAACCTGTACCGATGCCGTGGACGAACAGCCATTTCTGGTGACCGTCAGGGTGTAAGTGCCCGCAGCGCTGGCTGTCACGTTTTGGCCAGTTGTGCTACCGACAATCACACCACCACCCGATGCCGACCAAGCGTATGTTGTTCCAGCTAGCGAGGAACTGCCTTGCAAAGTCGTTTGCTGCACCACACATGACAACTGTGCAGGTGGGGCAATACTTGCCACAGGTACTTCGTAAAAAATGATAGGCGTTCCAATGGAGACTTGCACACAGTCATCGCCCAAATCCACATTGCCATTGCCATCATTGTTTCCGGCTATCGCCGAAATATAGTACGTCGTTCCATAGCTCATCGTCGCTGCATCAAAGCAGAAAGTTGGCTGGCTGTTCCTTGCTATTTCATTGATAATTTGATTGCCGTTGCCCGTGTGGAGCACGTACTGGAGTACATCATTTGTATCAATGTATTCACCTAAGTTATTGTAAATCGCAGTAATGCAATCCACGCCGCATTTGGTGATTAAGGTGTTCGACATGGAGCCGATACCCGTTACGCAGTCATTGGTTGTGATGTTGAAACCGCATTGGCTGGTGCAACCGTTGGCATCCGTGACGAGCACGGTGTACGGCCCTTGGCCGATGTTTCCAATCACAAAATCGCCTTGGCTGACGTTGCTCTGCTGCCCTCCGGGATTCCAATCAACTGAGTAAGGTGCGACACCACCATTGATAGTAACAGTGCCTTCCCCATCCAACTGGCCGGGCAAGCTCACCGTCTGCGTTTGTTGACAAATCAACTGCGTGGCAGAAACAGGTTGCGTCAGAATGAAACTGGCCGTATTGCTGCAGCCCGCTGCATCCGTAACAGTAACGTCATAAGCGCCCGCCACTAGACCAGTTGGGTCTTGTGGATCGTTCGGTATGCTCGGCAGCCAGTTGTAAACATAAGGCCCAACACCGCCTGTCACGGTAAGGTTGATGCTTCCAGTGTTTGCGCCGAAGCATAGTACATTCGTTGGTGCACCCGATACGCTAGGAGCTGGGGAGTTGTTGTCCACCGTAAAAGTGGCTGTTGAAACACAGGAGCCTCCATCCGTCACCGTTACCGTATAGTTGCCGGGAGCAAGTCCTGAGACATCTTCCGTGAAATCGCCGTTTGACCAGGTAAAATTATAGCTGCCGACAGGCGTCACTGTCAGGTCAATCGAACCGTTTTGGTTGCCGCAAAGCGTGTTCGCCGAAGGCGTACCTGTGAAGCTGAAGGTGTTGTTGTTGTTTGGAACAGAGTAAGTGCCCGTGGCCGTGCAGCCGTCGCTGCCAGTTACGGTCACGGAATAGTTTCCAGAATTGATATTGGAAATATCCTCTGTATCTGCGCTGTTTGACCATTCGAAAACGTACGGCGTACTGTTGCCGACCACCGTCAAGTTGATTCCTCCCACGCCGCCGGAACAAATATCGGAAGTGATGTTTTCGGAGAGAATCGGCGTTGGCGTATTGGTGGTGACGGTGAAATCAGCCTCTGCGGAACAGGTCAGTCCCTGGGTCACTGTTACCGTGTATGTTCCTGCGTTCAGGTTTGAAATGTCCTCGCTGTTCTCGCTGTTTGACCAAATAAAACCATAAGTTCCTACTGGTGAGACAGTTATGTTTACAATACCATTTGGATTGGTGCAAGAAGTATTGAGTGAAGCATTACCAGAAATGATAATTGGAACCAAGTTGTCATCCACTGTAAAATTCTGTACGGATTCACAATCGTTACCGCCCGTCACACTCACTGCATAAGTACCAGGTACCAAGTTGGTCAGGTCCTCGGTCACTTGGCCACCTCCCCAACTGAAAGCATACGGCGCTACCCCACCGCTGATGGTCAAGTTAATTTCGCCCGTGTTCGTTCCACAGGTCGCAGGTGTTAGGCTGGAAGTAATGACCGGGTCAAGCGTGGTACTGCCCACCGTGAACGATGCCGATGCCGTGCAATTGCCACCTGCACTCACCGTGACGGTGTAGCTACCGCCTGTAAGTCCAGTCAAGTCTTGTGAGCTTCCTGTGCTTGACCATTGGTAGGTATAAATACCTGACGGTGAGACGGTTACGTCAATTGCACCGTTGTTGATGGCGCAAGATGTATTCTCCGAAGTGACACCATTTACGCTGAAAGCAATCGTATTTCCAGGCACGGTGGCACTTGTGGTAGCCGAGCAGCCATTTGCACCTGTGACCGTGACGACGTAAGTGCCAGCGGCGATATTGTTCAAATCCTCTGTACTTCCACTGTTTGACCAATCAAAATCGTAGGGCGTTGTGCTGCCACTGACGGTGAGATTCACAGCACCGTCCAACATACCGCAGACTTCAGGGGTGATGTTCTGCGAAAGCGTCGGTGATTCGGTCACATCGTCCACCACAAAGCTGGCAGTGGCACTGCAACTTCCAGCTTCCGTGACAGTGACGGTGTAAGTTCCAGCAGGTAGGTTGCTGATGTCCTCGGTCAGCGCACTGTTTGACCACATGATTCCATACGTTCCCGCAGGGGTGATGGTCAGGTTGACGCTACCGTTATCGCTGGCGCAACTGCTGAGCGGTTGTGCGGCACCACTTAGGCTAAAGCCGGAACTGTTGTTTGGCACGTTGAAACTAGCACTTGCGGAGCAGCCATTTACACCAGAAACGGTAACGGTGTAGGTGCCAGACGGGATATTGGATAAATCCTCTGAGTTGGTCATGTTCGACCAAATGTAAGTGTAGGGAGGCGTAGCTCCCGTGACGGAAATATTGATTCCACCGATGTTTTGGGAGCAAATATCAGGTGTGATGACATTCGTAATGTCTGGGTCAGAAACGTTGTTGGCCACTGTGAAACTTGCCGTCGAAGAACAACTTCCACCCGCACTCACAGTGACGGTGTAAGTGCCTGCGGCAATATTGGTGAGGTCTTCCGTTGCGGCGCTGTTTGACCAAGTATAAGTATAACTACCTGACGGTGAAGCGGTTATATCAATCCCACCATTGTTGCTGACGCAGGAAGTGTTGGCGGTGGGCGTACCCGTTACGTTCGGCGCTGTGTTGTTGTTTCCAACGTTGGCACTTGATGTTGCGGAGCAACCATTAGCACCCGTTACAGTGACGGTATAGTTGCCTCCGGCAATATTTGTCAAATCCTCTGTGTTGGCTGCGTTAGACCAAGCAATGGTGTACGGTGTCGTTCCGCCCGTAATCGTCAAGTCCACAGCGCCGTTGCTCAAGCCACAGGTCGCCGCTGTCGGTGTGTTGCTGAGGCTCGGCGGTGCAGCGGTGTTGGTCACTTGATAAGATCCAACCGCAGTACACGAGCCACCAGCGCTCACGGTTACAGTGTAAGTGCCTGCGGCAATATTGGATAAATCCTCTGTGTGCAGGCCGTTGCTCCAATTGTAGGTGTAGGTGCCAGCGGGCGTTACCGTAAGGTTTATTGCACCATTCGGAGAAACGCATGAAGTGTTTGCCGTAGGCGAACCCGAAAGTGTGAAGCTGGAATTGTTGTTCGGGACGTTGATGGTCGTGGTGGCTTCGCAACCTGTGAACGAAGTGACCGTCACACTGTAAAGACCTGGTGCTAGGTCTGTCTGGTCTTCGAGTGGGCTACCATTTGACCACATGATGAAAAATGGTGCTTCACCCGAATTTATCAACAGGTCAATGCTACCGTTTGGCAGTCCACACGTGGCGCTCACCACATCATAGCTTAGAAATGGCAAATCGCTATCATCAGGGACTGTGTAAGTGGCACTCGTGGTGCAAGTACCACCTGCACTTACCAGAACGGTATAGTTGCCAGGTTCCAAATCTGACAAATACGTTGAAGGGGAGCCATTCGACCACAGCACACTAGCCGTTGGTGGGTCAACTGTCAGCGTGATGCTGCCATTGCCCATGATGCAAGATGTATTTGGCTCAATAAGGCCTGCGACGCTCACCTGAATTAGGTCGTTTGGCACGGTTACGTTGGCGGTTTCCGTGCAGCCGTTTGCACCCGTGACTGTCACCGTGTAGGAACCTGGTGCAACTGGCCCGATAAGCGGAGAATTGCCGCTGTTCGACCATGCATAGGTGTAACCCGGCTCGCCACCACTTGCCTGTACTTCCGCTTCGCCATTTGGCAAACCACAGTTGGCAGGCGTGTTCAGGGTGACCAGGGTCGGCTTATTTGGCTCAGTCGGAACGGTCATATTGATTGATTGGGTGCAAGTCCCACCTGCACTAACGGTGACGCTGTAGGCTCCAGCATCAAGTGGGGATATCGTGTAGGTTCCAGTGGCACCATTGCTCCAAGTGGCGTTCAAACCATTTGGCTGAACGGCGATGGTAATTTCTCCATTGCCAGGGCCAACACAGTTCGTGTTTGGCGTGATGGTCGGAGTGATGGTGATGCTGACGTTGGTATTGGTTACGTTGATGGAGGATGTTGCTGTGCAGCCATTCGCACCTGTAACAGTGACAGTGTAGTTGCCCGCCTGAAGGCCCGTCAACCCTGGGTCAGTAGAACCGTTTGACCAATTATAAGAATATGGTGGTTGGCTACCAGTGACCAAAAGGTTGATGCTTCCATCGCTTTGATTGCAAAACGAAGGAGTAACGCTGGGGTTGATAATTGGCAAATCTGGTTGGTTGGGAACCGAGAAAGTTGCAGTTTGAGTGCAAGCGCCGCCGCCGTCCACGGTCACAGAGTAGCTGCCCGCTGGCAATCCCACCTGTGAGGTGCCAGTACCTCCATTTGACCAATCAATAGTATAAGTTCCTCCCGCTGGTGGATTAGCTGGCGAAATGTTAATAGAAATCGAGCCGTTGCCACCGTTGCAGGTAGTGTTTGGGGCGATTGTACTTGTAATATTGATGGCAGGGTTGGAGTTTGTCAAAGAAATGGTGGAAGTGGCTGAACATCCGTTTGCGCCAGTCACTGTAACAGTGTAGGAACCTGCAAGCACGTCGGTCAAATCTTCCGTCATGTCACCGTTCGACCAGTTAAAAGTATAAGGAGGCACACCACTGGACACGGAAATATCTATGTCGCCATTGGCCAAACCACAGAGCGATTGGGTTGTTGAAGAAGCAATCAATGGGGTATTCGGCTGGCTGAGGATGGTGAAACTGGCCGTGGCTGTACAAGCACCACCGCCGTCCACGGTGACGGTGTAAGTGCCGGGAATCAGGTTGGAAATGTCCTCTGTTATTTCACCGTTGGACCAATCGAAGGAATAACTGCCCCCAATTGGTGGAGCTGGTGGGCTTACGGAAATATCAATACTTCCGTTGCCGCCGTTGCAGGTGTTGTTGGCTACCGTAGTTCCAGTAATATTGATGGTCGGGTTTGTATTGGTCAAACTAACGGTAGTAGTTGCGGTACAACCATTGGCACCAGTAACAGTGACTGTGTAGGAACCAGCAAGAACATCCGTCAAATCCTCCGTCATTGCCCCATTCGACCAGTTGAAAGTGTAGGGTGAGACACCACCCGAAACACTCAAATTAATATCCCCGTTCGCCTCCTCACAAAGGGACGGTGTGGTGGTTGAACTGAGGGTGGGGTTATTGGGCTGATTGGCAATGGTAAAGGAAGAAGTTGCCGAACAGGTAGTACCGAAGCTAACTGTCACCGTATAGCTTCCCGCTGGCACATTCGTCAGGTCCTGCGTATTCGCACCGTTTGACCAAGCATAGGTGTAGTTGTTTTGGGGTGAAACGCTGATGTCAATATCGCCTTCATCGCCGTTGCAAATGGTGTTTGGCGTGGTGGTCCCCGTGATATTGATAGCAATCGAATTATTGGGCACTTGGAAGTTTGCCGTATTTGTACATCCCAAGGCATTGGTAATAGTTACTGTGTAAGGCCCAGTCGTCAAACCAGTAATATCCTCTGTGACAGCACCATTTGACCAGTTGAAAGTGTAGGTTCCGTTGGCAGGAGTCACCGTTAAGTCAATGGCCCCAATGCCTTGTCCGCAGACATCCGCTGTGACCGTGCCGTTGGCATTGATTACGGACGTCGTTACCGTCCCAGAACCAGAAACCGTACCTGGACAGTTGGGAGATGGATAGTTTACACTAACTGGAGTGTAGTTCCCTGCTGTCGTTGCATTAATGGTGTAGGGGTTGTTGGATGTTGTAATAGGAGGTTGGTTTACCCCATTGATGGCATAGACAAAGGTCCACGGCCCTCCTCCGACTGGGGTGAAGTCCACTGTGAGCGGTACACTTCCGCCAGGCGGACTGGAACAAATGACCCCAGAACCTGAAAGAGTTGCGGTTGGTATGGGCAAAACGTTTACCGTTATGCAGGATGGTGTCGGATTGGAAAAACAAACGTTGGAAGACGTGACGCAGAGCTGTGCAGTACCAGGCGTAGTCCAGTTCACGTTCACAGTGTTGGTAGTGGAGGTAAAAGTGCCAAGCGCAGGCGTCATCGTCCATTGGTAAGCGGTGGCACCAGAGATTGGAGGCACTGTGTAGGCTTGCGTTGAATTGACACAAACAGGGCTTGGGCCAGTCACCGTGCCAGGGTCGGCAGGAGCTTGACCAACCGTTGAGCCTTGGGTTACATCCACAGAATAGTCACAAACGTTGCCACCACAGCCATCAATAACGATGTAGTAAATTTGACCAACTACAAAGTTGGTGGAGTTCAAGGTGAACGGGTTGGTAGTGCAAGGGCACTGCAAATCCATTGCTACCCAAGGCGGGCCGCAAGCTTGGTAAATGGCACCTTGCAACCCCTGTTGTCCACCAGATTGGCAGTTGCTGGGCGTAATCTGGATTGATATTGAAGTAGTGCCTGCATAAAATGCGAACCACTCATCATTATTCAACACATTGTTGGGGCAACCTGGAAATGGCTGCTGTACGTTGTTGTTGTTGATAGTGCCGCAGTACCCATCAAGGTTCAAGCAGTTGGCCTGTGCTTCACTACAGGTGTTGGTGGAGGTCGGGGTTCCGGGAGGTGGGCATTGAGCAAATGAAATTTGGCTTGTGGCCAAAATGGTGAATAAAGCGAAGTAGAATTTTTTCATGCCTAATAATCTGGTTGGTGTTTGCATCTCTTAGTTGTGTGTTCTCTGTTTCAACCCACTAACCATTTGATAATCAATCTATTCCTACAGGAAGGTCAGAATAGTGTTTGCATTTATATTGAACGATTGTTTGCCGTCTAAAATAGCGTCTTGATTGTTCCGCTTTGGTTCTGGATTTTTCACGGTGAGCAGTTCCAGCAATACTAAAAAAGGAGCCGTGCGGTGGTGGAGAAATAACGAGGTGGAAAATTACTCCAAAATGGTTGCAAAATCTCTATAAAATCACGCAAGTTTAAAAAATCGCCATAAAAATCAGGTAAAAACCCACCTAAAAAGAAATACTATTGCCTAGAATCGGACAAAACTCACTTTAAAAACCGTTTCATGTTTTCCACATCCAATCCTATCTGAGATACCAACGCCTCATAACTTGCGAAAAAATCCTTTTGCGTGATGGCAACTTTCGAGGTGGCGTCCTTGATTTCAATTTCTAGTTTTTCCATCTCTGCTCGGTGCAGTTCCATCTCTTCGGTCAGTTTTTTGATTTGAGCCGCCTTTTGCTGCAACGCCAACTCCAGGTTTTTCACCATCTCCTGTCGGTTTCCGATTCGCTCGGCGGTCTGGTTGCGCAGTGCCTCCTCAAATTTGCCTTGTTCTGCCTTCAGCACACTCATGTAATGGGTTGCAGACTCTGTCAGTTTTTGGGGCGTAGCACCCATCGCCTGCGCCATCGCAAAGGCCGATTGGTAGCGCACCGACTCTTCCATCGGCATTTTTTCCAGCGATTTCAGGGATTGCCGGTACTCTAGGTAATCCACGCCCGGCAGGTTCGCTTTTTCCATCGCCGTTAGCAGTACCTCCATGAATTTCGTATTCACCTCGCCGGGCCTGCCCGAGCTTATATCAATTTTTATTGCCGCCGCTGGGGCAGTTGATTGCGCTGGCTGAGGAGCTGCTTTTGCGGCTGCACCTTCTGCTTCTACAATGAAAAGGGACTTGATACTTTTTAAATCAAATGGCATAATTGGAACCTGCTTTTATCAAAATTTTTGCAAAGAAAATCAACAGACGCTAACCAGCCAAACCTTTCGATATTTCCAGCAAATGAATAGACCTTTCAGGGGAATGAAACTTTTGTAAATCGAGGCGGTATGAGATAATTCTTTTGCAATGCTGGCCAGTTTGCCATTTTTGCCCCAAAATCCGACAATACAATTTTCACATGACTTTCGATGTAACCATTCCAGTCCTAAACGAAGAAGCCACCTTAAAGGCACAGGTGCTCACGCTTTTTGATTTTTTGAAAAAAAACTTCCCTCGCACTGGGCAGTGGCGCATCGTCATCGCCGACAATGGCAGCACTGACCAAACCTTCGCCCTCGCTGAAGAATTGCACCAGCTTCACCCCGAAATCGTTCCACTGCGGGTACCCCGGAAAGGCGTCGGGCTGGCACTGAAAACCAGTTGGAGCCAGTCCCAAGCGGACATGGTCGGCTACATGGACCTTGACCTGGCCACCGACCTGCCCCATTTTTTCGAGGCTTACGATGCTATCGCAAATGGTGGCTACGCCATCGTGTACGGCACTCGTTTACACCCAAAATCGAAGGTCATCGGGCGCACGCTGAAGCGGGAAATCATCAGCAGGGTCTTCAATTTCATCCTAAAAGCCTATTTGGGTGTCAAGTTTTCAGATGGAATGTGCGGCTTCAAATGGCTGCGACGGGATATTTACCAGCCGCTCCACGAAGCTGGGGCGGTCAGCGACGGGTGGTTTTTTTCCACCGAACTGCTGACCATCGCCGAATGGAAGAAGCTGAAAATCAAGGAGTTGCCCGTGAAATGGACCGACGACGTGACCAGCAGCCGTGTGAAAATCGGGCCACTGGCAAAGCAGTATTTGGCGGCGATGAAGGTGCTGAAACAACGTAAATTTGTTCGAGGGGTTTGAATTGCCCTCGCATATCAAACAACTCGAACAAATCAAACACATCAAACAACTCAAACCAATCTAACCAATCAAACCACTAACAAAATACGATTTCTTAATCATCGGCGGCGGCATCTTCGGCTGCTACGCAGCGCTTTACTTGGCAGGCAAGGGCGCTAAGGTTTTATTGGTGGAAAAAGAGCGGGAAATGTTCAAAAAAGCCAGCATCGTCAACCAGGCGAGGCTACACAGCGGCTACCACTATCCCCGTAGCGTGGCCACGGCGCTGATGAGCGACGACAACAAGGCCCGTTTCACGGAGGAACACCGCCCGTTCATCCTTTTTGATTTTGAAAAATACTACGCCATTGACCGCTACGGCAGCTTCACCGATGCGGCACAGTTCGAGCGGTTCAGTGATTTCATCGGCATCCGCTGCGACCGGGTGGAAGGGCATCCGCTCTTCAACTACGACCGCCTCGAAGCACTCTACCTGACCACGGAATATACTTTCGACCCCGTGCGGATCGGGCATTTTTACCTTGAAAAAATTGCGGCGCAAAAAGCCATCGAAGTACGCCGTTTTACGAAGATAAACAAGGCGGAAATGCTGCCAAGCGGATGGCAAGTGGAACTACAAAATCTTGATAATCAATCCTTTGAAATTATCGAGGCAAAATCGGTCATCAACGCAACCTATGCCCAAAGCAATTCGTTAAACCGCCTGTTCGGAATGCCGGACATTGACCTGATGCACGAGATTTCGGAGATGGCCTTCACCACTTCCCCGCAGTTGCAGAACATCGGACTGACGGTCATGGACGGCCAGTTTGGTTCGCTAATGCCCTACGGGCTGTCTGGGATGCTGTCGCTGAGTTCGGTGGCGTACACCCACCACAAAGTGAGTTACGACAACCTGCCGACCTTCGATTGCCAACAACGGAATTTGCTTTGCAAACCTGATTTCACGGAGGACTGCAACGGTTGTTTTGCCAAGCCCCCGAGCAACCAACGCAAAATGTTGGGACAAATCAAACAGTACTTCACCGACCGGGTGGAACTGAATTACCACTACTCCCTTTTTACCATAAAATCCAAGCTGAAGGCCAATTTTATTGACGATGGCAGGCCGACTGAAATCTCCTGCCTCCACCGAAATCCCGACTATTTTTGCATCTTTGCCGGAAAGATTAACTCGATTTACGAGATTGAGAAGGTGGTTTGATAGGTTTGATTTGTTTGATGCGTTTGAATTGCCCAACTCCACACATCGAACAACTCAAACGCCTCAAACTCCTCAAACAACTCAAACCAAATTATGCCCGCCATCCAAGTATCAACCGAAATCGGCCCATTGCGCCGAGTAATTGTGCACCGCCCCGATGAGGGAATCGCCCGTGTTTCACCGAAAAGGGCCAGCGAACTGCTCTTCGACGACATTGTCCACCTGCCGCAGATGCAGGAGGAACACGATGTGTTCACGGGTATCCTCCGTGCTTTCCTTGGCAATGATAACGTACTGGAAACCAAGGACTTACTTGCCGGAGCCATCGCCGCCGACGCTGCCACGAAGGAGTGGGTCATCAACGAAATTGTGGACTACGAGGAGTTGCCCAAAAGCTGCAA
>Ga0075012_10001766_pt1 | contig 21642 bp, 17 predicted proteins | sample All_14_2_FD_71474 | JGI IMG/M metagenome (GOLD analysis project Ga0075012, IMG submission 71474) | Freshwater microbial communities in response to fracking from Pennsylvania, USA - Allegheny Zone_MetaG_DW_15 | ecosystem: Environmental > Aquatic > Deep subsurface > Groundwater > Drilled...
GGGTGGAATGCCCGCAGCCATACTCGAACACCTGCCAGTCTCGGGACAGGCGAGGCTCCAGCATGGCCATGGCCGAATAGACGATCCATGGCAATGGCTGACCATCCTGGTCGACAGGCACCCGCTCCTGATACGAGCGCAGCCACCCAGAGGTAACCAGCCAACTGTCGGTGCGCACCAAGTGACGCATCGCCAGCACATTGGAAATGGGGGTGATGGAGCGTAGTGCCCGAGACAGTGTCGCGCGCACCTTAGAAACGACGCCTATGGTCATTCTCCTCCGGGCTATGCCGCTAGATCGACAAGAGCCGGCTCAATCGAACGAGGAACACTCACTCGAACATCCGCAGTGTCCCTATGAATACTACACATTGCGGGGACGAGCGCGCTCCCGCGACCATGCTGTCACGCGAGCACCCATCAAACCCAGCACAATCGAGGCCCAACCCTTCACCGACAATGGGCGGTGCTTGAGATATCGCATCATGCAACGCACCCCGTAAGCACGCTGGCCTGCCATGAAATGCCAGCGCGCCGCGCCAGCAGCGAAGAAGCAGAATGCCTCTGTATCAGCAGCCTCGATGGCCGCCCCGTGCTCCTCCATCAACCGCCGGCCAACAGCGGCGGCGGTCGCCGCGTCGCGGAGCATCTTGGCCATGGAGGATCGCGTGTTGCGGTTGACCGCGTTGGTATGGGCCAGGGCCAGGATATCAGGATAGAACTGCGTCTGGTACAGCCGCGAGAAATCGAAGTGGTAGATGGCGCCGAAGCGTCGACCTGGCGGATAGTGAGCGTGTTCGAACGTGTGGCGCTGCGTCACAGGTAGGAAGTCGGCGCCATGACGAGACCGGCCGGTCCAGCGAACCATCCCGGCATAGTCCACGCGCTCCTCAACCAACGGTGGGCGTGGTGAAAGCCCACCATGGTCGTAGCGATACATGAAGCCCATCCGGGCCACCTCGGGCGGCAGGCTCTGGGCACAGGCGTGGATCCGGCTCAAAGCACCTTCGAGCAACTCCTCATCGCTGTCGAGGAAAACGCACCACTCGCCAGTGGCGTGGCTCACACCCGTGTTGCGTGCCAACCAGTGCCCCGAATTGGTCTCATGCCTGACCAGAACAACCCTCGGATCCTCATAGGCCGCTACGATCTCGGGAGTGCCATCGGTCGAGGCATCATCCACCACAACCACTTCGAGATCGTCAAAGTCCTGGCTGAGACAGCTGTCGATCGATGCCTTGGTGTGTTCTGGGCGGTTGTACGTCGGAATGATGATGCTGAAATAGGGCATATCACTGTCCCATCGCCGCGATGTCTCACAGCACGCCGCAAGTAAGTTGGGTCACCGCCGAGTGAGCAGGGAGATATCCAACAGGTACATCTGACGACCGGCACCTCCGTGGGTTGAGTCAATCACGACCTTTTCGCCGCTTGGGCTTAGGCGCGGGTGCAGATCGCATCGATGCTCACCACGATAGTCCGGGGCGGCGGTGAAATGACCAAGCCGCACCATCTGCCGCGACGGTAGATGCACAGCGTACAACCACTGTCTCCGATCCTGACCTGCCACGTAAGTATCGGTCAGTAGCCAGTCCGCGTTCGGCAGATACGTCTGATGCCCATTGGGAGCCGTCCAGAGCACCTGCTCGCGACCGCTGCCATCGTCTTTGTACAGCCGGTAGGAGGTGTGCCGATAGATCAGAACATGCTCAGGATCTCGCCAGGTGTAGTGCGAAATGCTGGACTTCCCGGTCAACAATCGCAGGCCCGATCCATCGGGATCCGCCGTGAAAACCCGAGTATGAACGCTCCCGCGAGGCGTCCTCCAAAGGTCGAAGAACAGGAATCGACTGCCGTCCGTGTTCCACTGGATATGGTTGAAGTAGTGCCGGTCCTGAAGGTCCAGAGCTCGATACGGTATCCGCGCGATGTCCGCCACCGAGAACAGCGCTTGGGCGTCCCCGGTGTCGAGGTTCATGCGGTACAACACGGACGTCTCAGGCGCCGCCACATCGCGTTGAGGGTCTTCGACGGCGGCATAGCCATAGCCGGGGCGCATGTGGTGGAGGCGGGCGAAATCAAGGCCCAAGCCCCACTGACCACTGGGGTCCAGATGATAGATCGGCCGAGGCAGAATCCGCTGCTGCCCAGTGCGCACATCGCAGACCCGGCACACCAACTGCCCATCAACGCAGTCGTTCCAGAGGACTTCGTGCTCACTGCCTGGTCGCCACTGCAGCATACAGCCCTGCTGCCAACACCAAGACCGGCTCTCACCCAGTTGCTGCCATTGATCACCGTTGTGCAGGTCGATCAGGCCGATTTCGATCGCATCGCCAGGCTGTGGGCTGCGCCGTTCAAAGCCCGTGCGCATGCCAAGAAGATAGCGCTCAGTGGGGTCGAACTGGAGCTTGTCGTAGTAGCCGAACCAATGATGCCCAGGTTCCGCGGTCACCGGCCGACAAGGAGCTAGCATTTCGTCAGCGCCACCGAGCGCACGCTGCCAGCGCCGCGCTCGAGATGACGCCAACAGGCCCCTCAGGGCGGCATGGCTGAACCCGAACTTCATTATCGTTCCAACATATCAGTCACTGATCGGGATGTCAACCAACCCGGGCCGTAATGGCCACACCCCCATCGGTATTACACCAAGGCCGGATCAAGCCCGTTAGTCAGCAGAGCTCGCACGATGGCACGACACTCGCATGACCACTCGGCGGGATCATCCAGGGAATCAAACAGCCCTGGCCCGATGAGCTTCAGAGCAGCACGGTGGTAGGCCAGGCGCTCTTGGACCATCAGGAGATCCCACAGGCCGAGGAACGCTTCGCGTTCGTCGGCTGGATACGACAGCGGGTAATTGTCCCTGATCGCCTGGGTCAGGTAGCCGCCTGGCTCCTTGGCGGCTCGGTAGGTCAGGTTGTCCAACTGGCAGAGGATGCGGACCTCGTCGTAGCCCGCCACCAGTTGCCGCGCTGCTTCGGCATAGACACCGTGTTGCGTCAGCAGCCGGCGCAGTGCTGAACGGAGATAGTTCGGCAGCAGGAACGTGAACATCCCGCCACGTTTGTACTGCCAGTGCTCCAGAAAGCCGTTCTGGATGAGCACCTCGATATGAGGCTCGATGCGCTGCCTGAACAAGGCTGGCTTGGCGTACTGTGTGGACATGCCAACAGCCGTGGCCAGGGTGGTCCAGTCAACCTCATAGCGCGTCTCACCAGCCAACACCGCCCGGTCCAGGAACCGATAGAGCTGTACGGCGCTTGGCGTTGGCAGGGCCTGCACGAGATCCCAATCGAGCCGTTTGAGGTCGCCCAGCTCATAGGCTTCGCGGACAATGTAGCCCCACTCGATCATGCCATGGTAGTCACCACTGTCGCTGAGCTGGAATGTGTCGAGCAGATGGGCGCCAAGAGACGCACGGCGGTATGGTTGGCCGTTGCGCGCCTTCATCTCCTTGTCGACCGTCACCAGCACACCCGCAAGGCGCTTGAGCGAGTCTCGCAGCATCTCGTAGCAGCGCCCGCCCCCACTCCACCCCAGGTCCCTGAAGAGCTGCGGTATCTTGAACCTCATGGGCTTGGTTGGATCGGGCGCCGCCACCAGGTATTGCAGCAGCGTGAGCAGCACCACTTGATCCGAGGGTAGTGGTAGTCCCAGTTCGGCGCCTGGAGTGAGGGTGACCATAACGTGTCTTGGACGCCCTTCGAGTACGGCACGATAGGCTACTCGAACTGGCTTGTGACGCTCAGCTTCGCTCAGGAGCGGGAATGGGACCAGTGCCAGGGTTGCATGGTCTTGCCCCGGTAGGGGTAGAACTCGCTCCACGAGAATCTCCTTGCAGGATCAGTACTCTATCTTCTTCTCTCTGATAGCACAGAAACCCGCTCTGCGAGGGCGTTTGCGAGACGCCGAGGTACGCACCAGGTCCCCTGAGTCCGCACGAAGGTACGCACCAGGTCCCTTGCTCATGGCGGCCAAGGTACGCTCCCGGTCCCTTCATGACCACTCAACACAGCTCTGGAAGCGGGTTCATCAAGGTACGCACCAAGTCCCTGCCCACCTGCAACTAGGGACCGGGAGCGTACCTTGCCCCTGACACTGGAGGGCAAGGGACCTGGTGCGTACCTTGGCGACTCGCATGGAGCACCATGCCGCACCCCTGCCTCAGCATTCGGAGCCGGAATCCGTGGGCTGCTGGCTGCTCAGTTGCTCCAGGACTAGCCGCAGACCGAGTCGAGCCAGCTCCTGATAGCTGCGTCCGGTGAGCCTTTCGGCCGCACGTGTGGCTTCACGCAGTTCGTACGGCAATTGTACCGTGGTCGCGACAATGCGGCCTGCTTCATCAGCGGGTACGGCCACTTGGAAGCCGCTGACATCGATGATTCGTTGTGGCGACTGTCGTCGCAGTGCGGCGATCTCCGAGGCCACGCTCGCGGTGCCGCCGCGCTTACTATTCGGTCGTCGCGTAGAGTCGGTGCGAGGCGCTGGTGCCTCCACCCGTGCCGGCGAGTCGGGCTTTGGCTCCGACTCGGTGGTAACTGCCGTCGTGAGCGCTCCAGGCGCCATGCGGCCAGCCGTGGTGGCGGCCTGCTGCTGGGCGGCGGTCTTCAGATCGGAAAACGGGCTGCTATGCGACCGCATCGGTCACCTCCAGGCGAAGAAGTTCATCCGTCAAGGCGCTGATGTCGGCCCAGGCCTTGTCCGCGCTGGGATACGGCCAGTCACAGACGGCGCGACCGTCCCAGGCCGCATGTTCGTAGCATCGGTACTTGCGGATTGGCGTGTTGATGCAGACCACCCCACCCTCGCGCGCCTGTGCCAGGGCCAACTCGCCTTCGCGACCTGTCGGCGATACCTCGTTAAGCAACAGCCGCACGCAATCGTGGTCCTGCGTGAGATCAACATACAGACTGGCCGCGGCTCGTTGGCTGGCGGGATCGGTCTGGGCGACGACCACGATCGCCTGCGACTGGCGGACCAGGGCGTCACGCATGGCCGCGCCTGGATGAGCCGGCGTATCCCAGAGCCGGACGGCGTGTTGCGGCGGGTCCTCGCCGAGGTCGCCCAGGCCATAGACCGGCACATACGGCTCTCGCTGCCATAGTCGGCAGGTTCCTGTTCCGTCCAGGTCCATGATCGCCGCATCGATACCCATCTGTCGTAGGCGGGTGGCGACATGCATGACCAGCGTGCTCTTCCCTACCCCACCCTTGTCAGCCATGAAGGCGATGTCCATGCTGGGCTCCATGGCTTGCTTGGACACGTACGTACGTGCTTGGTTGCGTGTCTGCTTGACCGCGCGCATAAGCACCCGGGTGCCTATGTGACTGCCTGAGCACATGGGCGCATACGCACGTGCTTACGTACGTAAGCACGTGCGTATGCAGGAGAGATGCCTCCAGCGCCGCGCCGTGTGTTGGTGGGATGCCGATGGCTTACCGGGTTACCGCCAGGGGAGGGGAGGCGATGATCGAGAGGAAGGCGTCCACATTGGCGACGGTCGGCAGAGTGGGGTTGCTCTTGGTCTGATGTACGCCACGCTCGTAGCGGGCTCGTTGCTCCTCGGTCCACTGCCAGAACACCGCGCCATGGCTGTAGATCCAGTTGTACCGTGGGCTGAAGGTGTTCAGCGCGGCCATCTGCTCGGCAAACGTCTGGGGTGGGTACCACTCGCTCTTGTCGGCGTATGAGCCCACCACCTGATCGCCGAACACGTTCTGCTTGCCGCTCCAGCCAACAAAGTCGCCCTTGGCGTTTTTGATGGCGCGGTAGTAGCCCAGGGGCCAGGCGCCCGGCGCAACGGTACATCGCCGCGACCAGTAGTCACGGACCGCCTTGGGCAAAATCTCCTTCACCGTCTCGTTGGTGGTCATCGCGTAGTTGGCCACACGGAACGGTTCGGTCAGGTGGTATGTGCCTTCGAGAAACAGGTGCATGCCACCCGGTGCGTTGCGCTCGCTCATGGCGGAGGCCATGCCGGTGAGCACCTCGTTGTACAACTCACCATAGGTGCGCACGCCCTCGGGCAGGACCAGCAGAACCAGGTCCGGATCAGCGTCGAGCATGGCGCCGACCACCTGTTGCCAACGAGCGCGTACCTGGGCCTTCAACTGGCCCACGGGCCGCCCGCGATAGCCACTCCAATCCGGCTCGTACTGACGCTTGACGTACTCACCGTCGATGGCGATGCCGATGCACCCGCTCTGACGCGCGAAGCGCGCGCCTTCCCGGAAGTTGGTGGTGATCTGCGACCAGGCCGCATCGTCGCTCCAATCGGGCAACTCCTTGTATAGAGCCACCTTGAGGACATTGGAGTCGATCCCGACGCTCTTGCAGGCCACGTTGGCGGCGCGGACCTCCGCGAGCAGCGCGTCATCCTCGCCGCGGGTGTCGGGGTTGCCATCCTTGGCCCACACATCATCTTCCCAACTGCGCATGATCTCTTCCAGCATGAAGCCGCGGAAGCCCCGATCCGCCCATTGGGAAGCTGTGTCGCGCATGTAGTTGACGTTCATCGGGCCAAAGCACAGTGTGCGCGGGCGTTGGGCACGCGTGTCGGCGACCAGATCGAAGACCATCGCTGGCTGTTCGGTCAGTGCCACGTCATCGACATAGATCGCCGTGCCGGGCTCCGAGGCGTTGGTGATGCTGACCTCGGCTTGGCGTAGGGCCTTGGGCACGGTCTTGCTCATGCTGTAGGGCGCCCACTCATCGGACATGCGGAACACGCGCGACGCAACACCGGTCAGCCCCAGCAGCAGGCGGCCCCCGGTCTCTGTCTCGGCTCGCGCCCAAACCGTCAATTGATAGGTGCCGGCAATGGCGGGCAGGTCCAGCTTCTGCCGTATCCCGCCCTGAGCTGTCGCGTCATGGTTCTCCAGCCGCACGCAGGCCGTTGCATTCCGACCCACGCCACGGGCCGCTGCCGCGCTGAACCGACCATTCGACTTCGAGGCCAGGAACGGGCTCCAGTCTTCGGGCAGCCCCATCGACCGTGGATCGGTCCAAGGCTGAGCCAGGCCGCCCGGACCCTTGCCCGCGCGCTCAAACTGATCGTTCGGCACGCTGATGCCCGCTGCCCAGGCTCCGGCCACCAACATCGTGACCATCAGCCATGCCCGCCGCTTCACCATCATTGCCTCCCGTGATCATCGGCCCGCCGATGGTCACTACCCCTTGTTATAGCCCCAATAGGGTAGGGGATGAACCTCTGGTTGCGGGCCCACCTCGAATTCGGAGTCAAGTGGCAACCGCCAGCGCGTGGTCGGTCGACACACGCAAGATTGGGCAGCACTGCCGGAACCAGCGTTCTCGGAGACCCCCAACAAGCCGGGGCCGACTGAAGCGACTCGGCACGTGCGGGCGTGTCCAAGCGGGTAGTGGCGAGATGCGCAGAATACTGATACTGCGCATCTCGTGCGCCCAGAGGACCCACTGCCCATGCCGAAACCGCACCCTGTGGACGGCTCGGACGCACCCCCGATCGTGGAACCGCGTGGTCAAGTCCGAAAGACGCAGTCTTCGCCTGCCTCTCCGGAGCTGGCCGAGGCCGTTGATCAGACCATGCGCCTGTGGCGCAAGCACCACCTGACCTACGACCAGACCAAGTATGTGGTCGAGCAGGCCCGTCGCCGGCTTGAGCTCTCACCGCCGCGTGAGCGCAAGCGCACCGTCGAGCGCCTCGACTGGATGGAGGTCCAGCAGCTCATCGACGGTGCCTACGGTCTTCGCAGCACCTATGGGCTGCTGGTCAAGACACTGTTCTACACCGGTGCCCGCGTCGACGAGTTCATCCACATCCGGGTCGAGGACCTGCACCTTGAGGACAACCCGCCGCAGATCCACCTGACCCAGGCCAAGCGACAGTCGACCCGCTACGTACCAATCCCCCCGTCGCTGGGCCACGAACTGCGTACCCACCTGGGCCAGCGCAAGGCCGGCTTCCTCTTCGAGAGCAACCGCCACACCCGCTATGCGCCGCGCACGGTCCAGGACATCGTCAAGCAGGCGGCGGTGGCCGCGGGCATTGCCAAGCGGGTCTATCCGCACTTGTTGCGGCACTCGATTGCTACCTTGTTACTCCAGTCCGGTGAGATGCCCCTCGACCAGATCCAGAAGTTCCTCGGGCACCGCCAGATCGGCACCACCCAGGTGTACGCCGAGACCAGCCTGCTTTCGCTGGGCGAGAACTACCAGCGCGCCCTGCGGTCACTACCGGACGGTCGGCGGTGAGCGCTGACGCCGCTCCCGAGCGGTACCAGTTCAAGATTGTGCTCCGGCACGTCAGCCCGATGGTCTGGCGGCGCGTTGTGGTGCCCAGTGTGCTCACCCTCGCGGACCTGCACGAGGTCATCCAGGTGGCGATGGGTTGGGACGACGAGCACTTGCACCGCTTCCACGTTCACGGCCGCGACCACGCGCTGTCTGAGCCGCCTTCAGGCGTGCATTGGAGCCACCGCCGACCAAGACTGGCTGGCAGGTACTGGGCGGCTCATGCGACGCTTGACTGGGCACGCAACGGGCCTTCTTGGACACAACCTTTGGGATTCACTACCAGGCGGGGAGCCGCGGGGAAAGAACCTGGAGCTATGGCACGGGCTCGATGGCTGCGATGCCCGCACCAACTCGCGGTTGATACGGGTGGTCGGTGGCTTGACGGAGGACGTCGCGACCGCCGCGCTGGAGTGGTCCGGTGCGGTGCGACTCTGACTTGGACCACTTTCGTCGGCCTTGCCACTGCTGGTCGGCAGCGCTACACTGCGTGGTGGTCGACCCTGTCGGCTGTGCATCGCAGTTGATGCACCAGTGCCCTCAGCGTCCTTGAGACGCCCTCTAGGAGATGTCGAGAGTGCTCTTCAACTCATTGACATTCGTCATATTCTTCCTCGTCTTCTATGTCATCTACCTCTCGACGCAGCGGAATCTACGCGCTCAGAACCACGTCATCCTGGTTTCAAGCGCCATCTTCTATGGTTGTTGGGACTGGAGATTCCTTGCTCTACTGGCATTCACCATCGTCATTGACTACTTCGTCAGTGTCAATATGGGGAAGTCCGAGAACGATGCTCGCCGCAAGCGCATGCTCCTCATCTCCCTCGCGTCCAACCTTGGCGTTCTTGGATTCTTTAAGTACTTCAACTTCTTTGCCTCGAGTGTTCACGACCTCCTGAGCATGGCCGGGCTATCGGTGAGTCCACTGACGCTCCATGTCATCCTCCCTGTTGGCATATCGTTCTACACCTTCCAAAGCTTGAGTTACACGATCGATGTCTATCGGAGGAAGATTGCCCCTGCTCCTTCATTGACTGATTTCGCAACATTCGTCTGTTTCTTCCCACAGTTGATCGCTGGGCCGATCGAGCGAGCCAGCGAGCTCCTGCCCAGAGTGCTCTCGCCACGAGTCATCACAGTGCAGTCGGTCGACGCTGGACTCCACCTGCTTCTTTGGGGGTACTTCAAGAAGCTCGTCGTCGCTGATAACGTCGCCGTTATAGCCAATGGCGTGTTCAACAGCTATGAGAAGTTTCACGGTTTCGATCTCTGGATAGGCGTCGTCGCCTTTGCCATACAGATATATTGCGACTTTTCGGGGTACTCAGATATCGCCAGGGGTCTTGCGAAGCTCCTCGGATTTGACCTCATGGTCAATTTCAAGCTTCCGTACTTCTCCCTGAATCCCCAGGAATTCTGGAGTCGTTGGCATATCAGTCTGTCGACTTGGCTGAGGGACTATCTGTACATCCCGCTTGGCGGTAATCGGCGCGGTGAGCGGCGCACCTACACCAACCTGCTGATCACGATGCTGCTCGGCGGCCTGTGGCACGGCGCCACCTGGAACTTCGTCATCTGGGGCGGCTACCACGGCAGCATTCTGGCGGTTCACCGGTATCTGAACGGGCTGCCCGCGGTCAAGGCCGTGTCGATGCGGCAGGGCGGCACGGTGGGGCGGGTGGTGCGTTGGCTGGCCATGACCACGCTCACGCTGATCGGCTGGTTGTTCTTCCGCGCGCGAAGCTTGGAGCAGGTGAGCGGCATGCTGCTCGGGCTGTTCCAATTCCAGCCAACGGTCAACATGTCGAACCTGATGCGGCTGGTGTTCTACGCCACGCCGTTGGTGCTGCATGATTGGTACCAGCACCGCACGGGCGATTTGCTTGCGGTCATGCGCTGGCCGGCATGGGCGCGTGTGCTCTACACCGTGGTCGTGGTGATGTGGATTGCGCTGTTCGGGTACCGGCTGGCGACCGAGTTCATCTACTTCCAGTTCTGACCTCACGTGGGTTCTGCTGGCAGAGATGATGAGAGGCTGATGGTGATGGAACAGCAATTGCCCGTGGAGAAGGAGCATCCGACCCGGTCGCGCGACGTCTTGGTCTGGACGTTGGCCAGCACGCTGGTCGTCCTGGCCGTGTTGGGCGGTCTGAACGCGCGACTGCGACGTGAGCCCAACAACGACGGGTACGCTTTGGTGCGGCATAAGTGGCAGCTCATGATGAAGCAGCGCCAGCCGGTGGATTGGCTCATTCTGGGCGATTCGAGTGGCAGTTGCGGGGTTGAGCCTGAGATTCTGGAGCAGCGTCTGGGCGGTAGTGCCCTGAACCTCTGTGTGGTGCGCAGCCTTCAGATTGCCAATGACAGTTGGATGCTACAGTGGCATCAGCAGCATCTGGGCACCCCGCGTACCGTCGTGGTCGTTCACGCCTACGATGTCTGGTATCGGACGGTTGACGCCGCGTTCTACGCCCACATGTCGCATGTGCCGCTACCCGCGGGTTTCTGGCATAGCTTGGCACCAGACCCAGGGTTGGATGGCGAGCAGGCTTGGCGAGTGCTGCTGGGCCGCTGGTTGCCGGTCTACACCGATGTCTCGTCCGCCAGGCGATTGTTGTTTCGCCGCGGCGGCGCGCCGCGCGTGTTCGAGGATCTACGTGAAGACGGGTTCAGCCCTTTGACGCAGCGCCGTGAGGCGACCATCAACAAGTCCTTGGCCGCCCATCTAGCCTTCTTGAAAACCGCGAAGTTCGAGGTGGCGCCACTCAACCGTACCGCGCTCGATGCCATGGTGCAGCTTGCGGACAAACAAGGCTTCCGCCTGTGTTTCGTGCAAGGCCCGATTCTTGATGAGCTGTACAACCATCCGGATTTCCAGCGCTACTACGCGGGGGTGCGCACGATGTACGAGGAACTGGAACGAAAGTCCAGCCAGGTCACCTGGATTCGTGATGTGCGGACGTTCCCTCGGTCCGAGATGCAGAAGCCGGACCACACGCTGGAATCCGCAGCCAAGCAGTACTCGATCTGGCTGGCTGAGCAGCTCCAAGGCCGCAAGCCGACTGTGCCTCAGAGGCTGCGTTAGGGAGACCGTCATGCTGTACTCTCGCACTCTCCGCAAAGCCATGAACCGCAAGAGCTTGCTGGCCAGGCTCTGGTCCAACGAAGAGATCCGGCGGTTGGGCGCTCATTTCGAGGGCGAGATCGTCAGTGTCAGCGGCGCCAAGGATGCCGACAAGGAGGGCGGGCGCTATCGCGACTACTTCCCTGGCGCCACTGCCTACCACATCACGAATTACCCCAAGGAGGGGTGGGGTCACTTCCAAGGGGCCAGCGACGAAATCTCGCTGGACCTTACCGCTCCATTGCCAGAGGCGCTGCGGCAACGGTACGACGTCGTGTTCAACCACACGACCTTGGAGCACATCTACGAGGTCGGCACAGCCTTTGCCAACTTGTGTGCCATGAGCCGCGATATCGTGCTGGTGGTCGTGCCGTTCCTCCAGGAAATGCACTGTCCGTCCGAGGGTGGCGACTACTGGCGCTTCACTCCGTTGACGCTCAAGCGCATGTTCGAGGACAACGGCTTCTCACTGCTCCAATGCACGTTCAACAGCCACTCCAACGCAGCCGTCTATCTCTGTGCGGTGGGCAGTCGGCAGCCGGAACGCTGGCCCGCGCTGCAGACCGAGTTCTCCTATGCCGATCCGCGGCGCTGCCCGGACCAGGGGTTGAACCTGGTTGGTTGCCATGCCCTTCGCGAGCCGTTCTCGTATTGTCGCAGCCTGTTTCGCGCAGCCAGGCGGCGGTTGCTTGGTGGCGGTGGCGCTGCCACCGATGCGGGCTAAGGGCTGGAGCAGGCGGCGTGAAGCAAGACATCTCGGAACCCTTGTTGGTCTGCTATGTGATCGATGCCCTGGGGCTCGGGGGCAGCGAGCGCAAGTGTCTTGACCTCAGCGCTCGCATGGTCAAGGAGGGTCAGCGTAGCCATCTGATAACGCTGGGGCCGTTGCCCAGCGAAGCTGTACTGGCCCAGATTGGCGAGGGTGTCAGTATCAACGCGCTTGGGGCCACTGGTCGACCTGGCCCAGCGACCTTCGCGCGGCTATACCACGAACTACGTCGTCTCAAGCCTGCAGTCGTGCACACCTTCCTGGCCAACAGCAACCGCTTCGGCCCGTTCATAGCAAAGTCGGCAGGGGCATCGGCATCGGTTTGCAATCTCGGCGCGGTTTATCAGCGCCACGCCAATCGCCATGCATGGCTGGAACGCGCGGGTTTCCGCACAGCCACCCGTGGGGTGGCCTGCAGCGAGGCGGTCCGGCGCTTCTTCCACGAGGAACGCCACTATCCGGCCGAAAAGCTGGTTGTTATCCCCAACCCTGTTCGAGTGCATCAGATCGCCTTCCGTGATGCGGCGGTGCGCCGTGACATGCGTGCCCAACTGGGCCTTGGCGATGAGCATTGCGCGGTCTTCACCGCGTGTGGCCTGCGCCACATCAAAGGCCTGCATGTGCTGGTGCCGGCGGCGGCCCGTTTGCTGCGGAGTGCGCCACATGTGCGCTGGCTGATTGCCGGCGAAGGCCCCTATCGTGGTGAGGTGGAGCAACTGATTCGCGCGCATGGTGTGGGCGACCAGGTTCGGTTGCTGGGCAATCGGCTGGACATACCGCACCTGCTGCAGGCCATGGACATCTACACCCAACCTTCTCTCTCCGAGGGCTTTGGCATTGCGGTGGCCGAAGCCATGGCCGCCGGGCTGCCGGTAGTCGCTTCGCGGGTTGACGGTTTGCCGGAGGTGGTGGACCACGGCCGAACCGGATGGTTGGTACCGCCCGAGGATGAAGCCGCACTGGTCACGGCCTGGCAGGAAGTTCTGGCCGACCCGACACGGGCCGAGGCGGTTGGTCAGGCGGCCCGATCCGCCGTGGAAGAGCGCTTCGCCTTGGAGCGAATTGGCGAGCGCTACCTGGCGCTGTATCGGTCCTTGGCGTCTGCTGGCGATTCTGTGAGCTAAGGAGCCTCCATGTGCGGTTTCTGTGGATTCATCCGACTCGATGGGGCGCCCGCCGATTCCGCTCCGTTGGCAGCCATGGCTCAGGCTATCTGGCATCGTGGACCGGATGACGGCTCCTTTGTCACACAAGGCCCACTGGCCTTGGCTAATCGCCGGCTGGCCATCCTGGATTTGCGCGAGGAAGCTCGCCTGCCAATGGTCCGCGGCGCGCTGACGCTGGGCTACAACGGCGAGTTCTTCCGCTTCCAGGAGCACCGCGCCGTGCTGCTGGAGGCTGGCCACTCGTTCACCACCCAGGGCGACAGCGAGGTGCTGCTCGCCTTGTATCGAGAGCACGGCGAGGCCTTCGTTGATCGCCTGGACGGCATGTTTGCCTTCGCTCTGTGGGATGACGAGAGCCAGACCCTCCTTATGGGCCGCGATGCCGCTGGCAAGAAGCCTCTGTACTACTACCTGGACAGTCAGGTGTTGGTCTTCGGCTCGGAGATCAAGTCTCTGCTGCTGCATCCGCTGGTGCCCAGGCAAGCTCGACCAGAGCTGCTGCCGACAGTGCTGTCAATGGGCTATGCACCCACGCCCGAGACCTGCTTTGCCGGCATCAAGCAAGTGGAACCCGGCCAGCTCATGGTTGTTCGCGAGGGGCAGGTCAAACCGCGGGCACGTTCCTACGGCGTTCGCTTGACGGCGGAACCGGATGCCCGGCCAAGCAGCGATGAGTGGTGCGAGCGACTGATCGATGTGCTGCGTGGCGCGGTGCGGCGGCGCCTCATCAGCGATGTGCCATTTGGAGCGTTTCTGTCCGGCGGTCTTGACTCGTCCCTGATCGTTGCCTTGATGGCCAACTTGATGGACCAGCCGGTCCGCACCTTCTCCATTGGCTTTGCCGGGCACAGCTCGTGGGATGAGACGCCACACGCGCAGCGAGTGGCGCAGTTGTTCGGGACTGAGCACACGCCGTTTCAGGTTGAGCCACCGGACGTCCAGGCGTTGTTGCCGGAACTGGTCTGGTACCACGATCAGCCCTTCGGTGATTCGTCCGCCATCCCCACGCTGCTTCTATCGCGGCTGGCACGGCAACATGTCACTGTCGCTCTTGGTGGGGATGCCGGTGACGAGCTGTTTGCCGGCTATGAGCGGTTCCAAGCCGTGCAGTTGGCAGCGCGCTACGGGCTGGGAACCGGGCTGGGCCGGGCCGTTTCAACCGTCGCCGCCAACATGCTCGGGCGCTGGCCGCAAGGCACATCCTACGCCGACCGGGTCAGGCGCATCTGGCAGTTCGTCGACGGGACGCGGCGGCCCATGCCCCGCAGCTATCTGCGATGGGTGCGCATCGCCACGCCTGAGATGCTGGCCGTGCTCGCGCCTCCACCGTATGCGCCAGACCCGGATGCTCTGTTCGACGCACAGTTCGGCGGCAGCCAGGCGGCAAGCTCTCTGGACCGTGTGCTGGAGACCAACTATCGTACCTACCTGCTCGACGATCTCCTGGTCAAGACAGACCGCATGAGCATGGCCGCCTCGCTGGAACTACGTTCACCGTTCCTCGATGCCGATATGGTGCGATTGGCCGGCGCGATTCCGGTTTCGTTCAAGCTGCGAGACGGACAGACCAAGTGGATTCTGAAGCAAGCCGCGCGCCAACTGCTGCCCGATGACATCATCTTCCGCCGCAAGCACGGCTTTGGGGTGCCGCTTGGTGAGTGGTTCCGTGGCAGCCTGGGCAGCTTCGCGCGCGAACTGCTGCTGGACCCACAGTGCACGCAGCGAGGGCTCTTCCGTCAAGCCGGGCTCGAAGCGCTCTTGGCCGAGCACCAGGCCGGGCGCCGCGATCACGGGCATCTGCTCTGGACACTGCTAACCATCGAGCAGTGGTTCCGCTTGTTCATCGACCCCGCCACGCTCAGCGCGCCGGCCGCCGTCAAGGCGGGCGCATAGCCGCCCGCCCGCCGGATCAGCGCTGGCTCTCTTGATAAGGGGCCAGCAGCATATCGTGGATCATGCTTTCGCTGGCGGCGAGGCTGTACTGCCGCACGATCCACTGGCGCGCCGCCTGTCCCATGCCCGCCCGCTGCTCGCTGGTCATGTCTGCCAGTTGGGCCAAACGCTCCGCAAACGCCTCTGGAGTCAGATCGACCACCCAACCAGTCTGATCATGCAGTACCACATTGCTATTGCCGCTGACCGACGAGAGCACCACCGGCAAAGCCAGCGCACCCGCTTCGTTGGCCGCTCTGGGCAGGCCCTCGCTGCGTGACGGCAAGGCGAAGGCGTCGGCGGCCGCCAGGTGTTCGGGCATAGTAGCGTGGGGCACATAGCCACAGAAGCGCACCTGGTCCTGTATGCCGAGCTCAGCGGCTTGTGCCTGCAAGGCCTCCAACAGCTCACCGTTGCCGAGGAGCATCAGGCGAAGGTTAGGCCGATTGGCAAGAGCCAGCGCCCGCAGCAGAATGTCGACGCCCTTGCCGGGCACCAGTGCGCCGGCGAAGGCGACCACCACGGCATCCTGCCAGCCCCATGCAGCGCGCAGTTCGGCGCGGTGCTCCACATAGCGTGCAGGGTCGAAGAGATCGGTATCGATCGGGGATGGATAGAGCAGAATCCGCTCGCGAGGGACCCGCACTCGCACCAAGTCCTCAACAATGGCCGGCGAGACTGCCCGCACCCGTGAGGCACGCCGGCACCAGAAGCCCGTCAAAGCCGCCATCAGCCAGCGCTTCACGGGCGACCATTGGGTCAGCTTGGAGCTCCACGGATTGAGATAGTCGTTGCGAACTTCAATCACCCAGGGCGCTCTGCTTAGCAAAGAGCCCCACCAGCCCAGCAGACCAACAGTGAGCGAGTCGCGAATCAGGTAGATGTCGGGGTGGACTTGCCGCTCCAACAGACGAATCAGCTGGCCGACCCGAGCAGTGAACCGCAAGCTGCCCGAAGAGCCTCGCCAACCCGGCAATGCGTGGACATACAGCTTCCCGTAGACCGCTTCGTAGCCGACATCGTCGGTGGCGGAGCAGTACAGGTCGACCCGCTCGCAGTGGGCCGCGAACCGCTGGTAATAGGCAAAGTTCTCGAGCTCGCGCAGGGGCTGGTGCCAAGTGAACTGGTCCACAATCACGAGCCTTGGTCGGCGGCGTGGCAGGTGCGAGCCTAGAGCCATCCTATGCTGTCCTTCCCCAGTCAACCACGGCCCCGAACGGGGCGTGGCAAGCTGCGTCTGTCCAGTCTACAGCCAATCCACGGTTCTGAATCCCCTCACATGGCGACTGGCAGAGCCTGCGCCGACACGAACAGACGCTGACCGCTTGGGAAGATCGCACACGCTATCGGCAGCGGCTATAATGGGGGCTCCTCGGTCTGGGCGGTCGTGGCATGGATGTCGCCGATGAACCGATTGGTGGGTGTCACCATAACCGTATTGCGAGCGCTCGCGCCTCAGGATGGATAGATGGGACGAGATTCGAGAGCACCTTTGAGCAGGCGTCGCTGGTTGCTCCGATTGATCGTGGGCGGCATGCTTGGCGCGTTGCTGAACGGGCTCGTGTCGTTGACCCTCAAGCCTCGCACCTACGGCGCCAACATGTCCGTGGTCTTCCCTCTGCCGGCGAGCGGCATTGGTGGAGCAAGCGGTATCCGTCGTCTGCTTGGTGCGGACGCGGTGATTCCCAACAACAGCGCATTGCCCCTGACCGGCTACACAGCAGCGCTGGAAAGCCGCCGCGCGATGGTTGCCGTGGCCAAGCGGCTCGGCATTGCCGAGCTCTACAAGCTCCCCAATGAACAGAGTGTCGTGGGGATGATGCGCCAATGGCTGAAAGTCAGCATCAACTCTAACCAGACCGTGGTCATCGACTGTGAAGTACCGGGCACAGCCTCGATACGATCCCTACGAGACTTCACCAACCGCCGCCAGGCCAATGAGCGAGATGCGCGCTACCGGGTGCTCGCAACGCAGATCCCCACCACGCTGGTTGACGAGATGGGGCGGATTGCCGACGACATCATGTTGGACCGCGCCAAGCACAAGGTGACCGCTCTGACGGAGCGTGCCAAGCAGGACAACGAGAAGCTTAGGCAAGCGGCCGACCGGCTGGCCAACATGCAGACGGATGTCGGCGACCTGGCGCCGAACGAGTATGCGCGGAGCCTGGGCTCAACCCTTCTGGCGCTGCAGCAGCAACTGGTCGTCGCCAATGCCAGCGTCCAGCGCTCGCGAGCCGCTCGTTCGCAGGCCTGGATGCAGTTGAACAAGCAGTTGGCCGCGCTCAACAAGCTGCCCTCCGACAATCCCTTGCTGATGGAGAGCCGCAAGCAGTACCGTGACGCGCTGGCCAGATATGAGCGCTTGTCGCGGATGTACGGCGCGGAGAATGTGGAAGTCGGCAAAGCTCTGCAGGACGTCAAGGACAGCCGACGAGCCCTTGATGCCGACCTGTCGGGCGCCAAGCAGGGGATGGTACCCGCCGTGCTCTCCGCGGAAGCCCAAGCTGCCGCGAGCGAGGCCGAGCGTGATTCCCTTGAAGCACAGGTCAAAGGCTGGCGGGCCCAGTTGCTCGCTCTGCCGCAACGAGCCGCCAAGCTGGCCATGATCGAAGCCGAGTTCCTCGCTCAGCAGGAGACCCTGAAAGCTGTCGAGAGTGCGCTGGTCGCCGCGGAGATCGACTTTGAGCAGAGCGGGGTGCAATGGACGATACTTGACCCGCCCATGCTGCCGCTCCACAAGAGGAACCCCAGCACCTTCTTCGCGCTGATCCTGGGCATGTTCGTTGGTGGGTTCATTGCCGCCATTCCACTCGTGCCGCCTCTCTTGGCCGAGCTGTTCCGCATTGCCAGCGAGCCCGCAGGAGCAGAGGAGAACAAGGCGCCTGGCGAGTTGGCGCCGTGATCTCCGGAGGCACTGGTGCTCAGCGTCCCTCTGGACTGCGCGAGTGCCGCGCCGCTATCGTGTGCGGCCTGCTGATCTCTCTGGTCATCCTGCTGGCCCCCCATCAGGTGTCATTCCCCAGGCGAGACATCTGGACAGAGGTCCGCTGCCTGCTGGCAACCTACCCACTGGGGCTGCTCTGGGTCCTGGTCCATGTCCACAAGCGGGCGCCTGTGCTACGCCGCAGGGTGATCCACTGGTACGTCCTGGCCTATGTGATTCGAGTGCTGGCCGCCTGCGTGCTTACCTCGCTAGCGATCATTCACACGCCTGAGTATGGCGGGCATCTGTCGACCGACAGTTGGTGGCACAGTGTCGGCGCACGGTATGGCGTGGCCGCCATCACCGGTCAGATGCATGGCATGGTTGAAGACAGTCAGCTCGCCGCGTCTCGCGCCTACGGCGCGGTCGACAAGCTGGAAGTCATCTCCACCATGGACATGGGTTGGTCCAGTCAAGGGTACGTGGCCCTGCCATTCATCGCGACTCTCCTGCTCGGTTACTCCGTGGTCGGCCTTGAGCTGGTCATGGCCATGTTCAGCTCGGTCTTCGTGGCCCAGGTCTACGTCTTCCTGGCCACCCAGGTTCGACAGCGGACCGCGATGCTGGTAGCTGCCTGGTTGGCGTTCGGGGCTGAGTATGTCGTCTTTGGCATCGCGCTGCAGAAGGACGCACTGGTCGGCATCGGGCTGTTCTACATCCTGGAGATGGCCACCTGCCATCGCAGCTTCGGCAGGGATTTCGGCTCACTGCTGCTGACAAGCCTGTTCATGGGCGTGATTCGGCCCTATCTCGTTGCGCTCTACGCCATCTTGTTCAGCTACTACCGCTTCAGAGACTGGGCATCGGCTCAATGGCATCGGATGATCGACTGGGGGACATCTCTCGGTCTGTTTGCCGCCTTTGGCGTGGTCGCTCTCAGTCAGCCGGCCAGCATCAACAGCGGCGGCGCCTTGTTCAGCTACCCCGTTGGGGTCTGGATCGATCTGCTCATCATCCCGGCCCTGAAATGGGCTTTCACCCCCGAGCTCTATGAACGACCGATGGATATGTCGTTCATCCCGCTGATGGTCATCTGGCCTTTCATCAGTGGGGGACTGCTGCTGGGGGCCTTGTGTCTGAAGCGCACCCGATTCACGCACCCTCTGTTGGTGACACTCTTCATCTACACATGCGCGATTTCAGTACGCTATCCGTCGTCGATTGTGACGGCCCGGTGGCGCCTGGCCGTGGAGCCACTGCTCCTGGCCCTGGCCATCGAAGGCATCGAGGGTGCGCGCCGCGGGTCGCTCCGCACCCGCCGCACCACCATGCTCCTCTTCATCACCTGGTCACTGGCGCTGCTTGTGCTCAATCTGCTGGCGGGCGCTCGGTGAACATGGGCGCCGGTCTGTCAGGCGCTCGCGGCGCCATCCACCCGTTGTGCGACCGGCTTCCTGCGCCTGCGCACGACGCGCATCATGTGGACCATCAGCGGCAGCAGAACAACCAACGGTAGCAGTCGAACGCCCAAGGCCAAGCGTTCAACCCCGAAGATGGCGAAGGCCATCAAGGTGCTGGCCATAATCACCGTGGCAACCTCGGCAAACCGCAGACTGAACCCCATCAGTCGCCGAGATGTCAACGCACCACCCAGAACCATCAGTCCGGTGCTGGCCGCGCCCGCCCAGGCAGAACCAAGCACCCCATGCCGTGGGACCAACCACAAATTGGCCAGCAAGTTCAGGAGCATGGCGCAGAGCACCACCGCGGAGGTCACTCCGGGCCGGCCCTTGTACTGCGCACCGAAGCCCAGAATGCCGGAAGAGGCCCGCAGCATCATGCCAAGCAACAACCACTGGACCAGCGGTGCGGCATCGGGGTAGCGCCCCGCTCCCAGCACATGCACAATCTCGGGAACCAGCAGTGAGACGGGCAACACCGCCATGAAGACCATGGCGGCCATGAGGCCGGTGAGCTTCTGGAATGTGGCCTGATCCTCCGATGGGACCAAGTAGAGATGCGGCCGCATCGCGTTCGACATCGGCATGTTGATGAACTGCGGAAGCTGGGCCACCTTGTCCGCCAGGTTGTAGACCCCGAGATCGCGCAACCCCGCCAATGGACCCAGGACCAATCGGTTGCCCGACATCTCCAGACGCGCCGCAAGGTACCCCGGCATCGCCGTGACGCCGTAGCTCAGCATGGGGCGGAGCAACGACCAGTTGGCTCGACGTAGAGCCGTCCAGCCAAAAGTCGTCAGGCTGATCAGCGTCAGCACGCCATAGGTCAGCAGGTTGGACCAGAGCACGCCTCGGGCACCTTGGTTCAGGAAGACCACCAACACAATGTTCAGGCTGAGCTTGAGCACCGTTTCGGCCAGCAGCAGACCTGCATAGAACCAGGGACGCTTGGCGAATCGCAACGCCGCCAGGCCGACGTTGTGCACGGCATTGAAGATCAGTGACCCGGCCAGGAACCACAGCATGTAGGCATTGGCTGAACCAACCAGGAGCTCAGCCACGGGCAGCCGCACCAACACCACCAGCCCGCTAAGGCCTAACGCCACCACGATGGTGGCGGCCAACGCGCCGCCTAGCGCTTCGTTGAAGTCATGCCCCTTGCGCGCAACATGGTAGCCAACCGATTCGGCCAAGCCCAGCGTGGCCACCAAGGCCAGCACCCCAACCAGCGTGTCGTACATGCCTAGGAGGCCGAAGTCGGCACGAGAAAGCCGGCTGGCATAGAGCGGGATCAGCAGCAGGCCGCTGATCCGCACAACCATCAACCCCCCGGCGTAGATCGCTGAGTCGGACAGGAATCGGCGGATCGAGGTAGCGGAGGTGCCGTCCGGACGCGGGGGATCTGCAGGCGTTTCCACGCCAACCATGCGCGTTACTCCAGTGACAGCCGCCGCGCGACCAAGGCGGCCGAGATGAGCTGGCAAGCCGGCTCATTGTACCCTTGGGCAAACGACCGTCAAGCCGAGCCGACACGGCCCAACCAGTGCGCCAACGGCCCGCACGAGCCCATGGGGCCCAACATCAACACCACTTCAGAGGCGGATCAGAGCCCCAGGCAGTTGCCATCGCGGTAGAACAGAGAGGTGCACGTCAACCGGTGACTCAACGGCGCCATGCCGTAGTAATCCAGTCGCCGGAAGCCACGAGCGAGGAGATGGTCAATGCCCGGCTGATAGGCAGCGCGGTCAGCATTGTCCCAGATCACCACGCCCTCGGGCTTGAGGCAAGCTTCCGCCTGAAGCGCGCAGTTCACTCGGTCGCGCCCATCAATGACAATGATGTCGTAGCTCAGACCATACTGCAGGACGGCTCGGCAGTAGTCACCATCAGGGACCAGTTCGTGGTGTGCCAGCCGGACATTGTCCGGCATCGAGCGCTTGATCCGCTCATACCAACGAGCGTCATGCTCGCAGGAGTCGACTTGCCGGACC
>Ga0075012_10001768_pt1 | contig 21620 bp, 19 predicted proteins | sample All_14_2_FD_71474 | JGI IMG/M metagenome (GOLD analysis project Ga0075012, IMG submission 71474) | Freshwater microbial communities in response to fracking from Pennsylvania, USA - Allegheny Zone_MetaG_DW_15 | ecosystem: Environmental > Aquatic > Deep subsurface > Groundwater > Drilled...
AACGCGCAGCACGCTCGACACGGCGGTCACACTCGAGCTCGCGCCGAGGGCGGCGACGGTCGCGGCGAGCGCCTTCTCCGTCGCTTCATGGGTGCCGATCACCAGGGTAGCGGTGGGCGAGGCCCCGTCCGGCCGGGCATCCTGCTGCACCGCTTCGACCGAGACGCCGTGTTCGGCGAAGAGCGTCGCGATGCCGGCGAGGACGCCGGGCTGGTCGATGACTTCGAGAGCGATGCGGTACCGGGTGCGCACGCTCGAGATGGGCAGCACGGGGAGGTTCGCGTGGGTGGACTCGGCGACGCCCGGGCCGCCGATGACGTGCCGCCGCGCGGCCGAGACGACGTCGCCGAGCACCGCCGACGCGGTCTGGATGCCGCCGGCTCCGGCTCCGTAGAACATGAGGCTGCCCGCGGCCTCCGCTTCGAGGAACACCGCGTTGTTGGCGCCGTGCACGGCCGCGAGGGGGTGGTCGAGCGGCACGAGCGCGGGGTGCACGCGCGCGCTCACGCCCTCGACGCCCGAGTCGGCGTCGACGACGCGCTCGCACACGGCGAGCAGCTTCACGACGAAACCGGCGCGCCGCGCCGCCGCGACCTGCTCGGTCGTGATCGCGAGGATGCCCTCGCGGTGCACCGCCTCGAGCGGCACCGTCGTGTGGAAGGCGAGGCTCGCGAGGATCGCGGCCTTCTGCGCGGCGTCGTAGCCTTCGACGTCGGCCGTCGGGTCGGCTTCGGCGTAGCCGAGCCGCTGCGCGTCGGCGAGCACCTCCTCGAGACTGTCGCCGTCGCTGTCCATCCGGTCGAGGATGTAGTTGGTGGTGCCGTTGACGATGCCCAGGATGCGCCGCACCCGGTCGCCCGCGAGGCTGTCGCGCAGCGGCCGGATGATCGGGATCGCCCCGCCCACCGCGGCCTCGTAGTACAGCTGCGCGCCCACCTGTTCGGCGATCTCGAACAGTTCCGGGCCGTGGGTCGCGAGGAGCGCCTTGTTGGCCGTGACGACATCCGCCCCCGACGTGAGCGCGAGCTCGAGGTATTCGCGCGCCGGCTCGATGCCGCCCATGAGCTCGACGACGATGTCGGCGCCCAGGATGAGCGACCGCGCGTCGGTCGTCAGCAGCTCGGCCGGGATGTCGGCCGTGCGCGGGGCGTCGAGGTCGCGCACGGCGACGCCGACGAGTTCGAGCCCCGCGCCGACGCGTTCGCTCAGTTCGGCACCGTGCTCGAGCAGGAGGGACGCCACCTGGGCGCCGACCGACCCGGCGCCCAGCAGCGCGATGCGGAGGTTGCGGTATTCGATCATGCGGTGACTCCAACGTCGCGGGAGAGCAGGTCGGCCTCGGTCTCGCGCCGCACGATGACGCGCGCGGCGCCGTCGCGGACGGCGACGACGGCGGGTCGCCCGAGGTAGTTGTAGTTGCTCGCGAGCGACCAGCAGTACGCCCCGGTCGCCGGGATCGCGACGAGGTCGCCCGGGGTCACGTCGCCCGGGAGGTAGTCGGCGTGCACGACGATGTCGCCCGACTCGCAGTGCTTGCCGGCGATCCGCACGAGCGCCGGGTCGGCATCCGAGACCCGATTGGCGATGCGCACCGTGTAGTCGGCGCCGTAGAGGGCGGGACGCACGTTGTCGCTCATGCCCCCGTCGACCGAGACGTACAGCCGCGGGTGCTCGCCGTCGACCAGCACCTGCTTCGTCGTGCCCACTTCGTAGAGGGTGACCGTCGACGGGCCGATGATCGCCCGGCCCGGCTCGATCGCGACGACCGGAACCGGGATGCGCAAGGTCGCGCACTCCGCGGCGACGACGCGCGCGAAGTCCGCGGCGATGCGCTCGATGGGGGTCACGACGTCGGCGCTCGTGTACGCGATGCCGAACCCTCCGCCGAGATTGAGCTCGGGCACCTCTCCCCCGGCGAGCAACTCGGCGTGCACGACGAGCAGCCGCCGCGCGGCCTCGGCGAACCCGTCGGATTCGAAGATCTGTGACCCGATGTGCGAGTGCAGCCCCAGGAACCGCAGCGACGGGCGCGCGCGGATCGCGGCCACGACGTCGTCGGCCTCGGCGAGCGGGATGCCGAACTTCTGGTCTTCGCGCGCCGTCGCGAGGTACTCGTGGGTGGAGGCGTGCACCCCGCTGTTGATGCGCAGCCGCACCGCCTGCACGCGTCCGTGGCGCGCGGCGGCCTCGGCAACGCGATCGACCTCGACGACGCTGTCGAGGACGATCGCGCCCACGCCGACGCCGACCGCACGGTCGATCTCGGCGAGGCTCTTGTTGTTGCCGTGGAAGCCCAGGAGCGACGGGTCGACGCCGGCGGCGAGCGCGACGGCGAGCTCTCCGCCGCTCGCGACGTCGATGCGCAGCCCCTCGTCGACCATCCAGCGCGCGACGGTCGTGCAGAGGAACGCCTTGCCGGCGTAGTACACCTCGGTGCGGGAGCCGACGCCGGCGAACGCCGCCCCGAACGCGTCGCGTACGGAGCGCGCGCGGCGCCGGACATCCCGCTCATCGACGACGTACAGCGGTGTGCCGAACTCGGCCGCGAGGGCCGGGAGCGTCGCGCCCCCGATCCGGATCGCGCCGTCGTCGGCGCGGTCGGCCGAGTCCGGCCAGACGGCGGGCGCGAGCGCGTTCGCGTCGTCCGGGTGGTCCAGCCAACCGGGTGCGAGAGGAGAGGCGGTCACGAGGCGCTCACATGAGAAGACGGATCGGATGTGAGGCGAGCGGACCCGGCTTGGTCCCTGAAGCCCGCCCCAGTCTAATCCGAGAGCGGGATCAGTCGGCGCACACCCCGGGCGTCGCGAGGTCGGAGCCGCCGAGCGCCGTACCGTCGCCGCGGATCGCGAGCACGAGACGCTCCCCGTCGACGCGGGCGTCGGTGACGACGAGCGCCCGCGGGAGGCTCGCCGCGACGCACACCGACTGCTGCTGCAGGAGATCGCGGGCGAACGCCCCGAAGAGCGGATTGGCGAGCAGATCGGCGGCGGCGAACTGCTGCTCCGCCACGGTGACCGTCTCGGGGGTGAAGACGAGCTGCCCGTCCTCCGCCGACGGCACGAGGGCGACGCCGAGCGGGATGGGGAGGCCGAACAGGCTGAACGTCGATCCGACGAGGATGGCCGGCTCCTCGAGTTCGATCGAGTCGAGCTCGAGACCGCTCAGGCTCCCCGCGATCGCCGCGAGGTCGCCCTCGCCGACCGAGAATTCGACGCGCAGCACCTCGACGGGCAACGTCTCGTCGAGCGGCACGCCCTCGGCGCGGAGCGTCGCGGCGCCCGTGAGCTCGCCGAAGCTGAGCTCGGGCACCGAGACGGCCACCTCGTCGATGCGTCCGGCGAGCGCCTGCAGGATGATCGAGCCGCCGCCGAGATCGACGTCGACGCGGGCGTCGGCCGGCAGGTCGAGCACGGCGACGACGCGTTCGCGCACGTAGTCGCGGGCGTAGTCCTTCGCGATCCCGTCGGCGACGAGGAATCCGATGAGCCCGAGCACCGCGACGACCCCGACGACGACGAGGGCGATGATCCACCCGCGACGCTTCCGGCGCGGCGACGCCCCGTCCGCGCTCGCGGCGGGCGGCTCGACGGGCGGGCCGGCGGGAAGGATCTCGGTCGTCACATCCGCTCCGGGGCGCTCACTCCGAGAAGGCCGAGTCCGTTGCGCAGCACCTGTCCCGTCGCGTCGCCCAGCCAGAGCCGGGTGCGATGGAGATCGGTGACCGGCTCGTCGCCGATGGGCGTGACCCGGCACGCGTCGTACCAGCGGTGGTAGGACCCCGCGAGGTCTTCGAGATAGCGCGCGACCCGGTGCGGCTCGCGCAGCTCGGCGGCCTGGCGCACGACGCGCGGGAAGTCGGCGAGCGCCGCGAGCAGCAGGCTCTCGGTCTCGTGGGTGAGCAGGCTCGCGTCGAAGGCATCCCGCGTCACCCCGGCCGCCGCGGCGTTGCGCGCGACCGCCGCCGTGCGCGCGTGCGCGTACTGCACGTAGAAGACCGGGTTGTCGTTCGTGCGCTTGGTGAGCAGGTCGAGATCGATGTCGAGCATCGAGTCGGCGGAGCTGCGCACGAGCGCGTATCGGGCGGCGTCGACGCCCACGGCCTCCACGAGGTCTTCCATCGTGACGACGGTGCCCGCGCGCTTGCTCATCCGCACGGCTTCGCCGTCGCGCACGAGATTGACGAGTTGGCCGATGAGGATCTCGAGGTTGACGTAGGGCTCATCGCCGAAGGCCGCGCACATCGCCATGAGCCGCTTGACGTAGCCGTGGTGATCGGCGCCGAGCATGATCAGGTTGCGCTCGAAACCGCGCTCCCGCTTGTTGAGGTAGTACGCGAGGTCGCCCGAGATGTAGGCGCCCTCGCCGTCGCTCTTGATGACGACCCGGTCCTTGTCGTCGCCGAACTCGGTCGTGCGCAGCCACACCGCGCCGTCCGCCTCGAAGATGTGCCCGAGCTCGCGCAAGCGCTCGACGGCCCGCGCGACGGCGCCCGTCTCGTGCAACGAGTCCTCGTGGAAGTAGACGTCGAAGTCGACGCCGAAGTCGTGCAGGCTCGCCTTGATGTCGCCGAACATGAGCTCGACGCCGACCGTGCGGAAGACCTCCTCCGCCTCCTCAGGCGGCAGCGCGGTCAGGTCGCGGTCGTAGGCCGCCTCGACGCGCGCGGCGATGTCGAAGATGTACTGCCCGCCGTAGCCGTCCTCCGGCGTCGGCTCGCCGCGGTGCGCCGCGAGGAGGCTGCGCGCGAATCGGTCGATCTGCGCGCCGTGGTCGTTGAAGTAGTACTCGCGCGTGACGAGGGCGCCCTGGGCCGCGAACAGACGCGCGAGGCTGTCGCCGACCGCCGCCCACCGCGTGCCGCCGAGGTGGATGGGACCGGTCGGGTTCGCCGAGACGAACTCGAGGTTGATGGTCACCCCCGGGTACAGGTCACCCGACCCGTACGCCGACCCCGCCTCGACGATGCTCTGCGCGAGCGCTCCCGCGGCCGCGGCGTCGAGCGTGATGTTGAGGAAGCCGGGACCGGCGACCTCGACGGCGGCGACCCCGTCGACGGCGGCCAGCTTCTCGGCGAGTTCGGCCGCGAGCGCCCGGGGGTCGAGGCCGAGCCGCTTGCCGAGCTTCATCGCGACGTTCGAGGCCCAGTCGCCGTGGTCGCGGTTGCGCGGGCGCTCGAGGGTGACGTCGCTCGCCGAGATCTCGTCCGCGCGCGACGCCGCCGCCGACCGGGTCAGGTCGAGCAGGATCGCGGAAAGTTCGGCGGGGGTCACAACGCTCGATCGTAGCCGGGTGAAGATGGGGGCATGCCCGCCGCCTCGGCCCCGATCCGCCGCCTCGCCACCGCCGCACTGACCCTCGTCGCCGCCGTGACCCTCACGGCGTGCGTGGAGAATCCGCCCCAGTTGCCGGAGGCGCCCTCGACGCCCTCCTCGCCCTCGTCGACGCCGACCGCCGGGCCCTCGCCCACCGCCGCGCCGCCCTCGGGGCCGGAACCGGTCGACGCCGCGTGCGACGAGCTCATCTCGGCCGACACGATGTACGCCTTCGACCCCAACTTCGCGCTGCTCGACGACTGGGCGCCGGATGCCGGGTCGGCCGCCGCCGAGGCGCTTGCCGTCGACGGGGTCGCCTGCCGCTGGGTGCGCGAGTCGGGAGGCATCTCGATCGACCTCTCCGTCGCGAGGCTGCCGGAGGCGCAGCTCGATGCCCGCAAGAACGAGGCCTTCGCCGAGAGCCAGATGGTGCCCACCTACGGCGACGAGGCGTACTTCGAGGTCGCCGAGGGGCGGGGCGAGGCGATCGTCTTCCAGGACGACGTCTGGCTCGTGATCGCCTCGGAGTGGTTCGCCGAGCCCGGTGAGGCGACGGATCTCGTCGAGTCGGCGCTCGCGGTGCTCGCGGACTGAGTCAGCCCAGGACGACGACCTCGGTCGGGTCGCTCGGGAGCGGCGCATCGGCGTCGGCCCGCACGTCGATGCTGAGCAGCTCGATGTCGGCGAGTGTGTTGGTGAGAAACGCCGTGTCGGCGGAGTCGCGTCCGGTGGCGATGCGCACGAGACCCGATCGCGGCGCGAGCCGGGTCGCATCCACGAGGATCCAGCGATCGTCGACCTGCGCCTCGACCACGGCGTGGAAGTCGCGGGGCTCGAGCCCCGGGGCGTAGACCGAGACGAGTCGCGCGGGCACGTCGAGGGCGCGCAGGAACGCCGCCGTGACGTTCGCGAAGTCGCGACACACGCCGGCTCCCGCCTCGAGCGTCTCGATCGCTCCCCCCGTGGGGCTCGTGTGGTCGGCCGAGTAGGTGAGGTGTTCGTGCACCCAGCTCTCGACGGCGGCGATGAGGCCGAGACCGGCGAGTCCCGCGAAGGTGTCCCGGGCCCGATCGGTGAGGCTGTCGGACTGCACGTACCGGCTCGGGCGCAGATAGGTCACGAGGTCGCGTTCGACGACGGGAGCGGGATCCGCCCGGCCGACGACGGTCGCCGCGTAGTCGATGCTCAGGATGCCCGGTCCGGTCTCGAAGAGGTGCAGCCGGGTGCCGTGCTCATCGGTCGTCTCGCGCGGGTCGACGGGCTCGTCGTCGAGGCGCACCCGCAGCGTCTCGACCGTGGTCGGAACGCCCTCCGCGACGGCGACGGCGAGCACGAACGCCGTGGGATCGGCGACCCGGAGAACGAGGCTCGACCCGACGTCGCGACGCAGAGTGCCGGAGGCCATGCTGCTAACCTAGGTGAGTTCCACGCCTTCGTAGCTCAGTGGATAGAGCGCTTCCCTCCGGAGGAAGAGGTCGCACGTTCGAATCGTGTCGAGGGCACATCTTCGTGATGCGAGCCGACCGGCTCCGTCAACTCGACGCGTGCGACTCGAGGAACTCGTAGAGTTCGCGGTCGTCGACGCCGGGGAACGTGCCCGACGGCAGCGGCGAGAAGATGTGCGCGTGCACCTTGGCGCTCGACCACGCCTTGCCCGACCACTGAGCGGCGAGGTCGGCGGGCGGGCGCCGGCAGCACGTGACGTCGGGGCAGCGTGACTGTTCGCGGCGCTGCGTCTCGCGGCCGCGGAAGAACCGGGCGTCGTCGAAGGGCACGCCGATCGTGATCGAGAACTCGTCGTTCGCGGCGCTCGTGCCGATCTGCGTCGACTCGAAGAACGTGCCGCTCGGGGTATCGGTGTACTGGTAGAACTCCGTCGTGCGGTTCGTGCGCGCGAAGGCCTGCCGCGCGCTCCACGAACGGCACACGATCTCGCCTTCGACCGATCCGGTGACGTCCATCGGCAGCGGGAGGCCGTCGTTCTCGTACGCCTTCGAGATCGCGCCGTCGCCGCCGACCCGCAGGAAGTGCACGCGCATGTCGAGATGCGCGGTCGCGAGGTTGGTGAACCGCAGCGCGGCGGCCTCGTGCGTGACGCCGAACGCGTCGCGGAAGTCCTCGAGGGCGATGTCGCGGTCGCTCTTGGCCTGCTGCAGGAACTGCACCGCTTGCGTGCGCGGCATGAGCGCCGCCGCCGCGAAGTAGTTGATCTCGACGCGCTGCTGGAGGAACTGCGCGTAGTCGGTGGGCGCCTGGTGGCCGAGCAAGCGGTGCGCGATCGCCTGCAGCGCCATCGACCGCAGCCCGTGACCGCCCGGGATCGACGCGGGCGGGAGGTAGATGCGTCCGTTCTCGAGGTCGGTGACCGATCGCGCCGAGTGCGGCAGGTCGCCGACGTAGACGAGTTCGAATCCGAGCCGCTCCGCGATGAGGCTCACCGAGCGATGGGTGAGGGCCCCGCTGACGTGACCGACCCCGCGCAGGGTCTCCTCGACGAGGTCCTCGATCTCGGCGATGTGGTTGTCGCGAGCGCGCATCCGGGCACGCAGCTCGGTGTTGGACCGGCGCGCCTCCTCGGGGGTCGCGATCGCTTCCCGGGATCGCCGCTCGAGCTCCCGGTGCAGGCCGACGAGGGCGCGCAGGGTCTCGTCGGGCATCCCCTTGCCAGCCCGGACGACCGGCAACCCGAGCTGGGCGTAGACGGGACTGTTCTGCGCGCGGTCGAGCTCGATCTCGAGCGCCGCGCGTTCGGTCGGGGCGGATTCGTCGAGCAGCTGCGTGACCGGGATGCCCAGCCGGGTCGCGATCGCGGAGAGGAGCGAGAGCCGGGGTTCCCGGCGACCGTTCTCCATGAGGGAGAGCTGGCTCCCGGCGACGCCGACATCCGCCCCGAGCTGTTCGAGGGTGAGTCCCGCTTCGGTGCGGAAGTGGCGCATGCGCTGACCGAGGGTCGCAAGATCCTGCATGAAATCAACCATACGGAAAGAAACGCGAAACTTTCACCCCATTTTGGTCGCGTGCAGCGCGAAACCCGGCGCATGGTGGACATCAACGGCGGTTCTTACACGCGAACCGCCCCGACGAGCGAGGGAGCCCACCGTGACACTGACAGCCGGCGCGCGACCTCTCGATGGCGCATCCGACGTCGTCGACGAGTCCCCCGTCCACGACGCCACCTGGGCGCTTCCGCCCGCGGGCACCGATCCGCGCGTCGTCGCCTGGGTCGAGCAGATGGCCCACCTCACCACGCCCGACACCGTCGTGTGGTGCGACGGTTCCCGGCGCGAAGCCGACGAGCTCATCCGCGGGATGGTCGACCGCGGCACCCTGCTGCGCCTCAACGCCGACCACCGGCCGTACAGCTTCCTCGCCCGGAGCAACCCCGACGACGTCGCCCGGGTCGAGTCGCGCACCTTCATCTGCTCCGAGAAGCAGGAGGACGCCGGCCCGACGAACAACTGGGTCGAGCCCACGCAGATGCGCGGCGAGCTCGACGGCGTCTTCGCGGGGTCGATGCGCGGGCGCACGATGTACGTCGTCCCGTTCTCGATGGGTCCGCTCGGCAGCCCCCTCGCCCGCCTCGGCGTGCAGGTCACCGACTCCCCCTACGTCGTCGTGAGCATGGGCATCATGACCCGCATGGGCAGCGCGGCGCTCGACCTCATCCGGCCCGGCGTCGAGTGGGTGCGCGCCGCCCACACCGTCGGCGCGCCGCTCTCCCCGGGCGAAGAGGACGTCGCCTGGCCGTGCAACGCGACCAAGTACATCTCGCACTTCCCCGAGTCGCGCGAGATCTGGTCGTTCGGCTCCGGCTACGGCGGCAACGCGCTGCTCGGCAAGAAGTCGTTCTCGCTGCGCATCGCCTCGGCGATCGGCCGTGACGAGGGCTGGCTCGCCGAGCACATGCTGCTGCTCAAGGTGACGAACCCGAAGGGCCGCGTCTTCCACGTGGCGGCGGCCTTCCCGAGCGCGTGCGGCAAGACCAACTTCGCGATGCTCAAGCCCACGATCCCCGGCTGGACGGTCGAGACGATCGGCGACGACATCGCCTGGCTCGCCCCCGGCCCCGACGGCAAGCTGCGGGCCATCAACCCCGAGGCCGGCTTCTTCGGCGTCGCCCCGGGAACGGGTGCCTCGACGAACGCGACGGCGGTCGAGACCATCTGGGGCAACACGATCTTCACCAACGTCGCCCTGCGCGCCGACGGCGACATCTGGTGGGAGGGTCTCACCGACACCCCGCCCGACGACCTCGTCGACTGGACCGGGCGGCACTGGTCGCCCGCCTCGGGTCAGCCGGCGGCGCACCCGAACTCCCGTTTCACCGTGGCCGCCTCCCAGTGCCCGTCCATCTCGGACGACTGGGAAGACCCGCGGGGCGTCGTCATCGACGCGATCATCTTCGGCGGCCGGCGTGCCACCAACGTGCCACTGGTGGCGGAGGCACGCGGATGGGAACACGGCGTCTTTCTGGGCGCCACCATCTCGTCCGAGCGCACGGCGGCCGCCGAGGGCACCGTCGGGGAGCTGCGTCGCGATCCGTTCGCGATGCTCCCCTTCTGCGGCTACAACATGGCCGATCACTGGCAGCACTGGCTCGACGTCGGCGAGAACCTGCGCAAGAGCGGCGGCGTGCCGCGCATCTTCCAGGTCAACTGGTTCCGCAAGGGCGACGACGGACGCTGGCTGTGGCCCGGGTTCGGCGAGAACGGCCGGGTGCTCGCCTGGATCCTCGAGCGGGTCGAAGGCACCGCCCCCGCGGTCGAGAGCCCCGTCGGCTGGCTGCCCGCTCCCGGCGCGATCGACTACGCCGCCGCGGGGGTGAGCGACGAGGACTGGGCCGAGCTGTTCTCGGTCGACCCCGCCGCGCACCTCACGGAAGCCGACGACGCCGAGGCCTTCTTCGCGACGTTCGGCGACCGCATCCCCGCGGCCGTGACGACGCAGCTCGACGAACTCCGCTCCCGGATGCGGGCCGCCCAGGCCTGACGCTCCTCCCGCCGAGACCGAATCGCGCGCCGACCTCGCTGGCGGCGCGCGATTCCCTTTGCGGCCCCGCGCCCAACGTTCTGCCTACGCTCGTCGTCTGAGTAGGTAGAGGGAGGTGAGCGGATGGCGGCGACAGCTGCGTGGGAAGGCGTCGTGACCGAGTTGGTCGCCCGGCGCGGCGAAGCCCTCGTGCGCTACGCGACGCTCCTGTGCGGCAGCCGGGACGACGCCGCCGACCTCGTGCAGGACGCGCTCGTGCGCACCTTCGGTCGCCTCCGCAACGGCTTCAGCGTCGAGAGCGCCGAGGCCTACGTGCGGCGCGCCATCCTCAACGCCCATCTCGACGGAGGTCGCCGCACGACCCGCTGGCGACGCATCGCGCCCCTCGAATACCGTCCCGACGAGCAGGACTCCCCCGCGGCGGCGACCGACGCCCGACTCGACCTGCACGACGAGTTGCGCAAGCTCACGCCGCGCGAACGCGCGTGCCTCGTGCTGCGGTACTACGACGATCTCAAGGTCGACGACATCGCCGAGACGCTCGGCATCAGCTCGGGAGCCGTGAAGCGCTACCTGAGCGACGGCCTCGCGAAGATGGCGATCTCGCTCGCCGACGACGGCACCGTGGAGGACCGGCTCACACCGCGCCCCGCGGGGAAGGAGGCCTCCCGTGGCCACCGAATCTGACCTGCGCGACCTCCTCCGGGGTCCCGAGCCGGAGGGGCGTACCGCGATCGACCTCGACACCGTGCTGACCCGCGCCCGTCGGCGCCGCCGTCCCCGCATCGTCGCGGCCCAGGCCCTCGGGTCCGTCGCCGTCGTCGGCGCGCTCGCGACCGGGGTCGTCCTCGGTCTCCCCGCGACGCAGCCCGGGGTGCTCACGCTCGCCGAGGACGCCGCGGGCGGCGCGGCCGATGAGGCGGCGAGCGGCCCGGCCGTCGAAGACGGACAGCTCATCCGCACCCCCTCCGCCGCGACGCTCAACGCGTGCGCGGCCCCGGTGAACGACGTCGTCGGATCGCCGGGCCTCGTCCTGGAGCTCGTGCCGCTCGTCGTCTCGGCCGGCGAGGAGAACATCCCGGTCGCGGTGACGCTGCGCAACACCGGCGCCGATCGCGTCGTCGGGTCGTCGGAACTCGAGCCGACCCTGACCCTGTCGCGCGAGGGGATCGTCGTGTGGCACAGCAACGGCCCCCGCGACCTCGCGGCGACGATGATCGACCTCGATCCCGGTGAGGCGATGACGTACACCGCGACCCTCGAACCGATCGTGTGCGGCCCCGAGGACACGGTCGTCGGATTCCGTGACGACCTCCCCGCGGCCGAGCCGGGCTCCTACGAGTTGCGCGCGGCCCTCGACGTCGCCCCGGCGAGCGGCGCCACCGCACCTCTGCTCGTGACCGGACCGCCCGTCGCCGTCGACGTGCGCTGAGCGGCACCGGACGGCCGCGCGCGGCGACATCCGCCGTGCGTTTCGACTCTGCCGGGCGGCCGTGCGGTGCCGATAGGATGCGGGCGTGCCCCGGCTGAGGGGCCCATCGTGCAGGGTTCCGAGCGGACCCGGGAGGAGCGCTCCATGCGACCGATGACGATCGCGGGTTCCGCCCTGGCCGGGACGGCCCTGCTCGCGCTCGGCCCGCTCGCGGCCGCGCACGCCGAGCCTCCCGTCGACTTCGGCGGCGCGTACGTCGTCGACTCGGCGGGCGTGCTGCCGGGCGGGACGTCGCGCATCGAGTCCGCGCTCGACGACCTCTTCGACCGCGCGCAGGTCTCGCTCTTCGTGGTCTACGTCGACAGTTTCGACGACCCGAGCGACCCCGGTTTGTGGTCCGACACGACCGCGGGCCTGAGCGGGCTCGGGCCCGACGACGTGCTGCTCGCCGTCGCCGTGGGCGACCGGCAGTACCAGCTCAACGACGAGCTGCTCTTCGACGACCAGTACGACCGCGTCGCGACGCGGATCGAGACCGAACTGCGCGCCGACGACTGGGAAGGGGCCGCGATCGAAGCCGCCGACGCGATCGGCGACGAACTCGCGGGCGACGACGCGGCTCCCCCGGTGTCCGGCGACGGCGAGAGCGAGGGCGGCGGCATCCCGATCCTCCCGCTCCTCGGCGGCGCGGCGGTCGTCGGGGTCGGGGTCTGGGGGGTCTCGCGGCTCGTCAAGCGGCGCCGCGGCGTCGACCCGGCGGCACCCGTCGAGAAGCTCGACCAGAAGGGTCTCGACCAGCGCGCCGGAGCGCTTCTGGTGCAGCTCGACGACGCCCTCGAGACCAACGAGCAAGAGCTCGGCTTCGCGCAAGCCCAGTTCGGGGAGAAGGCCACGAAGGGATTCGCGACCGCCCTCGAGTCGGCACGCGAACAGGTTCGGGAGGCGTTCGCGATCCGACAGCGACTCGATGACACCACTCCGGAGACCGCGGAGCAGAAGCGCGACCTGACCACGCAGATCATCCGGCTGTGCGAGTCGGCCGCCGAGGCGCTCGAGTCGCAGTCCGATGCCTTCGAGGAACTGCGGCAGCTCGAGACGCACGCGCCGCAGGTGCTCGAACAGGTCGCCACGACGCACGCGACGCTCCCCGGGCGCATCGACGCCGCCGCGACGAAGGTCAGCGCCCTGGAGACGACCTACGGCGCGGTCGCGGTGTCGACCGTCGCCGACGGAGCGGCGCAGGCGCGCGAGCTCACGGCGTTCGCCGAGAAGGCGCTCGCCGAGGCACGAACCGCTCTCGCCGAGAGCCGGACGGCCGAAGGCGCCGTCGCCGTGCGCGGTGCGCAGCAGGCGGTCGGCCAGGTCGAGAAACTGCTCGCCGCCGTCGACAAGCTGAGCGTCGACCTGCCCGAACTCGCCCAGCGGCTCGCCGCGGCGACCGACGACGCACGCGCCGACGTGGCCGAGGCCCAGGCCGGCGTCGCGACCGCACCGCCCGCGGTCGCGACCGCCCTCACCGCCGCGATCGCCGACGCCGAGCGGGTTCTCGGAACGACCGCGAAGCGCGATCCGGCGAGCGCGATCGCCGAGGTCGAGCGGGTCAACGCCGCCCTCCACACCGCGTTGGCCGGGATGCGCGACGCGGCCGAGCAGGCGTCGCGGGCGAAGGCCCAGCTCGCGCGCGTCGTCGCCGAAGCCGAATCCTCGGTCGCCGCGGTGCGGGACTTCGTGGCCACGCGGCGCGGCGCGGTCGGAGCGACGGCGCGGACGCGCCTCGCGGAGGCCGAGCGGCAGCTCACGCAGGCACTCAGCCAGCGCGGCTCCGACCCCGTGGCGGCGCTCGCCTCGGCGCAGCAGGCGGTCGCGCTCGCGAATGCGGCGATGCAGAGCGCGCAGAGCGATGTCTCCGCGTTCACCGGCGGCTCGTCGGGCCCGAGCGGCGGGGGCTTCGGCGGCGCGGTGCTCGGGGGCATCCTCGGCGGGATGCTGTCGGGCGGATCGTCCTCGGGGTGGCCGTCGTCGGGGGGCGGTGGCTGGTCGAGCGGCGGCTCGGCGTCACGCCCGCGGCCCCGGCCGAGCGGCGGCGCGAGCCGCCCCCGCCCCTCGGGCGGTCGTCGCAGTCGCGGCGGACGCTTCTAGACTCCCCCCAACCCCGGTAGAACGAAAGGCACATCATGGCGAAGCAATCGATCCTCGGCAGGATCTCCCAGCTCTTGCGCGCGAACGTCAACGCGCTGCTCGACCAGGCGGAGGACCCGCAGCTCATGCTGGACCAGCTGGTCCGCGACTACACGAACTCGATCGCCGAAGCGGAGAGCGCCGTCGCCCAGACGATCGGCAACCTGCGCCTCATGGAGCAGGACCACGCCGAAGACGTCGAGTCGGCCGCGGACTGGGGCCGCAAGGCGCTCGCCGCGAGCACGAAGGGGTCGGAGCTGCGGGCGGCGGGCAACACCGAGGACGCCGACAAGTTCGACAAGCTCGCCAAGATCGCGATCGGCAAGCAGATCTCGGCGGAGAACGAGGCGAAGGCCGTCGAGCCCACGATCGCCTCGCAGAGCCAGGTCGTCGCGCAGCTCAAGGACGGCCTCGAGAAGATGCGCGACAAGCTCAACGACCTCACGAGCAAGCGCGACGAGTTGCTCGCCCGGGCGAAGGTCGCGCAGGCGCAGACCCAGGTGCACGACGCGATGCAGAGCATCGACGTGCTCGATCCGACGAGCGAGCTCGGCCGGTTCGAGGAGAAGATCCGCCGCGAGGAGGCGAAGGTGCTCGGCCAGCAGGAGCTCGCCGCCTCGAGCCTCGACGCGCAGTTCGAGTCGCTCGAGGACCTCGGCAAGGACGCGGAGGTCGAAGCCCGGCTCGCCGAGCTCAAGGCCGGCGGATCCACCGCGATCACCTCCGGCAACTGAGCGCCGCACCTCTCGCGATGGGCGGGGAGGGGCGACCAACCGCCACCCCTCCCCGTCTCTTCGGCGTCGACGCGGCCCGCGGCATCGCGCTGCTCGGCATGTTCGTCGCCCACACCGTGATCGGTGGCGGCGAGAAGATCGTCGACGGCCGCTCCGCGATCCTGTTCGCGACGGTCGCCGGGGTGTCGCTCGGGCTGCTCACCGGAGGGACGACTCCCCCGGGACCGGGTGACCGCACGCGCGAGCGCCTCGTCGTGCTCGTGAGAGGGTCGGCGCTCGTGCTGCTCGGCCTCGCGCTCACGACGTTCCTCGCGCCGCCCGTCGCCGTCATCCTCGATTTCTACGGGGTCGGGTTCCTCGCCCTCATCGCCGTGCTGTTCGTCGCGAAGCCGGTGTTCGCCGTGCTCGCCGCCGTCGCGGCGTTCGCCGCGCCGCCGATCGTGGCGGCGGTCACCGACCGCGTCCCGTTCGAGGGCATCCTCGCACCGTTGCAGCCGTTCGCCCGCTGGTTCCTCTACGGCGAGTATCCGATGCTCATCTGGCTCGCGTTCCTGCTCGTCGGGCTCCTGCTCGCGCGCGCCGACCTCGCCGACCGCTTCACGGCCGCCCTCGCCCTCGTCGGCGGCGCCCTCGCGGCGGTCGTGGGCTACGGCGCGGCCTTCGCGATTCCCGGCGTGACGGCCGCCGCGCACACGGGGACGACTGCCGAGGTGCTCGGCTCGGGGGGCGTCGCGGTCGCGATCATCGGCGCGCTCTCGCTGCTGGACTCGGCGAGCGGGCGCGGCGAGCGGGTCGCCCGTGTGGTGCGGTTCGCCCTCGCCCCGATCGCCGCGGCGGGGAGCCTCTCCCTCACCTTGTACACGGCGCACGTCGTGCTCCTCGTCGCGGTGCGCGCCGCCGTCGGGGGCGACGAACGGTGGATCGTGCCGGACTGGACGCTGCCTGCCCTCGTCGTCGGATCGCTCGTCGTCGCGACGCTCTGGCGCCGGTTCGTCGGAACCGGTCCGCTCGAGGCCGGGATGCGCGCCCTCACCCGCGTCGCCGTCGGCGCGCCGCGATCTAGAGTGGCACCGTGACCCTCCGGTTCGTGCTCGTGCCGCAGTGGCAGGGTTCGCCCTCCCCGCGGGCGATGCGGCTCGCCGAGGGCGTGGCCGCGCTCCGGGGCGACCTTCCCGCGTCGGCGACCACCGAGGTGTCGGTGCCGCTCGAAGCCGGCGACGACCAGGGCACCGGGGTGCACCGGTTCTCGTCGGTGCGGCTCGTCCGGGAGCGCACGACCGACGTGCTCGACGACCTCGACGGGCCGTTCGTGATCGTCGGCGGCGACTGCGGGGTGTCGGCCGCGGGCATCGTGAGCGCCGTGCGCCGCCACCCCGAGACGGCGGTCGTGTGGTTCGACGCCCACCCCGATCTCAACGCCCCCGACACGTCGCCCTCGGGGGCGTTCTCCGGGATGGTGCTGCGCGCGGCGATCGACGACGGCGACATCGCGGCGCGGCGCGTGCTGCTCGCGGGGGCCCGCTCGTGGGACGACGGCGAGCGGGCGTTCGCCGAGACGCACGGGATGCGGTCCTTCCCCGTCGCCGAGCTCGCCGACCCGGTCGCCCTCGTGGACGCCGTCGCGGCGACCGGGGCCGACGCGGTCTACGTGCACATCGACCTCGACGTGCTCGACCCGGGAGCCCTCGACGGGCTTCTCGACCCGGAGCCGTTCGGGTTGAGCCCGGCCGCGCTCGTCGCCGCGATCCGGGCGTTGCGCGCACGGTTCCCGCTCGCCGGGGCGACGCTCGCGGCCTATGCGCCGAGCGCGCCCGACACCGAGCAGGCGGCCGACGACGCCGCGACGATCCTGCGGGTCATCGCCGCCCTCGACTGACCCGCGTCGACCGATCCGGCTCAGTCGACGCGGATCGAGTAGGTGCCGGCGGAGGCGTCGAACGCGGTGATCGTGACGACGGCATCCACGGTGCCCGCGGGCGACGGGTAGCTGCACGCGACCGTCGCCCCGACGACGATCTCGACCTCGGTCGCGTCGCACGTGACCTCGGGCACGAACCCGAGCTGCGGCGTGAGCGCGCGGATCGCGAGCGACTCGAGGTCGCCGACGGGAACGCTCGCCCCCGGCTCGGCGGTCGGCTGGGGCGCGTTGTTGGGGACGTCGGCGACCTCGATGTCGAACGCATACCGGTCGCCGTCGACGTCGGTGAAGGTGAGCACCGTGTCGAACTCGAGGCCCGCGACCGGGTCGACGAGCAGACACGTGACCGCGGATCCGGCCTTCACGCGGATGTCCTCGTCGCCGCAATCGATCGTCGGACGCACGCCCGTGACGTTCTCGAGCTCGTCGGCCGCGAGGATCTCGAGATCTTCCGGCGGCACGGTCGGGGCGGTGTCGAGCCCGACGCTGAAGGTGCACCCGGCGAGCAGTGCGAGCACGAGGCCCGCGACGGGGACGACGGTCAGGATGCGCGTGCGCACGAGCCCACTCCTTCACGAGAGATCTTGAGGGGAACGCTAGCGGATGCCGGGGGTCGCGAGCGTCGCACGGTCCGGCGGGGCGGTGCGGGGCGCGGGGTAGCCGCCTACGCTGGAGCCGTGACCGAGCGCGTGACCGTCGACCGCGAGGGGCACCTGCTGCTCATCGGACTCAATCGACCCGAGAAACGCAACGCCGCCGACTTCGCGATGCTGCAGGAGTTGTGCCTCGCGTACGGCGAACTGGATCGCGACCCCGAGCTGCGCGTGGGCGTCGTGTTCGCGCACGGCGACCACTTCACCGGCGGCCTCGACCTCGCCGACGTGGCTCCCCGCATCGGAGCGAACGGGCTCGACCTCGTGCCCGACGGCGGCCTCAATCCCTGGCAGGTCGAGGGGTCGTTTCAGCGCAAGCCCGTCGTGATCGCCGTGCAGGGCATGTGCCTCACGCTCGGCATCGAACTCGCCCTCGCGAGCGACGTCGTCGTCGCGGCCGACTCGACCGTGTTCGGCCAGATCGAGGTGCAGCGCGGGATCCTGCCGTTCGGCGGCGCGACGATCCGCTTGCCGCGGGCCGTCGGCTGGGGCAACGCGATGCGCTGGATGCTCACGGGCGACTCCTTCGACGCCGCCGAAGCCCACCGCATCGGGCTCGTGCAGGAGGTCGTCCCGCACGGCGACCAGCTCGACCGGGCCCGCGCGATCGCGGCGCGGATCGCCGCCCAGGCGCCGCTCGCCGTGCAGGCCACCCTCGCCAATGCGCGCGAGGCGATCCGCGACAGCGATGCCCGCGCCGAGCAGCAGCTTCAGCCCGAGCTCGTGCGCCTCGCATCGAGCGCGGACGCCGCCGAGGGGATGCGCGCCTTCCTCGCGCGGGACGTTCCGGAGTTCCACGGCCGATGAGCCCTCCGGTGCGCCCCGACCCCGCGAGATTGACCCGCGCGGAGCGCACGGTCGGCTCGGTCGTGCGATTCGGAGCGCGCGTCCCCGGACTGCGCCGCGTCCTGCTCTGGCCGGTGGTCGCCCGTCCGGGGTACTGGTTCGCGACCGCGTGTGCGTGGCTCTGGGGCCGCATCCTGTTCGGGCGCTACCGGCGCGGGGGCGGCATCCGCTATTTCGAAGGCCTGCCGACCTGGGCGTTCGGGCGCGGCGGCACGACGATCGGCGCGATCTACCTGACCTCGACGAACACCGGAGCTGCCGTGCTCGAGCACGAGGCCGTGCACGTCGCGCAGTGGCGACGGTACGGGCTGGCGTTCATCCCGCTCTACGTCGCCGCGGGTTCACCCGCACTCACGAATCGCTTCGAGGTCGAGGCGGGGCTCGAGAAGGGCGGCTACCTGAGGCCGCGGCGACGCGGATTCGCGTCGGATGCTTAGGCGTTCGTGAGCAGCTGCGCGGCGCGGTCGCCCGAGACCCAGCCGTAGACGCGGTGCTCGCGTTCGACGTCGACGGGGAGCATCTCGCCGAGCCAGGCCTCGACGGCGCCGCGGAGGGACTGCCCGAGGTCGCGGCGCAGCCACGTGACGCACACCCGGCCGGGGGCCGCGAGGTCGCGGACGCCGGTGGCGGAGCCCACCTCGACGAAGACCTGACCGCGAGCCTTGGCCGGCAGCGTCGCGAGCACCGTCTCGACGACCGGGAGGTCGGCCTCGATCGCCCCGAGCAGCACGAGATCGCCGGCAGCGGGTTGCCAGGAGATCGTCGCGGGGAGGAGGTCGGAGAGGTACATCGCGTACTCAGTATAGGCATGCCTTACTGAGTGTCGCCTAACCTCAGGTCACCACTGATCGGGATGCCGGCGCTCCCAGTGCAGACGCCGCTCGAGCTGCGCCCCGAGAGCGAGCAGCACGTCCTCGCGGCCCGGGCGTGCGAGGAGCTGCACCCCCATCGGCAGCCCGTCCGCCGTCACGTGCACGGGAAGCGAGAGGGCGGGGAGGCCGCTCACGTTCACCATGCTCGTGAACGGCGTGTAGAGCACCTGCTGCGCGAAATTACGCTCACCGTCCTCGGCGTCGTACCAGCCGATCGGGCGCGGCGTGAGCGCCATCGCGGGGGTGACGACGACATCCACGCGCGCCGCGCGGGCGATGAACCGGCGTTCGAACCCGGAGAGGAATGCGAGCGCCTCGGTGAGCTTCCGCGCGCTCAGCCGTCGCCCGCTCTCGACGAGCCAGCGCGTGAGCGGCTCGACGAGGTCGAGTTCCGCGTCGTCGAGGGGAAGCGCCGAGGCACCGGCCTGCCACACCGTCCGGAACGCCGGCCCGTAGCCCGGCTCCGGGTCGAACGACAGCTCTTCGATCCCGTGGCCGAGCGCGTCGAGTTCGCGCACCGCGACCTGGAGCGCCTCCTCGGCCTCCGGCGCGAGGGCGACCTCGTACTCCGTCGACCACGGTGTGTCGCGGCTCACGCCGAGCGAGAAACGACCCTCACCGCGGACGGCGGCGTTGAGGAAGGCGCCCCCGTCCCAGCGCGGCGGGGCGGTGGCCCAGGATGCCGTCCCGTCCCCGGCGAGCGCGTCGAGCAGGAGGGCGGCATCCGCCACCGTCCGGGTGAGCGATCCCGCGGTGACGAGACCGGCGAGGCCGCCGAAACCCGACAGCGCCGGCACGCGTCCGCGCGACGGCTTGAGCCCGACGAGCCCCGTCGCGGCCGCGGGGATGCGCACGGAGCCCCCGCCGTCCGATCCGGGGGCGAACGGCAGGAGACCCGCGGCGACGGCGACGGCGGCTCCCCCGCTCGATCCGCCCGCCCCGAGCGTCGGGTCGTACGGGTTGCGGGCGACCGGACCGGCGAGGGGCTCGGTATAGCTGGGAAAGCCGAACTCCGGGGCGGAGGTCTTGCCGAGGCTCACCGCTCCCGCGGCGTCGAGCACGACCGCGAGTTCGTCGGAGACCTCGGGCACGTGGTCGGCCCGGGCGCGCGAACCGTAGCGCGTGGGCACCCCGGCGCGCGCGACGAGGTCTTTGTCGCCGAACGGCAGGCCCCACAGCGGCAGCGCATGCGACAGCTGTCCCACGGCGTCGGCGCGGGCCCGGGCCGCCTCGGGGGTGACCTCGGCGAAGGCGCCGAGACGGGGGTCGAGCCGCGCGATGCGGGCGAGGTAGTGCTCGGTGAGTTCGAGAGGCGTCACCTCGCCGCGGCGCAGCCAGTCGAGCTGCTCGGAGGCCGTCAGGTGGTGGAGTTCGAACACGGGTCGAGCCTAAGGACTTGACATCGCCCGTCGCGCCTGGTTGGTTAGTCACTCAAGTAACTAACCAACAGACCGAGAGGAGGGAACCGATGGACGACAGCCGCCCGCTCTTCCAGCAGATCGCCGAGCAGATCGCGAGCGACATCATCTCCGGAGCCCTTCCCGAGGAATCCCAGGTGCCCTCGACGAACGAGTTCGCCGCGTTCCTGCGCATCAACCCGGCGACCGCCGGCAAGGGCGTGGGCCTGCTCGTCGAGGCCGGGATCCTCTACAAGAAGAGAGGCATCGGCATGTTCGTCGCCACCGGCGCCCGCAGCCGTCTCGTCGCTGAGCGGCGCGAGGCTTTCCGCGACCAGTACGTCGCCCCCCTGCTCGCCGAAGCCCGAAAGCTCGGCATCGACTCGGGTGAGCTCATCGGACTCATCCGCGACACCGACAAGGAGAACAACTCATGAGCACGATCGTGGAGGTCCGCGGCCTCACCAAGCGCTTCGGCTCCCTCGCCGCCGTCGACGACGTGTCGTTCCGGCTCGAGGAGGGCGGAATCTACGGCCTGCTCGGACGCAACGGCGCCGGCAAGACGACCCTGATGTCGCTGCTCACCGGACAGGAGTTCGCGACGAGCGGCACCATCACGGTCTGGGGCGAGTCCCCGGTCGAGAACGCCGGAGTGCTCGAGCGCGTGTGCTTCATCAAGGAGAGCCAGAAGTACCCCGACGACTTCAAAGCCAAGCACGTGCTCAAGATCGCGCCGCGGTTCTTCCCCAACTGGGATCAGGACTTCGCCGACCGCCTCATCGAGGAGTTCCGCGTGCCCGTCGACCGCAAGATGAAGAAGCTCTCCCGCGGCCAGTTCTCGGCCGTCGGGGTGATCGTCGGACTCGCGTCGCGCGCCCCGCTCACCTTCTTCGACGAGCCGTACCTCGGCCTCGACGCCATCGCGCGGCAGCTGTTCTACGACCGGCTGCTCGCCGACTACTCGGAACACCCCCGCACGATCGTGCTCTCGACGCACCTGATCGACGAGGTGAGCGACCTGCTCGAGCACGTCATCGTGATCGACGACGGCGCGCTCCTCGTCGACAGCCCCGCCGACGAGCTGCGCGGCTCGGCCACGACCGTGGTCGGGGGCCGCGACGCCGTCGAGCGCTTCGTCGGGTCGCGCGAGGTACTCCACCGCGACGCGATCGGCGGGCTCGTCTCGCTCACCGTCGCGGGCCTCTCCCCCGCCGAGCAGCAGGCGGCGCGCGCCGCCTGCTGCTCGGCGGGGGAGAGGCCCGCGACGGTGAGCGAGACGAGCCCGCCGA
>Ga0075012_10001769_pt1 | contig 21610 bp, 22 predicted proteins | sample All_14_2_FD_71474 | JGI IMG/M metagenome (GOLD analysis project Ga0075012, IMG submission 71474) | Freshwater microbial communities in response to fracking from Pennsylvania, USA - Allegheny Zone_MetaG_DW_15 | ecosystem: Environmental > Aquatic > Deep subsurface > Groundwater > Drilled...
ATTAAATACTGATCCTTGTAGCCAATCCAGTTCACGTTCGAACTACTACGTTTTTTTTACTCTCATGAAGCCACTTCAATCATTTTTATCATGCCGCTAAATAATGTGACATTTTTTGGTGCCACCCATATTGATGACGAAAGACGATTCTCGAGTTCTTCACAACTTTAGTCACAATACCAGGTCTAGAATTCAAATCTTTCAATCTTCCTCGACAATCCAAGCTTTTCCGGCTCTATTGCGCTGATAGCTGCCATGACCTTTCGATGGTCGCATGACGACACCAGCCCTGTTACCAACTGGCACGCGAAATTTCAGCTTGAATCTCCCAGCATGTTCTTTTCGTGTTTTCAATTTGCCTGCTCGTTTCATTTTTTCTGCTCTCCAACCCCAATCGATTTATCTTGTCCCAACCGTGTATATCCACTTATGGTGTGCTGGCAGCAGTACGGCAAAACATTGTTAGAAACAAAAGATGACCAACCCTCTTTTTTTGTAGTCGTTCAGCGGGGCGAATAAGTGACAATTTCCCCACCAACAGCACGTTTTCATGAGGCTGTTTACCTTAACACCCTGAAGCGCTGTGGACAAAACCGGGGAAAGCGAGATCAAACAGACTGTCAACAGGGACAGATGAAAGGACAGAGGATTACAAAAAGCTATTGGACAGAGGAATCGTAAGTTGTAGTTTCCCTACCAAGGGGGAAGCACACCAAAAGAAGCTTCGCGAAAAGATTGGCCAAAACTTCGGGGATCAGCAAGCGTTTTGTTCTCTCCCATTTGAATGATTCAGGCATCGATCGCCGTCAAATTCTGTTTGTCATGATCGATAGCCCAGGCGGTGACCTCCTCTATGATCCAGCCAATTTCCGGCCATTCGGCAAGCCGGTCAGGCGCATGACCTGAACGCCCAAGGGTATGAGTGAAGACCACTCCCTCGTGATGATGCATTGGATTATAAGCGATGTCTTGCAGCACACCGATTTCCGGCAAGTTAAATGGGGGCAGACCAAGCTTGCTGATTTTCTGTATCGCCTGGGCAACAAAGGTCTAGGGATTTTCGGCAATTTTTAAGATTTCGCTGGTGAGACGTTCTGCCGCAATCATTGCCAGTTCCGGACCACTTCGACGAATGGCTATCGCCATGACAGGATCGATGGAAAAGCCGAGCCTTGCGGCAAAGCGCACTGCCCGCAAGGCTCGAAGGAAATCTTCTGCCATCCGATCTTCGGTGTTGCCGACACAGCGGATGACTTTCGCCGCTAGGTCGGCCGTGCCACCGAATGGGGATCGATAACCCGGCCATCGCTATCCATGGCATGACATTGATGTGAAATCACGGTGGGCAGCGTCTTTGATGAAGATTGCCGCAATCGCCGATTGTTCTAGCTGGCCACGGCAATCCACCCTGGTTTTGCCACGGAAGCGAGCAATCTCGAATTGATGTCTACCCCTGTTAAACAAAAATGTTTAGAAACTTATTCCGCTTCCACTTCCTCAATTTCTACGACCAGCGCAGTGATGTCATCCTGGGAGCCTCGGCGCTGTGCCAATCGGCAAAGCTCATTTGCCGCCCTTTCGACGTTGTCAGCTAGAAAACGGGAGATAGTATCGCCGATTTCCTCCTGGGACAATACCTTGGTAATTCCATCGCTCATCAGCACCACTGTCTCACCCTCTTCTACAGCTGCGGTAATCACATCGACTACCAATGAAGCCCCTCTGCCAAAATAGTTATCGAGATATCTGCCGCTGCCATGGTCCCTGGTCAGTGACAGAAAAATGTCCTCTTTCAATAGAAAGGCCGCGGTATCACCGGCATGTAGGACAATAACCTGCCCTGCCTGGAACCATGCTACAGTACCGGCACATCCTCCAGCAGGTTTCCTGGACCCGGAATGCCCCCAAGCATAGATATCCTCGTTGGTCTTCCGGAGAATCCGTTCCAGCGATGAAACCCCATCATCCTCCTCTGTTATCGTCTGGAGAAAAAAATCAGACAAAGCATCACACATCGCCTGCGCACTCTCTCCACCGCGCGGTGAACTACCGATGCCGTCGAACACTGCGAACACCTCACCCCGCCCAGCCTTAGCAACGAGAGGAATTCCGGCGTGGAGGACTCGGTAGCGATCCTCGTTCGGACGGTTCTTCTTCCCCCGAAGACTTGCTACGCCCCAGTTGAGCTGCATGGACGGCACCTCTCAGTTTTCAGCTATCAACGGCCTGCGCCGATCGTGGAGTACAACCTCAAGCCTTGCATCGCATTTGCAAACTTGGGAACAGAAAATATCGTAATCTGCATGGAGAGTCGGCAGGACAATCACGGCACAGGCCGGACGACGAGAATGTTTTCCGGCGCAATCCTTTTGGTTGAGGAGATCTCTCCATATCCGGGACTGCCTGCAATCACCTTGCCCTTGCGGACAGTCTGATTCCCGGGAATTTTAATGGTCATGACCGCTTCCGGCTTCTTTTTCAAACCATAACGGTTTTTGGCGGTGGCTTGGGACAAGGGCCTTCCGGGAGCAATCGCTTTTGCGGTCATGTGGGTGTCGGTGTCAGGCCATTGACCTGCCCTATTTTTGCCTGTTTCAGGCTGGTATAGCGCGAAACCGTCCGCGATCGCTCAATCGGTTTTACCTGCAGATTCATATCCCGGTGATGATCGAATTTCTCAACCGCCTTATTGAAGGTTTTCTCGGATATCTTGTTCTTCTGGAACGACCGTTTCGCATTCATATATGCAAGCCTCTCTTCCTCGGCCCTGACTGCGGTCTTCTCCGCAAGCGACTTATTGGCCGCAAAGGCAGCCCTCCTCTCTGTAGTGTTAACCGCGGTTCTTTTAACAACAGCTTTACTGACTGAGGAAGAAAGCCACCCTGCCTGAACAGCATGTGACATAAGGAAACAACCGATGATAAATATGATCGGTATCGATGCGGTGTTCTTCATAAGGGATTCCTCCGTGGAAGTGGTTATCAGTTGGCGCGAATAAATTTTATAATGCCTTGACTTGCCTCTCTGAAAAATACAGTCATCCACGGCAAGGTAAATGTGACATAGCACAACTTTTTTTATGCAAAAGTGAAAGGCAATTGCCGATCAGCCCGCTGCCAGCTCCAGAGAGCGAGGCACATCGCGAACGTCATTGTTGTTCCACAACATTATCGTCCCAATTCTCCTTCACCTCCGCCAGCCAATCTAATAAAGTTTCCCGATCCAGTTGATCCATGGGAATTCTCAGAACGTCGAACCCCCTCTCCTTGAGCCGAAAGGCCATGTGCCTTGCCCTTTCCTCATTTCTTGAATGGATGAAAACTGGAACCTTGGGTGAAACAGAACGAATTATATGCTGAACTACCGTGGTGCCGGAAAGGTCACGATCCTCGGCCACCGCAGGCTGCATTTGCAAGTCATGATCGAGGCAGATGCCGGCGATCATGTTTTGTTTCCTTTCTTCTTTTTTATTCAAATTCAAAATTTCTGGAACTATACTAGCGCTCTTGACAAAATTGGCCCTGAACTCCGTAGGCAGCCAACTCTGAAACAGGTCAATCCTTTTTCGGTCATCCTCGATGACAAGTAGATGACAGATCATATATTCCATAATCCCTATAATTATATAGAGTTGAGATTGTTAATATATTGATTGTTCTGTCCCAATCCCCTCTGAGCGGGGCATTTGTCCTGACGGCCTGATATTGTGACAAGAGGTGTGAAGAACTCGAGAATCGTCTCAACCAAGCAAAAAATAGCTTTCGCATACTTGAATGGCATAGCGTCACCGTTGCGGATAAAAAATACGCACCAATCGTGCGAGATCGTCCTTGGCCTTGTCCCCTTTCTCCAAGGCAGCCAATACCTCTTGGGGCGTCATCCAGAAAAATTCACAGAAATCATCAGTATTATATTCAGGGGTCATGTCGGAGCACATCTCGTACACGATCATGAAGGCAGACACGCCGTGCTGGTATGGGGAAAGCTTCCCCAGCACTCGATGCTCAATCTGCCTGACATATATATTCAGCTCTTCCATCAATTCTCTGGTAAAGGCATCTTCGTAGCTCTCTCCAGACGAGACATGCCCGCCCATGCTCATATCGAGACACAAGGGGAATATTCTCTTTTTTACAGATCGCCTTGGGATCCAGAGTCTTCCCGCACTGTTCTTCAAAAAGGCATTGACCACTCGGAAATTGCAGGCACCTTCCTGATACAGCACAGACCGCCAATTCTGGCCAATAACAGCATCAGTGGCATCCACAATATCCAGCAACTCATCCTGATGCCCTGTGTTGAGCCCTTTTTCAGTGCTCATTGCGTGTTGTTCCCTGTTAATCATCATCCGATTTCTTCACCAAATTTGCCATTGTCTCGTTGTGCCTGAATAGATTTTCCCGGGCTGTTTCGACAGGAATGGTATATTTCCTGTTGGAAAGATCCCGAAGTCGAACCACATGGGAAGCACGTTCCCGTGCCTCGACATAGGTGGTTTCCAGACTGAATGACGTCGGATTGCTTCGACTGGTTTTCAGATTGATGTAGCAGTTCCCTACCGGGAGGTTGACCAGATCCTCGCTGGTAAAGGTCGGATAATAGCCATCACTCATGGTCTTGGCATCGTTGACGCCGAGACGAAAGCAGACGGTAGCTCCAACATTGCCGAGAACCGCCTTCAAAACGCTGTCGCCGCTCCCTGTCTTCCGCCGTTCGAGCTGATCGGCATATTGGTTGGCCAGGACAAGACCCAGTTTGAATTTCCTAGCCTCCGCCAGCATGGCGATAAAGGGTTCAGTGGCGCAATTTTGGAATTCATCGATAATAAGAATGAATCCTCTTCTATTTTTAGGTTTTAAATCAATCCGCTTCATGGCGGCATTTTGAAATCGGCCAACGAGCTGACTGGCCAAGAGCCCGCTGATTGTATCACCGAAGCGCCCCCTCCCGAGGTTGACAAGCATCACCTTCCCATTATTCATTATATCTTGAAAATCAATCGGCATGTCTTCCTGGCCGGTCATCAACTGCAGCCCTTTGTCAAGTACAAACCGATTGAGTTTTGAGGTCACATAAGGCGCCATATTGTCGAGACCTGCCTCACCCCTGGCAGCAATAGCCTGCTTGACTGATCGCCTGACATCCTCATCCTGACATTTTTTCATGCAATACCTGCGAAAATCCGAATCGACAAAAAGTCGGCTGAAGTCGGCGATGGTCGGCTGAAATTGTGCGCGCAGCTCCTGGGCCATTAGCATGCGGAGAAAGCTGCGGAAATATTGCTCAAACATAGGGCCGCCCGTTGTTCGCATATCGTAATTTGTATCAAGCCACCCATAGAGATCATCGATTATTTTGTCACGCTCTTCGTCATCGCGACAGGCCAGGATGTTGAAAGGCACGATCCTCTCTCGATCGAGAAAATCAAGGAGAACAAGGTCATCGGCCCTTTCTTCCGGAAAGTGCTGGAGAATTTTAGTAATGGAGTCCCCATGGAAATCCACGAAGCATATCCCTTTCCCTCTGGTTATGTCCGAGATGGCAAGCGATTCGAGAAAGACAGATTTGCCCGTTCCCGTCTGGCCCATAACAACCATGTGCCGGAATCTGTCTTCATCAGAAATCCGGACTGGATTGATATGACCGTTGTGGCGATTGTGCCCCAAGAGAATCATATCAGGCGTAATGCCCTCCAGGATACTGGATGCAACCAGGCCGGTCCTGAATAATTTGATGGGGAAACCTGGCGGGTCCTCGGCAGCAGGCCATGGAATGCGAAAAGCACACGATGCCTCATCAACGGTCATAATACCCTGTGAAGAAAAGTAATTCGGATCAAGGAAAGTTTGAGGCGGCAGCAACTGGAGTGAGGCCCCGCCCCTGGTAGGCAAATACGATTGTTCGCTCATTCTAGGTATTGGCGAGATCACTTCAGCAACAGCTCCGACCAGGGCCTCATCAATCTCTGACTCCGAACAAAGAAAACATCCGCCCTGGAACACCGGCCTGTTCTGCAGCCACATCCGTTCGGAAAGCGCGGTACGAAGAGCTTCGGTCTGCCGGGAAAGAATAGACAGATTCTGATTTCGATCGAGCAATTCCTCGCAGGCAATCAGAGACTTTTCCAGTCGCGCGATTTCATCTTTTCCCATCCGTGCTGGCCGAAGCCGAAACTGCAACCAGAGTGGACTAGGATGAAACAGCAGCGCGTTGGCTACTGTAGATAAATCGCACAGTGTGCTCTGGTACCAGGGAAACAAATAGGAAATGGAGGGAGTGGACGGCGAACGCCTTTTCCCCTGAATTGACGGAGTCAAGAACCCCATGGAGGGGTGTGAGCTTTCTCTTTGCAGATCACCTGTAAGGACGAATGTGTCATGAAAACGGTCAATAGCGTACACAGTTGCAGGCATGAACGGCTGCAGCCACCTGTCCAGCTCTTCTTTTTCTTCAGGGGTGATCATCTCAAACTCTGCCTTAACTAGGAATGTGGAAAGGAGAGAAAAAAGATTTGCTGATCGACTCAACAGTTCAGCAATAACGGCCTGCCTCTCCTTGCCGCTTACCGTGACAAGTATTGCTACGTCTATCTTACCATTCAGAGGATATTCCGGGACAGGCGAGGTGAGCAGATTCAGGGAAACAGTGACATTTATTGGCCAACCGGAAAGTGCCTGGAGCAGGGGGCGATGGATGGAATAGGGTAGGGGGATTTTATTTTCCTCTTCAAGAGTATAAACAGTTTGCCGAAACCTGACGCTTTGGATGGAAGCCAGACGGATTGCTGCTGTCATCCTGATCTGGCCTTCACACTTACCCTTGGCAATTGCCGGGAAGAAAAATTGTTTTCTCATCATTGTCACTCGCGTAAAAATAAAGAATCCCATAGCATCAACAACCTTCTGACCTGAACTTCGGGCATGCGCATAGCTTTTGCAAGCAGACAAGGGCTTGTAATGCCAAAACGATTCCTGAGTTCGATAATCTCAGCCACTTCAAAGGATTGGGAAATGGTCTCAAATCTGGACGAAAGATTATGTTCTTCAGTCAGCTCTCCAGAACCTTCTGTCAGATTTTTCTTCAGATCATTTATGCTATGATTTTCATCCATTAGCAGTTCTTTTTAATTAGCGTCTTGATGTCCTTGATGGACAGCATACTGCCATTTCGAGACGATCGTATACTCGAAGAACCTCTTTCCCAGCCAGGATCCTTTTCATTCAGCGTGTCGAGGAGGTCGCCCAAATTAATACCCAAGCTGCCAATGGTATATTCACGCCGGTACTTATTTGCTGTATTTGGGTTATAGAGTATGGCAAGAGAGCATCCCGCTTGATAAAAATGCCCAAATCCTCCTGCCGATGGACAAGACCGGATCCCGACATATCTCCCCCTATTGGTATGAAAAAACTCTATGTCCCAAGGGATCACTTTCAGCTCATGAATATTCTGGTCTTTGTCGGAAGCAGGAACAATGATTGATTCTGGATCGTTGAAATATGAACGAAAGAGCCCCCCTAATCCAGCGAGTGCAAGGGAGATAATACTACGGACAGGCAGTATTTCTTGAACAATAGGCAGGGTCATCATGTACGTTCCTCCACTGGTTCTGGTTGATCAGGGATGACAGATGAAGCCAGAAAGTTTTTTAGTGGTGCGCACTTGCTGTCATCTTAAACGAACGTATGACTGAACTGGATCGGCTTCTGTTGCCAGGTGCCGCAATCACATGGAATATAGCAACTCACAATATATACCTGCCACGTACACGATCGGATCAGCCTCGGGCATTACGGTCCACCCTGCGCATCCAACCACGGCTCCAGCCATGAAACAACAAGTGGATAGAGCCATTCATCGAACATCCCATAGAGGTACATAACAAAAAGGGTCAGCAACAGCATGGTCCCGACCAGAATCCATCCGCTATAATTTGGACGAGGGAGGATAAGGGCACGGGTAGTTTCATTGCGCCCATTAGTCACACTCAGGCTTCCAAATCGATAATAGCCGTTCAGGGTAACCGAATCCCCAGGCATAGGAGCGCTGCCACGCAACTCGCCCCGAAGGAGGCAGGAGATCTCTTCCCCGATATCTCTGGTCACCCGAAAATCATACACCCTGATCCTGCCGAACCGGTAGGCTGATCTCAGCTCGGGAAAAATACGGGCAAGCAGTTCATCCAAGAGGACGAGATTCGAAAGTCCGTGGAGCCTGGCGATAAGCAGGAACAGCAGGATGCCAGCACTGGCTATGACCGTCCCGAAGAGATCGTTGAGGAACCTGAAGAAAGAGAATGGGGCGACGAGGCAAATGAAAAACCAGAAAATCTTGCTAAGGGCAAGAACCCAGTCTGTCCGACCTTCTTCTTCATAGGTTCTCATTCGGTTAATACGTCCTGTTATGTTTGGCATTTCGGCCTCCCTATATTACGGCAACCGTCTTGGTCCAACGCCTCGGAAAAGCCAACGCATGAACCTGAAAGGTGCCATGAGTAAATCATAGAGTAGGTTGGAAATTAATCGGTCTGATACACCTCTTCCGAAAATCAGGCGGACGAGAGAAACAACGAAGCAGAACATTAGCAAGGCAAAAAGCCAAGGCGGCAGAGCATCAATGATGGCATCAATAAATGGTCCAAAGAAGGCAAGAAGCAGTACTGTTCCAAAAACCTGCAGTGCCAGTTGACGGAACCCGATGATCATAAGGAGTCCGACGAAAACAAGCACCAATGCATATGCTTCCTCAGGGATAAACATCAACAATGTTGTAAACATAACGATACCTCCAGGGTTGATATCTATCGGCAATTATCCAAGCAAATGAAATTATTAATTGCTCAATATTAATTTCCATTTAAAATCGTTTTGATGCGAGTATCTTTTTTAATGTTAAGCCAAATGAATGAGCTCGGTTGTAATCAATGATGTCCATATCAAGCGCACTCAATGCCCAGAGTTCCTTGCCAGCACAATGTGCTTCAGCCACCGGACAGGAACCGGCGAGGTGACTTGGGTGATGCTTGACCTTGAAAGGCAGATCAGCCTTTCCTAGACGTATATGCAATGGGCTGCGTACAGGTCCGCACCGGAGCGGCACGCCTTTTTCCTGCGCCAAGCCTGTAAAAATATGGCGCTTACTGGGGTCTCCACCCCAAGAAAGCGGAAGACCATACGCGGCCCACGAATCAGACAATGCAGGAGAAACCAGGTGAAGGGTTGGTGTCCTCCCCAGGCCATCATTGAAGGAGGTCCAGACTTTCCGGCGATGTGCAAGACGCCTAGGCAAATCACCAATACCTGCGAAAGCCAGGGCGGCTGCAAGCGGATGCAGGCGATAGTTCAGTCCGAGATCATGGGCAAAATCGCAGTCGAAACCAAACTCCCGACGTAAGCGGGAGGGGTGCTGGGTGAGGGCCATGGCCCGCTGGAAAATGCCAGTATCGTTAGTCGCCAGCAGGCCACCCTCCCCACCGGAAACCAGCTTACCCCGACCCAGGCTGTAACAGCAGACGTCACCAAAGCGCGCTGCCGATTTCCCGCCCACCTCTGCTCCCATGGCATGCGCCCCATCCGCTATGACAGCGAGGCCGCGCATCCTGGCAATATCCTGTAAAGGACCCATTGGGGTGATCTCGCCAAAAAGATGTACCGGCAGAATAGCTTTGGTGCGGGGACCAATCCGGTCGCTGACGCTCTGCGGGTCCAGACAGAGATTATCGGGAAGAATGTCAGCGAACACCGGTGTTGCCCCGGCAAAGAGCACGGGGGAGACGCTCTGCCCCCAGGAATAGGGTGTAACGATTACCTCGTCACCCTGGCCAATTCCGAGGGCAAGGAGCGCCGCATGCAGGGCCGCCGTTCCGCTCGACAGGGCAAGCACATGCCTCATTCCAAGGAATTTCGCCATTTCCTTTTCCAGTTCAGCCACCATGCCCGCCCCTTCAAGATCGGAAAGCCAGGAGGGTTCACCAAGACCCATCGTTGCCGCATGCTGCAGCATCCCGACCTGAAAAGGACTCATGCCAGAACCGGGCGGGTGCATTTCGCTGTGCGCCGATCCCTGCGCCGAAGTATTGTCATGCGTATTCATCTCGATCTCCTCTATTTCATCCAGCGCGCTGCCTGCCTCTGCTCAGCGAGTTGGCGCAGCCGCTGATTCAGACTCACGGTATTCAATCGGCCGTCGGTATTCACGATTCCCTGCTCCAGGAGATCCGCAGGGATTTCCGCACCGGGGCGAAGACCATTCAGCCCGTTCCACGGCAGCAAACTCTGACTGCTGGTCATGGCCAGTGACCGGAGCCGGATAAATTCGAGTTCGAGCGGATCATCGGCATCGAGGTGATCCCTTGTCGCTGCCTGCAGGTGCTGGCTTTCAACGACGGCCCCCAACTGGCCGGTTGCCGCATCCGCCCGTAAACCGGCCTGGATAAGAATTTCCTGAAGCGAGCGGCCGCTGGGCCGAAGCGGGGCGAGAAAACCAGGTGCAGCCCCTAGCGCCTCCGGAGCCAATAAGCGCTCAAAACGGTTGGCCAGCATGGGTAGAAGTTCCCGAATCTCACTGGAACTCGGCTTGAAGACCGGGATGGAGACCCTAAACCGGTCGAGAAGAGCGGGATCCAGCAGGTCCGGCCGGTTGCTGGCCCCGACGAAGAGGACCCTACCCCGCAGATGCATGCTGCCCAGCCAATTGAATATCCGGGCAAGCAGCCGCTCGCTGGTACCTGAATCGTTCGACCCGCCGGTGGACCGCTGCCCCAGCAGCTGATCGATCTCATCGAAAAAGAACACACAGGGAGCAAGCTGCTCAACAACCGTAATGACTCGCTCAAGCTGCTGTTCGCTCTGCCCCACCCACGGCGACCTGACACTCCGCATCTCCAGCAGCGGCCAGCCCAACTCACAGGCCAGGGCCTGGACCACATGGCTCTTTCCGCACCCGGGCTCACCGTGCAGCAGGATGGCCTGCGGAGCAGGCCGGCCCGCCCTGATCTGCGGAATGATCAGGTTGCCGATATACTCCTTCAGGGTCTGCAGCCCGGCCACATTCTGAAACCCATTCTGCGGCTCAGAGACCTCAACCAGGTCCTGCGCCAACTGCCTGATGGCGCGGGCCTTGACTTCCCTGACCTCAGTACGGGTCACCGTCCGGTGTAAATTCGCCCCACCCCTGTAGAGGCCCAGGATCTCCACCAGCGGGATCCCCGCGGTGATGGCCGTCAACTCCTTTACGGACAGGCCGTCCTCCAGGGCCCCGAATTCCTTGCGCCCGTTCACCCTCAGCCTTTCGATCAGCTCGATATAGGCCTGCCGCTCCTCTTTGGAGGGCAGACCGACGGAGATCCGCCGGTACGCCGGTGAACGGCTCAGAAGCTCAACCGGCATCGACTCGTAGGTGACCAGAATGACCCGGGAACGGCCTGCAGCGATGTCATCATCCACCGCCAGCTGATGCAGGATCTCGGCAATTTGCACCTCTTCGTTTGAAATTCCGGCCTGGCTCACCGAGGTCGGGGCCAGGTGTTCCCCGTAATGCACCAGCACGACCCAGCGCTCGTTGGGGTTGCGCAGAAGCGTGAACAGCCCCTTCATGACATTGAGAACGCTTGCCTGCGTTGAGAGCTGGCGCAAAACCTCGTGCGTCTGATTAGAGGGTTCCGGGATTTCTCGAACCACGCCCATTGCCGGCAGGAATACCGCTACCCGGTAGCCCTCCTTCCGCAGATGCGCCGCGAGAAAGAAATTGAGGGACGAGGGATTGATCTCCCCCTCGGGCCAGTAATAAAGGTCCTGGGTGTTGAACGTGAGGATAGCATGCTGACGCACGGCAAGGGCTCGGTCGATCTCATCAAGGAAGGTTGGCTTCATATGTTCTCCTCCACCACAGTGGTTAATGAACGGTATTTGCCGGCTTCAGGATACCGGGATTTCTGCGGTAAACTTGTTTCGGTACTACGACATTGGCTGTTTTCGGAGCCTTGACGGACCGGTAGCGGATGGCTGCCCCTTCTTTCGATGCTGCTTGACTAAGCTTGCGGCCAAGCTTCGGCCCAATGATCCCCTTCTTGAAAGTACCCCGGAAATCCGTCTTGGGCAGAACGGCGCGGAGCCTGTCCACTTTAGGCCTCGAATAATCCCAGAGCTTGTATTTCTGCACGTCCTTGTATTTAAGGATATTCTGCGCCTTTGGCGCCTCCTTCATCGCCGTTGCCCGGCTCTCCGACAGATAGACCCCCTTCCCGAAACGGGCCTCAGGGTTCATTTTGCTGGCCGCAAAGCCCCGCTGGGCTATCTTGCGGGCCGCCGCCTTGCTGGTCGCATGGAAGAGAAAGGCCTCAGCAGGAGCGGCCGACAGGACCTGCACCGACCAGCCGATAACGAGAGCAACCGCGATGTTCCTGATGATCCTGTTCATATCTTTCCCTCCCTGTGCATTGACTTTACGATTACCGCCACCATCAAGCCCGTTCCTTTTCCCCCCCCAGCCCTGACAGCAGCCCGGCCTTTGGCCGATTGGCAATCGGCGCCTGCTTGACTGGCGCAGCCGTGCGGCCCATGGCGGCGTTGCCAACACCGCTGCCCATCGATCTGGCCAGCACACCACCTTCAGGCCGTCCGTGGCTACTTCCGCCCGTCCTCTGCAGAGAAAGGCCGCGTTTGGCCATCTCCCGCTCGATCCGTTTGAGTTCACCGTGACATTCCAGCCCGGAGAACCCGCTCATGTCGAGGTGCAGCTCACCGGTCTGCCTGTCCACCTTTGCCCAGAGGCAGGTACGGCCGCTGGTGGCCCGCAGGCCTTCGCCACGTTTTTCGACGGCATAACCCAACCCCGCAAGTGACTGGGCGGCCAAGTTCCGGGTGACCTGCCCCTCCGCAGCGGCGAGCTGGGAATGAACCTCATCCCGGATGGCCTGCAGACGGGACTGAACCGCCTTGACCTCCCGCAGGTCAATACTGTTGCCATCGGCATTACGAAGGCTTTCACCCCATGCTCGCGACTGCCGGTCCAGGCGGTCCAGTTCAGCCCCATGCTCGAATCGGGCAAAGGTACCCAGAACATTCTTCTCCGCCAGGACAAAACACATGGCCTGTACGGCAAGGATTTCCCTGTTTCCTTGACCGGAAAGGTGGGGCTGGCCGGACGTCGTCGAATGCATCCGCATGCTCAGTTCCCGCTGCCACGCCTCAGTGCGCTCTTTGGCATTCTGCCAGCGCTGGGCACGCAGTTCTGCGCGCACCCGCGCCGCCTCCGCCTCCGCTGCCCGGCGCGCAATCAGCACCGAATCCACCACCGCATCGGCGGCAGCGCTGTTGCTCTCTACCCTCGGACTGTAGGATGTTTCCTCGCTCATCTTCTACCCTCCCCGGTTTATGATTTACGCTCCGACTCCCATGGGGTCGAACCCCTTGGAACTGACCGTATAGTTAAACTCATCGGCCTGGCCTGATTCCGGCTTGCCTGCCGGTGCCGGGCCGGGTGCGGATGCGGCGGTTTCGAACTCCTCCGCCGAAGCCGATTCGGCTACCGCCCCAGCCGGGGCCGCGGCCTCAATTTGAGGCTCCTTCGGCTGCCAGCCAAACAGGCTCAGGATCGCCTGGCCCTGGTCAATGGCCATATCCAAAACGGTCTGGAGAACAGCGTGCATCCTGTCAATCATCGCCAGCAGCATGGACGAAATCCCACCAGTAATCACCAGCGGGAGAAAACCTGCGGCGGTAATGCAGAAAAGAATGATCCATTTGACCAGGGGCAGCGCTCCGTTGAAACTGACAAGCCCTGCGCCGATGATCGCGGCATTGGCACAAAGAAATGCGGCCTGCGGAATCCATGCTGGTGGGACATAGCTTTGTGCCGTGGCCGCCACACTCTCCTGCAGACGGGCGATCGCCGTGTCGATGTCATCGCCCCCTTCCGCTGCAGGAACCCGCTCCTCCGCTTGGGCTACCTGAGCACTGGGCATTACTTCATGGACTGTTATGCCTGTCCGGTAGTAGCCCAGCAGAAACTGCGAGGTCACCGCAGCGATGGTACCCAGGATGCAGATACCGATGAATGTCCCCCGAACAACGGGCGAGAAGTTTCCCATCCAAGGAGCCAGAAAACTAACCCCCACGACATCAGCCAAGAACAGGCCCCAGGCGATGGCTGCCGTCCAGGTGGCAATCGCCATCAGCGTGCCCGGGCTTGTTTCGGTCATCAGATTGGCCGAAAGGCCAAGGCTTTCGTACGTCTGGGCCAAAACGCCAAGCTCACAGGTAAGGAAGATAACGGTCAGGACTGTATAAATAAGGGCTCCGAAGATCCACATGATATGATGACGATTGGCCTGATTCGGCGATTCGCCATGAACCTGGTCCCGAACCCAGGTTCGGATCGCCTGTTGGCCATTCCGGCACCATTCCATGATCATCTGCAGCGGGCTGTAGACAAACATCATACAACATGTATTGAGACGGGTGACACTATCGCGGTTGGCGCCAAGCCAGCACAACCCGCCGATGACGGCAAGGACTATGGCGACAAGCGCGATAATCAAAGTGTTTTGGGAAATGGGCTGGTTCAACATGTTCGTTCCTTCACTGGTTCAGGATGATCAGGGATATGGTGATGCTACAAAGTTTTTTGTGGTACGAACTGGCTATCACCGTAAACGAACGTCTGAATGCTTTGGATCGACTTCTGTTGCCAGGCGCCGTGGTTCCGTTCCCGTGGCAGGAGTGGTCAATCTTTACCAACCGTCGCACATAGTCGCCTCTTTCGCTTCTCTCTTTGAACCTTGACCTTTCATCGTCTCACACCTCTTGGCTGTGGATAGTTTCCCTAGACTTCAATAATGACAAGCAACTCACAAAAAAAATCGTCATGTCCCGGCGCCGCCGATCACCGGGCTGATATCCTGGTCCGGACCCAGAAACTGCACACCGCCCGCTTGCATCCCCACAAGGACCTGCGTCCAGGACTCCCTGGCCTTCTTTGTCTTGTTCGGATCAGCCTCTTTCTCATACGCAACTACGATCACCCGCGCTCCGCGCAGATCCACCTCGCTCTTAAGATGCTGGTTATCCACCATGTCGCTGGCAATGATGATGAGCTTCTCCTGGGCCTGGTCCACCATGGCTAGACGGTCACCGCAGGCCGCCAGAAAACCGTGGATATCGGTTTTGGGTGCCTTCACCGGCTTGAGGTTCCGGATGTACCTGATCGCCTGCAGCCTCACCAGGTCCTGCTGCGCCATCTCCGCCTTCGCCTGCCGCTTGGCGCGGAGGTCAAGGAAGTTGTTTGTCGATACCGCGGATTTCGGGATGACAAGGACCTGCGGCAGCAACTGGGTATCCGCGTTATCCAGGTAGCTCTTGTCCGTTATCCTGCGGCCATACAAACAGTCGCCCGGCTCCATAATCTTGAGGATCAGTTTCTCCATGAGCTTCATACTCAGGTTCCGCAGGTCATACGAGCCGCTCTCGTCCACCCCGACAATGAAATAGCGCGCCGATTCTGCCTGGGTATTGCATGCCAGTAGCGTGAAAAAGCAAACAAGTGCGGCGACGATAAGTTTAATTTTTCCCATGTAAGATCCTCTTATGATTAGTTTGTATTTAGAGCGAGTGACTTGGTCTATTGTGTGACGCAACTCACAAGATTCAGACATAAAACAGCGACAAAAATCTGAAATATGCTGCAACAGGAAAGGTTCGATACTCCTGTGAGTATAAACTCAAGCCAAGTATGAACCGTCGAGGTAACTGCCATGATAATACCGTGGCAGAGTCAATTTTCAGCAGTTTGAAGGAAGAACCTATTCGGCACGTGATTTACCGAGAAAGGTAAGAAGGTCGTTCGGATGTGTTTTGACTATATCGAGGTATTTTATAATCGGAAACGGCGTCACAGCCATCTCGAATAGGTCAATCCGAATAAGTTTGAGAAAGCCTAAAACGAAAGCTAATAGGTATTTATGAAAATAGGGGGAGTCCAGGAAATTTAATCTGGTATTGCTGGAAACTCACAAGAATATATTTTCAGGATGCATAGGGCTTATATTCAATGCAATTATTCTATGTCTTCATATTGACCAGAATTTAAGGGAGGGAAAAAGTTAGATTGTGAAATCCCAGCTTTTTTGAAAATTGAGTTCAGTAATACCATAGTAGAGAATTTTGGTAGACCAGCAATACATGAATAAGAACCGTGTATAACCTTTACCAAAATTTCTCCTCGCTTACTTATACCGAAAGCACCTGCACGGGTGAGAGGTTCGCCCGTACCGACATACCAATCTATCATTTTTTGTGAAAATGATCGGAAAATAATCTCGGCTGTTTCAACTATTTCCAGGGAGGAATTTGATACTCTATGCACTATGGTCAAACCTGTGTAGGCGTGAATAGTATTACCACTAAAACTTGCAAGAAAGGCTCTGGCTTGTTCTGTATCAGCAGGTTTACCTAATATTTCTTCTCCGCGAGCAAGTACCGTGTCAGCAGCCAAAATAATCTTTTCGGGTTCTACCTCTCGGGCTACAGCTTCAGCCTTTAATCTGGCATTGTATAGTACAGTTGACTTTGGTGTTTCACCCGTTATTTCATCAACTTCCCTGCTGACAATTTGATAAGGTATTTCTAATTCTTCCAAGATGTGCCGCCGTTGTGGAGAAGTGGAAGCCAATATTATTTCAGGTATTCTACTCAAGTAGTTATACCCCCTTATACCATTCACTCATAAACTCCTCGAGCCGCATTTGATCCAGTGGACATTCCCAATAACCGTTTTCTTTTAAGGAAGAACCAACAATTACAGCGGAGGCGTATTTTTTATATTCTTTGAGATTTTGACTAGTAGCACCAGATCCGACAATAATTTCGGGATTCCAATCTGTGGCAATATATTTTTTAGTTTTTTGTATCAAATTTATAATAGTTTCATGAGAACTCATGATATCAGCAACGTGAGTCTCCTTTCCTGTAGCTGAACCCGTCAGTATAATTCCCTCCAGTTTGAGAAAGAGCAGGTTCTCAAGCCAGGTATCAAGTGTAGCCAAACTATCATTGAAGATTGTGTGCTTTTTTTGTAGGTCAATATAAATGTTTGGGGGCCGTTGGCCTTTCAATCCAACTGTGTCCATGAGCATATTACGCTGCAAATTCAACTTGGCGAGATTCCCTTTATTTGGTGTTATCCCTTCTGGTCTCATTCCTCCAAAGAGCAGGCTTTCTCCCCGAATAAATGAAAAGCCATGTCGCACTGCAATATCCATAGCTTGATTTTCACCAAAAGCAAGAATCTGGATCCCAAAATTTGCCTTTGGATGTTCTTTACGTAAAATTCTTGCCAGCAAACTCATGACAGCAAAAATGATTACAGGCTGCTGGTCGCGAACAAAGTATGGAGCTGCTATATTTTCAAGCATCAGCGTATCGGCTCTGTGATCAAAATATAACTCGGCCTCAATTAGCATTCTGTCCTGCAGATAATTAAAGAAAGAGAGCTGACCAGCTTTTTCCTCCAACAATGCAAGGCCATCAACTTCAAAATCAGTAGTTAGAAATCCCGTAATATTACTATTTAGCTTACTGGAGGCAAACAACTCCATTTCTCTAATAAGAGACCAATCAATAGTTGTTGCAATTGGAAGCTGTAATGATTGGCGCCAGGAGTTAGAATAGGTAAGAATGGAATTTATCGGAATATGGAGCATTCCGATGAATTGGCATTTATTGGTGTTACTCATCTATTGAACTGTTATCTCTGACTGCCTTATTGTTCCGTTTCATCATTGCAGTGCGCATATTTTTGAAATACTCGGCATGTTCCCCTTTTTTTAGCAACTCACAAATTTGTGACCATGGCAAGCCAGCCATGGCAAGCCTGTCTGATTCCTTAATTTCCTTAAATTCCTTAATCAGGAAGTGCCCGCAAGATCGTGTATCCAGTCCAGCCATACGGTTTCTCCCCATATCTTGCGCGTTATATGCATCTACTATTGAGCGGGAGTCGAAAATGACGTCAGAAAAATGAAAACTTGTGCTTGATAATGCTTGGGACAGGAGTTTTGATCCCTGACGAAGCAGAACAACATAGGAAGAAATACGATACTTACGCCTACGGTGGAAGCAGTTCGGTCGCAGACCTTGAGTATCAGCTAAATTTACCACTTCCCAACTACCATCAGTCTTTTCCGACTCTAAATAGGTCTGCGCAGTCAGCAGAAAACTATCCCAAAGTACTTGACCGGGGTCACTCCATATTAATTGCGACCAAATTACAGCACGAGCCAGAGAAAGTTTACCGTAAGAATTTTGCGTCGTTCTCAGTTCGTTGATTAGCTCGTCAGATACGCGCTCACATTCCTTTTGTCTGTCTTTTCGACAGTCTTTATAGTCCTCGGATTTATTGTCACCCAGGATAAATTGGTCTGCAAGGCGATTGCTCCATATTGTGTCAACAGCTTTTTTCAGATTTTCACAGACTAAATCAATCTCTTGTCCAACATCAACATATAACATTTGCAAATCTGGTTGTGAAAAACGGCAGAGGTCTTTTTCAGGATCATAAGCAAGAAAGGGGATGTCCAGGCTCCTCAGTAATTCCTGACGCTCTTCGGAACTGGAGATCAAAACTGTAAATTCACTTGGGTGATAAAGGTGGAGAGCCCCCGTTTCGCACACCTGTACACAGAGCCCGCACCCGGTACAATTTCTTGTGTCCATCTGGGGAGGGAGGCCAGTTATGTTTACTCTGTCAAGGAATGAGTCGCAGTAATAAGTCTTTTGACATTTGCCACACGCAGAACAGTTCTTCCTGTCAAAAAAACAGATCCGAGGTTTAAAATAATTTACATCGGGTCTGGTCATCGCGGGGAGAGTCATTGGGCAATCCCCCATGGTTTATCTGGGTTTATATTTGTATTTAACAGTGCGTAAGTTCCTATTTCAATACCGCTTATAATTTGCTTATCATCGCTTCTTGAGTTGTTAATGTGTTCTTTCCATTCCTTAAAATATTTGCAGACATCTTTATCGGTCACGCCTCCACTGATTAAAATTTCCAAATCGGCTGTCGCCAACCTGTCCCACGCCTCCTCTTGCATAAGTCCTGCCAGTATCTGGTTTCTATAAGAGGATATGTAGGACCCTGACATCTGATATTTAAACATCTTGTCACCTGCGTCCTGCCAGGCATAGGGGTGGGCATACCATTGTCTGCTGTAAGGATGGAGCTTGGTCGCTGGTCCGATTGGAACAGGATTTTTTAACGCGTTCACCAAGGTCAACGCTCGCACGCCAGTTTTTGCTTTGCTGCCGGAGTTGCTGTTTTTGTGTGTTTCCCGCAGAGAAAGAATACTTTGGATAAATGCCAGCGTATCACTGCGATACGGCAGCTTCATGATGAGTTTCTTGTTGAAATTGACCGCGACCTCATGGACGGTATTCAGCCATATTTTAAAATCCCTCCAGAATCCATCTGTCTGGAGCTTAATCCCTTTTGAAAGATCAACGGGATTGAGGTATTCATCCCCGACGAGGTAGGACTCGACGATTTCCCGGAGGAAATGCCTGACATTGATTTCAATCAGTGGAAAATCCTCTTCATCCAGTCCGGTAAAAACGTCTTTAAACAAGCGCTCCCAAATCTCCTGTTGGCTTGCAGAATATTTTTTTTCCCAGAACTCATTTATAAATAACTCTTTATTTTCTTTTTGAAAAAATTTACTCCCGAGAGAGATAATAACCTTGTGTGTCTGACCGGTGAGCTTTGGCTTGAGTTCATGAAGCAATTTATTGAGACTCGCTGGAGACAGCATTTCCAACGCAGTACGACCGGTATTCCATAAAACAAGGTCTTCTTTCGGCTTCAGGCAGCGAGCACGCATATGGCTCTGTACCTGAATAGCGGGCCAATGCACCCCTTCCCACTGGTCAATTTTGTCAAGGTAGGTTGTCTTCAGGATAACCCCCCCTGCTGGTCCATCCAGCAAGGCCAGTACCTTGTCCCTGAGCGAGTCGACAGCCAAATGCTCTCCAATAACGGAAATGCCTGTAAGCGGGGTAGCGGCAGCAAGATAATGACTCTTGAATGGGTAACCAAGAATACGGCAGGGAGACGCCTGTTCGGCAAGCGAACCTTCTGTTGCACGATAGATCGGGCGAGCTGTGGAACGTAGCAGGTTATTTCTGGCAGATAAGCTGTTGGCGATAGGAAGGTGCCCTGCCTCCATACCCTCTTTGACTGTCTTGATAAAAAGAAAGGTTTTTGATCTCAATTCCTTTTGCGATATAAGAGGGAGAAATAAGCAGGAAACTTTCGGACTTGACAATAATTTGGCGGGTACCCTACCTGGTAAAATTCGGATTGCTTTGTTTTGTTCAGGAACAAAAGCCAATGTTCTTGCAAAAGGAAACGCATTGTCTTTGTCAAAAATCATGCAGCCCCCCAGCAAAGAGTCCGCACAATGGCCGTAATTTTCCTGTGCGGCAAAAAGAAAGCGCTCCACCTTCTGCTCCCAGGAGGCAAATTTTCCCGCAAGACTTTTGCCAATCCCTTTACCTATAACTTCCCTGATACACTCAAGACCTGTTTGGCCTTCATTGTTTTTCCATTCGGGGAGCTTGGAAATGAAATAGCCCTCTTGTTTTTCTGCCAAAGAAAACTGCTTGAACAGGCTGTTGATTATATTGACGGATCTATTGTCACCGTCATGTAAACCAGACCAGAGGAAGAAATGACACATGTCTCTTCTGTGAAAATACTTACCGCTTTCCTCAGAGACCATATTGTCCATTAGGCTGAGGATGTTAAATCCCTGGTGGTTGGATACCAGGAGTATTCTATCCAGTTCTTTTTCACGGCCCTTTCCACTTTCTGATAGACTTGAAAAATCTGAATCGATCAGAGTGAGGTCGAATATTTCGTTCTGCCACTTCCGTAGCCCTTCAACCGGGTCAGCGACAAGAACTACTTCAGTTTCTATTGTCTCGGTTGTCATGCACTGGTAAATCAGTGAAGAAAAGAGGTTGAGAAACGGGTTGTTGAATTTCTCCTCCCCGGCAATTTTATCGTCAATAATAAGAATCCTGTAGAAGGGAGGGATTTCATAGTTCATGATTCCACCTGCCGAGATTTCCTCGGAGCAGAAGAGGTGTGGCTGTCATAAATCAAATCAGCCATAAGGCTGTCCCACCGCTTTTCTATTATTGTTTCTATGCTCTCTATTGGATGGTCGGTCCAGGAGAGATGGAAAACCCCAGGTTTATGGAGACAGGAGAACAGGTCGGTTAATGGTACTGTCTGGGGACAATAACTGCTGTACCAAGGTATCATCCCTGGAGAGTATGTGCCGGAATACAGAAATTCTTCGTCAAAAAAAATAAGGGTGCGTTCAACGGTTGGGACATTTATTGCAACCTCCTTGACAACCTTGTCTGAGGGTACAAATGAGTCGGTTACTGGCTGCCAGGACATCTTGTGCGCATCAGAACTTTCGGTTCTGGTGAAAAGCGCGCATCTGTCACCGTTGACAATTGCCAGTTGCATATGCATATCCATCTTTTCATAGAGAAGCAGATCAGAAAGCACCTGACCAAGTATGTTTAATTTATTAATCTGGCCA
>Ga0075012_10001770_pt1 | contig 21609 bp, 17 predicted proteins | sample All_14_2_FD_71474 | JGI IMG/M metagenome (GOLD analysis project Ga0075012, IMG submission 71474) | Freshwater microbial communities in response to fracking from Pennsylvania, USA - Allegheny Zone_MetaG_DW_15 | ecosystem: Environmental > Aquatic > Deep subsurface > Groundwater > Drilled...
CTTCAGGGCGTCACTCAACATCGAAAAGTCAACTCCGTCACGCGCGCTCGGGATGGTTGAGCTTGAGACAGGGACTGCGTATCTCGATAACGGCGTGGAAGCGATGAGGCGTCGCTCGATTGTGTTTGGCTGAGCGAGATGCTTCCCAGACCATTGGATCGCGGTCATAATCGCAAGCATGTCCGGGTCACTCGTGTCCCTAGCCTGAGGAACTAGGCTCAACGCGGTCGATACGGCGTATAGAGAGTTGTTGCTGTTACCGCCTGGGGGTGATCTCTTGGGAGGGACCCATCTCTGATTGTCTGAGAGGGCTCTCTTCCCTCCCGATGCGCCTACAAATCGCTGACGAGACGAGGTTTTCGCAACCACGAGTTGATGTGATTCCCTCTCTTCGTCTTCGGTCTCACCCATTCCACCCGTCTCGCCCTCCGACGTATCGTCGTGCGTGGTGACAAGCTCCCGTATCCGCTTCAGAGTGACAAACCCGGTCCTGTTGGGGTCGAGAATGTCCCCAAGGAGAGCGACTTCCTTGGACACGACCGGGCTTCGCAGCGTGAACGGCGCCACAGTCCGTATTACGTGGTCCGTGGGTTGTACCTGTCTCCCCTTCTCGAACAGCCTTAGCACCGTCGCCTTATTCCGTTTTAACGCCACCTTGAACTCGTACGCGAGGAGTGCCGTGTTACTGGGAGGCGGGTTAACGCCCAGCGCTGAAGGGCGAGCCGAGCTCCGCATTTCCAGATACTAATACACAAAACAATGCACTTAGGAAGCTGTATTGGACAAGTGGATCATGTCAAGAGTGCCTTCAGTCCCCCAGGCAATCAAACGCACGTGATGAAGGTCGTAGCCTCCCTGCAGACTCAAAGTCGCCCCCTTCCACAAAGCCAGACGGGAATGCGTTGAATGCGGGGTAAGAGAAGAAACGCGAAATCGTGCCGCCGTGATACCTACTGAACGCAACGAAAGCAGTACCACCGATATATATAAAGCTCCAAAGCTCGTGTGGATAGGTATTGTAGTTTGGTAGATTTGAAAAAGTGATTTCTGCATGAGGGGACAGCAGGATACTTGTTTGACTTCCCTTCGAATTTGGACCTACCTACCTACCTTTGTCTGATAAGGTAAGAGTTAAGATGCGACTAGATTTCAGGTTTACTGCTTGAAGGGAATAATGCACAATCGATCTACATAAACCTTGGTTTACATTTGATGGATACGGTTGCTTGATGCCGAGAAGAGATGTCATCCAGGCCCGCAAAGAGAAAATGGGAGGCCCCGACGGCGGTGGCGTCCTCATCATCAAAGTCCAAGCAGGCAAAGAGTTCGGGGTCAAAGGGCATGGACACTAAGACTGCGATTGTGGTCAAGTCAGCAACGATGTTTAGAGTGCAGCTGGTGTGTTCGGTGCTCTCGCAGCGCGCCCTGGTGATGACGAACATTCGGGAGGATTCAGAGAGGCCCGGTCTCACTGAGGCCGAAATCGCCTTTGCCAAAATGCTTGCGGAAGTCACCAACGGAACTCGGCTCTCTATCAACGAGACTGCAACGAGACTGTCGTTTCAGCCTGGCGTGCCGAAGGGCGGGGCGCACACGATCACGGTCGAGCCTTCCATCAACATGAGCTGGATCATCGAAGGAGTTCTCCCGCTCGCGCCCTTTTGCAAAGACCCGTTGCAGCTGACCTTGGTCGGAGGGATTACCGACAGTGACGAAGAGGTTGGGATCAACCTCCTTCGAGCCGTCTCAATCAGGCTATTAGAGAAGTTTGGAGTATACGGGGCCGCAATCGACTGTACTCAGCGTGGATTCCCTCCTAATGGTGGCGGCGCAGTGACCTTCTCCTGTCCCGTGATTCGCAAACATCTCATGGTTCCCTCCGAGTTTGACAACTGCGAGCTGAAAGCGCTCAGAATAAGAGGTCTTGCGCAATCAAGCAGAGTCAATCCTCAGCTTGCAAATCGCGTGGCCACGAAGGCTAGAAGCATTCTAGAAGAAATCGCCGCAGATGTCTTCATCAATACCGACTGCCGATCCAATAGAACAAAGGACGCCGGAAACTCTCCCGGTTATGGGCTGACATTGTGGTGCGAACTGGTCGATCCGAAACTGGCTGAGACGACACACGCGGACACTCTACCGATAGCTTCAGTGGTTGGGACAAGTGGAGTGTATGTGGACGAGAAGGATAGCCCGGAGGCTCTGGCAACCCGCGTGGCGCACGATCTCGTGAAAGAGTTGAAGCAGCGAGGAAGTGTGGATCATTTTCACCAGTCGCTCATCATATTACTGATGGCCAACTGTCCGGAGGAAGTGGTTCGCGCTAACATTGGACTTGTGCTGAGCGAGCATGCAGTCGGTACTCTACGGGTGGTCCACCAGTTTCTGGGCGTGCAGTTCAACATCACGCCGTCCAAGGAACACCATGGTTGCATCTTGATAAGCTGCGTTGGTAACGGCGTCGGGAACTTTGCCCGCAAGGTCACCTAGCGTTTCCTTATTGTTAACAGACCTGTACATAGCTATACAAATACAAATGATTTTCAACACTCGTCCTGGAACACTCGCTCGAGATGATTAGGCTCTAAAGGCTAGACGAAGGCAATTCTTAAAGCTCATTGCCAATGGTAACGAACCCGTCTCTCGTGTTGTTCCTCCGACCGAAAATCTCGAGATAATACCCCCCCGGGACGAGTCGCTCGATGGCCTCATAAATCTCGGTAGGCTTTTGCGACTGGCCTCGCCTCTCGCTAAAGATGATGTCTCCGCCTCCCATCTTCCGGTTAGTGCCGGGAGGGTCGTTTCCCTTCCGTCCGACTAGACATGTCTCCTTCGCGTGCTGAAGGTAGAATCCGTGGCTCTTTGCAAGGCGGCGGTTCACGGTCTGCTTCACCCAAGTGATCTCATCCACGAGCTCGTACCCCCAAAGCTCGAACAGTGACAGCGCAAAGCGATACTTGGCGTTGATTACCCACATGAACAAGAACCCGTTGTCCTGGAGCTTGGCGAAAGGCATGTCGCGGATGAAGTTATCGGTGAGCTGCTCGTACCCGAGAGCCACGCCTCTGGTGGGGTTGCTCGTGGCAAGCTGCCAGGGAGGGTCGGTTATGATGACATCGAACAGCCGACCGGTGAGCTCCTTCTGAGCCTTTGCTAAAGCGTCAAAGTCAAATGTGCGCACGTCAGCGCGGATCGGTACACACCACTTGGGAGGCTTCCAGAGGCACTCCTCGTCTATGTCGCCTTCTGGGTCCTCCTCGGCTCGCTCCGCCATGAGCTCCTGCTCGAGACGGCAGATTTCGGTTTCGAGGGCCTCCTCCTGGGTGACAGGGATTCTCAATGGCTGGGAAGGGGCAGCTACGACGGCAGCAGAACTGGTTCCGGACGCTTCTCCCTCCACAACGGCCTGTTCTTCTACTTTCTTGGCGGGTGGGGACCTTTTCTTCGAGGACGCCGCTTTGGGCGCTGCAGCATCTTCATCCTTGGCGGGCGTTTCGCGTTTTAGCTTCTTAGGCGGTGTCGTGCTCTTTCGCTTGCGTCGTGATCTCCTCCTCCGCTCCTCGCCCTCGTCCTCAAAATCCTCGTCTTCGTCGTCATCCTGCTCGTCCATTCGACTCGCTGAGCGACGACCGCTTCTGGTGCTACTCCCGACCCGACTAGTATTTAGTGCATCTTCGTCTCCATCAAGAGCCGCGCGGGCGAGGGACTCGTCCATATCGCTCTCATTCAAAAGGTCCAGGACCGTTTGCGGGCCGACCTTCTTTTCATAGTCCTTGAATCTAAGCAACGATTTATGGTTAGCGTCTATCGGCGTAGCTCTACCTGACGGAAGAAGATTCGGTACTTACAATGAGGGGAATATCTCCCTCGCCTGGTCGAGGGTGACCATCTTTCAAACTCCCTGTGCCTGCAGCTGTGCCAAAAAGTGGCGTTCAATCAACGTGGTCCTGCAAATTCAAAAAATTTCAAAAAAGGGTACCATGGTAGGTGTTCCCTATAAGAGGCGCTAAACCGCGATTTCCCCTCGCCTTTCCCACCTAGAAAGAAAGCCTACTTGCATAGAATGAATAGCCGTGAAGGTTCTACCCGCCCTTTCGTTTGTTCCTTCCCCCCTCTGCTTGCTGCTTGATCACACAAACATTCCACCAGTCATCCCCTGGCAAGAATCAAGAAAAATGTCCCTTCGCTACGACGGAAAGTACGTTCAACCCCGGCCTCGCGTTTGCGAGATCCAGTTCCTCCCTCGCCTATCCTCAACCCCTTTCTGCGAGCTTTTCGAGGGGAATTTTAGACCTGTCGTCACTTGATTACGCGTTGATGCCTTCTCTAGTCTCCTCAAAGGGGAACAAGACACTAACCTGCCGTGAATAGGGTTGCTATCGTCACCGGAGCCGGAAACGGACTCGTAAGTTCCTCACTCTTGCTTCCTCTAACTCCTTCGGGGAGTGCAATTCCCACCCTGCTGTCGTGTTGCATATCTTCGAGGTTGTTCTTGGAACAATCTAAAGTGAAAAGCAACCACAAGAGCTGGTGGGGCGGTGTCGAGCATGTGCTAGCAAACGAACTGACTGAAAATGTAACAAACATATAGGGCAAGGCTTACGCTCTGCTGCTGGCCTCCCGCGGTGCCAAGGTCGTCGTGAACGACCTCGGAGGATCCCACTCTGGTGAGGGAGCCTCCACCCGCGCCGCTGACTTGGTCGTTGAGGAGATCAAGAAGGCCGGAGGAGAGGCCGTCGCCAACTACGACTCCGTCGAGTTCGGAGATAAGATCGTCAAGACTGCTCTCGACACCTACAAGCGCGTGGACATCATCATCAACAACGCTGGTATCCTCCGTGACAAGTCCTTCGTCAAGATGACCCAGCAGGACTGGGACCTCATCTACACCGTCCACCTCAAGGGCACCTACGCTCTCTGCAAGGCCGCTTGGGAGACCATGCGTGCCCAGGGCTATGGACGCATTGTCAACGTTGCCTCTGCCGCTGGTATCTACGGAAACAACGGCCAGGCCAACTACTCCGCTGCCAAGCTCGGTATCGTTGGACTCACCAACACCCTGGCTCGCGAGGGTGCCAGCAAGAACATCAGGGTGAACACCATCGCTCCCCTCGCTGGCTCTCGTATGACCGCCACCGTCATGCCCGAGGAGATGCTCAACGCCCTCAAGCCTGAGTTCGTTGCTCCCGTCGTCGCCTACCTGTGCCACGAGTCGTGCGAGGAGACCGGAGGACTCTTTGAGATGGGAGCCGGCTGGGTTGCCAAGCTCCGCTGGGCCCGTGCCAAGGGTGCTACCATGCCCCCTGGAGACGCCACCCCCGAGGCTGTCGCCAAGATGTGGTCCAAGGTCACTGATGTCCTCAGCGACCCTGACTTCCCTGAGTCCACCCAGGACACCTTCCCCCCCGTTATGGCCGCCGTTGAGGCCAACAAGAACGCCAAGCTCTAAATAAGTGCAGTTAAGTCCTCTACACGTACAAGAGTAAAGCATTCTAATTTATACTCCCTTTAACCTCAACACACAAGTCGAAGGCATCGTTTCACATATGATTCCGTTATATAAGAACATGCAGCTAGCTACCGTAGGTTCGCCCCAATTTAAAGTAAGTAATCCCGATTACTTCCAGTTCCTCTGGAAAGTTTCCTCAAGGATGTATCGGATACGGATGAAGCACTTTCGGATCAAGTTCTGCACCGACTGGAGCTCGCTTGACTTGCCCAAAACGTTGGAGACGATGCGAAGGACTTCTCCGACGTCCCACAGCCTGGCACGGAGCTTGTGCTGCATCTCCGTGGGCAGTGCGGGATCCACCTGATTCCTCACAAAGCTAGAGTAGCACATGTTGTCGAGGGGGGCATCGAGGTCGACGGGAAGTAGCAGCTGCTCCTTGTATGGCAGATTGGAGTTGGTGATCCTCTCCTGGCTTTGGCGAATGAGCGCGCTCCACTCGTCCCAGGATTCGTCCGGCACGTGGGGTGAGGGTAGGGCGCCGTACCATGACGGCAGGGGCTGCTCGGCGTTCACCTCAAGCAAGGGCTCACGCGCGCAGATGCGGCAGAAGATAAGGAACACTGCGCATTGCACTGGGGCATCCTTGTCACCCTTGACAACCTCAGCGTTCCTGTACTTCTTAGCCAAGGGCTCCAGGATGTACTGGATGGCGGCGCTCTCCGGGAGGTAATGACGCAGCTCCCAAACCATCTCCGGGACGAGATAGCTGTAAGAGCTGCGAGGGTGCTTCAGGATGCCGAGAGCGTCCACCCACGCGAGCGCATGCTCGTAGTAGCCCTCGATCTTTTCGCCTCTAAGGAACTCCTGCAAGGGGGTGCGGCAGATGCTGTGCATCTTCGCCTCGTCAAGTGGCTTGCCCTTGTTCACGAAGCGGCGATTCATCTCCAGCTGGAGGGGAATGGTCGGGTACAGAGGGAAGCGTCCCACGACGTCCGGGAGCTCTCCTCGGAGCAGCTCACGGAGTCTGTCCGGAGTGAAGCCGGCATACACGAGGTGACCTTGCCTATCCAGTCCACGACGGCCAGCACGTCCGGCCATCTGCTGGTGGAGGAGAGGAGTCAACCAGTGCCTTCCAGGGTCGCCGTAGAAGAGCGCGGCGCGGAAGGGCATGTTGACACCATACGCTAGAAGCTCGTCTGCAAAGACCACACCGAGGGCACCACGCTGGGCCAGGGACTGGACCACACGGTGGTAGCTGGTGGGCAGACCCTCAATGTAGACTCCAACTCCACGGCGAAGGGCACGAACGAGGGGGTGAGGGATATCACCGATGGGGGGGAGGTCGTCCCGCAAAATGGCACGGATGTCCGCAGCCTCGCTCATACCGATACCCCTGCCGGTGGGGGCAAGCGTAAACTGGGCGTGGGGAGCATCCACATCGACCGAGGCGCTCGACATCTCGCCAAAATCCTGTGCGGTAGTGTCCGGGCCTTCGTCTTCGCGATCCTCGCCCGCCTTGCGGTTCCCTTGCTTCTTGTCGGCCTTGGCCGCGCGAGCCTTTTCCTGCTTCTCCAGGCCCTTCTGCGCGCGGAGCAGATTGCTGCGGTACTCGGGCTGGGCCTCAGCCTCGCGCTCCTCGATCTCCTTCAGGAAGTCGTCAAACAGCTCCTGGCACCTCACCGAGTCAAGCTGGAACATGATGCACGGAGTCAGCTGCTTCTTGCTGAGGTTGAAGCAGAGATCTACCAGAGAAGCAGCGTTCGCGGCGTGCGAGCTGACCTCCATCTCCTGGACAATATTCAACTTCTGGTCCGAAGCGTCGTCGTCAGCCGCCCCAGCAGCGTCGCTGTCCTTCTTCTTCTTCTTCTTCTTCGACAGGTCACCAGTCGCCAGGGCGCTGAGAACCTTCTCGCACGCCTCCGGAGCAACCTTTGCAAGCTCCTCGAGCTTCGCCTTGAGAACCAGCTCGTACTCGCTTGCCTGGGCCAGGGTGATGCGGGTCGTCTCGTCCTTGTCGCCAAAGTACTTCCTGGGTTTGAGTCCGGAGAGATCGATCTTTGCCGAAACCGCCTCATCGCGCACAACATGACGATCAATAGCGAGCCAGAGCTTGTAGCAGTCCACTGGAGTGAACGCCATGTCTGTGTGGTCAAACCCATGTTCGGCCAGGAACTTTACATCGACGCACGCCAAAGGGTGAAGCTGCCTCAGGTCGGACTCCACTCCCTCCTTGATAGACGGCACCCACACATGTCGTTGCAAGTTGATGAAACGGGCGCGGTGCTCCACGAGCTCGATCTGGCCCTTTCCGAGGATGCTCTCGAACCAGGCCTTGAGCGGCTGCGAGTTTCCGATGGTCGCACTCAGAGCAAGGAATCTGCAGGTATCGGTGGGCATCGCCAAAATTATCCTCTGCAGCGCCTCACCATCACGGTTATTGAGAGAGTGGACCTCGTCGAACACGGCGTAGTCGAAGTCGAATCCAACCTGCTTTGTAAGCTGGCTCTCCAGCGCGTGCGGGGTACCGACCATGACATCCCAGGCCGGAGGCACAAAGGTAAGCGTGGGAACGATGAGACCGATACCGAGCTTGAGTGCGCGAAGCATCGCAGCAACTTGCCACGCCAGGGGCTCTGTCGGAACCACGAACAGAACTCTGGAGCCGGTGGTACAGACAAACGACGAGAGAACCGTCTTACCGGAGGAGGTGGGCGCAGTGACCAGTACCGATTTCCTCTCCTCGATCAAAGAGAGGACCTTTATCTGCCACTCATCGAGCTTGAACTTGCCAGAAAGTGAGTGCAGGTTAAGAGGAGGGAGGCGATCGGACATCTCCATCAACTGAAAGTCGACCAGGTTCATCTTCTTCAGCTGGTCACGGTCCAGACGAATTGTTCTTGCCATCGCAATCACATCAGAGTGTTTCTTTACGATGGCGCGGATGGTCTCCGTATCCTCACCAAGCTCCTTCACCACGCTCTCTACCTCCCAAAGGGTGTCCAGGACATCGACCACATTTTGTTCTCGAACTGAAGTCTTGAGGATCTCGAGCAGAAGCAGAAGTTTTCCGGTTTCCGTCTCCAGCTTGACATCAGCACGAGCCTTCGACCTTAATGTCGTAAGCTTCTCCTCGTCCCTCTTCGCGGCTTCCTTCTGCAAGCGAGCAGCGTTGGCCTGTTTGATTTGCTCGGCTTTGCTCATGGTCTTCTTCTGAGACCCGGACATCTTTTTCGTTTCCGGCTCAGCCTCGGCATCGTTGATCAGCGCCTCAGCCTTTCTGTGCTGGATCCAGATGTCTCTCGGATCAAAAACCTTCGAAGGAGCCAGCTCAACCAGAATGGTGGCAATCTGGTTCAAGCGTTGGGTTCCTCGAAGAAGTCTAAACCACTGCAGATCGACGTAATCGACCTTTCCAGAAGTAGCCTCCTCGCCCTCCACCACGATCATGGAGGCCCCGCCGAGCGCCTTCTCGGCCTTCTCCTCCTCGTGCTTACGAAGTCGCGCCGCCTTGGACATCTTCGTTCAACCTTGTGTGACTGACTGCCTTCTCAAAAATTGGAATGGGGCCGACTTTGATGCTCTCTAAAAAGTGGATTCTTTAAAAAGAGAAAAGTGATAATCAATCAATAGTACCTTTGTACTAGGGTACTCTTACAAACAAACAATGCACGGGTAAAAAACCAACGATATTGGTGTCCTTGTCTCTGGTAGCTTTGTGTTGAGGAGGATGAGTGAATCCGAACAACTGGTTAAGCTTATCGCGTTCTAAGAATGGCCTTGAACTGGTACCATGGTACATGTGGAAACTGCTCACTTACCAACTTTCGCATTGTCTCAAGCTAGAAGTACAATCGCATTCGGTTATCGGTTCACTCATCGAGGATGTTGGGATTGGGAACACTGCTCGGATGTAGCTGCTCATCGCCAAACCGCCCAAGATAGAGGGTGTTTGAATCCCTGTCTGTTAGTGTTGCGTATTGGGTTCGTACCGGTAGCTTTAGATCACCGAACAAACACTCTCCCACACCTCTGCAACCCCTTGAAAAACATGCGGGGTAGAATACGGAGTCTGAATGTGAAAGCACAGGCACACTGATAAGCAAACTCATTTCATCTTTATGAGAGCCATAATGAGAGAGCTGAAATGATGGCGAGCGTAACCATATTGGGAAGGATTATTTAAAGGAATGCGAAGTTCGCCTCACTCTAGGAGCAACGGACTTGGGCGTCCAAAGATCCCCGCCAAGAGTCCGAAGTCAAATAGACCCCCAGTCGATAATCCATTGTTATCGAGCCTTGGCTAGAGGTGACTTGACCGAAGATTCTTTGAAGTTTCCACTCATGATAGGAAATTTGGTTGCCAAACGCCCTTAATCCAGGGTGCAGCTGTCTAGGCGACTTGAGCTCTGCCGAGAACAGTTCATCCATGGTTTCTTGGTGTCGAGATACTCCTCATCGCACTCCTGACGTCTTCCATGGCCCCCAGCGCGTGACGGCAATGATCGTACAGGGTATCGCTCGGAGAATGTTCAATGTGCCAGCTGCTTTTCAGGGCCGCAAAAAATCTTCCCCGCCAAGGGCACAATAGCTTGTGCTCGCTGTCCTTACTAAAGTCTGCCTTACAAGTCTGGCAGATGATAGTTCCATCGTCCAGTCTTTGAAACCCTTCGCTCGCAAGGCGTTGGGAGTCTCTAAGCTCAAAGTAGCCCTCGAAGGACTTTAGCCGAACCAGATAATCGGTCTCACTCCATGGATGGCATAACTCCGGCCTCGTCACGCCTTGCGTCCAAAGCAACTTGGCTTCCTGCCAAGACTTCAAGGCTTGCTCCGCTCGATTCTCCATTCTTCCTCTTTCACTAAACTGGAATATCGTAACGATGATTCCTTTGGTGTTCGATGCTTTCGAATATGATTGAACTACGTTGGGACTGTAACACGCCTGATCATGAGCTTCAACTGGGGTGAATTGTGGGTCAAAACTCAAAAACAACATCGTTGGGTAGCTACCCATCCGTTTCACCATGACATGACAAGTTGGATCGATCGAACTCGTCTCATCCTGGAAAGTGATCAGCAAGAAACAATGACAAATCAGCAGATACGACAAAGAGATAATCACGTCTGGATAGAGACCCTGGCTGCATAATACAGGGCCAGAGTAGGACAAGAAAGAGAACTGAGAGTACTCCTTCTCTCATTTACAAGCAGCCAGGAACACTCTTCTTAATCGGCTACACGTGCCCGTGCCGTATGACTGCTTTATCGTCGTCGCATCGCACACAGGTGAGGTCCACCACCTTTGGAACCATTTGAATAGTACTGTGGGCGAGGGGGAAAGTAGTGAATGGTCAGTTGGACTTCCTGCTAACCCCAGGTGCACCACTCCCTCTTCCAGTCGTCGGAAAACGCTCTGGTGGCTGTGAAGTAGGTACATCGGTCGGAGCGTTGAAGAGAATGCGCTGCCGAAACGGCACCGCCGGTGTCGGCGACTTTGACTGCCTGTACGGGTTCCCATGTGATGGCTCGACCGGTGAATGTGACTGCTTAGGCTCGCAAATGTTTGTTCATGACACCGCACTGTTTAGAATACCAAACTGTGGTTTACCCGTCCCTGCCTTGGCGACGACTTATGTACTTGCAGCTATTGGTGCCTTGTTCACATGCATCTTCAGTCTCTGCACGGCTCGCGGACGCAAGAGGAGTACTCAGCAGTTCTTGTGGGTAGGAGCGATATGGACCGCGTTACTAGCAGTCCTCCAAGTATCTCATTATCTGGAAGGCATGATATTCGGACCGGCGACCATTGTCCTCTTCTATTTAACGATTCAGGCGGTGAATGTCCAAGTCATCATGTTTACGTTCCAGATTTTTTCTCTTTTGGCGTTACTGGCCAAACCAGTTGTCCTCGTTCGTCTGCGAAGTTTTTTGAAGTGGTGGTTAGTGCTTTGGTCGCTGCTGAAAGTTGTACCGGCGATTCTTCTTTTGATTGGTGACTCCCTTGCGAGTGACGATATGTTCAACGGCGTGGTCCTGGCGTGGGCAGTTTTGATCATGGCCGAAGTCTCTATCAACACAACTGGTCAATATCTGGGCATCACTCGACTCGTCAGAGAACTTGACAAGGTTACAGCAGAGCAATCCTCTTACTTTGCATCGCAAAAGGTCCAGAGCGTGCTTCAATTCGGTGCCCGGCTCCGAAAAGTTCTCCCAATTGCTTTGTCATACGCAATCTTGGTCGGAGTTTTATGCTGCGTCTTGTTCGGCCTATTTGCCAAATTCGGTTTCGCAATCCCCCATGCCTGGATCTGGTACATGCTAATGGTGATTGCTTGGCCCATGCTGGCTCTGCAATGCGTTCTGTTGTCGAGAGACGCAACAGTCAAACAAATCGAAGGTCTAGAACGAACAGATCCAAAGGAGCATACGTTTTCCCTCTTCGAGGATCGGGGTAAAATCGTCCGAAAGGCACCTGGCCACGCGCTAGCTTCCGGAAACAAGGTCAACATGGTTCAGATTGAGGTTCCTGAAATATCACTGAAGCCGAAGGAACCACCAACGCCTGGATCACCTTCTTTCTCGGGATTTTTGAATACGTCGTCGTTGGAGACGTACCTCGGAGCCGGGGTTACGGCTAATCCCACCTTCAAAGCCGACTTCGTGAACACCCCGACTCCAAGTACTTTGAGTGCGCTGACCCAAGCCGTCGCGACCACTGATTTTCTGGACAAACGGACTCTTCTTGATCATCCCGAGAAAGACGTTCACGATTCAGAATAAAGGATGCTTCTCGTCCCTATCTCGGTCTCTTTCTAATGACGTTAACGGGTGCTACTTTTGTACGTATATTCACAAATAAATTGTACTTTGCATTTTGATTACAACAATAATCGAGTGACAATTACGCTCTAGATCACAGTCACCTCCTAAAAATCATATACAACCAACCATTACACCACAAGGTTGCTTTGCCGGTTTCACCTCAGTTACAACTACACCCTTCTCAGTAGCCCATGCCTGTTTGTATCATCTTTGCCCGCTAAGCCCGCTATACTCAAGTGACCTAACCTTACCAAGACCTCACCCGCTAAGAGGATAACATTGCTAAACCTTGAATACTCGGCGTTTACTTCGCCTGACTCTCTCTTCTGGTTGCATCCTGTAGGAGATCGGTATCCACGTCCTTGGGGTCAATGTGGACAAACCGCACAACACTTCCTCGAATGAAAAGCGAGTCCACAGTTTGAAGCTGCGGGAACCGAACCTTGTCAACTACCTCCACCTTCTCCAGCTTGATGTTGAGCCACTGGTCCACGGAGTGCAGAATTCCCTTGACGGCCAGGTCGTTCTTGAGTTCTACGGTGACCTCCTTCCCGACCAATGTCTTGAAGAACGAATAGAACAGCATTCTCTCTCAACAACCAAATCGTCTCTCAAACGCCCTCGGTATCTATTCACAAAGGTTCCTTCTTCATCTATGTGAGATGAGAGAGCCCTCGATTTGACTCTAAGGGTATACCCGGTTAAGGTATCGCGCCGTATGTCGAACTGGAGTGATGAGCTTGATGATCACAGAACAGATCACACAGAGCACGAATACCCTCAATCCCAAAGCTTTGTTGGATGCCTCCATGCACACTAAAGTCCTGCTCTTTCGAGAATCGCCACTCTTTTGAGGAGGTCACAACAGTCTAAGCAAGCACTACCACAGTAAAAAGAAAAGGGTCGTGTAAAATGGCCTCGTTTAGGGGAATCACCTTGCCCGCAGGCTGGCAAGCGTTCAAGGACTCGTTGATCTACAGGCAATACGGGGTGTCTGATATCCGTCATCGGAAAGAGAGCTTGGATAAGGGCCAGCAGAAGGTCCGGATTGCGGGGTTTGATTTCGACGATACACTGGTGAGGAAGCACGACCACTCCATGAGCTTCCCTGGGGTCACCGCGAAGCTAAGGGAGCTCAACGATGATGGTTACCTCATAGCCATCTTCACAAATGAGGCGCTGGATCACTTTAAATCCACTTCCGCGATACAAAACGCTGTTTCCAAAAAGCTGCTAAGGCTCCATCGGTTCGCTGAAGCGCTTGGTTTCCCTGTGCAAGTTTTCGTTGCCACGAGGTACGATGGGTTTAGAAAACCCAGCGAAGCTGATGTTAAGAAGAAGAAACCAGCTGGTGGCAAACTCATGTGGCAAAAGATGCTCGAGCTCTCCGACCTTGGCGATGAGGATGTCGACGTCGAGGGCAGCCTATACGTTGGTGACGCGGCGGGCAGACCGACCGACTTCTCCGATGCCGACCTTGCATTCGCGAGATGCGTGGGAGTAAAGTTTTCCCTCCCTGAGCACTTTTTTATCGCTCGCAAATCCGAGGCTATCGATCCGACGGGTACAGAAACGGCTGCAACCGACGGAAACGACCATCGGGACGAGGCTTCAAAGGCGAAACGAGTGAAGGTCCATGACGAGGACTAAACTTTGAGAGCAAGGTGGTGTTCTCCCTATTGTATTATATAGTGTATACAACGACTGTAAATTAACTCTTGATCAGCTTGTCCCCTCGGCCTTCTTTGTCTCCGCAAACATAGCAGTGACGGATTCATTCTGGTTTATCCTTCGGATGGTTTCCGCGAGAAGGGCTCCAACACTAAGCTCGCGGACCTTATCGCTCATCTTCTTCAGAGGAACAGTGTTGCAGCAAACCACCTCGACCAATGATGAGCAGTCCTCAATCGCCTCAAAGGCGCTATCCGTTAGCAGGGGATGAGTGGTAAATGCGTACACGCGGTTGGCTCCAGCTCGCTTGAGCTTCTCAGCGGCATGAACCACACGTTGCGCGGACTCAATGATGTCATCGCGGATGATGCAGTCCTTTCCAGCAACGTCCCCAACCAAATCAAAGTCCTTATCGTAGTCCGCTGCATCAGTGGGACTGCCCTTTCTCCGCTGGTCTACCACGATGGCCAAAGATGCATCCTGATGGCCGTTTGCGATCAGGGTGTCCCTGAAACGCTTCGCTCGCTGCACGGCATCGTGGTCGGGAGCCACCACCACAGGTGAGCGCAAGTGCTTCAAACGAAAATAGCGGGCAGCGATTCCAGAGACCTCTAAATCATCGACCGGCGTCCTGCCAAAGAATCCGGTGATTTGCGCATGGTGCACATCGACAAAAACAACTCGGTCAACGCCAGCAACAGTGAGAAGTTTAGCCACATCCGCAGCGGCTACGGGTCGCTTTCCCTTATCGTCAGCATTCTCGAGAGCAGGAGGCGTGCGGGAATGTCTTGAGTAGCCAAAGTAGGGAATGATTGCGGTGATAGACCTCGCTGAGGCGCGCCTCAATGTGGTCACCAGTAGAAGCAGCTCCATGAGAGACTCGTTGACAGGAGGCGAGAGCGACTGGATGACATACGTGTCCTTCCATCTGACGTTATCCAGAACTTTGATGTGGACCTCCCCATCCGCAAACCGGCCCACCGACGCTCTCCCAAGTTGCATATTCAAAATCATTGCGACCTCTCTAGCCAAGTGCTCGTTAGCGTTTCCAGTAAACACTGCAAAGCTGTTATCGTCAGCCGTGCGAACGTAGATGTCGGCCTTGTGGTCCTTGGCGTGCGATTCCACATAGTGGTCCTTGGCAGTCAAGGCCATCCGGGTGCCCATGAAACCTGCGAAAGCGGGGAAGCCCTCGCGGTCCGAATTGGCATAGTAGGAAACCCCACCGGTGGTCGCGGCGAGGAGTCCGGCCCCGAAAGCCAGTCGAGACGATGAGGACCGAGTGACGCCCACCGAGGCCACGCGGGCCGCTAGTCGCCTGAACATCTTCCTCGTCCTTCCAAAGACGTGGACCCCACGCACACGCACACCCTAAATATCTGAAAGGATAATGAGTTAATGAGTGAGGACAGGCTTCTTGTTTTTATTTGGGTCGTCGTTGGGTGTGTGGCTCTTGCTTCTTCCTGCGGTTGCGACGAGCTACCCGGGTATTCCTCTATTTGGCCGACCTTGAACTCAATCACGACACTAGATACACAACAAACTGCCGGGAGCCCTAGCATATAGTGTTAGCCGCAGTTGATTCAGCCCCAAGATGCTCGGGCAATTTCTGTTTCAGGGCCTCGTGCTCTTTCCAACTTTGAATTTCCTCCTGGGAAGGAAAAGGATCCCGTTGAACAGGCGTCTAGGTCTCATCGCGCTCTTTATCTTGGTTGTTATGACAGGAACCGTTCTGCTAAAGGTGTCGGGATGGGATAAGAACTATTTCGAGGTGCTCGGCGTGCCGCGAAGTGCCACGGCGCGAGATATCAAGCAAGCATATCGCACCAAATCAATGGATCTGCACCCGGACAAGAACCCCTCGAAGGAGGCGGAGGACTTGTTTTTACTTGTTAGTAAGGCGCATACCACGCTAACAAACGATGAATTTCGAGATGCATATGATCGGTGGGGAGAACGAGGACTCAAGTGGGTGGAGACTTCGAAATCAATTGAGCTTCAAGGACTGATAGATTTTGGTATGACTTTCTTTGCCCAGATTGTTCTCGTGTTTATGCTGACCACCTCAGTGAGCTCGACTAATGCGCGATCGTACGCGTACGGAGCCTTAGGAGTAATGATGGTTCTCATCGCCAGCATGCGGTTCGGAGAGGATGACCTACCAACTCCGTTTTTCCCCTCCATGACCAAAGACCAAAAGTGTGAGTTGCTCGTCGAAGTTTTTGGACTGGTGGTCCTAACAATTGGGGCCATTCAAAGGGCAGTCTTCTTTGATTTGGATGAGGCACTTGTGGACCTTCTGCGCAGAATCGAGATTCAGCAAGCAGCGATCCTCCACCGCATGCAAGCGGGGGGAATCATTGGACCAGGTTCGCAACAGCGCAACCGCCAAGCAGCCGCCGCTGCCACAGAGGCTCAAGGTGAAGTTGCAGCTGCTCCACCTCGGCAAAAGACCGGATTGCCCGATATTCCCAGTTGGGCCTACCTGCTACTTGTGGTTGCCATTTCTCAATACTTCGGAAAAGAAAAGTAATCCTTTGGAGCAAGGTACTCTTGTTTATAGTTAAAGCCTATATAATGTCACATACATGCAAAGAAGCACTCATCGGAACTGAGCCTTGTCATCCCCAGTGCCTTCAGCACCCTTGAACTTGCCCCACTTGGTGGTCACCTTACGCCTGGTGGTGAAGAACTCCATGCCCCCATCTCCGGTAATATCGGTGTCACCAAACTTGCTGAGAGTTCCGTACAAGCCACCAAAGCTGAAAGGCTCGCGAGGAACCGGGATACCGATGTTCACACCAATCATTCCTGCCCTAAACTTGGAAGAGAAAAACTCGGCAGCCGCTCCACTCTGAGTGTAGACACCAGCGGCGTTACCGTGAGGGTTGTCGTTCTCGATACGGAGCGCTTCCTCCCAAGTGGCGACCTGAAGGATAGACAGGACAGGACCGAAGATCTCGACATGGAGGGCTTCGTCGTCCTTGTTCGAGTGCTGCAGAACAGTCGGGCCGACCCAGGTGCCCTCCTTGGCCTCGCTAGACCAAGAACGGCCGTCCACGAGAAACTTGACACCATTCCTCTCAGCATCATTCAGAATGCGGAGAATACGCGTTTGAGAGGCGGCGTCAATGACAGGGCCAATTTGGCCGGCCTCTTGCCCCCGCTGTAGGGCCTTGGTTTTCTCGATAATCTTCTCGATAAGCTTGGGCTGTTCTCCGACCACCAAGAGCACGGAGGCCGCCATACAACGCTGTCCGGCGCAACCAGAGAAGCTCGAAACAACGTCGGAAGCGGCCATCTCAACATCGCAATCGGGGAGAGCGACGAGGTGGTTCTTGGCACCACCAAGTGCAAGAACGCGCTTGCAGAGCGCAGTGCATCGCTTGTATACAAGCTCCGCAACCTTGGATGATCCGACGAAAGTCACAGCGCTGATGCCAGGGTTATCGCAAAGCGCGTTCACCACGTCAACGGCTCCGTTGACGATTTGGAATACTCCGTCGGGGTATCCAGCCTGCTTGATCAGATCAGCAACAATCGACATGGTTATGGGCGTCTTTTCCGAGGGCTTCATGATCATGACGTTTCCAAGAGTAAGCGCGATGGGCAAGGTCCAGAAAGGCACCATGATGGGAAAGTTAAAGGGGCAGATGGACGCCACAACGCCGACGGGGTCGCGGAACTCCTCGCACCGCACACCTCGGCTGACCTCCATATGCTTTCCCTGGGCCATGCTGGGCAGAGCCGCGGCCCATTCGCAAGTCTCGTTGGCCTTGGCGACGGACGCCAATGCCTCGGCCATATTCTTACCGTTCTCGCGGACCACAGTCTTTGCGAGCATCTCCGCGTTCTCCTCGATCAGCTGGTGCAGCTTCATCGCCTTGGCCGCACGGGTTTTCAGAGTCTGCGCGGACCAAGACTTTAACGCCTCCTTGGCCTTGGCCACTGCGAGGTTGACATCCGCGGCAGTGGAGTTGGCCACGTTCGCGATCACCTTGCCAGTGGCAGGGCTGACGACCTTGAGGTAGGAGCCGTTCTGAGGAGCCGTCTTCTGTCCCCCAATATAATTGTCAATGGTAAGGGACGAGTCGTCCAGACGAGTTCTCTTGGATTCGTCCTGGCCGCCCGCGGCAGAGGCGCCATTGGATGAGGACGAAGAGGCCATTTTGAGGAGCAATAAATACGAAGAGGGATGATGTTCCAAGTTATGACTGTGTGAGAGACATTATCAAAAATTCGGTGATTCGCTTGTCCTCTCGTGGGAATCGAAGAGCGGACTCATCAGTGACAGTCGGAAATTAATCTGGTGTACCCGGGTACGTGAAATCGTCCGGAATACCCGGGTACAAGCCGGACGGGCGGAATGGACGTGACACAAGATTTCACAATGCCCAGTTTCACCTTGAAATTTCATTATTGTTTAGTTATTAGGAGTATAGTGACCCCCGCGTCCATATCGGCAAGTGCAATAGAGACTTTGGGCGAACGATCGAGTTTAGCTTGAGATACATTTACGCTCAAAGTAAAAGGGTTCGTGTGATTTCGTCAGTGGTGCAGTCAGACCTGGAAAATGGTACGTTTCCCTCTGTCTGCCGTTGCGAGTAAAGGGATTTTAAGAGGTACAATATCCATGATAAGGTCTCCATGTAGTTGTTGGCGCTTCTGCTTTATTCAAGATCCGAGATGAACACTTTGAATTTACATTGACGAAGCAACAATGATGGCGACGCGAAGCCAATGGCGACAACTAAGTGGCTGCTACGTTATGGATTTAGGTCAAGTCGCTGCTCCGTGTCTCTCGGTTGAGCAATTCAATCATGTGACCCTGCAATGGATACCGCGCGATCATCGGCGACGGAGAGACTCCACCAATCAACGAGGTGGCTCGGTATCACAACTTGATCGACTAGACTAACCTTCCACATCGGACACTCACCAGACCTCGACTTTGAAAGACACGACCACAAAGCACCGCCAGAAGCTTGACGAGGCGTCTCTCTTCAACTACATGGTCAAATCCGGTCTTGCCAAGGCAGATGAAAAGCTCACAGTCAAGTCCTTCTCCCACGGCCAGAGCAACCCCACGTATTTCCTCGAGACGAGCTCAGGGAGACGTTTTGTGCTTCGAAGGGCTCCGCCTGGAAAAATTGTCTCGCCCACGGCTCACCGCGTGGACCGCGAATTCCTGATCATGAAAAGACTGGGCGAGAACCCCGCTTGTGGAGTCCCGGTACCAAAGGTTCACGTTTTGTGTGAGAATGATCCCAGCGTGTTAGGGTCGAACTTTTACATTATGGACTTTTGCGACGGGAGGATATTCAAGGATTCGAACATGCCGGAGATTCCCGCGGACCAGAGACGACCCCTCTGGTACTCGGCGGTCGATACTCTGGCCAAGATGCATGACGCGGATGTCGACAAGCTTGGTTTGGGCGACTTCGGACCCCGATCGGCCGATTACTTTAAGCGACAGGTCAAGACTCTGAGTAAGGTGTCTGCGGCCCAGTTCGCTGTTGATCCATCCAAGGTCCCTCGTTTGGAGAATCTAGAGCACAACGGGAGACTCATTACCGAGAGTATCATCGCTGATATCGACGAGCCTCGCACGTGCATCGTCCATGGCGACTACAAGCTCGACAACCTACTCGTGCATGCGACGGAATCGAGGGTGATCGCCGTCATCGACTGGGAGATGGCCACCCTGGGCACCTTCGGGGCCGATCTGGCCAACCTTCTCCTCGGCTTCTACTGCCCTAAGGATTCGGGGGTGGCCATGATGCTTGGAGTCTCGAACGAGGGAGAGGGAGTGCCCTCGGGGGAAGAGCTGCTGAAGCGCTACTGCGAACAGCGCACAAACCCCAAGCTCGACTTCAAGGTAATGAAGCAGCGCATGTGGCTATACGTGAGCTTCCAGGCTTTCAAGCTCGCGATCATCCTTCAGGGAATCGCCGCGAGGAACGCCAAGGGACAGGCCTCCAGCGCGCAGGCAGAGCTCATCGGAAGCCTTGCACCCGAGTTCGATATCCTCGCGAAGCACGCCCTGGACGAGTTTCAGCGCCTCAGGGGTCAGGCGGCGTCGTTGTGAGCACCCCGCTTTCAGGGATGCTATGTCTCGACATACACAAGGACAAGGATGTACTTATATAGCTGGGGCGCTCAAAGGGGATGACGCGAAGTTGCTGAAGATGTATTCAATCAAAAACATTCGCATAGTACTATTTACAATTTCGTTCATAATCATGTACACGTCAATATTTGGATACCGCCCGGCCTCACTGGAGGATCACAGTGTTGCCGTCCACGTCCTTGATATTGGCCAGCTCGGCTAGGAACCGACGTCTCGCCGCACTCTCTGTGTTGATGACCACGCGGGCGCTAGGGTCTTCGATGAATGGCACGTACTGAACCGCCGCTGCGGAGGAGGCGGCCGTCGCCCCCATCCAAGGAGGAGGGGCAAAGGTCTGACAGGGTGGCGGCGCAAACGGGTTCTCGGGAAGAATTGCGAGGGCCGCGGAGATGTCCATCTCGCTAACGACACCGTGGTCACTGGACATCGACAGCGCTGTGTCCGGATTGATCTGTCGAGGACGAAGATTGACGCCGATGTCCCTATCGTCGTCGCCGTCTCTTCCAACGGCGATGCGACTAGAGACGGCTCCAGCAACGGGCTGTGCCGTCGTCGCGATGAACCGGTCGGAGGCTGTCAGACTCGCTCGTCGCGCAGACAATGCCGAGCGGAGCGTTACGGGTGACGACACTCTGGAGAAACTCCCTGGGAGTCTACCCATCCCCGCTCCACCCTCGACCGAAGTGGGGTTCGGGGGAGCCTGGGGCGTGGACCCGGTTTGGAACCGCGAGTGGACGTGGAGCTCCCTGGACGTCAGTCTCCATCGGAGGATCTTGGGGATGTAGATAGTCCCGAGGACGACCAGACAGACGAGAAAGGTGAGGGAGCTGATGACGAGGAACCTGGCGAGGGGCGAGGTCCAGACAGCCGCGGCCGCGGGGATACCAATGAAGAACGCCTGAAACATGCACATGCTCGCGATGGCGGTCATCTTGACTTGCTGGGAGTGAAAGATGACGTGCCGGATGCGGCACGAAAGGACCAAAGTGAGCAGCACGATGAAGCAGATGAACCCCACAAATGTGGCGAGGAACGCACTGGTCTTTTCAGAAGGGGATGTGCAGATCGCCGAGGACGCCAACGGATTGCCATCCGCGTCCTTGTGGTATGTCTCGATCCCAAAATGCAGGGGCGCGATGAGCTGCCATGAGGTCATGATCATAAGATCTCCCATTAAAACGATGACGATGACCCCCAAGAGCACGTAATGTTGCTTGCTGGACACCTGGACCATCTTGCGGTTCTCCTCCGCGACGTCTTCCACTGTTCGGGGATTGTCTATCTGCATCCCGACCGTCATCGTCATCGGGGAAGGCCCGCCAGCGGTGGATGATGCCTGGTTGCCGCCGCTGCTGCTGCTGGCATTGAGATGGAACATGGTAGCGAGCCCCACGGACTTGGCGGCAAGGCTGCTTAGGGCGAGGGTGAAGCCGACGCTGAAAAGCCACGGGTAGAGCATGCAGGCCGTGTCGCCCTCTAGAGTCAGAGGGACGATTGCACCGGCCATGAGGAGACAGCCCACCGAGAGCAAGAAGAG
>Ga0075012_10001771_pt1 | contig 21609 bp, 14 predicted proteins | sample All_14_2_FD_71474 | JGI IMG/M metagenome (GOLD analysis project Ga0075012, IMG submission 71474) | Freshwater microbial communities in response to fracking from Pennsylvania, USA - Allegheny Zone_MetaG_DW_15 | ecosystem: Environmental > Aquatic > Deep subsurface > Groundwater > Drilled...
GGGTTCCGACGAGCGTTGCCGGGCAAGCCAGGAAGTTGTCACCGAAATCCGCATAGAAGGCGTCGGTATAGGCGCCAGACGCAGCGAGGCTGAGCCCCTGGATCGGGGTGCGCCACGAGACATCCCATTCCACGCCGCGCGTTTCGACCTGGCCGGCATTGACCGTGACACCCTGGACGTCGTCGAACACGCCGTCGCCGTTCAGATCCACGAACTGCGACACCCGCTCCTGGAAACCATTGATCTTCAGGATGAAGCCGGTGACGTTGAAGGTCAGGCGACGGTCGAACAACTGGGCACGCAGGCCAGCCTCGAACTGCTTGGAATATTCCGGCTCGAGATAGTCGGCCCCGCCCGGGGACAGGCTGGCGGGCGTGGAACCACCGGTGTCGTTATAGGTCGGCCCCTTATAGCCGGTCGAGTAGCTGCCATAGACGTTGATATCGGGGGTGAAGAAGAACTGCCCGCCCACGCGCCCGATGAACGCGTCGTCCGTACGGCTGTCGCGAAAGGGGTTGGTCAGCGACGTGGTCGGTGCCTGGCTGCTGGAAAAGCGGATGCCCGTCTTTTCCCTCAGATAGCGCGCGCCCGCGAAAAGCTTGAGCTGCTCGCTGACGTTGATGTTCATGTTGCCAAACACCGCGCCATTCTCACGCGTCACTGCGGTGGAGAAATCGTTGACGGTATTGTACGGACTAGTCCCCGCGCCTTGGCAATCGGTGACCCGCAGCGTGACCGGATCATAATAGGTGCGCGTCGTCAGATGCACGCCGCCCGTGTCGGGAGTGAGCGTGCCGAGCTGAGTGCAAATCTGATTCGCGCCGTCGCGCGACGTGTCGGCGTTGTAATAGAATGCGCCTGCAATGAAATCGCCCCAGCCCCATTTTGGAGAGGTAAGCCGCACTTCCTGCTGGATCGTGTCGGACTGGACGAAGCCAAAGAAGCGCTTGGGGCCGGCATTGATCGGCAGCGCGTCCGCATCGCGATTCTCGTCCAAGCGGTTCTCACGGACGAACGTCTGGCTGCGCAGCTCGAATTCGCCGAAGGTATAGGCGATGTCGGCGGAGATGCCCTGATTTTCGATGTCGGAGAACTGCGTCTCATCTGCCGACGCGACAAGCGAGTCGGGCCCGATCGGCTGGCCAAAGCTCGTCAGGATGTCACGTACCGTATTGCCCGCCGCGGTGTTAGCGGTCGACAGCCGGATCGTGCCCGTGCTGTTCGACTTGCTCTTCGAATAATCGGCACGCAGCAAAATATCGAGGTTGTCGGTGGGACGGATCAGAAGCTGCGCGCGCGTTCCCCACGCCTTCGTGCGGGTCAGGTTCGGTTGTCCGGGCGTCGCATTTTCAAGCCAGCCGCCGATATGTTGTTGGAATCCGTTGACGCGCAGCGCCGCAGAACCGCCTATGGGAACATTGACAAAGCCCTTGAACGTCTGCTCGTCATGTTCTGCGAGGCGCACCTGGATCTGGCCGCTGAAGTCGTTCAGGTCGGGCCGCTTGGTGATGACCGACACCGCGCCGGCTGACGTGTTCTTTCCGAACAAGGTCCCCTGGGGGCCACGCAACACTTCGACGCGCTCGACATCCGCGACGTTCTGGGTCAACGAGGTAGTGCGGGCATAAACCTCACCGTCGATGATCGCCGAGACGCTCGGCTCGAACCCCTCCGATACCCCATTGCTGCCGATACCCCGGATTGAAACCGAAGCGGTGCGCGCCTCGTCCGTCTGCTGAAACACGACGCCGGGCAATTGCAGCGCCGCGTCGATCGCGCGGTCGATGCCTTTGGCGTCAAGCGTTTCGCCGGTGATGACACCCACCGAAACCGGCACACGCTGCAGACTTTCTGCGCGCTTCTGAGCGGTAACGACGATCTCGCCGGTTTCGGCCGCAGCATCAGCCTCCTCGCCCGCGGGCTCCTGCGCCTGCCGCGCTAGTGCGACCGATGGCTGGCAGAGCGCTACTGTCGCAGCGCCCGCGCACAGCATGGCCGACATATGATGAACGGTTCGCATTCCTAGTCCTCCCCACATAGCTTTAGCGTGTGAACACCGTCGATCGCATGGCGAAAATGACAGCGCTGACCCTTTCAATCCGATTAAAACGCGACGTGCGAATCGCCGCGCCCAGTCGATTATGATTATTCCGCGACCACTATTAGACAGCGCTCCCGCACGCAAGCGGAAAAAACGGATGATATGGCGGTTTATCTATTATGACAGCGCTAACCCTCTATGGTCATTCGGATCAGGCCGGCGCGTAAAAACAGCAGGGCAATGAGATAAACGATCGTCAAGGCAACGAAGATTTGCGGATAGCCGATTCCCAGATCCAGGGCGGCGCCGACCGCGGTGAGCGATGCAAAGGCGAGCAGATGCCCAGCGAGCGCTGCCCGACCTGCTAGCCGCCCGGTCGCTGCCCGGAACCGATCGTCGCAGATGGCAAGAAATATCCGCGTCGAGACGATCTGATGGGCGAGCAGGGCGAGCCCGGCGAGCGTGGACGCCATCCAGACGCCTTCAGCAAGAGGTGCAAACGGTAGCGTCACACAGGCGACGAGTCCCGCCACGAACGGTGCGACCCCGACCCGCAGCAATCGCGCAGCCGCCAAGCTGCCCAAGGCCGCCAGTGCGTAACAATAGGCAATCATGCCGCCCCATGCGCCGCCCGGCTCCACCGCGAAGGACTGGATGAAGTCTGGAAGCCAGAACAAGGCGACCCACCAGAGCTGATCGCTCAGCGCCTTGGCCGCGATGATCGGCATCGCGGCGGGGTGCCGCATTGGCGGTGCAGCGCCGCCTGCATCGCGATCGCCCATCCAGCGAGACGGAATCGGCATCCGCCACCACCATATGGCCCACCCAAACCCGGCCAGCCCGGCCACCACAGCAGCCGACCGCCATCCGAACCACTGGGCGAGCACGGCCACCATAATCGGCGCAACAATGGCCGCCGCGCTGCCTGCCATATTTATGACTGCCAGCGCGCCGGGGCGCTTGTCCGGCGGCAGGAAATGGGTGACCCCGCGCAGCGCTGCAGGTGTTCCAAATGCTTCACTGGCGCTCAATGCAACCCGAACCGCGAACAATGACGAGAAGCCCCCGATCCACGCCTGCGCCAGCGTGGCGAAACTCCAGATGCCAACCGCGCCGCCCAACGTGCGGCGCAATGAGAACATGTCCACTGCCCAGCCAGCCAGTGGCAGGCACAACGCACCAACAAGTTGGGAAACCCCGGCAATCAACCCGAATTGCCAAGCCGACCAGCCCAGTTCCGCATCCAGAAACGGCTTGAACAAGCCGAGGAGTTGCTTGTCGATATTCTTCAGCAGCAGCGCGAGAAAGATCGCGGCGATGAACGCGTTGGCCGTTCGTGCGCTTTTAGGATCGTGGCCACCGCCCATCGCCATCGCGGCGCTATCGCGCCTCGACTGTAGCGAACCGAATCGCAGCGATCGTATCCCGCGCCGACACTACGGGGGCAAAAGACGGGCAGTCCACTTCAGCCCGCAGCAGCCACCGGGCCGCATGCTGCGCCATGTCGGCCACCGGCTGTCCCACCGTCGCAAGCGACGGCCAGACGTTGCGTGAGGCAAGCGTGTCGCCAAATCCGCAGACCGAAAGCTGATCTGGCACCGCGATCCGCATGCGGTTGGCGGCCGACAGAACGCCCAGCGCCATCTCGTCACTGGAAGCAAAAATCGCGGTCGGCGGCGCAGGCTGGTTGATGAGCACACTTGCCGCGAGCATCCCCGAGGAAAAGCTGCCGTCGCCGCTTTCGACCATCGTATATTCGATGGGCAGCCCGGCAGCCGCCATGGCCCGCCCGAACCCCTCATAGCGCAGCGCGCCTGCCTGGGTTCCGTCATCGCAGCGGATGCAGGCAATCCGGCGATGCCCGTTGCCGATCAGGCACGCGGTGATCGCCGCTGCAGCGTCAGCGTCTTCCAGCGGCAGGAACAGGTGAGCGCCCGGCAAGGCCACGGCCGAGATGCGCGCGTGCCGGACGTTTGCAGCCACCAGCAATGCGAGAAGCTCCGGCGAGTCGGCAACCGGCGGCACCATCAACACCCCATCGGGCCGCGACGTCGCCAGCAACGCCTGCACTGACGAGGCAAGATTGGGCGAGCGGATGTCAATCGCCTCGGCGATCAGGTGATGCCCCCCCTCACGGCATGCCGCGATCATTCCACGCTGCACCTCAGGAACGAGATCGGGCTGGTCTTCGTCGAACAGCAGGGCAAGGAAATAGGATTGGGCGCTGGCCAGACTGCGCGCATCGCGATTGGGGCGATAATCCAGCCGGACGATCACTTCCTCCACCCGCTGTCGCGTACGTTCGCTGACCCCGCTCTCCTTGTTCACGACGCGCGACACCGTCTTGATCGCGACGCCGGCGGCGGTCGCCACGTCATAGATGGTCGCCCGCTTCCCGCTCATGCGCGCGCCCCGCCCGCCGGTGCACGTGCGGTGGAGGCACGCACAACCAGTTCGGGGGTGAAGTTCCGTTCCACCGCCCGGTCATCGCCATTTAAGAGAATGGCCGCAGCAGCGGCAGCCATGTCACGCGTGGGCTGCCGGACGGTGGTGAGCTGCGGGAACATCGTTCGCGCAGCCGGGCTATCGTCAAACCCCAGTACCGACACAGCGTGCGGCACGGTGAGGCGCAGACGATGCGCCGCGGCGATAACGCCGAACGCCATTTCGTCGTTCGCAGCGAAGATTGCGCTGGGGCGGTCAGCGCGGTCCAGCAATGCCATGCCCTGATCGAACCCGGCTCTAAATGTAAAGTCGCCCTGAGCCTTGTATACCTGTATCGGCTTGCCGTGCGCGGCGATTGCATCGTCAAATCCGGCGAGGCGCAGCGAGGCAGCAGGGCCCGAGGGCGGCCCGGTCACGAAACCGATGGCGGAATGGCCAAGGGCAAGCAGATAGTCGGTCGCGGTGCGCGCCGCGCCGCGATCGTCGGAGCGCACTGCGGCCATCCCCTCCCGATCGAGCAGCGGGGCGATGCGCACACAAGGCAGCCCGCGCGCCGCAATCAAATCCAGCACGTCTGCATTCTCGCACATTGGAGGGGCAAGGATCAGACCGTGCAAGCGCGAAGCGTCGAGCAAACGCGCGATCGTGTCCCGCGCTGCGGGTCCCGACGGCACCGGTTCGATTACGAGGTGGAAGCCGTTCTGGCGGCATCTCCTGGTCGCGCCGAGCTGTAGCTGGAGAACATAGCTGGCATTTTCATTGTCATAGGCAAGTGCGATCAGATAGCTACGTGCGCTGGCCAATCCTCGCGCCGACGCATTGGGCGCATAGCCAAGCTGCGCCGCGATCGCGCGCACCTTGTCCCGCGTCATGTCCGAATATCCGCACGCGACGCCTCGCAGTACGCGAGAGACCGTCTTGGTCGAAACCCCGGATATCCGGGCAACTTCCTCGATCCTGACCCGCGACGTGGGAGTCAATGCAGCGTTCCTCCTGTCCATCTGCCTTTGGCGATTCAGTCGCCGCCTTCCGCATCGACGGGATCATTGGCAGCTTCCCAACGGAAAGTCTCTCCCTCGATGACGAGCCGCAGCGTGCCGACTTCGGGACTGGGTCCCTCACGCGCGGGATTGCGTGGGATTGCCGCCGCGAGCCGCCGGCGGACGCGCGCATGCGCCCCGCTGGCCGCCAGGTTTGTTGCCTCCAGCGGATCTACGGCGCGATCGTACAGCTCCTCCGTGCCATCTAAATAGCGGATATAGCGGTAGCGAGCGTCGGTGACCGCCCATTCCCCGGGATTGCCGGCCGTCACGATCCGCCGATGGGAATTGCCAAGCCCACTGCGCAATATCGGAGTCAAATCATGCCCATCCGCCCATCTCGGTACCGGTGCTCCTGCGGCGGTCAGCAGCGTCGGCATGATGTCCAGCAGCGTGGCAGGCGCGGTGGTCCGCCCGGCCTTCACCCCCGGGCCCAAGATAAAGAAGGGGATGTTCGTCGTACGCTGCCACAGCGAATGCTTGGCCCATTTGTCCTTTTCACCGAGGTGATAGCCATTGTCACTAAGGAACACGACCAGCGTATTGTCACGGTTCGGCCCTGCCTCCAGAGCGCGCAATACCCGTCCGATCTGTTCGTCGGCATAGGAGATCGCGGCCAGATAGCCATGGACCGCCCGGCCCCAGTCGCCATTCTCGACGATCAGTTTATGAGCGGGCCATGCGCCACTGCCAATTGTCGGCTTGACCGGCGAGACGCAGCAAAGCGGCCGCTTGTGCATGTCGCCGGGCAGGTCCGAAACATCACCTGGCACGACCAGCGGCAGGCGGATCGGCGCACTGCGATAGAGGTCGAAATAGCGCTTCGGCACGAAATTCGGCTTGTGCGGTGCGTAGGTGCCGAACGTCATCAGGAACGGGCGGTCATGCGCCTGCCCCACTTTGTCTGCCGCCCATGCGGCCGCACGGCTGTCCGCCATGTGGGATTCCAGTTCGTCGGGCAGCTCGGCGGTATCGAATTCGGGCCATCCGGTGTAGCGCGGGACGCGCGTCACCGGCCGTTTCGGCGTCGGCGCGCCCGCCCCCCAGGGAAGCAGCGGCCAGCCGCGCGTGCGGTTCTGCGGATTCCAGAGATACCATTCGCGATAGCCACGTCGGTCGAGATAGCCCGCTGTGTGATGAAACACCTTGCCAGTGCCGAACACGGCATAGCCAGCCGATCCCAACAGGTCGGCGAATGTGCGCAGGTGCGGGGTCGTCGCCAGAGCCGGTTGGTTGCGGTAGTTGCCCGACCGCCACGGCGCCGATCCGGTCATCAGAGCGCTGCGCGATGGAGTGCAGAACGTGGCGGGTGCCTGCATATTCGCAAACACCATGCCGCGCGCGGCCGCCGCGTCGAGGTTTGGCGTCTTGGCCTGACCGCCCGCAAAGCCCACCCAGTCGTTCATGTCGTCGACGACGATCACCAGGATGTTGGGTGCGCGCGGCGTTGCCGGCGCAGGCGTTGCGATCAGCACCCCACACAATCCCACCGCGCCCGTGATAATGGCACGGATCATTGCGGCGCGCTCTCAGATTTGCGCTTGCGCAGCCATTGGGCGGGAAAGTCGCCCGGCCCCGGCCCGTCGGCATCGCGATAAACGCGCCCGTCGCGGTTCTTGGGCGCGAAGGGGACGACGCGCGCGCCCGCCCCGTTGCGAATTTCCGAATAGAGCAGGTCACGCAGCCGGTTGCGGATCGGGGCATGCTTCGAATCGAAGATCAGGTTGCGCTGTTCTCCCGGATCGGCCTTCAGGTCAAACAATTCGTCCGCATCCCAGATGCCGTGATAGGTCACATATTTGTACCGGTCGGTGCGGATGGCGAATGTGGTGGGCGTGTGCGGCAGCGCGAACTCCCAATAATATTCGTAGATCAGGTGACTGCGCCACGGCGCCTGGCCCGGCGTGCCGCGGACCAGCTTCATCAGGCTCGCCCCTTCATATTCGGCTGGCGCGGCGATCCCGGCCAGGTCCAGCACGGTGGGCGCGATGTCGAGGTTGGCGACAATCGCTTCTTCCTGCCGTCCGGCAGGTAACAGCCCCGGAGCCCAGGCGATCAGCGGAACGCGCATCGATTCCTCATACGCGTTGCGTTTGTCGATCAGTCCGTGTTCACCGAACAAGAAGCCATTGTCGCCCATGAAAAAGATCACGGTATCCCGGTCCAGCTTGCGGGCACGCAGCGTTTGCATCAGCCGCCCGATGCCGTCGTCAATCGCGCTCAGCGTCGCGTGATAGTCGCGGCGCAGCGCCGTGAGGTCCCGCTCACCATAGTAAGGATAATCGAGGCCGTGCCAACTATTGCGCTGCGTCGTCACCCATCGCGGGATCACGGTCCCCGGCGCGGGAGTGGCGGACGGCGGGGTCGTGACGGCCAGGTCTGCATATTGCCCGCGATGCCGCTCGGCGGGGGTGAACACCTCATGCACCCCCTTGTGACTGAGATAGAGGAAGAAAGGGCGCTTGTCGTCCTTGCCCAGCCAATCGATCGCATAGTCGGTCAGTTCGTCTGTGATATAGCCCTTTTGCGGCACTTCCCGGCCATCGACGTTCAGCATCTGAACGCCGTCCGGGGCCTCGCTCGGCAGATAGACGCCCTGGCCGGGGAAGCTGACCCAGCGGTCGAAGCCGGCGCGCGGATGATCGCCATGGCCCATGTGCCATTTGCCGATCATCGCGGTGCGGTAACCCGCCCGTTGCAGGTGGCTGGGGAAGAAGACCGTTCCTTCCGGCTCCGGTTCCTCATTGCCGACGATACGGTGATTGCGCGCGCTGCGCCCGGTCAGGATCGTCGCGCGCGAAGGCGAACAGAGCGAAGTGGTTACGAACGCATTGCGGTACAGCACCCCTTCCTTTGCCAGCCGGTCGATATTCGGTGTCTTGAGCCTGGGGTCGAGCACGCCGATCGCATCATAACGCAAGTCGTCCACCAGGATGAAGATGACATTTGGCTGCTTGCGGGGCGCAGCCTGTGCGGCACCGGGACTTGCAAAGAGGGAGGCGAGAGCCGCAAGCACCGCAACAGTCCAGCGCCCGCGACGCAGTCCACCCTTTGCCAATTCAGCGATCCGGCTCACGCAACCCCTCCACACATTCCTGTTTGCATCGCTATAGACAGCGCTGACCCATTATGCAATCAGCAGAAGTGGCAAGCGGACGCAGAACCCGAGCCCCCAGAGGATGGATGATGAAGCGCAAGACGATCCTATCAATGCCAATCGCGCTGCTCGCGGCAACCGCGCTACCGTGGGCGGCTGGAGCCGCGCAGACCGTTGACAGCGCTGGGACCAATTTGATCGAAGCTGCCCGCGCGCCGGCGGCAGGGCGTCCGAACATCATCGTCGTGCTGGCCGACGACATGGGATATTCCGATCTCGGCTTCTTTGGCAGTGGCATTCGCACCCCCACGCTTGATGCGCTCGCCCGACGCGGCCTGACGTTCACCCAATTCTACAACGAGTCAAAATGCACAGAGTCGCGTGCCGCCCTCCTCAGCGGACGCCCGCATCGCGCGGTGCTGGCGCCGGCAGCGAATGGCACTAGGACCGACGCGACGCTGGCAGCCGAAGTTCCGACGCTGGCCGATCTGCTGCGCGCCCAAGGTTATGCGACCTTCATTTCCGGCAAATGGCATCTTGGCGAGCAGGCGGACCTATGGCCGAATAAGCGCGGCTTTGACCGCAGCTTCAGCCTGGTCACCGGTGCGTCCAGCTATTTTGAGATGCGGATGCGTGAGGCGCAGGATGATCCGGTCGAATCGAAATTCTGGCCGTCAAAGCCATTCATGGTGCGCGACGGACAGCGCTGGCCGGTGCCGGAACGGGGCTTCTACATGACCGACGCGATCGGTGCCCAGGCGCGCGAAATGGTCGCCAGCCACACTGCGGCGCGCACGGGCAAGCCGTTCTTCCTCTACCTTGCCTATACCGCGCCGCATTTCCCGCTGCACGCGCGGCCCAAAGACATCGCCCGCTATCGGGGCAAGTTCGATGGCGGTTGGGACGCATGGCGCGCGCGCCGCCTATCGGCGATGAAGCGGCGTGGCCTGATCCCCGCCGGCGCGCAGCTTGCCCCCCGGCCCAAGGACATTGAGCCGTGGCTGACCGTCGCCGGCAAAGCGGAATGGGCGCGCCGGATGGAAGTCTATGCAGCCCAGCTCGAAGGGCTGGACCGCGATCTTGCGAAACTCGTCAAACAGCTCAAGGCGCACGGCGAGTTCGACAACACCGTGATCCTGTTCCTCTCGGACAATGGCGCCGCATCGATGTCGCCCGAGGCGATGGCGCGTGATTTCGGCTATGTCGTGCCGGGCGCCGTGATCGGAACGCGAGAAAGCAATACCAGCTATGGGGAACCATGGGCAGCGGTCTCGAACACCCCGCTGAACGACTATAAGCAATCGCTGTACGAAGGCGGTATCCGCACGCCATTGATTGTCCACTGGCCCGCCGGACTGAAGCGGCGCGGTATGGCGCCGATGGCGGGCCAGATCACCGACATCCTGCCGACCGCTCTCTCGTTGGCGGGCGCGGACCGGATGCCCGCCGCCGTTTCCGGCGCGAATTTTGCACCCTGGTTGCGCGGTGCAGCCGCCCAGCCGCACCCATTGTTCTGGGCCTATAAGCGCCAGGCCGCCGTGCGCGAGGGAACGTGGAAACTTCTGTCGACCGACGGCGGCAAAAGCTGGCGGCTGTTCGACCTGAACGCGGATCCTACGGAGCAGACCGACCTGTCCGCCATCCATCCCGAACGGGCCGCCGCGTTGCGGGCGAAGTGGCAGGAATGGGCCGCCGGCGCCGGCAAGCCCTATGGCCGGGACAAAGCAAGGCCATGAATCGCCGCATGATGCTGATGGCGGGGGTAGCGACATTGCTGCCCATTCCCGCACCGGCGCAGACCGCGCCTGGGAAGCCAGACCTGCGTACCCAGCTGCGGCTGGCCGCAGAGGGCTATCGCCGCCGCCGTGCCAACGAACCCTATGACCGGTGGCCCGCGCGCCCTGCGGCCCGCCCACCGCTTCGCGACCCCCAGGGTCCTGCAGTCAAACTCAAATCCCCCGACGGCCGCCTCGCCCTCCGCGTCGTGGCGACTGAGCAGGGGCCGTGCTGGCAACTTGACCGCGACGGCAAGGAGCTGATTGCCCCCTCCCGCCTCGGCTTCACGTTCCGCGGAGCGCAGCCGTTGGGCGCGGGGCTGACCATTACCGGCGAACACCGCCGCTCGGTCGACGAACGTTGGGAACAGCCATGGGGCGAGGTGCGTGTAGTGCACGACCGGTTCGAGGAACTGGCACTCGACCTGCGCGAAGGCGTCGACGGACGGATGCTCCGCGCCGAATTCCGCCTGTTCGACGGCGGCCTCGGCTTTCGCATTGTCTATCCCGACCAACCCGCACGGCCCTCAGCGATATTGGAAGAGCAGACCGAATTCGTCCTGCCCCGTCCGGCCGACAGCCGGTTATGGTGGCTGCCCGGCTGGGGCTTTGCCCGCGACGAATATCTCTATCGCAGCGGCAGTTTCGACGACGTGCTGGCAACGCGCGACGCACGTGCCGTGTTGACCCCGCTGACGATCGAAACGCCAGGCGGATGGATCTCGATCCATGAAGCTGCACTGGAACGCTATGCGGGCATGAATCTGGCACCGTTACCGGGCGGTATCCTGCGCGCAGATTTGGTGCCGTGGTCGGACGGTGACCGGGTGAAGATCGATGGCGGCTTTACGACGCCGTGGCGCGCGGTGCTGGCTGCGGACAGCGCCGCCGCGCTGACCGAGTCCACGCTGGTCCTCAGCCTCAACGCACCCCAGCGCTATCCCGTGCCGTGGTTCCGCCCCGGCAAATATGTCGGCATCTGGTGGGGATACATCATAGGCTATTGGGAGCGAGAGCCGGGCGCGGCCTATGGCGCGGCGACCGACCGCGTGCTGCGCTATATCGATTTTGCCGCGCGCAACGGCTTCTCGCTGCTCATCGAAAGCTGGAACAAGGGTTGGGACGGCTGGCGCGACAAGAGCGGCATCAGCTTTTCCAAGCCATCCGAGGCGTTTGACGAGGCGCGTGTCCTCGCACACGCCCGCCGCCGCGGCGTGCCGCTGGTCGGCCATCACGAGACGAGCGGCGATGTCGCCCGCTATGACAGCCTGCGGGACGAGGCCTTTGCGAGCCTCGCCAAATGGCACGCGCCACTGGTCAAGACCGGCTATGTCGCCGCGCAGCCCGGACTTATCCGCCGCGCGCCGAACGGGTCGACCTCCCGCGAATGGCATTATGGGCAGTTTATGGTCGAGCATCAGCAGGCGCTGACCGAATATGCCGCGAAGCGCGGTATCGCGATCCTCGCGCATGAGACGGTCAAGGATACCGGGTTGCGCCGCACCTATCCCAATCTGGTCAGCCGCGAATGCGCGGTGGGGCAGGAGTTCAACGGTTTCGACACGGTGAATGGCGGCACACCGCCGGACCATGAAACGCACCTTGTCTTCACGCGCTTGCTCGCCGGGCCGATGGACTACACGCCTGGAATCTTCGACCTTGACCTGAGCAGTCGCAAGGGAGAGCGCGCACGAATCCGGCGCGAGGAGCTGCCGAATGTGCGCCCCAACTCAACGCTGGCGCGGCAACTGGCCCTGTACGTGCTGATCTACAGCCCGGTGCAGATGGCCGCCGATTTCATCGAAAATTACGAGGGGCATCGCGCGTTCCGCTTCATTCGCGACGTGCCGGTGGATTGGGAACGCAGCGTTGGCCTTGCGGGCTATCCCGGCCAGTTCGCGGCGACGGCGCGCAAAGATCGCCATTCCCCCGACTGGTATCTGGGCGCGATCACGAATGGCGAGGGACGAACAATCGACCAGCCGCTCGACTTTCTCGATCCCCAAACGGTGTACGAGGCACAAATCTATGCCGACGCACCCGACAGCCATTTTCGCACCAATCCCGAAGCCTGGAAACGCCTGACCCGCACGGTGCGGCGGGGCGACCGGCTGACGTTCGTACTCGCCCCCGGGGGCGGCGTGGCTGTGCGCTTTCGCGCGCGCGGCCACGCCGTTTCCGCCTCCGCCACCTGATGGGAAGACCGATGAAGCACTTGCGACGCCTCCTTACCTTTGCCTGCCTTGCAGCGCTGCCGATGGCAGGTGCAGCTGCCCGCGAGCCAGTAGCCGCGCCAGCGCCCGCCGCGCAGAAGAAGCAGCCCAACATCGTCTTCATTCTGACCGACGATCAGCGTTACGACGAACTCGGCACGCTCAATCCCGCGCTCAAGACACCCAATTTGGACAAGCTGGCGAAGGGCGGCCTGTATTTCCCGAATGCATTTGTCACGACCGCGCTCTGCTCACCTAGCCGCGCGTCGATCGTCACCGGCCGCTACATGCACCGGCATGGAGTGGTCGATAACAACGCGTCCATGGCGGAAGGATCGCGGCTGGTTTCAGAGCGGCTCGCCGCACTTGGCTATGACACCGCTTTTGTAGGCAAATGGCATATGGGTGGCGAGACCGACGCGCCCCAGCCGGGGTTCCGCCATTGGGTCAGCTTCGCGGGCCAGGGTAACTACTGGCCGGACCAACAGGTGGGTGAATCCGCGAACAATGCTCATGGCAACCTGTTCAACGTCGACGGCCGCCATGTAAAGCAAACCGGCTATATCACAGATGAATTGACCCGTTATGCTACCGATTGGCTGAAAAAGGGGCGCGATCCCTCGAAGCCCTTCTTTCTCTATCTGAGTCACAAGGCACTGCACGCGGACTTCAAACCCGCCACGCGACACATTGGCACTTATGCCAAGACACCCTTCCCCGATCCCGTGACGATGGCGGACAAGCCGGAGAACTTCGAGGGTAAGCCGATGTGGGTGCGCAACCAGCGCAATAGCTGGCACGGCGTCGATTTCCCCTATCACAGCACACTGTCAATGGAACAATATCGCCGCAACTATGCTGAAACCCTTTCGGCCGTGGACGAAAGCGTCGGCTCGGTCCTCGCTTATCTGAAGGCACAAGGGCTGGAGAAGGACACGATCGTCATCTTCACGTCTGACAATGGCTTCATGTTCGGCGAGCATGGCCTGATCGATAAGCGCAACGCATATGAGGAATCGATGCGCGTGCCGCTGCTTGTCTACGCCCCGGGACGGTTTCCTGCGGGCAAGACGGTGGACCGCCTGGTCGCTAACATCGATTTCGCGCCCACCTTCGTTGAGCTGGCAGGGGGTACGGCGGAACCGGGCGCGTTTGACGGACGAAGCTGGCTCGCGCTCGCGGAAGGACGAACGGTTGCAGACTGGCGGACCAGCCTCCTCTATGAGTATTATTGGGAGTTCAACTATCCGATGACGCCGACCACCTTCGCGCTGCGCGGAGATCGATACAAGCTGATACAGTATCACGGCATCTGGGACACCGACGAACTCTATGACCTCAAGACCGATCCTCAGGAAACGCGCAACCTGATCGACGACCCCGCCTTGCTTGCCGTCAAGGTCGCGATGCGCCAGCAGCTTTATGACACGCTGGGCAGTGGCGGACGGCACGCGGTGCCTTATACCCGAAAGTTCAACAGCGGAGCGGTGTTCCGCAACGAGAATGGCTCGCCCGCTGCTGCTTTCCCCAAGGCGTGGATCCGCAAGCCGGGCGATCGGGACCTCGACCAGCATTTTCTGCCCGACGGGCCCGACAAGGCACAGAAGCTCAAGGAACTGGAGAAATATTGATGACTGCGTCCCGCCCCGCCCTTGTCATCATGCTCTCCACTGCGCTTCTTGTCGGCGGCTGCGGGAATGGCGGCGAGGCGGAGCAGGCTGCGCCAGCGAACGTGGCAGAACGTACATTTTGTCGGGAAGCTCCGCTGCCTGACCCGCGCGCACCGACGCGCGGAATGGTGCAGGTAAAGGGCGGCAGCTTCGACATGGGGGCACAGCCCGAACATGCCGAAGAGGGACCGCCGCAGCGTGTGACCGTGGGATCCTTCTGGATCGATCCGACCGAGGTGACCAACGCGCAGTTCGCCGCATTCGTCAAGGCGACCGGTTATGTCACTCTCGCCGAACGGCCGCTCGACCCCGCCGCCTATCCCGGTGTACCCAAGGATCAGTTAGCTCCCTCCTCTCTGGTCTTCGTGATGCCCGATACGGCGGTAGACCTGCGGGATCCCACCGGATGGTGGCGTGTAGTCCCCGGGGCCGACTGGCGGCATCCGTCGGGTCCGGACAGCAGCATCGAAGGGCGCGACCATTTCCCGGTGGTGCAGGTCGCACACGAGGATGCACTCGCTTATGCACGATGGGCCGGTCGCGATCTGCCGACCGAGGCGGAGTGGGAATATGCAGCTCGCGGCGGGCTGGTGGGCAAGCGTTTTACCTGGGGCGACAGTGCGCCGACACCTGAGTCGGCCAATACTTGGCAAGGTTTATTCCCTGAAATCGACACGGCGCAGGATGGCTACAAGGCAAAGGCGGCTCCAGTCGGATGTTACAAGCCGAACGGCGCAAATCTCTACGACATGGCGGGCAATGTGTGGGAATGGACCAACAGCTGGTATCGCCCAAACATCGTGGCAAAGGATGGCAAGGCGATTGAGACCGCTGCAACTGACGCGATCGATCCCGACGAGCCGGGCGTGCGCAAGCACGTCGCCAAGGGAGGATCGTTCTTGTGCGCTGACAATTATTGCCTGCGCTATCGCCCTTCTGCCCGCACTCCAGGCCCGCCCGACACGGGATCGAGCCATATCGGTTTTCGCACCATCGTGCGCGATAGCCCGATCGCGCGCTAGCCGCTGGCCGATGTCCGAGCGATGATTCGCAAGAACTCGGTCGTTCGCGCCAAGCTGACTTTGACGGACGCTCAGTTGCGGCAAGTGTGTTGCAGCTCCGGTTCAAGCGGTCAGCGACGGCAGTCTGCGGGCGCCGATCCGCGACCGCCAAGCCCGGGTCGGCATCCTTTGCGTTCTTGTCTCCGATCTTGCAGCGCGCTACTGCGTGCATAGACCGGGGGTTTGCTTTGTATTACAATAGATTGACATTGGTTGCGCTATTGCTTCCGCTCGGCGCTTGCGGGGGCGGCTCGTCCGGTTCGGGGACACCTGGCAGCGGGACACCTCCGATATCGACCCCCTCCCCCCCGGTCGCGCCGTCGCCAACGCCGACGCCCACGCCAACACCGGCCGCGCCTCCGACATTCATCTACCAGTTCGGATTGGTGCCGGCCGCCGGCGCTCAACCGAACGGGCCGCTGGTGCAGGCAAGCGATGGCAATTTCTACGGCACGACCCGCGCGGGCGGTATCGACTATAACAGCAACATGAACTGCTCGCTCTCGGGCTGTGGCGTCTTGTTCAAATTGACCGCGGACGGCACCGCGTCGGGTGTCTATCAATTCGGCGCGTCCCCGACCGATGGCAACTGGCCGAGCGGTCGTCTGATCCAGAGCCGCGATGGATCGCTTTACGGCACCACCGCATTTGGCGGCCGCTATGGCGGGGGAACCATCTTCAAGATCACGCTCGGCGGCACCTATACCGTCTTGTATTCGTTCGGCGCGACGCCGACGGACGGCGCTGTGCCCTCGTCGGGCGTCATCGAAGCAGCCGATGGCAATTTCTACGGCACAACGACGTCGGGCGGCGCCAATCACTGCAACCAGATTCCCACCAGCGGCGGCAATTGCGGCACGGTGTTCAGGATGACTCCCAGCGGTGAGGTGACCATTCTCCACTCGTTCGGAGCCAATCCATCGGATGGCGTCCAGCCCGAAGCGCCGTTGCTGCAGGCAAGCGATGGCAATTTCTATGGCACCACCGTAAACGGGGGCGCCAATATCTGCACATTGCTCGTCAACGGAATCAATGGCTGCGGCGCCGTCTTCAAGATGACGCCGACGGGCGAGGTTACCACCATTTATTCATTCGGGGTGACCCCGGACGCGCCGATCGCGCCGCAGGGCCCGCTGATTCAGGGCCGCGATGGCGCACTCTACGGGACGACCGTGTCCGGTGGCGGCGGCAGATGCGGTGGCAATTTCGGCTGCGGGACCGTGTATCGCATGTCCATGGCGGGCACGGTGTCGATCCTGCACCGTTTTTCGGTTACCGCCCCGGCCGGCGCCGAAGGGCCGCGCAATGATGGCTATGGGCCCTCGCCTTATCTGATTCAGGCCAGCGACGGCAATTTTTACGGGACCACCGGTTCGGGTGGCGCGATCGGTGGCGGCGCCGACCTCGCGGGCACCATCTTCCGGCTCACCCCGTCCGGCGAGAAGACCATCTTGTTCTCGTTCGATCCGACCGACCTGCCGTCCAACCCGGTCGCGGGACTGATCGAGGCGCGCGACGGGTCATTATACGGGCTCACGGCATATGGGTCCTATTTTGTGAGGGATGGCTGGACCCATCGCGGATCGGGCACCGTCTACAGGCTGAGCATCCGGTAGCAGGATATGCGCGCCGCTAAGGTACAGGCCGAACGCAACCCCCGCCATCGACACGCGACACCCTGTGCACGCCGGGCGCATAAACCCGGCAATCCATCCGGGTTGGCCGAGAACCTCGGCGAGTGCGACCAACGTAAGGGCGAGTGCATCCTCTACCGCCACCGTCTCGATGCGCAGGACCAGTGCGATCTCGACGATCGGCTGACCATCGATGCTGTGCCGCCGGAATATTTCCCGCTGTAGAGCGGGAAGGATTTCCAAGGCGGCGCGGTATCGCCGCGCCATAGACGACGGTGCAACGGCGGCAACGTCATCCCCTTCCCCTTCCCCTACACCACTCGGGGGCACGTCCGGGGTTACCACGGAAATACCGGAAGCTCGGGCGATTCAGCGCCATCGCTGTCGAGCAGGACGAAGTCGCAACCGTGACGGCGACCGAAGGCGAGAATGGCATTGAGCTCGTCGGGCAGATGGGCCCCGTCCGCCGATATCTGCGTGCCGACAAGCCAGCCACACAGCGTGCAGGCTACCATCATCGGTCGATCCCCCGGCTGCAACCCCGCCAGCGCATTCAGGCGCTCCGCCGTTGTGCAGCGCACATGGGCTGTCCCGAGAACGATATAGGTTCCGAAGTTCATCAACGCGCTCCAGGTCAGGGGGCTTGCGTGCACAACGCCGTCCACGGGCGCCGCCGCGCATTCAGTGCACGCGCTCAAGGAGCTTGCGCGCCTTGCCCTCGAGCGCGAGGCGGTCGTCCTGATGCGGCTTGCTGCGTGCAATCGCGGTAATGCCCTGAATAAAGTCAAAGAGCGACGCAGGCGGATGCCCTTCTTCGGCGAGCGCCGAGGCGATCACCTTTGCGGTATCGGATTTGGAGAAACCGCGATTGCGCAGGAAGGTCGAGCGGTCGTCATCAGTCCGCGCGACGATCCGCGCGCGCGCGCTTTTGATGCCGGCAACGAACTGCGAAGGCGAGGATTCCGCAAATTGCGTCAGAGCCGGCGTCGCCTGCTGCGCGAAACGGTTCGCGGCGAATTTCGAGTGTCGAATGTTGATCTCTTCGAAATTCTCGACGCCCCACAGATTGCGATTCATGCAGACCGCACGCAGATAGAAGGTCGCGATGCCGAGCGTTTTCGAGCCAACCTCGGAATTCCACGCGTAGAAACCGCGAAAATAGAGATCGGGATCGCCATTGGGCAAGGTCCCCGCCTCGATCGGATGGGTATCGTCGACTAGGAATAGGAACACGTCGCGGTCGGACGCATAGAGCGTGGTCGTGTCGCGGGACACATCGACAAAGGGATTATAGTGCATCGATCCCCAGTCGAGCACGCCGGGTACCTTCCAGCGCGTATCCCCGGTGCCATTGCCAGCGATCCGCATCACCGCAGCGACCAGTTCATGATCCCAGATCCGGCCATAATCGGGTCCGGTCGCCGCCCGCAGCTCGGCGCGCCCGTCGCGCGTTTCGAGCAGCTTAACCTGCTCTCCGCGATGCGCGATCAGGCCGTGCTGCAGGTTGATGCCGGCAAGCGCGGCCGGAAGCGAACGCAAATACGCCGAAGGAGCCCCGATCAGGCTGCAGAGCTGGCCAAAGGCCCAGTTGGTCGGTCTCACCGGCGCGTCGCTCCCCGGTACCAGCAGCGTCAGCCGGTCCGGCGCGTCGCTGCTTGCCTCGACCCGCATTGCGCGGCTCTCCACGATCCGAGTGGTCGCGCGCTCGGCGCGGCCGCGCACATCATCATAGAGTTCGCTCAGCGAGAGAAAGCGTTCGTCCGCTGGCCGGGCGAACCATTCGGAAGCAACGCGGCTCACATTGGTGCCGCGGCTGAGATCGACCCGGTAGGGCTCGGAAACGACTCGTTCGGGCGAAATGGGCATGGCCATGACAAGGGTCCTCATCTGTTCGAGGTGCGATCACCGGACCTCGCTTCCACCCTCCCCCTCCCCTTCCCTCGGGTCCGATGACGGCCCCGATGCGCATCTCTTTCCCTTGCGCATTCGGCTCATCTCAGCAGCAGCCACAAGGGCGTCTGGCGTCGAAATCGCCAAGCGGACCGGCGGGCTGGACCGCCCGGCCCGGACTGCGAACCTCACCGGCGCCTTGCTGCACCCACAGGTATTGGGTGATTGACCTGCCCGGCGATGCGCGCGTCGCCCGATGCTGTTGCAGTTGGCCGCTCCTGCGCGAAACCCAAGGCCAGGCCTGGCGGCTTCCAGCTCTTAGCGCGCGCCGGCCTGTTTGCAGCACCTGCTGATGACATGTCCCCTAGGAGCGCCACGCGCATACCAGCTAGCCTAGGCTTCGAATGTCAGCCGCGAGAATGGCGGATCAGGCGCCGGCGGACTGCGCGATGCATCGCCTGGCTCGCCGCATGAGCATCTCTCGCCGATCCTGCAGCGTAAGCGCATCTCCGAATGTTGCATCATGGTCCCGCGCGATGTTGCAGATCCGCTCATCGCGCGCGCACCGCAGCCAAAGCGCGGCTCCGCGCTTCTGCTGATCGACAAGGTTGCGATAGCGCGCTTCCCAGTCGTCCCCTGGACAAGGCCATCCCGTCGCGCCGGAAAAGGCCGCGAGAGAGCCCAATAGCGCAATCGCGCCCAGGATCAGTGCCCGCCGCATCGGTCTACCATAGCGCCTCGGATGCTGCTGCCAAGACGCGCCGCAAGTCCCGCACGGTCCGGGGCGGGCCTATCAGCCAATCACGAGCCAAGTCAGACCAAGTGCCACGAGGCGTGCTGCCTAGAGCTCAAACATCGGGCAGAATTGAACCGTTCGACCGAGCAGTGAGGATGCACGGCCCTCGATTTGATCGCACGGGCAAGTGCGAGCACAAAGCTGCACCAGCCATATGGCCGTGCTGACGGCATCCATGGACATGGTGGAAGCTGCCAGCCCAAGCAACCGGGCTGCTATGGCACTAGAAAATTGCGGGAAGGGCGGAATTCACATCTGGATTCCTGCGATTTACCCTGCTCAACATTACTCAATACCGGGGGATGATTCGTGCAGAATTGGACAGAGATATGCTCGGGCTGGTTTTGAACCAGCCATCGAAAGGGTCTGGTATCACCATTTTCCCATCGTGGCCGTCTCTTTGGACAGTCAAAAGAGCTGTAAGCGGCGTATCGCACCAATATCGTTAGCTTGCTTCGGAATGATGTCCGGAATGGCCACGTTGAAGCCTGTTCCGATTGAACGTCTGCGCGTTTTAGTCACGAAATCTTCTCTGAACACTGTTTAATCGCGCCAACTTGCCAATGCTGGAGGCCCAATGACCCATCGTTTCGATCCGACCTCGCTGCGCGAATATGACATTCGCGGGATCGTGGGCAAGACGCTGGGGCCGGACGATGCGCGCGCGATCGGGCGCGGGTTCGCGACGCTGCTGCGCCGCGCCGGCGGGCATCGCATCGCGGTCAGCCGCGACGGGCGCGTGTCGTCCCCGGTGCTGGAGGCGGCGCTGATCGAGGGGCTGACCGCATCGGGCTGCGACGTGGTCCGCATCGGGCTCGGCGCGACGCCGATGCTCTATTATGCCGAGGCGATCTTAGAGGTGGATGGCGGCATCCAGATAACCGGCAGCCATAATCCCGGCGATTATAACGGCTTCAAGATGGTGTTTCAGCACCGTCCGTTTTTCGGGGCCGACATCCAGACGCTCGGGCGCATGGCGGCCGAGGGGGACTGGGAGGACGGCGAAGGCACCGTCTCCGACGCCGACATCCTTGACGATTATGTGGGGCGCCTGCTCGCCGGCTATGCGGGCGGGACGTTCCGCATCGGCTGGGACTGCGGCAATGGCGCGTCGGGGCCGGTGATCGAAAAGCTGGTGAAGCTCCTGCCCGGTGAGCATCACACGCTGTTCACCGATGTGGACGGCAATTTCCCCAATCATCATCCCGATCCCACCGAAGAGAAGAATCTGGCGCATCTCAAAGCGCTGGTCGCGGAGAAGAACCTCGATTTCGGACTGGCGTTCGACGGCGATGGCGACCGGATCGGCGCGATCGACGGGCAGGGCCGCGTGATCTGGGGCGATCAGCTTTTGTCCATTCTGGCTGAACCTGTGCTGCGCAAGGATCCGGGCGCGACGATCATCGCCGACGTGAAGGCGAGCCAGGCGCTGTATGACCGCATCGCCGAGCTGGGCGGCCAGCCGCTGATGTGGAAGACCGGCCACAGCCTGATCAAGACCAAGATGAAGGAAACCGGCGCGCCGCTCGCGGGTGAGATGAGCGGGCATATCTTCTTCGCGCAGGACTATTACGGGTTCGACGACGCGCACTATGCCGCGGTCCAGCTGATCAACGCGGTCCACCTGATCGGTCGCTCGATGAGCGACATCCGCAGCGCGATGCCAGCCATCGTCAACACGCCCGAAATGCGCTTCCAGGTCGATGAAAGCCGCAAATTCGCGGTGATCGACGAGGTGCTGGCGCGGCTCAAGGCGGAAGGCGCCGACGTCAACGACACCGATGGCGCGCGGGTCAACACCCCCGATGGCTGGTGGCTGCTGCGCGCATCGAATACCCAGGACGTGCTGGTCGCCCGTGCCGAGGCGAAGGATCAGGCGGCGCTTGAGCGGCTGCTGGGCATGATCGACGCCCAGCTCGCCGCCAGCGGGCTGGCGCGCGGGCCGCA
>Ga0075012_10001779_pt1 | contig 21560 bp, 18 predicted proteins | sample All_14_2_FD_71474 | JGI IMG/M metagenome (GOLD analysis project Ga0075012, IMG submission 71474) | Freshwater microbial communities in response to fracking from Pennsylvania, USA - Allegheny Zone_MetaG_DW_15 | ecosystem: Environmental > Aquatic > Deep subsurface > Groundwater > Drilled...
GAAAAGGCGGCGTCGCCCTTGAGGCAAAGAATGTCGGCCATTGGGAGTGTGGTCTGGTTAGGCGGAGAGGGCGAAATTATACCTGAGCAGCTACCCGGGGACCCGTCTGACACCGGATGCAAATTCCGTTGCCGGCAATTGCCAGAAATCTGCACAGACAAATACGCAAGTTTTGACCCGCTGCAAATGCAACGAAATGCAACAATGAAACATTTAACAATAAATGCAAAATTATTATTTTTGTGTTATTTTTTTTGGGCAAATTATTCCAAAGCAATAGGCAGATCGACATCGTTCTGCCAAGCAATCATTCCCCTACTACATTCAGTTTTTCCGGAGATTTCATGAGCATCGCAATCCGTATTGTTCTGCTGATCGCACTGGCGATCGCAGGACTCATTGGTCTGGGGGGCTTCAGCCTGTACCAGATGTCATCGATCAACCAGAGCGTCAAGGAAACCAACGAAATCACGATCCCTGGCATTCTCAAACTCGGAGAAGCGCAAACCGCCTTCCTGCTGGCCCGGCCCTTCCTGATCAATGTGCTCATCGAGGGTGACCCGGCCCGGCGCGAGACACTGATCCAGCGCTTCAACGAGCGCATTGCCGAGATGAACGCCGCCTTGGCCGACTACGAGAAACTGGCTGCCGACGACAAGGATCGCGAACTGCTGGCGCACGACCGGAAAACCGCCGCTGCCTACGGCGAATTCTCGAAAAAATATGCCGTGGCCGCGCTCGCCGGCAACCGTGAGGAAGCCATCGCCATTTCGCGTAGCGCCGCCGACACGGTCAACGGGCTGTCGAACGCGCTGGTCGAGCATGCCAGGTATGTCAAGGTGCATGCCGAAGAGTCGGCCAGGGAAGCCTACGATATCCACCAGACGGCAATCCGCCTGGTCGTCACGGCAATCATCCTGCTCAGCCTGCTCGTCGCAGCCATCGGCTTCCTGATCTATCGCCATGTCGCCGGCGGTCTGGGCCGGATGGTCGATATCTTTTCCCATGTCGAGAAGGATCTTGATTTCACCACCCGCTTGAGCAGCGACGGCAATGACGAGATTGCCAAGGTCGCCCACGCTTTCAATGGTCTGCTCGAACGACTGCAGACCAGTTTCCGCCAGATCACGCACCACGCCGAATCGGTGAACAGCGCCGCCCAGCGCGTCTCGACAGCCGCCCGGCAGATGTCGGTCGCCTCCCAGTACCAGAGCGAGTCGGCTTCCAGCATGGCGGCCGCCGTCGAGGAAATGACCGTCAGCGTCAATCATGTTGCCGACCGTGCCGAAGACACGCGCCGACTCGCCACCAATGCCGGCACGGTGGCCGGCAAGGGTGAAGGGATCATCAGCGAGACAGTGCTGTCGATCAACAGCATCGCCACTACCGTACAAAGCGCCTCAAGCCAGCTGACCGACCTGGAAAAGCAGAGCGAGAAGATCAGCAGCATCGTCTCGGTCATCAAGGAAATCGCCGACCAGACAAACCTGCTGGCACTCAACGCCGCCATCGAGGCAGCCCGGGCCGGCGAACAGGGTCGTGGTTTCGCAGTCGTTGCCGACGAGGTACGCAAGCTGGCCGAACGGACCGGGCACTCGACCCAGGAAATTGCCAGCACCATCCAGCAGATGGTGGCAGGCTCACAGGCCGCAGTACAAAGCATCCAGAGCGTCGAAGGCGCCGTCAGTGCCGGCGTCGCCTACGCCCGTCAGGCCAGCGATGCAATGCAGGAAATCGGCAGCGGCTCGGCCGACACCGTCGGCATGGTCAGTGACATCACCAGCGCGATTCGCGAACAGGGTGTCGCCAGCACCGACATCGCCCAGCAGGTCGAGAAGATCGCCCAGATGACCGAGGAAAACAGCGCCGCCGCGCAATCGACCTCGAACACTTCCGAAGAGCTGGTCAAGCTCGCCCAGGAGATGCACCAGATCGTCGCCCGCTACCGGGTGTAGAAAAAATCTGCCCGGCGTGGGTCGGGCGTGTCGGTGCTGACGCATTAGAATGCTGCCGATGCCAAGCTCACGCCCCCTGCACGGAGACACCGCCTTTTACCGGGCCTTGGCAGCATCGTGCCTGGTGCACTTGCTGCTCTTGCTGCTGCCGAGCCAGGAACCTGCCATCATGCACGCCGTCCCGTCGCGCATGGAAGCCCGCCTGCAAGCACGCCCTGCCGTAGCAGAAACACCAGCGCCAGCCACTGAGGCACCGCGGCAGACAAGCGTAAAACCCGACAAGGCAAAGACCCGCACCCGGATATTGAGCGCGAAAAAATCGTCCACGCCAACCTGGACGACGGCAGAAAAATCCGAGATGGACAGCTTTCTCAACGAGCTGGAGAAGGCGCCAAAACCAAGCCTGGCCCAGCGTTCACTGGCGATGGCGCGCGAACAGGGACGGCAGATGGCCTTGCGCGAGGAAGCCGAGGAGGCCCTGCTTGAGCTGCGCCCGAATGCGCCACCGGTCAATGCCTTCAGCCTGGAAACCTATCTTGACGGCATGGTCCGCCGCTTGAACCGTAGTGCCGCCTTCGTCCAGCGCAACCGGCAGGATCCCGGCATCCGGCCGGCTGCGGTCCAGTTCCGGCTGCATCCGGACGGTTCACTGAAAAGCTTCGTTGTCCTCAATGCCGGCGATCAGGCAGGCGAAATCGCCTACATCAAGGCCATCATCGAACGCTCGCTGCCGTTTTCACCTTTCCCGCCCGATATCGATCGCGCCGCCAGGTCGCTTGGCATCACCATCTGCATCCGCCCCGGCAGCAGTGGCGACGGGGCGGGCTTCACGCGGATGAACGGCAACCGCTGCAGTTGATCGTTCTCACTTGCGGATCGGCTCGTTGCGCCCGGACATGCTGTCGCTCATCCGGTAGGCCGCATCGATGAACAGGCCGGTGGGATTCTTCCGGCAATATTGTTCGATGTTCCGCTCGACGGTCCCCGCCGAAACATCAGTCACCTGCTGGCGCTGATTCGCGTAATTGTGGCCGCTGAGAAAACCACGCGCCCAGGCCACCTGGGCTGCGCGCAACTCGGGATCGCCACTGGTTCCCTGCCAGGCCTTGCAGGAATTGTCGTCAAACCCGAGTACCTTGAGGTTCTGCGCCATGGCTACCGTCGATGTCAGCGTCAATGCCGCAACCGCCAGCAGTATCGCTGCGTTCTTCTTGCCCATCGCACTCTCCTGGATGAATTGCTCGTTTGCAGGGCAGAGGATAGACCAGCTTGCGGTCAACGCGAAATCAGGAGAAAAACCGGGTTGACCGCAACAATTGCTACTTCGCCCGTTTGAGCGCTTCCAGAAGCTCGTTATCGGTCCTGCCATTCACTTTCATCCCTTGGGCCCGCTGGAATGCCTCGATGGCAACCCGCGTCTTGCTACCGGCCACGCCATCGGGTTTGCCCACCGAATAGCCAAGACGATTCAACTGCCCCTGGATCTCCCTGACCAGCGCCTTCCGGTCCTGCTGCTTGTGCACCTCGGCAGAACCTGCGCGGGACTTTGCTTTCACTTGTGCACCAACCCCTTCTTCGGTCAACAGGAGTGGATGCACGGGATAGCCATGCGCCTTGGCCATGCGGAACCAGCGTAGCGCTTCGGTGGAATCGGCTGCCACGCCTGTTCCGTAGATGTGGAACAGACCAAGATAGAACATGGCGACCTCATCCTCACCCTCCGCCGCCTTCCGCATGTAGGCTGCGGCAGCCTGAGGATTCCGCTTCTCACCAACGCCGCCGAGGCTGCGGACACCCATCGTGAAATTTGCCGCGGGATAACCGGAATCCGCCGCCTTGTGCATCCACTGGTCGGCTTCAGCCTTGTCGCGCTTGACGCCCTTGCCCTCGGCATACATCCAGCTGAGCATGTACTGGCCGTAACCGCCGCCAGCCTCCGCGGAGCGCCGATAGGCTTCGGCCGCCGCCACGTAATCCCTGGCGGCATATGCATTTTCGGCTTCGTGAACCGCCATGTCCGATTTGATTCTTTCGGTAACCGCGCAGCCTGCCAGCAGAATGACAGCCATGCAGGCACAGGCCCGGTTGCGCCATGTGGTTATTGCTGATGACATTTTCTTCTCCCTATCCGGATGTATTCGGCGTTCAGTTCAGAAAACCGCCTTGAGCGATTCGTCCCTCAGGTCACGGCAAGCTCTTACTTCCCGCCGCCCCCACCACCACCGCTGTTATGAACCAGGATGGCCCCCTGTTCCGGTACTGCCACGTAGAAGTTGTGCGTATCGGCAACCTGCATGTTGAACAACCGGCGATTTTCCGGCGTCAGGTCGATGCGCTCGATTTTCAGCATGCGCCCGGCAACATGAATGCTGTCGCCGACCTTCAGGTCGCGCACAGGTCGCCAGCCATCCTGGCTGAGCAGGCGTTCGCCACCACTGGTCCGTAATTCGCCATTGATCAGGTACAGGTGGTTACCATCGACCTGATAGACGTCAACGACCTTTCTCGGCACGGTCTTTTCGTAACCGATGTCGTAGGTCTGAACGAGATCCCCGATCCGGACTTCGGCAAACGGTCGTGTCGTGCCATCGGCCATCACCACCAGCGTTTCTCCCGGGAAGCAACCCATCGACTGCTGCTGCAGAATCTGCTTCTGGATTCTCAGGTTCTTCATTTTTTCCCGTTGCTGCTCGAGAACCTTGCGTCCCTGGGCGAGATCGTTGGTGATGCGTACCACCCGCCCGGTATTCGGATCGCCGGGATTCTGCCCACCGGTCATCATGTAATCGGTGCTGTAAGGAAAATTGATGCTGTCGCTGAGTTGCTTCTTGACCTCGAAATCCTCGATGGTCATCTTGTTGATTTCATCGCGGGTTACCTGGATATCCTTGGCCAGTTGATCCATTTCCCGGTCTATCCTGGACACCGCCTCGCTGGCCTGAACCGGATTGTTAACCGGCGTGCTGCGCGGTGGTGTGGACAGACACCCGGCCAGCAGCAACGCCGACAGACAGATGCTCCCTCGCCATGGAGCGGATTTGCAATTGATCATGATGGCCTCCCGTATTGAAGCGCTGAACAAAGACTACTGAGTTCAACCTACGCCGACGTCAGGACAACGTTTTGACGCCAATCAACAAACAGGGGACTTTTACGCCGATGGCAAGGCAGAATTCCCGGGGGAAATCAGCTCCCGGCGTCGTGCGCCGCGCTCAGTTTTTCCGAAACGTACTCGCCGCGCGCCGTTGAATCGTTCTGGCGCTCATTGCGCGCGCACCAGGCAAAGAACTCCTCGGGAACAACCTGGCATTCGAGCGCCATCACGCCGGAACGCTGGAAATTGCGACGGGCCGCGACGGCCATCGTCTTCCATTTTTCGAAGGAGTCCTCGAAACATTCGGGATCGACCGCCGTGGCCTTGACCTGTGCCCAGGTTTCCGGGGTGTACCAGGTAACGCCGATGACCAGCGATTGCGTGCGGCGCTTGGCCTTGATGCTTTGATAGAGGGTCGGTTTTCTCATGACGGGAATGGCTGTGTGAATTGACGGGACGCCGACCGGAGCGCGGCCAGCCATTAAGCAACAAGTCCCTATCCGGCACAAGGTTTTTACCCGCGATTTCCAAAAAATCGCCGGCAGCCGCACCGAATCCCGCGCTCGGCTTAAAATCAGGCCTTTCCATCCCGAACCCGCCGATGCGCATCCTCCACACCTCCGACTGGCACCTCGGCCAGCACTTCATGGGCAAAAGCCGGCAGGCCGAGCATCAGGCGCTGATCGGCTGGCTGCTCGAACAGGTGGATGAACAACAGGTCGACGCGGTGCTGATTGCTGGCGACATCTTCGACACCGGCACCCCGCCCTCCTACGCCCGCGAGCTCTACAACCAACTGGTCGTGCGCCTGCACGAAGCCGGCGTCGCGCTGCTGCTGCTCGGCGGCAACCACGATTCGCCGGCGACGCTGGGTGAAAGCCGCGAACTGCTGGCGCGCCTGGGCACCACGGTGATCGCCGCGACGCACGAAGACATCAGCACGCAAGTCATCGTCCTGCCGCAGCGCAACGGCGAACCCGGCTGCCTCGTCTGCGCCATCCCCTTCATCCGCCCGCGCGACGTGCTGCAAAGCCAGGCCGGACAAAGCGCCGAGGACAAACAATTGTCACTGCAACAGGCGATCCAGCAGCACTATGTTGCGGTCGACGCCGCCGCCAGGGCAAAAATGGCCGCGCTCGGCATCACCCTGCCGATCATCGCCACCGGCCACCTGACCACGGTCGGCGCCTGCAGCAGCGAATCGGTGCGCGAAATCTACGTCGGCGCCCTCGAAGCCTTCCCGACCAGCGCCTTCCCGCCGGCCGACTACATCGCCCTTGGCCACATCCACCGGCCGCAGAAAGTTGGCGGGCTGGAGCACATCCGCTACAGCGGCTCGCCGATCCCGCTCGGTTTTGACGAAGCCAGGCAGACGAAGGAAATGCTGCTCGTCGACCTCGACAGCGACGGGCTCAAGGCCGTCACCGTCCTACCCGTGCCACGCTTTCAAGGCATGGTCGCCGTCAGCGGCAATCTGGATACCCTGGCCGGCGCCATCGGTGCCGCCGCCGCCCAAGGCACGCGCGAACGCCCGGCCTGGCTCGAAGTCACCGTCGCCGACGACGACTACCTGGCCGACCTGCCGGCCCGCATCGAGGCGCTGACTGCAGGCTGGCCGGTCGAAGTCCTGCGCATCCGCCGCCAGCGCGGCAACGCCACCGCCCGCCTGGAAGCCGCCGCCAGCGAAACACTGGACGAACTCAGCCCGCACGACGTCTTCGCCCGCCGCCTGCAACAGGAGGAATTGAGCGACGACATGCAATCAGCGCTCAACGAACGCTACCGCGCCGTCGTCGCCGACCTGCAAGGCGAAGAAGCATGAAAATCCTCACCCTGCGCCTGAAGAACCTCAATTCGCTGAAGGGCGAATGGACCATCGACTTCACCAAGCCGCCGTTCACCGACAACAGCTTGTTCGCCATCACCGGCCCGACCGGCGCCGGCAAATCGACGCTGCTCGACGCCATCTGCCTCGCCCTCTATCACCAGACGCCGCGCCTGAAGACCATCTCGGCATCCGACAACGACATCATGACGCGGCACACCGCCGATTGTCTGGCCGAGGTCGAATTCGAGGTCAAGGGAGCCGTTTACCGCGCCTTCTGGAGCCAGCGCCGTTCGCGCGACAAGATCGACGGCGCGTTGCAGGCGCCCAAGGTCGAGTTGGCGGCTGTTGGCAAAAACGGCGACGGCACCATCCTCAGCACGCAAACCAACGACAAGCTGAAGCGCATCGCGGAAATCACCGGCCTCGACTTCCCGCGCTTCACCAAGTCGATGCTGCTCGCCCAGGGCGGCTTCGCGGCCTTCCTCAACGCCAGTGCCAACGAGCGTGCCGAACTCCTGGAAGAACTGACCGGCACCGAAATCTACGGCGAGATTTCGCGCAAGGTCTTCGAACAGGCGCGCGAAGCCAAAAGTCAGCTCGACCAGTTGAAAGCCCGCGCCGACAGCATGGAACTGCTGAGCGATGAGCAGCGCGCCGCCATGCAGCTCGAAGCCGGCCGCCTCGACAGCCAACTCGCCGACCTCCAGCGCCGCCACCAGCAGACGCAAAGCCAGCGCCAGTGGCGTCTCGATCTGGCGCAAGGCGAACAGGAGATCAAAACCGCCGAAGCCAGGCAGCAGGAAGCCGACGCCGCGCTGACCGCCGCCGCGCCGGAACTTGCCAAGCTCGCCGCCAGCGAACCCGCCGAACTCCTCAAACCGCTGCATCAGCAGTGGCAACAGGCCGGCACTGCCTGCGCCCAAAGCGAAAACGAACTCAAGACCCTGCACGCCGAGCGCGTGACACGACAAGCCGAACAGTTCGCCCAGCACGTCGCCGCCGAACACTACAGCGCCCAGGTCGCCGCGCAAACGCAGCAGGCCCTGCAACAAAGCCAGCGCGAAGCCAAACAACTGGACGACTTCTGCACCGCTCATCCGCAACACGCCCAACTCGGCGAACGCCTCGGCGTCTGGCGCCAGCAGTTCGAACAGCGGGCCAAGCTAGGCCGCGACCTCGCCGCCCAGCAACAGGCGCAGCAGAAACTCGAACAGGAACAAGCCGAAGCCGTCCGCCAGCTCGCCGCGCAGAATCTTGCGGTCGACTCGGCAAATAAGGCAAAAACCGCTGCCGACGCCGCCCTGGAAAAAATTCAGGCCGAGCAGAACCAACGCCTCGCCGGACAGACGCTGGCCGAACTTCGCGCCCACTGGCAACGCGAACAAGCCAACCTCGCCCGCTGGCAACAACGCGAAGCCCTCGCCCAGCGCCGCCGCGAACTGGCCGAGTTGCAAACGACGCAGACCGCGCAACTGCAGCAGGGCGAACAGAAGATCGCCGCCCAGGAAAAGCTGCTGATCACCCTGCGCGAACAACACAAGGAACTCGCCGGCCAGGTCGCCGACAAGCAAAAACTGCTCGAACAGGAACGCCGCATCCAGAGCCTGGAGCAACATCGCCAGCAACTGCAGCCCGGCGAAGCCTGCCCGCTATGCGGCGCCCATGAGCACCCGGCCATCGCCACCTACGCCGCACTCGATGTCTCCGCCACCGAAACCGCGCTCAAGGAAAAGCAGACGGCGCTCGAAACGCTGACCCAGAAAGGCCAGCAACTACGCGCCGAACAAGCCGCCGCGCAAGCGACGCAAAAAAGCGGGCTGGAGCAGCAAGCCAGGACGACGCAGGAATCCGCCCGTCTCCAAAACGAATGGCAGGAAAGCATCGCCGAACTGCCCGCAAACACACTTGCGGTCGACGCCTGGCAGGACGCCAAAATCCTGGCCACCGCCCGCGCCACTGCCGAACAGGCGCAAACCCGACTGGCCGCCCGGATGCAAGCCGCCGATCAGGGCGAGCAGGCGCTGAACGCCGCCCGCAAGACCGCCACCGACGCTGCCCAGGCGCTGCTCAACGCCGGCAACCAGCAGAAACTGCTGCAACAGGCGACGCAAACCAACCAGACCCGTCAGGCCGAGATAAACAAAACCCGGCAGGCCATCGCCCGGGAACAGGCCGAACTCGATGCCAGACTGGTCGAAACGCTGAACGAAATCCCGCCCGACCCCGCCGCCTGGCTAGCCGAACGCGACGGCGAATGGCAGCACTGGCTGCAAATGCAAAAACGCCAGCAGGAACTGGCAGCCCTCCTCGTCCAGCAACAAGAGCGCTACGACGCAGCACAAACCCAGGCCGCGCACTGGGCGGAACGCCGGAAAAATTGTCCGCAAACCCCGTCGACCGCAGAAATCCCGGTCACCGACGACCCGGCCACCGCCCTCACCCGCTGCGCCGAGCGCATCGCCGATCTGACCCAGCAGCTCGCCGCCCAACAAGGCCGCCAAGCGCAGCTCGAAACCAACCTCGCGCAACAACAAAAAGCCTTCGCCGAAGCCACGACCGCCTGGCAAACCACCCTCGCCGCCAGCCCCTTCGCCGACCTCGCCGCCTACAGCGCTGCGCTACTGCCGGCCGAAGAACGCCAGCGCCTGCTGCAACTCAAGGAAACCCGGCAACTCGCCCGACAACAGGCCGCAGCCGTACTCAAAGCCGCCCGCGAAAAACTCGCCCGCCTGCAAGCCAGCGCCGGCCAAACGCCGATCCCGCCGCTACCCGAACTCGACGAAACCCTCGCCCAGCTCGACACCCAGCGCCGCCAACTCAGCGAACAACTCGGCGCCCAACGCGCCCTGCTCACCCGTGACGAACAAGCGCGGCAAAGCCAGCAGGCACTGTTCGCCCAGATCGCCGCGCAAACCACCGAAACCGACATCTGGCAACGCCTCGACAGCCTGATCGGTTCAGCCAGGGGCGACAAGTTCCGCAAGTTCGCCCAGGGCCTCACGCTCGACCACCTGCTGCATCTTGCCAACGGCCACCTGGCCCGCCTGCACGGCCGCTACCTGCTGCGCCGCAAGAGCACCGGCGAACTCGAACTCGACATCGTCGACAGCTGGCAAGGCGAAGTCGCTCGCGACACCCGCACGCTATCCGGCGGCGAAAGCTTCCTGGTCAGCCTGGCGCTGGCGCTCGCCCTGTCCGACCTGGTCAGCCACAAGACCTCGATTGACTCGCTGTTCCTCGACGAAGGCTTCGGCACACTGGATGCCGACACCCTGGAAATCGCCCTGAACGCCCTCGACACGCTCAACGCCAGCGGCAAGATGATCGGCGTGATCAGCCACGTCGAAGGCATGAAGGAACGCATTCCGGCGCAGATACGGGTCGAGAAAGGCGGCGGGGTTGGGTATTCGCGATTGCGGATTTAGGCGACGGAATGGCTACTGCGGTCGACACGGAAAATTGGATTATTTTCCGTGTCGACCGCATAGATCCGAGACATCATAGATCTTTAAGGCTGCGCCAAGCCCTCAATGAACTGCTGCTCCTGCGCTGATAACTGTTGCATGGCCAAATCCTGACCGAAACGCTTAAATATTGAACAATCCCAAGTGCCAGTCTACACAGACCCAAGTCAGCTGTACCCAACTGCTACCAAATGCCGTTCCAGGACCATGCAGTCATGCAACAGCCCTTGGCAAAGAATCTTCGTCCGAGACGTGGACCAACAAACCTGTCCGGCCAATCGCCAGATGCTCGGCCAGGACATGGCCGTCCGGATAGTCGCCGCCATTTTGCCGCCGGAAAGGGATCGGCGCCTCTGCGAAAAGGTTCGCGAGACGTTTGCGCCAGGCATTGAGCGCAAGCTCGACACCCGCAGCGCCAATCCGGCCGGTACCATAAACGGCATGCGTGGGCAGCACATCCATCCCCGGGTAAAACAGATTGCCGTGGGTGATCGGAAACAGGATTTGATCGAGAGGCCCGTTGATCCCGCGCGGGGAATAGTCTTCCGCCGATCCGCCGACCATGACGGCGAGCAGCGCCCGCTTGCCCTTCAGGATGCCGTCGCCGTAACGGTAGCGATTGCCTTCACCCTGGTAGCCGTAGGCGAAACCATAGGCAAACACCCGATCGATCCAGCCTTTGAGAATCGCCGGCAAACCGTACCACCAGAGCGGGAACAGCAGGACCACGGCGTCGGCGACGAGCAATTTCTGTTGCTCTGCCAGAATATCCGGCGGCTGCGTTCCCGTCGCGTAGGCATGGCCGGATTCAGCGATGAAGGACAGGCGTTCGGCATCCAGGCGCTGCGGAAAATCGTGCGCGTCGAAGACGGCTTTCCAGCCCATGCCGTACAAGTCGGACAACATCACCTGGTGTCCCTGCCCTTGTAGCGTCTCGACCGCGACATCGACAAACTGCCGCGTCAAAGAGCCGGGTTCCGGGTGGGCAAATACGAGCAAGACTTTCTTTTTCATTGCGATTTCCGGTTTGTGGGTACGTGATGAAGTTTGACCCAGGCTTAGCCATCAGTGAAATCGCAAATTTTTTCATTTAGTATTCACTACATGGATATAAAGCGCGTCGACCTCAATCTGCTGGCAACGCTGGAAGCTTTGCTGCTCGAACAGAATGTGACCAAGGCTGCAAATCGCCTGCACCTCAGCCAGCCGGCGGTGAGTGCCCAACTCAACCGGCTCAGGGCGATCTTCGATGACCCGCTGCTGATTCCAGCACATCGCGGCATGACGCCGACGGCCAAGGCGCTTGAGCTCCTGGCTCCTTTGAGAGCGGCGCTCAACCAGATTCGCACGACACTGACCAGCCACCGCGATTTCGATCCGGTGCAGGCCGAACTCACGGTCGGCATCGCCTGCACCGATTACCTGCAAGCGGTGGTGGTCATGCCTCTCGTCATCAAGCTGCGCCGCGACGCGCCAGGTATCCGCATCGCGATCCACAACCTGGACCCGCAGCAGCTGGAAAAGCAAATGGAACGCGGCACGCTGGACTTGGCGCTGATCAGCCCGAAGTGCGCCCCGCCCTGCCTGCATGCCCAGCACCTGTTCGATGAACGCTATGTTCTCGTCGGCCGCCGCGACCATCCGCGGTTACGGGAAGGCATCGGCCTCGCAGAATATGCCCAGCTCGAACATGTCATCGTTTCGCTCGACGGCGGCGGTTTCGTCACAACAGTCGACAACGCGTTGCATGCCCAGGGTTACAGCCGCAAGGTGGTGCTGTCCGCCGCTTCCTTCCTGCTTGTGCCGGAAATCATCGCCCGCTCGGATTTCGTCGCTTTGCTGCCGGAACGGCTGGTTCGCAACCGTACCGATACGCTGCAACTGATCGAGATGCCGTCGCTGGCCGAGGACTTTGCCGTCGGCATGGTCTGGCACGAGCGCAGCCATGGACATTCCGGCCAGCACTGGCTTCGCGATACGATCGCGGCGCTGGTGGGCAGTACCCGATGACTTTGCCGAATCGACTAAATGGCGGAGATACGCTCTGCGCCATTTTTGCTGCTTTTTCGCGGTCGACCGCGTAAATACTCAGATCAAGGTAGCAGCCAGCATCACCCCTGATCTTCCGCCTCATGAAACCGGATCGTGTTCCGCCCTGCCACTTTTGCCTGATACATGGCCTTGTCGGCCCATTTCATGATGTCGTCCGGGCTGTCTTCATGGTCGAGAAAGACCACCACGCCAATGCTCGCCGAACAATGATGTTCGACGGTGCCTTCCGCCATCCGCTCGTGCACGATGTTCAAATGATAGGTCGCCGACAGCTTTAGGCGGATCTTTTCAGCGACGGTCCTGGCTTGGGCGATGGATTTCGCGTGATCAGCATCAAGCTCGCCCAGCATCACGACAAACTCATCGCCACCAAAGCGCGCCACGGTGTCCATTTCGCGCACGCAAGCCTTCAATCGACTGGCAGCTTCGACCAGCAGCAGGTCACCGACGAAATGGCCGTATTTGTCATTCAGTGGCTTGAAGTTATCGAGGTCGACAAACATCAAGGCGCCATGGCGCCCAAAGCGCTTGCTGGCAGCCAGTACCTGGCTCAGTCGGTCGCTGAGCAAGCGTCGATTGGGAAGCTGGGTCAGCGTGTCATAGAACGCCAGTTGCCTGACTTGGTCCTGCATCTGTTTGCGCGTGGTGATTTCGCGGGTGATGCCGTGATATCCGGTGATCTTTCCGTTTTCATCGCGCGTGGCCTTTGAGAATACTTCTCCCCAGATCACGCTGCCGTCCTTGCAACGGTGCGGGGCCTCGAAGCTGGCAAAGCCCAGCCTGTTGCCTGCCCGCTCCGCTTCCTGCCGCTTGCGCCATGCTTCCATGACGATGGCAGCGCCTTCTTCGTTGAATAATTCAAGCACGTGATGACCGACGACCTCGTCTGCCTTGTAGCCACGTAGGCGCTCGTCCGACGGGCTGATGTAGGTGATGCGAAGTTCGCTGTCAGCCCGCCAGATGACATCCAAGGCGTCTTCTGTAAGCAACCGGTAGAACGACTCCCTTTCATTCAGCGTCCGGGTGCGTTCTTCGACCAGGGCTTCGAGTTCCCGGTTACGCTCCTGCAGATTCTTGAGCGGATAGACTTCGCCATCGAGCACCAGGTGATAGGGGATCGAAATGCCACTATGGACGATTTTCCAGGCCTCGCCTTCAAGACGGAAGATCAAGGTCAGTCGTGCTACCTCACGCGCCAGGACATGGTCGGGAACCGGCAGGTGAATGTTGAAAAAAGCCGTGACGGCAACGACCTGCTCGCTCAGGTCCTGCAACGAGATGTCGCGCATTTCGATGCGGATACGCCCGGGTACCTCGGAGAAATCCTGGCGGGTGATTCTCACCCACTCGTCGCAATCCGTGACCAGAACACTTCCGCCGCCCGTGTATCCGCTGAAGTCTTTGCTGAACAACGTGGTCAGCCGGTCATCTCGTGCAGCGTAGAGCTCGATGTATTCGTCAAACAATGCGCGGATTTTGCGCTGGCGGTCCGGATGAAGAATGGTCGAGGTCATGGCAAATACTCGTTTATTAACAGAAACAACGACATCGAAGTACATATACCATACACAGCCGCCTGATCACCCGTCACGGGTCAACCTTTGAGTGAAGGGAAAACCCGAATCGCTCTGCCCACTCAGTCTGCTGCCCCATTTTCAATAATAAAGATCAAGATGCCCGCGAAAACTCCAGTCATCCATCGCTATCCGGCCTATCAGCCGAGTACCCAGCCGCCACTGCTTTTCGTGCATGGTGGTTACAGCAACGCCGCGCTGTGGAGCGTGCACTTCATCCCCTACTTCCAGAACCTGGGGTACGACTGCTACGCAGTTGAACTTTCGGGCCACGGCAGCCACCCGGCAGATCGGGCGCACCTCGACGATTTCGGCATCGACGATTACATCGCCGATCTGGCTGCTGCCGTCACCAGCCTGCCCGTGATGCCTGTGCTCATTGCCCATTCGATGGGTTGCCTCGTCAGCCAGCGTTTTCTCGAACAGGGAACGGCGCACGCCGTCGCCTTCCTGGCGCCAGTACCGCCCACCGGAACGGGGGGCACGGCCAGCCGCTTCGCGCTGACCATGCCGGATTTTTTTGCCGAGTTGCCTAATGCGGTCAACGGCACGGCCAGCGAAAAAACCATGCGCACGATGGCCCGTGTTTATTTTTCGCCAAGCATGGCGGCGGAAGAAACCATCCAGTACCTGCCGCTGATCCAGCCGGAATCGGAAAAGGCCGTAGCCGAGATGCTCACTGCGCCCTTTCGCATCGCCCGCAGCCGGGCGCGCATTCCGGCACTGGTCATGGGCGGCTCGGCCGACCAGGTGTTCCCGGCGTCGATGCTGTTCTTTACCGCTGCCTCGTGGCATGCCAGAACGCAGATCATCGACGGAGCCGGCCACATGCTGATGCTCGACCCGCAATGGCCGGACGCTGCCGGAAAATTGCTGGAATGGCTGGAAAGCCTGGCCTGAGTGGCCAAATGATTTCCTTGGTCGTACCGGGATCATTCCCGAGGGTCGATCCGCTGGTGATCGACCCAGATCAGTTTTTCGGTGGCAAAGCCAAGCACCCGCGCCTGGCTGAGCAACTGCTCGCGGATATCGGCTGACAGCGTCTTGTCGCGGGCAAGAATCCACAAGTAGTCGCGATCCGGACCGGCCACAAGCGACCAGCGATAGTTCTCCTGATCAAGCGCGATCACGTGATAACCGCCATAGAATGGCCCGAAGAATGACACCTTCAGCGAGCCTGTGCTCCGGTCACCGACGAACAATGCGCGGCCGATGGCTTCCTTCCAGACTTGACGCCCGGTGTCGTACCCCCGATTGATGACCTTGACGCTACCGTCGTCGTTCAACTGGTAGGTGGCATTGACGTCGCTCATGCCACGCTCGAACGAATGATCGAGCCGGGCAATTTCATACCACTGACCAAGGTAGCGATCGAGATCGAATGAGCTCACCGGGCGCAGACCGTCGGGAGGCGCCGTCGAACAACCGAGCAAGGTCACAGCGACCAGCAGAGCGAGAATGGTGGAGCGAAGCGAGGGCATGAGCGGGCTTTCGGGAAAATTCCGGCGAACAGGAGGCCTGAAACGACTATTTATTTTGTCCTGGACAATTTAACAAATCAATCCTAATAATAAGCCAATGAACAAATTTTGTTCAGAACAAAGCAACCAGGAGATCACACCATGAATCTGTTCAATCGTTTGCCCGGATTTCCCCGCACGCCAGCCGGCAAGGAGCGTGACGTTCTGCGTTTGCTCCCCCGGACCTTCCTGCTCGGCACGTTGCTGATCGCCATCCCGTCGCTGCTGGCACGGCTGATCGTCAGCCCTGATGACGCTCGGATAATCACTACCACCGACATCTATGTCATCAGCCTGATCATCCTGCACTGGACGGTTTTGTTCACCGCAGGCATTGCCGCTTTCATCGTCATGATGATGAAAGGGCCGGCCTACGTCGCCGATGCCTATCCGCTACTGGAGGCGGAAACACTGGATGCCTCGCCTGGATCGCCACGGCACGGCCGATGAACCGGTAAGGAAAACAACCCGGGCATTTCCGCATCACGATAATTCTGGCGTGATTCATGCCGCTGATCGTGATATTAATTGCCCATGATCTTGATTCCTCAAACCACCTTCCTTCACCCGGCTGTCCCGCAATGAGCTCCCGCAACACCCACCGTCGCCTCGATGACGAACTCGCGGCAGCCGCCGCCGCCTACCAGGCCAGCACCATCATCCCGCATTGCCCGCAATGCTCGAATTCCTGCTGCCGGCTTGATCCGCTGGTGCTTGAACTGGAGTGGAAGCAAGTCCGGACCCTGTGGCGGATCGAAGAAGCGCGGGCAGCCTTCGACCGGCGACTGGCCAGCGGCAACGGACCGCAGGAAATCCGGGCCGGCAACGGCCTTTACTACGCTCATGGCAAGCCCTGCCCCGCCTTCAACGAAGCAGGCGGCTCGTGCAGCGTCTACGGGGAACCGGTCAAACCAGCAGGCTGCTCGGACTTCCCGGTGTACGAGGATGGCGGCAGCATCGTCGCCGATCTGCGCTGCGAAGCCGTGGACCGCGAGGCCTTGGTGGCCTGGATCACGCAGGCTGTCGGACAAGGTTTTCGCGTCGTCTCGCACGCCGACGAGGAATTCCCCTTCCTCGTCACACTGTCGCTCAAGAAAGCAAAGGTACGGGAAATTCGCAACCGGGCCTGACAGACCGCTTTCTTTAAAACATCAAGCCACAGGATTCACGAATGTTCTTTGTAATCATTTTCCTGAGCCTGGCCGCCTTGGGCAGCTATCTTTTCCCGGAATGGTCGTGGGCGATGATTCTGGGCGCTGCCTTCGCTTGCGTCGTTGCGCTGCGACTGGTGCTGTCGGTCACGTCAAAGGATTGATGCCCGGGAATCAGCGGCAGACAGCGCTTTCAGCAGTACCGAGTAAAAAATCTCGGGTTTGACAGGTTTGGCGATGAAGTCGACCATGCCGGCTTCCAGGCAGCGAACCCTGTCTTCGGCGAAGGCATTTGCCGTCATTGCCAGGATCGGGGTATCAGCTTGACGGTCAAGCCGGCGAATGTGCCGGGTTGCTTCGAGGCCGTCCATACGGGGCATCTGCATATCCATCAGGATCAGCGCGTAATCGTTGGTGGCAGCCTTTTCCACCGCCGCCATACCGTCTTCGGCGGTATCGGCAAGCAGGCCGGCATCCTCCAGCAGCAACAAGGTGATCTCGCAGTTGATCGGTTCATCCTCAGCCAGCAATACGCGTGCACCGGAGAACTTCCGTTTGATCGCATTGGCCGCGTCGTCCGCTGTCGCCGCCGGCATTTCCGTTTCACCGCCTACGCACCGACGCAGACGGGCGGAAAACCAGAAAGTGCTACCGATGCCTGGCGTACTGTCCACTCCGGCCTCACCGCCCATCATGCAAGCCAGCTTCCTGGCAATGGCGAGACCCAGGCCAGTGCCACCGTACAGACGGGTCGTCGTGTTGTCGGCTTGCTCGAACGCGGTAAAGAGCCGCTCAACGGCTTCCGGCGCGATGCCGATACCGGTATCGCGGACCGAGAAACGGAGAAGCACATTGTCATCGCCGTTTTCCAGCATTTCGACCTGCAGCACGACTTCGCCGTGCTCAGTGAATTTGATGGCATTCGACAAGTAATTGAGCAGCGTCTGCTGCAGCCGGGTTGGATCACCCAGCAGTCGTGCCGGTAACTGGCACAGTTCGGTGCGCAGTTTCAAACCCTTGGCGTCGGCACGATTCTGCATGATCGAGACGACGCCGCCGACCACGCCAGCAACGGAAACTCCGGTCTCCTCAAGCAGGTATTTGCCGGCTTCGATTTTCGATAGCTCGAGCACTGCATTGATGATTTCCAGAAGATGCTCGCCCGCCGACTCCAGCTTGCCCAACTGGTCGATCTGCAGGGGGGACAACCCGCCTTTGCGGATCAAGTGCGCCATGCCGGTGATGGCATTGAGTGGCGTCCGGATTTCATGACTCATGTTGGCCAGAAAGGCACTTTTTGAAAAGCTTGCGGCTTCGGCTGCATCCTTGGCCTTGCTCAGTTCCAGCGTGCGCTCTTCGACCAGCGTTTCGAGGTTATGCCGGTAGTGAGCCAGTTCCGCGTCGAGCTGCTTGCGTTCGGTAATATCCTGGATCGTCCCGAGCATCCAGCACGGCTGGCCGTCGTCATCAAAACGCAACTGACCGAGACCGAGCACCCAGCGCATTTCGCCATCCGAACGACGCAGGATGCGATACTCCTTGTTGAAGGGTTCGCGATTCTTCAGTACGTTGCTGGTGAAGTAGTCCTGCATCATCTGCCGGTCGTCGGGATGCACGGCTTCCAGCCAACCTTGCAGCGTGCGCGGATAGTCCGGCCCGATGCCGAATATCTGTTCCATGACCTCGGACGATGTCCAGCAGTCGTAGCAAATGTCGAACTTGTAGGAACCGATGTTTGCCGCGCGCTGCGAATCGCGGAAAAAATACTCGCTTTCCTTGAGCCGGTTTTCCGCGTGGATACGTTCGGTGATGTCGCGGGCAACACCAAACAGTCCGATGATCTCGCCAGCTTCGTCGTGAATCGGGAACTTCCGATTGTCGACCCAGCCATTCAGCTGGCCGTCCTTGCTCAGGAACTCCTGGATCTCCTGAGCAGCAGCAACGCCGGAAAACACCTGTTTCTCGAGCCGGTAATACAGATCGGCATAGGGTTCGGGAAAGACATCGTAGTCAGTCAGCCCGAGCAGATCAGTCCATTGCTCGGCCGGATGGCACAGGGAAACCAGTGTCTGGCTGGCACCGGTGAACACGTGATTGCGATCCTTGAAATAGACGAAATCATTGGTGTTCTCCATCATGGCGCGGAAATTGGCCGTATTTGCCGCGTCATCCATCGTGCGTGGCAGGCTTTTCGCATCCTGAAGACGCAACGTCAGTTCGACAACACCATCGTCACGCTGCCGCTTGGCATAAATGGCCTTGACACAGCGGATGCGGCCACTGGCCTGACGCAGCCGCAGGTTGTCGACTTGTTCCCCGCGAGGGATGTCTGGACCAAACAACGCTTCGGCAATATCGGCATCGTCACCATGAATGCGCTCTGGCAGGCTGACCTCACCCTGCACCAGTGCGACAGCAGGATAGCCCAGCAGGGTGCCGACATCGCCCGTCGCCGCGATGACCGAAACCGATTCGGCAAGTGCAACAAGGAACGATGCTTCGACAACGCTGCAAGCTACGACGGGCATCTTGATGTCTTGTGGGTGAGTTACTGGATGGTAGCAGAAGGCAAAGGCATCTGTTTGGCATTCCCGGAAACGGCGCCGCCGGGTCCATCCTGCCCACCGAAGAACGACCGCACAGCGCTGGCATTCATCGGCCGGCCGAACAGGTAACCCTGCAACTCCTGGCAGCCTTGTGCCATCAGGAAATCACGTTGGGCTTCGGTTTCGACACCTTCGGCGATGGTCACCAGCCCCATCGAGCGGGCCATCGAGATGATTGCTGACACGATGGCCGCGTCGTTCGGGTCGCTGACGATATCGCGGACGAAGGAGCGGTCGATCTTCAGCTTGTTGACCGGAAAGGCCTTGAGATAGGCCAGCGAGGAGTAACCGGTGCCGAAATCGTCGATGGCGATGGTGACGCCAAGTTGTTTCAGTCGCTGGAGGATTTCCGCAGTGAGGTCGGCGTCTTCCATCAGCACGCTTTCGGTGATTTCCAGTTCCAGACGCCCCGGCGCCAGGCCGGTCGCCACCAGGATCGCCTCGATGCGTTCACCGAGCGCCTGCTGGGTGAATTGTCGCGCCGAGAGATTGATGGCGATGCGGTAACTGCCCAGGCCTTCCTGCTCCCAGTCACGGATTTCCCGGCAGGCGGTTTCCAGCACCCAGTCACCCAGCGGAACGATCAGCCCGGTCTCTTCGGCAATGGGAATGAACTTGTCCGGCGGAACCAGGCCGCGTTGCGGGTGCTGCCAGCGCACCAGCGCCTCCCAGCCGAACAGGCAATCATTGGTCAGATCCCATTGCGGCTGGTAATGCAGGACGAACTCGCCACGCGCCAGCGCCAGCCGGAGGTCGCGCTCCAGCAAGATACGCTCTTGCACCTCGTCGTTCATGCGTGGCGCATAGAACGACCAGCCGTTACGACCCTTGGCCTTGACCTGGTACATCGCGGTATCGGCATGGCGCATCAGCGTCACGATATCGGCTCCATCATCCGGGTAAAGTGCCACGCCGATCGATGGTGGGGCGTGGATGACTGCCTCTTCGATCCGGTAGGGCTGCTCCAGCCGTTCGTGCAGATGGACAAGCAGTTGCGCACAACGGTTCTGGTCGCCGACATTTTCCAGAACGACGAGGAATTCGTCGCCCCCAAGGCGTGCGACGGTGTCGGAAACCCGAACGCCGGAACGCAGGCGCTGTGCCGTCTGGATCAGCAACTGATCGCCGAAAAAATGACCGAGCGAATCGTTGATGTTCTTGAACCGGTCGAGATCGATGAAGACCAGCGCCAGCCGGTTGCTGTTCCGCTCCGCCCGGGCCAGCGCGTGCAGCATGCGCTCATGAAACATCAGGCGGTTCGGCAGCCCGGTAAGATGGTCGTGACGCGCCAGGTAGTTGATGCGTTCCTCGTGTTCCTTGCGTTCGGAGATGTCGGAGAACAGCGCAACATAATGGGTGGTCACGCCGTTTTCGCGAACGGCGTTGATGACGGTCCATTTCGGATAGATCGACCCGTCCTTGCGCCGGTCCCAGACTTCGCCGGCCCACTGACCATCGGTCAGCAGGTTCTGCCACATCGCCTCGTAAAAATTCCGGTCATGCTTGCCGGAACTCAGGATGCGCGGCGTCTTGCCGATCACTTCGTCGGCGCGGTAACCGGTCAGGCCGGTGAATGCCGGGTTGACGTTGATGATGCGCGAGTCGGCGTCAGTCACCATGATGGCTTCCGAACTGTATTCGAACACCTTGTTCGACAGGCGCAGGCGCTGCTCGTACTGCCCGACTTCGCGTGCCTGGGCTGCGGCGATGGCCTGTTCGAGGCGCTTGCGTTCGGTGATATCGACCGCGATGCCGAGATAGCCCAGAATCGTGTGGTCCGGCCGGCGCAGTGCCGTCACCGACAACAGCACCGGCAGACGCGAGCCATCCTTGCGCAGGTAGGTCCATTCGCGCTCTTCGGCAATGCCCAGGTTCGCCTTGGTCACGAACGTAGCGTAGCCGGGAGCAACAACGGTACCCAGTTCTTCAGACAGTTCCCGGGCGCGATCAGCGAGTTCTTCCGGGTCGTGCAACACGCCCGGCGTCATCTTGCCGATCATCTCGTCCGCCGAATAGCCGAGCATGCGCTCGGCTGCCGGGTTGAAGCTGACGATCACCCCGTTCTCATCGGTGGCGATGATGGAGAAATTTGCCCCCCGAAGGATGGCTTGCTGCCAGGCGGTCAACGACTGCAGCAGATCGGTTTGATCCGGCGCAGTTTCCCCTCCAGTGCTCTCTGGTGAATCAGTCATTTTTTGGGCATCCGGATTATCGGGTGGACGGCGTCTGCCGGATGAGTGTGTCAGGCGCGTGTAGACTCCGGATTATCCGGTGGACAGGACTACCTTGGCGATAAAATATGCTGTGGTGCACAAT
>Ga0075012_10001781_pt1 | contig 21558 bp, 11 predicted proteins | sample All_14_2_FD_71474 | JGI IMG/M metagenome (GOLD analysis project Ga0075012, IMG submission 71474) | Freshwater microbial communities in response to fracking from Pennsylvania, USA - Allegheny Zone_MetaG_DW_15 | ecosystem: Environmental > Aquatic > Deep subsurface > Groundwater > Drilled...
GAGGCGGCTCGCGCTGCCGAGAAGGCCGGCATCGAGGCCATCGCCGCGGAGGAGGGCCTCGCGGTTCTCGGCTGGCGCACCGTGCCGACCGACCCCAGCCTGATCGGCACCCTCGCGCGCGAGGCCATGCCCGCCTTCGAGCAGCTCGTGGTGCGCTCGACCCGCACGGACGAGTCGGGCGCCCCGCTCAGCGGCATCGCCCTCGACCGCCAGACCTTCCGCGCCCGCAAGCGCGCGGAGCGCGAGCTCGGCTCGTACTTCCCGTCGCTCTCCAGCCGCACCCTCGTCTACAAGGGCATGGTCACGACCCTGCAGCTCGAGCCGTTCTACCCCGACCTCAGCGACGTGCGGTTCGCCTCGAAGCTCGCGCTGGTGCACTCGCGCTACTCGACCAACACGTTCCCGTCGTGGCCGCTGGCCCAGCCGTTCCGCCAGATCGCGCACAACGGCGAGATCAACACGGTGCAGGGCAACCGCAACTGGATGCGGGCCCGCCAGTCGCAGCTCCGCTCCGACCTGTTCGGCGAGCTGCGCGATGTGTTCCCCATCGTGACGCCCGGCGCGAGCGACTCGGCCTCCTTCGACGAGGTCGTCGAGCTGCTGCACCTGGGCGGCCGCTCGCTGCCGCACGCGATCATGATGATGGTGCCGGAGGCCTGGGAGAACCAGACCGACATCGACCCGGCGCTGCGCGACTTCTACGAGTACCACGGCATGCTCATGGAGCCGTGGGACGGCCCGGCGGCCCTCGTCTTCACCGACGGGGCCCTCGTCGGCGCCACCCTCGACCGCAACGGTCTCCGCCCGGGCCGCTTCATCGTGACGGATGACGGACTCGTCGTGCTCGCGAGCGAGATCGGCGTCATCGATGTCGAGCCGAGCCGCATCGTGCGCAAGGGCCGCCTGCGCCCCGGCAAGATGTTCCTCGTCGACACGGCCGAGGGCCGACTCATCGAGGACAACGAGATCAAGGCCGAGCTCGCCGCCATGCAGCCCTGGGGCGAGTGGCTCGAGGGCCAGCGCATCAACCTCAAGGACCTCCCCGAGCGCGAGCACATCGTCCACACGCCCGCCTCGATCGTCCGGCGCCAGCGCACCTTCGGGTACACCGAGGAGGAGGTGCGGGTGCTCCTCGCGCCGATGGCGAAGTCGGGCGCCGAGCCCCTCGGCGCGATGGGCTCCGACACCCCGATCGCGGTGCTCTCCGACCGCCCGCGGCTGCTGTTCGACTACTTCACGCAGCAGTTCGCGCAGGTCACGAACCCGCCGCTCGACTCGATCCGCGAGGAGGTCGTCACCTCCATGCGCCTCGGCCTTGGCCCCGAGCGCAACCTCCTCGAGGCGACCCCCCGGCATGCGCGTCAGGTCGTGCTCGACTTCCCGATCATCGACAACGACGAGCTCGCGAAGATCCAGCACATCGACCCGCGGCCCGGCAGCTCGCTCACCACGACGATCAAGGGTCTGTACCGGGTCGACAAGGGCCCGCGCGCGCTCGAGAAGCGGCTGCAGGCGATGTACGACGAGGTCGACGACGCCATCGCCGACGGTGCGGAGTTCATCGTGCTCAGCGACCGCGACTCCACCGCCGATCTGGCGCCGGTGCCGTCGCTGCTCATGCTGGCCGCGGTGCACCACCACCTGATCCGTACCGAGAAGCGCATGCAGGTCGGCCTCATCGTCGAGGCAGGCGACGTGCGCGAGGTGCACCACTGCGCCGTGCTCATCGGCTACGGCGCCTCGGCCATCAACCCCTACCTGGCCATGGAGAGCGTCGAGAACCTCGTGCGCTCGGGCATGATCACCGGCATCACCCCCGAGAAGGCCGTGCGCAACGTCATCAAGGCGCTCGGCAAGGGCGTGCTGAAGATCATGTCGAAGATGGGCATCTCGACCGTCGGCTCCTACGCCGGCGCGCAGGCCTTCGAGGCCGTCGGCCTCAGCCAGGAGTTCGTCGACCGCTACTTCACGGGCACGTCGAGCATCCTGGGCGGTGTCGGCATCGAGACCATCGCGGCCGAGAACGCCGCCCGGCACGAGCTCGCCTACCCCGCCACGGCACCCGCGAACCCGCACGAGCGGCTGCAGACCGGCGGCGAGTACCAGTGGCGGCGCGAGGGCCCGCCGCACCTGTTCAACCCGGAGACCGTCTTCCGGCTGCAGCACGCGACCCGCGCCAAGCGCTACGACATCTTCCGCGACTACACCCGGGCGGTCGACGAGCAGGCCGAGAACCTCATGACGCTGCGCGGCCTGTTCCGCCTCAAGACCGAGGAGCGCGAGGCCGTGCCGCTCGACGAGGTCGAGTCGGTCGAGTCGATCATCCGTCGGTTCACGACCGGCGCGATGAGCATGGGCGCGATCAGCCCCGAGATGCACGAGACCCTCGCGATCGCGATGAACCGCATCGGCGGCCGCAGCAACACGGGGGAGGGCGGCGAGAGCCCCGAGCGCCTGCTCGACCCCGAGAAGCGCAGCGCGATCAAGCAGGTGGCCTCGGGCCGCTTCGGCGTGACGAGCCTCTACCTCACGAACGCCGACGACATCCAGATCAAGATGGCGCAGGGCGCCAAGCCCGGCGAGGGCGGCCAGCTGCCGGCCAACAAGGTGTACCCGTGGATCGCGCGTCTCCGGCACGGCACCCCGGGTGTCGGGCTGATCTCGCCGCCGCCGCACCACGACATCTACTCGATCGAGGACCTCAAGCAGCTGATCTTCGATCTCAAGCGCTCGAACCCCTCCGCGCGCGTCCATGTCAAGCTGGTCAGCCAGTCGGGCATCGGCGCGGTCGCGGCGGGCGTGGCGAAGGCGAAGGCCGATGTCGTGCTCATCTCGGGTCACGACGGCGGCACCGGGGCGAGCCCGTTGAACTCGCTCAAGCACGCGGGCACCCCGTGGGAGCTCGGTCTCGCCGAGGCGCAGCAGACGCTCATGCTCAACAACATGCGCGGCCGTGTCACGGTGCAGGCCGACGGGCAGATGAAGACCGGGCGCGACGTCATCATCGCCGCGCTGCTCGGCGCCGAGGAGTTCGGCTTCGCGACGGCGCCCATGGTGGTGTCGGGCTGCATCCTCATGCGCGTCTGCCACCTCGACACCTGCCCCGTCGGGGTCGCCACGCAGAATCCGGAGCTGCGCAAGCGCTTCACCGGCACGCCCGAGTTCGTCATCACCTTCATGGAGTTCCTTGCCCAGGAGGTGCGCGAGTACCTCGCCGCGCTCGGCTTCCGCACCCTCGAGGAGGCGATCGGGCGCGCCGATCTGCTCGATGTCGACCGCGCCGTGCGGCACTGGAAGGCCGACGGGCTCGACCTCGCGCCCATCCTGCAGGGCCCCGTCTTCCCGGAGGACGCGCCGCGCACCAAGCAGGAGGAGCAGGACCACGAGCTCGATGAGCACTTCGACAACGAGCTGATCCGGCTGAGCGCCGACGCCCTCGACCACGGGGCGCCCGTGCGCATCGACCTGCCGATCCGCAATACGGAGCGCGCCGTCGGCACGATGCTCGGCCACCACGTGACGAAGCGCCACGGCGAGCTCGGGCTCGCGCCGGACACGGTCGACGTGACCCTCAGCGGCTCGGCCGGGCAGAGCCTCGGCGCCTTCATGCCGCGCGGCATCACGCTGCGGCTGTACGGCGACAGCAACGACTACGTCGGCAAGGGGCTCTCCGGCGGACGCGTCATCGTGCGACCGCCGCGCGAGGCAGTGTTCCACGCCGAGCGCAACGTCATCGCGGGCAACGTCATCGGCTACGGCGCGACGAGCGGCGAGCTGTTCATCCGCGGCATCGTCGGAGAACGGTTCCTCGTCCGCAACTCCGGAGCGACGGCCGTCGTCGAGGGTGTGGGCGACCACGCTCTCGAGTACATGACCGGCGGTACCGCGGTGATCCTCGGCACCACCGGCCGCAACCTCGGCGCGGGCATGTCGGGCGGTGTCGCCTACGTGCACGACCTGCGGCCCGAACGGGTCAACGGCGACGCGCTCGCGACCGGCGAGCTCACGCTGCTGCCGCTGGACGACGAGGACCACGCCCTGGTGGCCGCGCTCCTCAAGCAGCACCACGACGAGACCGAGTCCGCCCTCGCCGCCCGGCTGCTCGCCGATGGCGACGCGGCGCTCGACCGGTTCGTGAAGGTGCTGCCGCGCGACTACGCGGCCGTGCTCGCCACGCGGCAGACCGCGCTCGACGAAGGCCTCGACCCCGATGGCGACATCGTGTGGGGCCGCATCCTGGAGGTGACCGGTGGCTGACCCCCGCGGATTCATCGACGTGCCGGAGCGCGAGCTCCCGCCGCGTCGTCCCGTCCCGCTGCGTCTCATGGACTGGAAGGAGGTGTACGAGCAGGGCGATCCTGCCGTGCTCCGCCGCCAGGCCGGCCGCTGCATGGATTGCGGCATCCCGTTCTGCCACCAGGGCTGTCCGCTCGGCAACCTCATCCCCGAGTGGAACGACCTCACCTGGCGCGGCGAGGGCCGTCAGGCGATCGAGCGGCTGCACGCGACGAACAACTTCCCCGAGTTCACCGGCAAGCTGTGCCCCGCCCCGTGCGAGTCCTCGTGCGTGCTGGGCATCAACCAGCCCGCGGTGACCATCAAGCAGGTCGAGGCATCGATCATCGAGCAGGCCTGGAACAACGGCTGGGTGCAGCCGGTTCCGCCCGAGCGGCTCACCGGCAAGACCGTGGCTGTCGTCGGCTCCGGGCCCGCCGGCCTCGCGGCCGCGCAGCAGCTGACCCGCGTCGGGCACACGGTCGCCGTCTTCGAGAAGGACGACCGCATCGGCGGCCTGTTGCGGTACGGCATCCCCGATTTCAAGATGGAGAAGCGGCACCTGGATGCCCGGCTCACGCAGATGCAGGCCGAGGGCACCCGGTTCCGCGCCGGCGTCGAGATCGGCGTCGACATCACCTGGGACGAGCTGCGCACACGCTACGACGCCGTCGTCATCGCGACCGGCGCTCCGGAGCCGCGCGACCTGGCGATTCCCGGGCGCGACGCCCTGGGCATCCACTTCGCGATGGAGTACCTCACCCAGGCGAACCGCCTGCAGGCCGGCGACACCGTGCCGAACCAGATCACGGCGGAGGGCAAGCACGTGGTCGTGCTCGGCGGCGGTGACACCGGCGCCGACTGCATCGGCACCGCGCACCGTCAGGGTGCACTGAGCGTGACCAACCTCGCGATCGGCAAGCAGCCGCCGAGCGAGCGACCGGAGAGCCAGCCCTGGCCGATGCAGCCCACCCTCTTCGAGGTGCAGAGCGCGCACGAGGAGGGCGGGGAGCGCGTCTACCTCGCCTCGACCGTCGAGTTCCTGACCACCGAGGCGGGAGAGGTGCGGGCGATCCGCGTGGCCGAGACCGAGTACCGCGACGGCCGCCGGGTGCCCAAGGCCGGTACGGAGCGCGAGATCCCCGCGGACCTCGTGCTGCTCGCCCTCGGCTTCACCGGCGCGCGCCGCGGAACCCTCGACGAGCAGCTGGGACTGCCCTACGAGCAGAACGGAGTCATCGCGCGCGAGAGCGACTACACGACCGGGCAGCCGGGCGTGTTCGTCGCGGGCGACGCCGGTCGCGGCGCCTCGCTCATCGTGTGGGCGATCGCCGAGGGCCGTGCCGCCGCCGCCGCGGTCGACGCCTACCTCCAGGGCGAGAGCGAGCTTCCCGCGCCCGTCCGAGCGACCGACCGGCCGCTGACCGTCTGAACGTCCGCCGTCCGAACTCCCGCCGTCTGAACACCGACACCCCGAACCCTGCACCACACCTACCACCACCACCCCACGTAAGGAACCCATGAGACGCGCGAAGATCGTCGCCACCCTCGGGCCGGCGACATCCAGCTACGAGAACATCCGGGCCATCATCGAGGCGGGCGTGAACGTCGCCCGCATGAACCTCAGCCACGGCAGCTACGAGGTGCACGAGGAGGTCTACCGCAACGTGCGGCAGGCCGCCGCCGACGCCGGCCGCCCGGTCGCGGTGCTGGTCGACCTGCAGGGCCCGAAGATCCGGCTGGGCAAGTTCGCCGACGGCCCGCACGAGCTCGCCGAGGGCGACATCTTCACCATCACGACCGAGGACGTGCTCGGCACCAAGGAGCTGTGCGGGACCACCTTCAAGGGTCTGCCCGCCGACGTGAAGCCGGGCGACTTCCTGCTGATCGACGACGGCAAGGTCAAGGTCAAGGTGCTGGACACCGATGGCGTGCGGGTGCGCACCGAGGTGATCGTCGCCGGACCGGTGTCGAACAACAAGGGCATCAACCTCCCCGGGGTGGCCGTCAACGTCCCCGCGCTCTCCGAGAAGGACGAGGACGACCTGCGTTGGGGCCTCAAGCTCGGTGCCGACTACATCGCCCTGTCGTTCGTGCGCAACGCCTCCGACGTCAACCGCGTCCACGCGATCATGCGCGAGGAGGACCGCTTCATCCCGGTGATCGCGAAGATCGAGAAGCCGCAGGCGGTGGATGCTCTCGAGGAGATCGTCGACGCCTTCGACGGCATCATGGTCGCCCGGGGCGACCTCGGCGTCGAGCTGCCGCTCGAGGCGGTGCCGATCGTGCAGAAGCGCGCCGTCGAGCTGGCGCGCCGCATGGCCAAGCCGGTGATCGTCGCGACGCAGATGCTCGAGTCGATGATCAGCAACCCCATCCCCACGCGCGCCGAGACCTCCGACGTCGCCAACGCCGTGCTGGACGGCGCGGACGCCGTCATGCTCAGCGGTGAGACCAGTGTCGGGGAGTTCCCCGTCATCACGGTCTCGACTATGGCGCGCATCGTCGCCTCCACCGAGGAGCACGGCCTCGAGCGCATCCCGCCGCTCGGCACGAAGCCGCGCACCCAGGGCGGCGCGATCACGCTCGCGGCGGCCGAGGTCGCCGACTTCGTCGACGCGAAGTACGTCTGCGTGTTCACCGAGTCGGGCGACTCGGCCCGCCGCATGTCGCGGCTGCGGTTCCGCATCCCGATGAAGGCGTTCACGCCGCTGGAGAGCATCCAGCGCCGCATGTCACTGACCTGGGGCATCGAGTCGTTCCTCGTGGAGCGCGTCACCCACACCGACGCGATGTACCGCCAGGTCGATGAGGTGCTGCTGCGCGAGGGTCTCGCCGACATCGGCGACAAGGTCGTCGTGATCTCAGGCTCGCCTCCCGGAATCCCGGGGTCGACCAACGATCTGCGCGTGCACGTCGTGGGCGACGCGATCAACGCCGTCGCGCCTGTCTGGCAGAGCGGCGAATCCGCCGACTGACCACCGGATGATCGAAAGGCCGTTCCCCCCGGGGAACGGCCTTTCGCATCCGTTGCGTACCGGCTGTGGGGCTCGAACCCACACGTCCTCTCGGACAACGCATTTTGAGTGCGCCGCGTCTACCATTCCGCCAAGCCGGCCCGGGCCGTCGCGGCCCTGCGGCATGACGATACCGTAGGCTTTTCGGCGTGAGCGACCAGGAGCAGACAGCCACCGCCCCGCGCCGGGTGGTCGTGGCGGAGGACGAATCCCTCATCCGCATGGACATCGTGGAGATCCTCCGCGACAACGGCTTCGACGTCGTGGGGGAGGCCGGCGATGGCGAGACCGCGGTCGCACTGGCGACCGAGCTGCGGCCCGACCTCGTCGTGATGGACATCCGCATGCCGAAGCTCGACGGCATCGAGGCCGCGAAGCGCCTCTCCGAGAACCACATCGCGCCCGTCGTGCTGCTGACCGCATTCAGCCAGAAGGAGCTCGTCGAGCAGGCGGTCGAGGCCGGTGCCCTCGCCTACGTGGTCAAGCCGTTCACCCCGAACGACCTGCTGCCGGCGATCGAGGTCGCCCTCAGCCGCTACCAGCAGATCGTCACCCTCGAAGCGGAGGTCGCCGACCTCGTCGAGCGGTTCGAGACGCGCAAGCTCGTCGACCGCGCGAAAGGCCTGCTGAACGAGCGCATGGGTCTCACCGAGCCGGAGGCGTTCCGCTGGATCCAGAAGGCGTCGATGGACCGCCGCACGACCATGCAGGCCGTGGCCCAGGCGATCATCGAGCAGCTGGGGCCGAAGAAGGACGCGCCGAAGAAGTCCGGCTCCTCGGCCGACGCGTCCACCGACGCCGCCGAGTAGCCCGCGGGGCGGCCACCTCGGCCTCCGCATCCGTCGGCGTCGTCAGCGGTCGCGGAGCATGTTCGTCATGCGAACCGTCGAGAGGCGGCGCCCCTCCTCATCGGTCATGACGATCTCGTGCGTGCACAGCGTGCGCCCGAGGACGAGCGCAGTGCAGGTGCCGGTGACGAGGCCGGAGGTGATCGACCGGCTGTGGGTGGCGTTGATCTCGATGCCGACGGCGTAGCGCCCCGGCCCGGCGTGGATCGCGGAGGAGATCGAGCCGAGGCTCTCGCCGAGCACGACGTGCGCGCCGCCGTGCAGCAGGCCGATGACCTGCGTGTTGCCCTCGACCGGCATGGTGGCGACGCTGCGCTCGGCCGACAGCTCGAGGAACTCGATGCCCATCTTTCGGGTGAGCGCGCCGCCGCCGGTGCCGACGAGCCGCTCGACGAGCTCGGGGTCGAGGTCGGGGGGCAGGATGGTCATGCGGCCTCCGGGCGACCGTCCGTCGGGCACGAGGCTCGGCACCGGTCTCGAAATCGGGTCGGAGAGCCTGAGTAGGCTGGCCGACGTGTCGGACTCCGCAAAGCCTACCCTTCTGCTCATCGACGGCCATTCGCTGGCGTTCCGGGCCTTCTACGCCCTCCCGGTCGACAGTTTCGTGACGCGCGACGGGCAGCACACGAACGCCATCCACGGGTTCTTGTCGATGCTGCTGAGCCTCCTGGCGAAGGAGAAGCCGACCCATCTCGGCGTCGCGTTCGACATCTCGCGGTACTCCTTCCGCACGCGCGAGTACCCCGAGTACAAGGGCACCCGCGGCGAGACGCCGCCCGAGTTCATGGGGCAGGTGCCGCTGCTGCAGGAGGCCCTCGCGGCCATGAGCATCCCCACGATCACGAAAGAGGACTACGAGGCTGACGACATCCTCGCCACCCTCGCGACGCAGGCGGCCGCCGACGGCTTCCGGGTGCTGGTGGTGTCGGGCGACCGCGACACGATCCAGCTCGTCACCGACGACGTGACCCTGCTGTACCCGAGCGCCCGCGGGGTCGCCGAGCTGAAGCGCTACGACCCCGACGCGGTGCGCGAGCGCTACGGCATCAACCCCGAGCAGTACCCCGAGATCGCCGCGCTCGTCGGCGAGACGAGCGACAACCTGCCCGGCATCGACAAGGTCGGCGAGAAGACCGCCGTCAAGTGGATCACTCAGTACGGCTCGCTCGAAGGCATCTTCGCGCACATCGACGAGATCGGCGGCGTGGTCGGGCAGAACCTCCGCGACCAGCGCGACCGCGCCGAGCGTAACCGCCGCCTGAACCGCCTGGTCACCGATGTCGAGCTGCCGCTGCGCCCGCACGACCTCGACCGACGACCGATGGACGTGCCCGCCGTGCGCGAGGTGTTCGAGCGCCTCCAGTTCCGCACGCTCACCGAGCGCGTGCTGAAGATCGCCGAGGCGGAGGGCGCCGACATGGGCGAGCCTGCCGACGCGGCTCCGCGCACCGACCTGCCGGCCGTGCGCACGCTCGTCGACGAGGAGCTCGCGACCTGGCTGGCCTCGACGGCGGGTCACGAGGTCGCCGTGATCGTGGATGCCCCCCACGGCGATCTCGCCGCGTTCGGGCTCGCCACCGCGACCGAGAGCGTGCAGGTCAACTGGGCCGCGCACCGGCCCGACTACGCCGCTCTCGAGGCGTGGCTCGCCTCGGACGCCCCCAAGCTGCTCGCCGACGTGAAGACGGCCGCGGGCGTGCTCGCCGGGCTCGACATCGCCCTGAACGGGGTGGTGTGGGATTCCCGCCTGGCCGCGTGGCTCGCCCGCCCGGGCGCGAAGTCGTACGAGCTCGCCGATCTGGTGCACGACGCGCTCGGCGAGAGCATCCCGCAGCCCGACCCGAACCAGCTGGTGCCCGACACGAGCGCCATCAGCCCCGCGACCGTCGCCTGGTTCCTCCACCGTCTCGTCGCCGAGCAGCGGGCGTCCCTGCCCGAGGGCGGCACCCGCGTGCTGACCGAGATCGAGCTGCCGGCGGCACCCGTGCTCGCGGGCATGCAGCGCACGGGCATCGCGATCGACCGCGCGGCGCTCGATGCCGTCGGTGCCGAGCTGACGGCCACGGCCGAGCAGCTCGCGCAGCAGGCCTACGCCGAGATCGGGCGCGAGGTGAACCTCGGCTCGCCGAAGCAGCTGCAGGAGGTGCTGTTCGACGAGCTCGGCATGCCGAAGACGCGCGCGACGAAGACCGGCTACTCGACCGACGCCGCGGCCCTCGCCGACCTGCAGGAGGCGCACCCGCACCCCTTCCTCGGCCTGCTGCTGCAGCACCGCGACGCGACCAAGCTGAAGCAGATCGTCGAGACGCTGACCACTTCGATCGCGGTCGACGGGCGCATCCACACCACCTACGACCAGACCGGCACCTCGACCGGGCGCATCTCGTCGACCGACCCGAACCTGCAGAACATCCCCGTGCGCACCGAGGTCGGGCACCGGATCCGCGCGGCCTTCGTCGCCGGGGAGGGCTTCGAGAGCATCCTGACCGCCGACTACTCGCAGATCGAGATGCGCATCATGGCGCACCTCTCGGGCGACGAGGGTCTCATCGAGGCCTTCCGCTCGGGGGAGGACCTGCACCGCTTCGTCGGCGCCCGCATCTTCGGGGTCGACCCGGCCGACGTGACCGCCGACATGCGCACCAAGGTCAAGGCCATGAGCTACGGCCTCGCCTACGGGCTGAGCGCCTTCGGCCTCAGCAAGCAGCTGCGCATCGACACCGGCGAGGCCAAGCAGTTGATGGCCGACTACTTCGCCCGTTTCGGCGCAGTGCGCGACTACCTGCGCAGCGTCGTCGAGCAGGCGCGGGCCGACGGCTACACCGAGACGATCTTCGGCCGCCGCCGGCCGTTCCCCGACCTGAAAAGCCCCAACCGGGTGCTGCGCGAGAACGCCGAGCGTCAGGCGCTCAACGCACCGATCCAGGGGTCGGCCGCGGACATCATGAAGGTCGCCATGAACGACGTGGCCGCCGATCTCGCCCGGGATGCCCTCCGCTCCCGCCTGCTGCTGCAGGTCCATGACGAGCTCGTGTTCGAGGTCGCCCCCGGCGAGCGCGATACCCTCGAGGCGATCGTGCGGCGGCGCATGGGGGAGGCGGCCGATCTTGCCGTTCCGCTCGACGTGCAGGTCGGCGTGGGCCGCGACTGGAACGAGGCGGCGCACTAGGCTCCTGGGCATGTCCCACACGCCTGCCGACCGCACGCCCACCCCAGTCGACTCCATCGCCGAGCGATGGGTCGAGACCCTCGTCGAGCTGAGCCCCGACACCGCGACCTACATCGGTGCGGCCGGGCGTCTCGACGAGTACACCGACTTCTCGCCGGCGGGCCGCGCCCGCTACGCCGAGGCCGCCCGCGCGACCCTCGCCGAGCTCGCCGCCGCGACGCCCGTCGACGACACCGATCGGGTGACGATCGCCGACCTGAGCGCCGAGCTGAGCCTCGACCTCGAACTGGCGGACGCCGGCTGGGAGCAGCGCGACCTCAACGTCATCGCCTCGCCCGCGCAGGGCATCCGCGAGATCTTCGACCTCATGCCGACGAGCACCGAGCACGACTGGACGATCATCGCCGGCAAGCTCGGCAACGTCGCGGGTGCGCTCGAGGGCTACACCGAGACGCTCCGCGAGGGCATCGCCGCGGGCAACACGCCCGCGCGCCGCCAGGTGCAGGAGGTGCTCGAGCAGGCCCGCCGCACGGCGGCCGCCGACGGCTTCTTCCCCGAGTTCGCCGCGAGCGCGAGCGCGGGGGAGGGCGAGGCGCCGGTGCCGGCATCCCTGCAGGCCGACCTCGACCGCAACGCGCGTGCCGCCGCCGAGGCGTACGGCACCTTCGCTCGATTCCTGGAGGCGGAGCTGCTGCCCGCCGCCCGCGAGCACGACCCCGTCGGGCGCGAGCTGTACGCGCTCATGTCGCGCCGCTTCCTGGGTGCCGTCATCGACCTCGACGAGACCTACGAGTGGGGCATTGAGGAGCTCGCCCGCATGGTCGAGGAGCAGACCCGCATCGCGGGAGAGATCCTGCCGGGCGCGACCGTCGCCGAGGCCATCGCACACCTCGAGCAGGATCCCTCGCGCAAGCTGCACGGCCGCGAGGCACTGCAGGCGTGGATGCAGAACCTCAGCGACACGGCGATCGAGGAGCTCTCGCGCACCCACTTCGAGATCCCCGAGCCGGTGAAGGCGCTCGAGTGCATGATCGCCCCCACCCCGGGCGGGGCGATCTACTACACCGGTCCCACCGACGACTTCTCGCGACCGGGTCGCATGTGGTGGAGCATCCCCGAGGGGGTCGACGAGTTCGACACCTGGCGCGAGACGACGACCGTCTACCACGAGGGTGTTCCCGGCCACCACCTGCAGATCGGCCAGGCCGTCTACAACCGTGCCCAGCTGAACTCGTGGCGCCGTCTGCTCGCCGGCACGAGCGGCCACGCCGAGGGCTGGGCGCTTTACGCCGAGCGGCTCATGGAGGAGCTCGGCTACCTCGACGACCCGGCCGACCGGCTCGGCATGCTCGACGGGCAGCGCATGCGCGCCGCGCGCGTCGTGCTCGACATCGGTGTGCACCTCGGCAAGATCCACCCCGAGACGGGCGCGGTCTGGACGAGCGAGGACGCCTTCGCCTTCATGCGGAAGAACGTCAACATGAACGACGGCTTCGTCACCTTCGAGGTCAACCGCTACCTCGGCTGGCCGGGGCAGGCCCCGTCGTACAAGGTGGGCCAGCGCATCTGGGAGCAGATCCGCGATGCCGCGAAGGCCAAGCAGGGGGCCGCGTTCTCGAACAAGACCTTCCACAAGCACGCGCTCGACCTCGGCGGTGTCGGGCTCGACACCCTGCGCGGCGCGCTGCTCGGCTAGGCGACGCCGCCCCGGCTTGGTCGGGGAGGGGTGCACGGGATACGCTGGAGAGTCGTCGATTTGACGACAGTCCTGTCCGCATGCCCGGGCGACACCGTGCAGTCCGTCGTCCTGGCCTGAATTCCTGTCCGCATCGGAGCACCCACTACATGACCCCCGCAACGACCAAGGCCCCCGCGCAGATCGCCATCAACGACATCGGCTCTGCCGAAGACTTCCTGGCCGCGGTCGAACTGACCCTGAAGTTCTTCAACGACGGCGACCTCATCGAGGGCACCGTCGTCAAGATCGATCGCGACGAGGTCCTCCTCGACGTCGGCTACAAGACCGAGGGTGTCATCCCCTCGCGCGAGCTCTCGATCAAGCACGACGTCGACCCCAGCGAGGTCGTCGCCGTCGGCGACACCGTCGAGGCCCTTGTCCTCCAGAAGGAGGACAAGGAAGGCCGTCTCATCCTGTCCAAGAAGCGCGCCCAGTACGAGCGCGCCTGGGGCGATGTCGAGAAGATCAAGGAAGCCGACGGCGTCGTCACCGGCACCGTGATCGAGGTCGTCAAGGGCGGTCTCATCGTCGACATCGGTCTCCGCGGCTTCCTGCCCGCCTCGCTCATCGAGCTGCGTCGCGTCCGCGACCTCACGCCGTACCTCGGCCAGGAGATCGAGGCGAAGATCCTCGAGCTCGACAAGAACCGCAACAACGTCGTGCTCTCGCGCCGCGCGCTGCTCGAGCAGACCCAGTCGGAGAGCCGCTCGACCTTCCTCAACAACCTGGCCAAGGGTCAGGTCCGCAAGGGTGTCGTGTCGTCGATCGTCAACTTCGGCGCCTTCGTCGACCTGGGCGGCGTGGACGGCCTCGTGCACGTCTCGGAGCTCAGCTGGAAGCACATCGAGCACGCCAGCGAGGTCGTCGAGGTCGGCCAGGAGGTCACCGTCGAGATCCTCGAGGTCGACCTCGAGCGCGAGCGCGTGTCGCTGTCGCTCAAGGCGACCCAGGAGGACCCGTGGCAGGTCTTCGCCCGCACCCACGCCATCGGCCAGGTCGCGCCGGGCAAGGTCACCAAGCTCGTCCCCTTCGGCGCCTTCGTGCGCGTGGCGGACGGCATCGAGGGCCTCGTGCACATCTCGGAGCTCTCGGCCAAGCACGTCGAGCTCGCCGAGCAGGTCGTGTCGGTCGGTGACGAGGTCTTCGTCAAGGTCATCGACATCGACCTCGAGCGCCGCCGCATCTCGCTCAGCCTCAAGCAGGCCAACGAGGGCGTCGACCCCGAGGGCACCGAGTTCGACCCGGCCGTCTACGGCATGCCGACCGAGTACGACGAGGCCGGCAACTACAAGTACCCCGAGGGCTTCGACCCGGAGTCGGGCGAGTGGAAGGACGGCTTCGAGGAGCAGCGCGCCAAGTGGGAGCAGGACTACGCTGCGGCCCAGGCGCGCTGGGAGGCGCACAAGAAGCAGGTCGCCGCGGCGATCGCCGACGAGGCCAACCTCGACCTGCCGGCTGCCGGCGGTTCGAGCTTCTCGTCCGAGTCGACCGGCGGCGGCACCCTCGCCGACGACGAGTCGCTCGCCGCGCTGCGCGAGAAGCTCGCCAGCAACGGCTGAGAACCGCACCGCATCACGTGAACGGGCCGTCCCCTCGGGGGCGGCCCGTTCCGCGTTCCCGCCGGTCGCTTGCTCGGCGGGCCGTTCGACGCTCGGCGGGCCGCTAGGCGGGAGCGACCGAACGGCGCTGCCGCCGGAGACGTCGGAAGATCGAGACCACGAGCACGACCATCCCGACCAGGGCGACGATCACGAGGATCGGGATGAGGATCGCGAAGATGCTCAGCAGCACGGCGCCGATGTCCTCGCCGGTCGAGAGCGCGGGTGCGGCAGCGCCGGCGCTGAGCGCGTTCGCCGCCGGCCGCACGAGCATCTTGCCGGCGTGCACGACCAGCGCGATCACGATGCCCGCGACGACGGGCACCCAGGCGCTCGACTCGAAGAACGCGGCAGGGTCGGTCACGGCGGCGGTCTGCGTCGCGGCACCGGTGCCGAAGACGATGCCGCCGGATGCGGGGCGCACGATCGACTGCAGCCAGTCGTTGATCGAGTCCACCGCCGGAATCTTGTCCGCCACGAGCTCGATCACGAGCAGGACGCCGATGATGATCAGCACCCACTCGTTCTCGAGCCAGCGCCAGGCGCTCGGCAGCTCGACGACGTCGAGGAACCGCCCGGCGAGGCCCAGTACGAGCAGCGGGATGTAGGCGTTGAGCCCCGCGGCGACCGCCAGTCCGGTTCCGGTGAGCAGTTCGAGCACGACGGGCCTCCCTACGGGGTGAGTGCGAGTCATGCTACCTGCTCGCGCCGCACGCGCCCGATAGGGTCGGCGGGTGGATGTCATTGGGCTGACGGGCGGCATCGCCGCGGGCAAGTCGACGGTGGCGGCGCGGCTCGCGGAGCATGGTGCGGTCGTCATCGACGCCGATCGGCTCGCCCGCGAGGCGGTCGCCCCCGGCAGTCCGGGGCTCGCGGCCGTTGTGGAGCGCTTCGGCCCGCGGGTGCTCGACGCCGAGGGTGAACTCGATCGTGCCGCGCTCGGAGCGATCATCTTCGGCGATCCCGAGGATCGTGCCGCGCTCAACGCGATCGTGCACCCCGAGGTTCGCCGACTCTTCCACGAGCGCGTCCAGGAGGTCGCGGCGGCCGCCCCCGACGCGGTCGTCGTGTACGACGTCCCCCTCCTGGTCGAGTCGCGGGCCGCCGAGGAGTTCAGCCTCATCGTCGTCGTGCACGCGCCCGCCGATCTTCGCGTCGAGCGGCTGGTCGCCCTCCGCGGGATGGACCCCGCATCCGCCCGCGATCGCGTCGCCGCCCAGGCGAGCGATGACGAGCGCCTCGCCGTCGCCGACGTCGTCATCGACACGAGCGGCACGCTCGAGAGCACCATCGAGCAGGTGGATGCCCTCTGGCAGCGCCTCGTCGCGGAGCGCGCCGCTCGCACCGGAGTGTCAGACCCCTCCTCGTAGGCTGGAGGCATGGAACCCACGCGCTCGGTGCGCCCCTTCGAGGTCGTCAGCGAGTACCGCCCGAGCGGTGATCAGCCGCAGGCGATCGCCGAGCTCGCGGCGCGCATCAACGCCGGCGAGACCGACATCGTGCTGCTCGGCGCCACGGGGACCGGCAAGTCGGCGACCACGGCCTGGCTGATCGAGCAGGTGCAGCGGCCGACCCTCGTGCTCGCGCACAACAAGACGCTGGCGGCCCAGCTCGCCACCGAGTTCCGCGAGCTGATGCCGCACAACGCGGTCGAGTACTTCGTCTCGTACTACGACTACTACCAGCCCGAGGCCTACGTGCCGCAGACGGACACCTTCATCGAGAAGGACAGCTCGATCAACGCCGAGGTCGAGCGCCTGCGCCACTCGACGACGAACTCGCTGCTGAGCCGGCGCGACGTCGTCGTCGTGTCGACCGTCTCGTGCATCTACGGTCTCGGCGCGGCGGAGGAGTACCTCGAGGCGATGGTCGCGCTCCAGGTGGGGGAGCGCATCCCGCGCGAGACGCTCATCCGCAAGTTCGTCGGCATGCAGTACCAGCGCAACGATGTCGACTTCTCGCGCGGCAAGTTCCGCGTGCGCGGCGACACGATCGAGATCATCCCGATGTACGAAGAGCTCGCGATCCGCATCGAGATGTTCGGCGACGAGATCGAGGCGCTCTACGCGCTGCACCCGCTCACGGGCGATGTGGTGCGGCCGCTCGACGCGGTCTCGGTCTTCCCGGCGACGCACTACGCCGCCTCGCCCGACACCATGCAGCGGGCGATCGTGACCATCAAGGAGGAGCTCGAGGTGCGCCTCGCCGAGCTCGAGCGTCAGGGCAAGCTGCTCGAGGCGCAGCGGCTCCGCATGCGCACCACGTTCGACCTCGAGATGATGGAGCAACTCGGCTTCTGCAATGGCATCGAGAACTACTCGCGGCACATCGACGGGCGGTCGCCGGGGGAGCCGCCGAACTGCCTACTCGACTACTTCCCCGACGACTTCCTCGTCGTCATCGATGAGAGCCACGTGACGGTTCCGCAGATCGGGGCGATGTACGAGGGGGATGCGAGCCGCAAGCGCACGCTCGTCGAGCACGGCTTCCGCCTGCCGAGCGCTCTCGACAACCGGCCTTTGCGCTGGGAAGAGTTCCTCGACCGCACCGGCCAGAAGGTCTACCTCTCGGCGACCCCCGGCAAGTACGAGCTCGGCATCACCGATTCGGTCGTCGAGCAGATCATCCGCCCGACCGGTCTCGTCGACCCCGCGATCGTGGTGAAGCCCAGCAAGGGCCAGATCGACGACCTGCTCGAGCAGATCCGGGTGCGGGTCGAGCGCGACGAGCGTGTCCTCGTGACGACCCTCACGAAGAAGATGGCCGAGGAGCTCACCGACTTCCTCACCGAGGCTGGGGTCCGCGTGCGCTACCTGCACTCCGATGTCGACACCCTCCGCCGCGTCGAGCTGCTGCGCGAGCTGCGCCAGGGAGTGTACGACGTGCTCGTCGGCATCAACCTGCTGCGCGAGGGCCTCGACCTGCCGGAGGTCTCGCTCGTGGCGATCCTCGACGCCGACAAGGAGGGCTTCCTGCGCTCCTCGACGTCGCTCATCCAGACGATCGGGCGCGCCGCCCGCAACGTCTCGGGCGAGGTGCACATGTACGCCGACGTGGTCACGCCGTCCATGGCCCAGGCGATCGACGAGACGAACCGGCGGCGCGACCGCCAGCTCGCCTACAACGCTGAGAACGGCATCGACCCGACGCCGCTCCGCAAGCGCATCGCGGACATCACCGACCAGCTCGCGCGCGAGGGAGCCGACACGGCGGAGCTGCTCGCGGGGCGCTCCGGCGGCAAGCCGCGCGCGGCGACGCCGGCCCTGAGGCGCGAGGGCGTGGCCGCGGCCGGGGCGACCGAGCTCGAGGCGATCATCGCCGACCTCACCGCCCAGATGCTCACGGCGGCCGAGGAGCTCAAGTTCGAGCTCGCAGCGCGGCTGCGGGACGAGGTTCAGGATCTGAAGAAGGACCTGCGCGGCATGATCGAGGCCGGGCACGTGCGCTGAGGTCCGTCGGCGGAGCTCCGACCGCTGGCGCGGCCAGGGCGGCCTCGGGATGCTGTCAGACCCCGCACCTAGAATGGGCCGAGTGTCGGCCACCCCTCTCGAATCTGCCCCGCACTTGAGCGTCCGCGGCGCGCGCGTGCACAACCTGCGCGACGTCGACCTCGTGATTCCGCGCGACGCCCTGGTGGTGTTCACCGGGCTCTCGGGCTCCGGAAAGAGCTCGCTCGCCTTCGACACGATCTTCGCCGAGGGTCAGCGCCGATACGTGGAGTCGCTGTCGGCCTACGCCCGGCAGTTCCTCGGCCAGGTCGACCGGCCCGACGTCGACTTCATCGAGGGGCTCAGCCCGGCGGTCTCCATCGACCAGAAGTCGACGAACCGCAACCCGCGCTCGACGGTGGGCACGATCACCGAGATCTACGACTACATGCGTCTGCTCTGGGCGCGCGTCGGCATCCCGCACTGCCCGGAGTGCGGCGAGCGCATCCAGCGCCAGACCGTGCAGCAGATCGCCGACGAGCTCATGGAGCTGCCGGAAGGCACGCGCTTCCAGGTGCTCGCTCCGGTCGTGAGCCAGAAGAAGGGCGAGTTCGTCGACCTCTTCCGCGAGCTCTCCGCGTCAGGCTACGCCCGTGCCGTGGTCGACGGTGAGCTGATCCAGCTCACCGAGCCGCCAGCGCTCAAGAAGCAGGTGAAGCACGACATCGCCGTGGTCGTCGATCGTCTCGTCGCCAACGCCGATGCGCTGAGCCGGCTCACCGACTCGCTGGAGACCGCGCTCGGCCTCACCGACGGACTGGTGGTCGTCGACTTCGTCGACCGCGAGCCCGAGGCGGCCGACCGCACCCGCACCTTCAGCGAGAAGCTCAGCTGCCCCAACCGTCACCCGCTGCAGCTGACCGAGATCGAGCCGCGGACCTTCTCGTTCAACGCGCCGTTCGGGGCGTGCCCGGTCTGCTCGGGTCTCGGCACGCGCATGGCGGTCGACGTCGACCTGCTCATCGGCGATCCGACGATGAGCGTCAACGAGGGCGTGATCCTGCCGTGGAATCAGCAGGGCAAGGGGCTCTACAGCTACTTCCAGAAGCTCCTCGCCGGCCTCGCCCGCGACCTCGGATTCTCGCTCGACACCCCCTGGGGCGAGCTCGAGCAGAGCGTGCAGGAGGCCATCCTGCTCGGCAACGACTTCGAGGTGCGGGTCAAGTGGCGCAACCGCTTCGGGCGCGACGTCACATACTCGACCGGCTTCGAGGGCGTGATCCCCTACATCGAGCGCAAGTACGCCGAGGCCGACAGCGACTGGGCCCAGCAGCGGTTCGCCGAGTACCTGCGCGAGGTGCCCTGCCCTGAGTGCAACGGTGCGCGCCTCAAGCCCGAGGTGCTCGCCGTGAAGGTCGATGGCCACAGCATCTCCGAGGTCGCCGAGCTGAGCCTGCTCGACTCCTACGCATTCATGCAGGGCATCACGCTGACCGAGCGCGAGGCCGCCATCGCGGCCGCGGTGCTGCGAGAGATCCGGGCCCGGCTCGAGTTCCTGCTCGAGGTGGGCCTCGGCTACCTGAGCATGGCGCGCGCGGCCGGCACGCTCTCGGGCGGCGAGGCGCAGCGCATCCGTCTGGCCACCCAGATCGGGTCGGGCCTGACGGGCGTGCTGTACGTGCTCGACGAGCCCTCCATCGGTCTGCACCAGCGCGACAACCGCCGCCTGATCGACACCCTCGTCAAGCTGAAGAGCCTCGGCAACACCCTCATCGTCGTCGAGCACGATGAGGACACCATCCGCACCGCCGACTGGGTCGTCGACATCGGCCCGGGAGCGGGGGAGCACGGCGGCCGCGTCGTGCACTCCGGCCCGTACGCCGAGCTGATCGCCAACCCCGCCTCGATCACGGGCGACTACCTCGCCGGTCGGCGCACCGTCGTCGACACGGTCACCCGTCGCCCGATCGACCCCGAGCGGATGCTCACCGTGGTCGGCGCGCGTGCCAACAACCTCCGCGATGTGACCGTCGACTTCCCGCTCGGCGCCTTCGTCGCCGTCACCGGCGTGAGCGGCTCGGGCAAGTCCTCGCTCGTCAACGACATCCTCTACAAGGTGCTCGCCAACCGGCTCAACGGGGCGCGGCAGGTTCCGGGCAAGCACCTGCGCGTGACCGGGCTCGAGCACCTCGACAAAGTCGTGCACGTCGACCAGGCGCCCATCGGCCGCACGCCGCGGTCCAACCCCGCCACCTACACCGGCGTGTTCGACCGCATCCGAGCGCTGTTCGCCGAGACCGTCGAGGCGAAGGCGCGCGGCTACCAGCAGGGCCGCTTCAGCTTCAACGTCAAGGGCGGCCGCTGCGAGAACTGCGCCGGCGACGGCACGATCAAGATCGAGATGAACTTCCTGCCCGACGTCTACGTCGCCTGCGAGGTCTGCGGCGGAGCCCGCTACAACCGCGACACGCTGACCGTGCACTACAAGGGCAAGAACATCGCCGAGGTGCTCGACATGCCGATCGAGGAGGCCGCGGAGTTCTTCGAGCCCATCTCGGCCATCCACCGCTATCTGAAGACCCTGGTCGATGTCGGCCTCGGCTACGTGCGGCTCGGGCAGAGTGCCACCACGCTGTCGGGCGGCGAGGCGCAGCGCGTGAAGCTGGCCACCGAGCTGCAGAAGCGCTCGAACGGCCGCAGCATCTACGTGCTCGACGAGCCGACGACGGGCCTGCACTTCGAGGATGTCCGCAAGCTGCTGCTCGTGCTGAACGGCCTCGTCGACAAGGGCAACACGGTGATCGTCATCGAGCACAACCTCGACGTCATCCGCGCCGCCGACTGGATCATCGACCTCGGCCCCGAGGGCGGCTCGGGCGGCGGTCAGGTCATCGCGACCGGCACGCCGGAGGCGGTCGCGCTCGTGCCGGAGAGCCACACCGGGGCCTTCCTGCGCGAGCTGCTGCCCGCGGCCGACCCGGTCGCCGCGAAGGCCTGACATGGTGCCGCGGGAGGACTGGCGCCCGAAGCGCGGCGAGATCCCGACCGAGCCCGGCGTCTACCGGTTCCTCGACGCGTCGGGCCGCGTGCTGTACGTCGGCAAGGCGAAGAACCTGCGCAGCAGGCTGAGCAACTACTTCCAGCCGCTGCACAGCCTCCACGAGCGCACCCGCCGGATGGTCACGACCGCCCAGGGCGTGGAGTGGACGGTGGTCGGCAGCGAGCTCGAGGCGCTGTCGCTCGAGTACACCTGGATCAAGGAGTTCGCTCCGCCGTTCAATGTCAAGTTCCGCGACGACAAGACCTACCCGTACCTCGCGATCACCCTCGCCGAGCGCGTGCCGCGGGTCATGATCACCCGCAACCGGAAGCTCACCGGGGCGCGGTACTTCGGGCCGTACACGAAGGTCTGGGCCGTGCGCGAGACCGTCGATCTCATGCTCAAAGCCTTCCCGATGCGGTCGTGCTCCGACTCCGTCTACCAG
>Ga0075012_10001784_pt1 | contig 21527 bp, 24 predicted proteins | sample All_14_2_FD_71474 | JGI IMG/M metagenome (GOLD analysis project Ga0075012, IMG submission 71474) | Freshwater microbial communities in response to fracking from Pennsylvania, USA - Allegheny Zone_MetaG_DW_15 | ecosystem: Environmental > Aquatic > Deep subsurface > Groundwater > Drilled...
GGCAGACAGGGGCGAATCGGATCAGAGCGTGGCGACTCGACGGGTGAGGCGCGAGAGCTTGCGCGCCACGGTGTTCTTGTGCAGCACCCCGCGCGCCACGCCGCGCTCAAGGCCGCCCAGCCCGAGATGGCGCGCGGCGTGGCGCGCGGGGTGCTGCACAAGAACACCGTGGCGCGCAAGCTCTCGCGCCTCACCCGTCGAGTCGCCACGCTCTGATCCGATTCGCCCCTGTCTGCCTGCCCCGGTTCCAGGGGTCAGCGCGCGGGCAGGTCGGCACGGCCAGACCGGCAAGGAGAACAGAGCCGCGCGCAACCCGCGCGGCTTTTGTCGTTTGCGACAAATGCGACCGGCACAATCCCCGCAAATGTCAGGATTCCCCGCGATTCGCGCGATCTTAACGGTGTTTATCCAGCTTTTTCAGTCGATTGAACGAAAGTCTGCGGGATAGAGCCGAGTCAACAGGAATATTTCACTTTTTTTAAAAGTCCGCGCTTGCGCTTCGGCCCTTTGCGTTCTTTACATGGGGTCTGCCCGGCGCCGGACAGTCCGGGCGCTTTAACAAACGAGCTGACAGGGGGGGTCCCCGGAAACTTGTTTTCCGGGGGTGGGAAAGGCTTTGCCTGTCGCAACGAGAGAGAACAACGGCGTGTTGAGCGGTCACGGCTCACGGCCACCGAGTGAATTGGGGAAGAGCTTGTGCACAGGATCGAAAAGGCAAGGACGAGCGGCCGCCAAGCCGATGAACACCTGATGGAAGATGCCGAAGCCGTTAACCTCGCCGCCGACTGGGCCGATATCAGCCAGGGGCTGCGCAAGGATCTGGGGCATCAGCTCCACAGCCAGTGGATCAAGCCGATCCAGCTCGGCACACTGAACCGCGAAACCGGTACGCTCGATCTCTACCTGCCGACCGAGTTTTCGGCCAATTGGGTGCGCGACCGCTTCCTCGACCGGCTGCAGCTGGCCTGGAAGATCGCCCGCAGCGAGGTGCGCCAGGTCAATGTCCTCGTCCACCCCGGTCGCCGCCAGATGCCCGACCTGCGCATCGATGACGGGCGCCGTCCCGCCAATGACGGGGCAAGCACGCTTGCCGTTGCCGCCGGCACGCTGAGCGACTCGGGCTTTACCTCCTCGGTCGGGCTCGATCCCTCGCTCACCTTCGCCGCCTTCGTCACCGGCGAGGCCAATATCCTCGCCTGCAATGCCGCCCAGCGCATGGCCGCGCTCGAGGCACCGCAGTTCTCGCCGCTCTATCTCAAGGCTGCCACCGGCCAGGGCAAGACCCACCTGCTCCACGCCATCGGCCATGGCTATCTGCAGGTGCACCCGCGCGCGCGGATCTTCTATTGTTCGGCCGAGCGCTTCATGGTCGAGTTCGTCCAGGCGCTGAAGACCAGCCAGACGCTCGAGTTCAAGGCGCGGCTGCGCTCCTTCGACCTGCTGCTGGTCGATGACATCCAGTTCATCATCGGCAAGGCGAGCGCGCAGGAGGAACTGCTCTACACCATCGATGCGCTGCTGGCCGAGGGCAAGCGGCTGGTGTTTGCCGCCGACCGCGCGCCCCAGGCGCTCGACGGGGTGGAGCCGCGCCTGCTCAGCCGGTTGTCGATGGGGCTGGTCGCCGATATCCAGCCCGCCGATATCGAGCTCAGGAAGAAGATCCTGCTCTCCAAGCTCACCCGCTTCGCGCCGATGGCGGTGCCCGAGGATGTGGTCGATTTCCTCGCCCGCACCATTACCCGCAACGTGCGCGAGCTGGTGGGCGGATTGAACAAGCTGATCGCCTATGCCCAGCTCACCGGGCAGGAGGTCTCGCTCCAGCTTGCCGAGGAACAGCTCACCGACATCTTGAGCGCCAACCGCCGCCGCATCACCATCGACGAGATCCAGCGCACCGTGTGCCAGTTCTACCGCATCGATCGGGCAGAAATGAGCAGCAAGCGCCGCGCCCGCGCGGTGGTGCGCCCGCGCCAGGTGGCGATGTATCTGTCCAAGGTGCTCACCCCGCGCTCCTATCCCGAGATCGGGCGCAAGTTCGGCGGGCGTGACCATTCGACCGTGATCCACGCGGTTCGGCTGATCGAGGATCTGCGCCAACGCGATGCCGACATGGACGGCGATGTGAGGAGCCTGCTGCGGCAGCTGGAAAGCTGATCGCCCCGCGGCCATCCCCAGCCTTTGCCCGGCGCTTTCGACAGGGCTTTCCACAAGCCTGTCGACAGCGCCCGCACAGGCTGTAAACAGCCTGTCCATGCCGCTTCAACGCCTTTCACCCGAACTTATAAACCTGCCCAGCGGATGGCTTGCTGCTGTGGTCAGAGGCGCAAAGTGCCGCTGCCCGCGCTGCGGCGAAGCGCCGTTGTTCCGCCAATGGCTCAAACCCGTGGATCGCTGCGGCCACTGCAAGCAGGACTGGTCGTTGCAGCAGGCCGATGATTTCCCTGCCTATATCGGCATCTTCGTGGTCGGCCACCTGCTCGCGCCGGTGGTGATTGCGATGATTTCGGGCGGGATTTCCCCATGGCTGACGCTGGCAATCATCCTGCCGGTAGCGGTCGTGCTGCTGCTTGCCATGCTCCAGCCCGTGAAGGGCGCGGTGATCGCGTTCCTGTGGTGGCATGGGATTGGCGCCTTCCGCGGGCAAGAGCGCCCTGGCGGCGAGAAGCGGCGATGACCCTTTCGCCGGCAAGGCTTGATCGCTTTGCCCGCCACATCGTGCTGCCCGAAGTGGGCGGCGCCGGGCAGGTGCGGCTGGCGCAGAGCAAGGTGGCGGTGATCGGCCTTGGCGGGATCGGCAGCCCGGCCCTGCAATATCTCGCCGCCAGCGGGATCGGGCGGCTGGCGCTGGTCGATGATGATGTGGTCGATGTCTCGAACCTCCAACGCCAGACCATCTTCACCACCCGTGATGTGGGCCATGGCAAGGCGGTCTCGGCGCGGCGCTGGCTTGCCAATTTCGACGATGCACTCAGCGTGGATGTCTCCGATGCGCGGATCACCGCCGACAATGCGCCCGCAATGATCGCTGGTGCTGATCTGGTGCTCGACGGCACCGACAATTTTGCGACGCGCCTTGCCGTCTCGGACGCCTGCGTGGCGGCCGGCATTCCGCTGATCTCGGCTGCCGTGGGCCGGTTCCAGGGGCAGGTTGGCGCCTTTGCCGGGCACCTGCCAGGCGCGGCTTGCTATCGCTGCTTCGTCGGCGATGCCTTCGATGCCGAGGACTGCGACACCTGCGCCGATGACGGGATGCTGGGCGCCATGGCTGGTTGGACCGGCACCTTTGCGGCGCTGCAGGCGATCAAGGTGCTGCTCGAGGGCGTGAGCACCTTGGGCGCGCCCGGCTGGGGCCAGCTCCACATCCTCGATGGCCTTGGCCCGGCGATGCGCACGATCCGCATCGCCAAGGACCCGGCGTGCCGGGCGTGCAGCTCAGCCGCCTAGCACCTCCTCCACCCATTCCGGCACCAGCCGGCTCGCGGCCCCGAGGCGGGTTTCGTGGAACAGGTGCGAGCCTTCCGAAGGCTCGAGATTGAGTTCAAGGCAGCGCGCGCCTGCGTCCCGCGCCTCGGCCACGAAGCCCGCGGCCGGATAAACCGCGCCCGATGTGCCGATGCTGACGAACAGATCGCACGCCGCGAGCGCCTGGTAAATCCGCCCCATCTGATAGGGCATCTCGCCAAACCACACCACATCGGGCCTCAAGGCGCGGGCCTGGCATACAGGGCAGGGAGGGCGGTCGATCATCGCCTGTTCCCAGCGACTGCGCATCCCGCAGGCCTGGCACAGCGCGCTCTTGAGTTCGCCATGCATGTGCAGCACGCGGGCTGACCCGCCGCGTTCATGGAGGTCATCGACATTCTGCGTCACCAGCAGCAGATCGCCGGCAAATTCGCGCTCGAGCCGGGCGAGCGCCAGATGCGCCGCGTTGGGCGCGACACGGGCGAGCGCGGCACGGCGCATGTCGTAGAAATTGAGCACCAGATCGGGGTTGCGGGCAAAGCCTTCGGGAGTGGCGACATCTTCCACCCGGTGCTGTTCCCAAAGCCCGCCGGCGGCGCGGAAGGTGTCGATCCCGCTTTCCGCGGAAATCCCGGCGCCGGTGAGGATGACGATGCGCGCAATCTCTGCCATGAGGCACTCAAAGCACGAGGCAGGAAAACAAGGCAATGGCACAGCTCAAGTTCGGGGTGATCGGGCACAAGGGCCGGATGGGCCGCGCGCTCGAGGCGGCGATCAGCGAGGCAGGGCACGAGCTTGGCTTCGGAGTGGATGCCGGCGGCAGCATCGCGCCCTTTGCTGCGCAGTGTGATGTGCTGGTGGATTTCTCCGCGCCCGATGCGCTTGGCGCGAACCTCGAAGCGGCAAGGCAGGCGGGCAAGCCGATCGTGATCGGCACCACCGGGCTGGAGGAGCCGCATTTCGTCATGCTGGCCGAGGCCGCGCGCGCGGTGCCGGTGCTGCAATCGGGTAATTTTTCACTGGGCGTGACGCTGCTCGCGCATCTGGTGCACGAGGCGGCCGCGCGGCTCGGGCCGGAGTGGGACATCGAGGTGCTGGAAATGCACCACCGCATGAAGGTTGATGCCCCTTCGGGCACGGCCAAGCTGCTCGGCGAGGCAGCCGCCAAGGGGCGCGGAATCGCGCTTGCCGACAACATGGAAAGCGGCCGCCACGGCCTGACTGGCGCGCGCCGCGAAGGCGCGATCGGCTTTGCCACGCTGCGCGGCGGCACGGTGGCGGGCGAACATGCGGTGATCTTTGCCGGGCCGGAAGAACGCCTTACCCTTGCCCATTCGGCCGAAAACCGGATGATCTTCGCCCGCGGCGCGGTGAAGGCGGCGGCCTGGATCATCGGCAAGCCGGCGGGGCGCTATACCATGCACGACGTGCTGGGGCTGTGACCGACGGCCCGGACTGGGTGGGGGTGCTGTTCGCCTCCGCCTTCATGGCGGCGGTGATCCTGCCGTTCTTCTGGCGCGAAATCCGCGATGCTTACCGGTGGTGGAAAGCACGCCCGCAGCGCGCAGCGCATGTCCGGAAGTGGCGCGAGGACTTTGCTGCCGCCAACCCTGAAGGCCCACCGATCACGCCCGAGGAACACGCCGCCTTTCGTGCCTGGCTCAAGGATCAGGCGCGCGCGGCGGCGCGGTTGACGCCGCAGCCCGGCTCGGCCGAACCGGACGGTTGCCGCCTCGGCGGACCGGTATGGCTGGCCCAAGGGCAGGAATGGCCGCTCTCGCCGCGGGGCCAGCCGATGCTGTTCCTCGCTCAGATCGACTTTGCCACAATGCCCCCGCTCCCCGGCTTTCCGTGCGAGGGCGTGGTGCAGTCGTTTCTGCCGACTGATGATGACCTGTTCGGGATGCACCCTGATGATCCAGGGCTTGGCGTGGGCGCGATCACGGTTCTGGCGCGCGCAAACGGCGCAGGGGCGGTGCGGCATGAGAACCTCCCCGATTTCGACTGGGCGAGGCAATCCTCGCCCTTCCGCCGTGACGCGGATCGCCTTGATGGTGTGGTGCTCACCCCCACCCCCTTCACCGCCCAGATCGACAGCAACCAGTGGCAGGCCGAGGCGCGGCTCGAAGGCCATCTGCGCCGTGAAGGTGCAGAAAGGTGGGAAGATGCGCTCGAGGCCGGTTTCTCCCCGGATCGGCACGCCCATCACGTGGGCGGCTATCCCGTCTTCTCGCAATATGATTTCCGCGCGCCCGGCAAGCATGACGATTTCGATACCTGTCTGCTCCACCTCACCTCGGACGATCACGTGCAATGGAGCGATGTGGGCGATGCCAACATCATGATCCGCTCCGCCGATCTTGCCCGCGGTGACTTTTCACGCGTGATTTTGTGGTGGGATTGCTCGTAAGACAGGGGCGATGAACAAGGCCCAGATCTTCGAGTTCTTCCGCCGCCTCGCCGAGGACGATCCTGCGCCGCGAACCGAGCTGGAATATGGCAATGCCTATCAGTTGCTGGTGGCTGTGGTGCTTTCCGCGCAGGCGACCGATGTGGGCGTCAACAAGGCCACCCGCGCCCTGTTTGCCAAGGTCAAGACGCCGCAGGAGATGCTCGATCTGGGCGAAGAAGGCCTCAAGGAGCACATCAAGACCATCGGCCTGTTCAATTCCAAGGCCAAAAACGTGATCGCGCTTTCGCAGATCCTCGTCGATGAACACGGCGGCAAGGTGCCGGACAATCGCGAGGCGCTGGTCAGGCTCCCCGGCGTGGGGCGCAAGACCGCCAACGTGGTGCTCAATTGCTGGTTCGGGCAGGAGACCTTCGCGGTCGACACCCACATCTTTAGGGTCGGCAACCGCACCGGCCTTGCCAAGGGCAAGACCCCCGAGGCGGTCGAGGCGAAGCTCGAGAAGCGCGTGCCCCAGCCCTTTCGCCTGCACGCGCATCACTGGCTGATCCTGCACGGGCGCTATGTCTGCAAGGCGCGCAGCCCCGAATGCTGGCGCTGCAAGGTGGCTGACCTGTGCCGCTTCAAGGCCAAGGTGAACGAGCCGCCTGCCGGGCGCCGCGCAGGTGCTGCAACGAACGCAGATTAAGCTGCGGTTCAACCATCAGGGCGTTAAGTTTGACCGCCATAATCGGAGATGCATCATGCTCCTGCGCACGCCTGCTGTTCTCGCCCTGCCGCTTCTTGTCGCCGCCTGCGCCCCCGCAGAAGGCCCGGGTGCGACCGATCCGACCGCCGTCGTCCCCGCAGTCAAGGTGCTGGGGCCAGGGCAGAGCTGCATCTTTCGCGATCAGGTGCGCCAGACCATCGTGCGCTCGTCCCAGGTGATCGATTTTGAAATGAACAGCGGCAAGGTGTTCCGCAACACCCTTGCCAGCCCCTGCCCCGGGCTGAACTTTGATCGGGCGATCACCTACGAAACCTCGATCAATCAGCTGTGCCGCCCGGAAATCATCTATTCGCTCCAGCGGATCGGCAACACCTTGCAACGCGGCGCGGGTTGCAGCCTCGGCGATTTCGTGCCGGTTGAATATCTGAAGAAGGCTAAGGCGAAGTAGCAGGCCCGATCACACGTCGTCGGCGCTCGCCAGCTCGGCCTTGTCGAGCTCACCCGTCATGCTCGCCACCGTCACCGCCACTGCGGCATCGCCGGTGATGTTGGTGGTGGTGCGCATCATGTCCATGATGCGATCAACCCCGGCAACAAAGGCAATTGTCTCCAGCGGCACGTTGACCGCGCTGAACACCAGCGCCATCATGATCAGGCCTGCGCCAGGTATCCCCGCCGCGCCCACCGCGCCCAGCGTGCCCAAGAGCGCGATCATGCCATAATCGCCCCAGGATAGGCTGACGCCGAACACCTGCGCGCCGAACAGCGTGGCAAGGCCCAGATACATCGCCGTGCCGTTCATGTTGATGGTGGCGCCAAGGCTGATGATGAAGCTGGCGACCGAATTGGAAACGCCAAGATTGCGCTCGGCACAGCGCAGGGTGACAGGCAGAGTGGCGTTGGAACTGGCGGTGGAATAGCTCACCGCCATGGCATCCACCATGCCGCGGAAGAAACCGATCACCGGCACCCGGGCGATGAGTTTCAGCATCCCGCCATAGATCGCGGCGATGATGATGAGGCAGCCAAGGTAATTGAGGAAAACCAGCTTGCCCAGCGCCGCGAGCGCATCGAGCCCGAGCGTGCCCGCCACCCAGGCCATCAGCGCAAAGACGCCGAAGGGGGTCAATTCCATCACCACCGCGGTGACCTTCTGCATCACCACGCTGCCGCTTTCGAACACGCCGAGCACGGGCGCGCCTTCCTCGCGCGCCATCAGGATCCCCACCCCGATCAGCAGCGAAAAGACGATCAGCGGCAGCACGTTGACATCGGCCATCACCTTGACCGGGCTTTGCGGGATCATGCCGAGCACCATCTCGCGCCAGGTCAGCGGGCTGGCCTCGGGCGGGGTGCCGAGCGTGATCGCTGCGGTATCCACGCCCTCGCCCGGGGTCAGCCAGGTGCCAAGGCCCAGCCCCAGCCACACCGCGAGCTGGCCGGTCACCACGAACAGCAGCATCGCCCGCCAGCCGACCGAGCCGAGCTTGCGCAGATCGCCGATGCTGGCAACGCCTGCCACCAGGCTGAAGAAGATCAGTGGCACCACCAGCATCTTGATGAAGGCGACAAAGACATCGCCGATGATCTTGATGCTCTCGGCCCCCGGCCCCCACAGCCAGCCGGTGAGAATGCCGAGCACCAGCGCGCCGATCACGCGCTGCCACAGGGGGATGGCAAACCAGGTCTTCAACGGCCTATCCTTCTTCAAGCGCCAGGGCATCGCGGGCGATGCGGGCATAGATGCGGGCGAGCACGGCAAGATCGGGGATCGCCACCGCCTCGTCACGCTTGTGCATGGTGGCATTGGTGAGACCGAATTCGATCACCGGGCACAGCGCGCGCAGGAAGCGCGCATCCGAAGTGCCGCCGCTGGTGGAAAGTTCGGGCGTGGTCCCGGTCTCGGCCTCGATCGCCTCGCTTACGAGGCGCGAAAAGGCGCCGGGCGCGGTGAGGAAGGGCTCGCCCGAGATCACCGCCCGCGCCGTGCCGCCGTGCCTTGCGGCGATCGCGGCGACCCTTTCGGACAGGCTCTTGCCGCTGTGCAGATCGTTGAAGCGGATCGAGATGCGCGCCTCGCCCCTTGCCGGGATCACGTTGTGCGCGCGGTTGCCGACATTGATGTCGGTAATCTCGAGATTGGAAGGCTGGAACCATTCGGTGCCGCTATCGAGCACCAGCGCATCAAGCTCGGCCAGCATCGCCACCAGTCTGGGCAGCGGATTGTCGGCAAGGTGCGGATAGGCGACGTGGCCCTGCGTGCCTTCGACCGTGAGGAAGATGTTGACCGAGCCGCGCCGCCCGATCTTGACCATGTCACCGAGGCGGTGGACGCTGGTTGGCTCGCCCACCAGGCACAGATCGGGCCTTATCCCTTGGGCCGCGAGGTGATCGATCAGCGCGCGGGTGCCGTGGAGCGCCGGGCCTTCTTCATCGCCGGTGATGAGAAAGCTGATGGTGCCGGCCGCTTGCGGCACCTCGGCCACAGCGGCGACCATCGCCGCGATCGCGCCCTTCATGTCCACCGCCCCGCGCCCGTGGAGCAGCTCGCCGCGCACTTGCGGCGCGAAGGGATCGCTCGCCCAGCCCTCGCCCGGGGGCACCACATCGAGGTGGCCGGCAAAGGCAAAGTGCCGGCTTCCCGGCGGGCCGGGGCGGATGGCAAAGAGGTTCTCGACCGGAGCCTCGTCCGAGCCCTGCGGCCCCGCGCCGCGGGTGAAGCGGTGGACGGCAAAGCCGAGCGGGGCGAGCATCGCCTCGAGCACGTCGAAGACGATGCCGCTTGCCGGCGTCACCGAAGGCGCGGCGATCAGGCGCTTGGCAAGGTCGAGAACATCGCTCATGCGCGATCGCCTAGCAGGAGTTGCCGACAATGCCCAAGCTCGATCTTGCCGCCATCCCCCAGACCAACGCCACGGGCTATCCGCAGCCCTTCGATGCGCTGGTGGAAGGGCGCTGGTATCGCCGCCTTGCCCCTGTGGCGGGGTTGACGCTGATGGGGGCGAGCCACGTGACCCTCGCGCCGGGTGGCTATTCCTCCCAGCGCCACTGGCATCGCGGGCAGGACGAGCTGGTGGTGATGCTTGCCGGCGAGGCGGTGCTGATCGACGATCACGGCGAAACCCCGGTGGCTGCGGGCGATGTGCTGGCCTTCCCGGCGGGCGAGGCGAATGGTCACCATCTCCACAACCGCTCCGAGGCCCCTTGTGTCTTCGTGGCCATCAGCGCCGGGGACAAGGCCACCGACAGCGGGGAATATCCCGATATCGACCTGGTGTTCGACGCCCAGGGCTATGCGAGGAAGGACGGGACCCGCTACGACGCGCAGCGCGCCCCCTAGCCTCCGGGGCGGCGCGGGGCATCGGGCACCAGCGGGCCGGGGGCAAAGGCGCTGGTGAGCATCTCGGCGATCCTGAGGCCCGCCTGCACCACCCGGCGCCGCGCAATCGGCACCGCACGCACGATATCCTCCTGGCTGAGCGCGGTCTCCAGCGGAAGCGGGGCGGCGCAAACATCCTCGCTGTCGAAGGCGGTGGGATAGACGAAGCTGCGGGCGATCTGCCAGCTTTCCCGCCCCCACTCATCGGGGGTGCCACCGGCAAGCTCGGCGCGCTCGGCAGGGGTGTAGCGCCGCACCACCGGATCGGTGGGATCGCTGATCGCCCGCTCGGCGAGCGGCCCGTCCCAGATCGCATGAAGGTTATATCCGGGGCGGATGCCGTAATCGGCCTTGCGGTCATTGCCGCCGCGGTCCTCGTGATCGCCCGAATGGAGCGGCATGTGCACATCGCCGATGAAGTGCACGAGGAAGGCGAGCGCCTCGAGCCGGATCACCGGGGAAAGCCGCTCATCGGCCAGCAGGCGATGCGCGCGGGCGATCTGCGCGGTGACGCAATTGCCCCCGGCGCAATTGGCGCGCGGATCGAAGGCCGCACAGATCGGCGCGGTGCGATAGTGCCAGGCCGCGGTAAAGCCCCAGCGCCAGCCCTCGCCCCGCACGCAATCGGGCCACACCGCCGCATCGGCGAGCGTGGCGAGCGGGCAATCGGGCGTGCCGAGGCTGCGGGCATGGCGCAGCAGCGCGCGCACCTCGGCCCGCACCCGGGGCGAGACATTGGCCTCGGCGATCGCCGCCGTCTGGCGATGGGCATAAAATCCCCAGGCGCTGGCCGGGGCAGGAAGCAGCGCCAGCAGCGTGGCAAGGCCCCCAAGCAGCGTGCGCATGGGCCTGCTCAGCCCGCCAGTTCGTATTGTTCGATCACCCATTCCTCTTCCTCGGCAGCGCGGTTCCAGTGCTGCATCCATTCGTGTTCCCAGATCGCCTCCATATAGGCCTGGGCAAAGCCGGGCACGGCGATGCCATAGGTGACAAACCGCGTCACCACCGGGGCATAGAAGATATCCGCCGCGCCAAAGGTTCCGAACAGGTAAGGCCCGCCGCTGCCATGGCGCGCGCGCGCCTCGGCCCAAAGGGTGAGGATGCGCACGATATCCTGCCGGGTCTGATCGGAAAGACCGGGCAGGGCGATGCGGCGACGGATGTTCATCGGCAATTCGCGGCGCAGCGCCTGATAGCCCGAATGCATCTCGGCCACCATCGCGCGGGCCATGCCGCGGGCGGCCTCCGCGCGCGGCCAGAAGCGTTCGCGCCCGACCTTGTCGGCAAGATATTCGAGGATCGCCAGGCTGTCCCACACCACGGTCTCGCCGTCCCACAGGATCGGCACCTTGCCGCTCGACGGCTGGACCTCGCCCATGTCCTGCTTGATGCGGTCCCACTCCTCGCCCATGATCGGCACGGTGAGTTCCTCGAACGAGAGGCCCGATTGCTTGGCCGCAAGCCAGCCGCGCAGCGACCAGCTCGAATAGTTCTTGTTGCCGATGATCAGTTTCATGGGGCCGCCTGCTCCACCTTGCCGGGCCGGTTTGGCGCTCCCCTAGCTGTTCATCCCGGCAGTGTCGATGCTGAACGGCAAGGGCAGCGCCGGGCGGTTCGCGCTGACCCTCTCTTGCCGAGGCGCACAGGCCGGAAACGCGGCGAGCCAGCCGCGGGGAGGGGCGCAAAAGGGCTTTGTCGCGCGGGGCCGCGCGGGTTATGGGCCGGCCATGTCGCTGCCGCCCTTTCACCTCGCCTTTCCCGTCGATGATCTCGAAGCTGCGCGCGCCTTTTACGGCGGGGTGATGGGCTGCGCCGAGGGGCGCTCGTCGGCCGAGTGGGTCGATTTCGATTTCCACGGCCACCAGATCGTGGCCCATCTCGCGCCGGGAAAGGCCGGTGACAGGGCGAGCAACCATGTCGATGGCCACGGCGTGCCGGTGCCCCATTTCGGCCTCGTGCTGTCGATGGAGGCGTGGGAAGCGCTGGCCGCGCGGCTCAAGGCGGCAGGGGTGGCCTTCGTGATCGAGCCGACCATCCGCTTCAAGGGGGAGGTGGGCGAACAGGCCACCATGTTCCTGCGCGATCCTTCGGGCAACGCGCTGGAATTCAAGGCCTTTGCCGATCCGGCGCAGCTCTTTGCCCGTTGATTGCAAGGCGCCCGGCGCGATGCCTTGCGATGGCCTCTTGCGCGCCAGTCTAACGGTAGGCTCCCGTTAAAGCTGAAAGTCAGTAGCTGCGCTTTCCATTTGAACGCAGCGGCCATGGCTACGGCGCTTTGACCTGAGGCGCCCAATCCTCGCCCAGCGCGTCGGCCACCACTGCCGCGCGCAAGCGGGCAATGCCCATGCCCTTCTCGCTGCTGGTCAGGTGAAGCTCGGGATGGGCAGCGACATGGCGGCGCAGTTCGGCGGCGGTGCGCTCGGCCACAGCGGCAAGGGCGCTCGCAGAAATCTTGTCGGTCTTGGTCAGCACCACGCGATAGCCGACCGCCGCCTCGTCGAGCATCTTCATCATCGCCCGGTCGGAATCCTTGAGGCCATGGCGGCTGTCGACCAGAAGCAGCGTGCGCGCCAGCACCGGGCGTCCGCGCAGGTAGTCGCGCACCAGCGTCTTCCACTGTTCGACCAGCTTGACCGGGGCCTTGGCAAAGCCATAGCCCGGCATGTCCACCAGCCGGAACAGCGGCTGGGCGCCTTCGGCCTCGGCGCGGCCGACATCGAAGAAGTTGAGTTCCTGCGTGCGGCCCGGTGTGACCGAGGCGCGCGCGATCGCCTTCCGCCCGGTGAGCGCGTTGAGCAGCGAGGACTTGCCCACGTTCGAGCGCCCGCAAAAGGCGATCTCGGGGACATTGGGATCGGGCAGGAACGCCAGCTTCGGCGCCGAGCGCAGGAAGGCGACCGGACCGGAAAACAGCCGGGAAGCCGCCTCCTCGCGCGCCTTGCGGGCGGCCTCGTCCGCCTCGGCTTGCCCTGTCACCGTCAGCGTCCGGCCTTGCCCCCGCCCTTGGCCGCCGCTGCGGCATTGGCGGCCTTGAGCTGCGGGTGGCGCGAATAGAGGTAGCTCTGCTGCGCCAGGGTGAGAATGTTCGAGGTCACCCAGTAAAGCAACAGGCCCGCGGCAAAGGGCGCCATCACGAACATCAGCACCCAGGGCATGATTGCGAACATCTGCTGCTGCACCGGATCGACCGCCGCCGGATTGAGCTTGAAGGTCAGCCACATGGTGATGCCCAACAGCAGTGCCAGCGGACCGATGGCAAGGAAGCCCGGCACATCATAGGGCAAGAGGCCAAAGAGGTTGAGGATATGCGCCGGATCGGGGGCGGAAAGATCGCGAATCCAGCCGAAGAAGGGCTGGTGGCGCATCTCGATCGCCAGCACCAGCACCTTGTAGAGCGCGAAGAACACCGGGATCTGGATCAGCATCGGCAGGCAGCCCGAAAGCGGATTGACCCCTTCGTCCTTGTAGAGCTTCATCATCTCCTGCTGGAGCCGCGGCTTGTCATCCTTGAAGCGCTCCTGCAGCTCCTGCATCCGCGGCTGGATCGCCTTCATCGCCGCCATCGAGGCAAAGCCCTTCTGCGCGATCGGGAACACGGCCGCGCGGATAATCACGGTGAGCAGGATGATCGCCACACCGAAATTGCCAACCAGGCTATTGAGCGAGAGCAGCAGCCACAGGATCGGCTTTTCCAGGATCTCGAACCAGCCCCAGCTGATCGCCTTGCCGAAATAGGTGATGCCTGAATCCTCGTAGCGGTCGAGCGTGGCGCTCTCCTTGGCCCCGGCATAGAGGCGGGTCTGGGTTTCGCTGGTACCCCCGGGGGGCAAGGTGACGGCATTATAGAGCAGATCGGCGCGGAACAGATCGCCGCCAAGCGCGCGGAAGCCCGCCTCGGCCACCTTGGGTGCGGTGCGCCCGCCGCCGGGCACGAGGGCCACTAGCCAATATTGATCGACAAAGCCCAGCCAGGCCGGATCGCCCGCCGGCCGCTCGGCCCCGATCTCGGCAAGTTCGGCATAGGAATGGGGATCCCACAGCGTGCCCCCGAACACCCCGACGGGGCCGGAATGGGTGACGAACTGGTCGATCGAGGCATTGGCGCTGGTGCGCTTGATGAGCGCAAAGGGCTGGATGATCGCCGCTGCCGCGCCGCCGTTGCTGGCGGACTGGGTGGCGGTGATCATGTAATCCTTGTCCACCGCAAGGCGCACCCGATAGGTGATCCCGGCCGCATCGGTGCGGGTCAGCGTCACCGGGGTTTCCGGCGTAAGCCGCGTGCCATCGGCCTGCCACAGGGCGTTGGCGGGTTGCCGCACCCCGCCGGTGATGAAACCGAACTCGGCAAAATATTGCCCCGGCGTGCCCTCGGGCGCGAGCAGGCGCACCGGGCCCGAATCCTTCTTCACCGTCTCGCGATAGTCCTTGAGCACGATGTCATCGATCCGCGCGCCGACGAGGTTGATCGAACCGGCAATCCGCGGGGTGTCGATGGCAATGCGGTTGGGGCTGGCGAGCGCCGCCTTGAGATCGACCTTGCGCTGGCCCTGTGCCTCGTTGCCCAGATCGCCGCTTGGTGCCGTGGCTGCGGCCGCGCCTGCGGGCTTGGCGGCGGGGCTGGCGGGCGCCTCGGCCGGGGCGGTCACCGCCGCTTCGGGGTAGAAATAGCGCATCGCCGCATCCCAGCCGAGGATGAGCAGGCCCGAGAGCACGACAGCGAGCAGGAGATTGCGGTTGTCCAAGCGAAGACCCTGATGAAGATGCGTGGCAGGATGGGTGGCGGTGTTGTATGGCGATAAGGCGGCTTGTGTTCCAGCCCTAGGGCACCGGATCGTGCCCGTGCCCGCCCCAGGGGTGGCAGCGCATTAGCCGCTTCAGCGCCATCCATCCACCCCTCAAGGCGCCGTGGCGGGTGATCGCCTCGATCGCATATTGGCTGCACGAGGGCGTATAGCGGCACGAGGGCGGCAGGAGCCGGGAGGGGCCAAGCTGCCAGGCCCGGGCAATAAGGATCAGGAGCTGCTTCATCGCCGCGGCTCGTGGCGGCGCTGCCCACGCCGATCGCTGCCTCCGGCGCGCGCGCGCGTCAGCGCATCGGCCAGTTCGCGCGCCATCAGGTGGAAATCGCGCTCGATCCCGCCCGCGCGGCCGATCAGCACGTGATCGTGATCGGGCAGACCCAGGCTCGGCAGCGCGGCGCGCAGCAATTCGCGAAAGCGCCGTTTCATCCGGTTGCGCACCACGGCCTTGCCGATCTTGCGGGTGACAGTGATGCCATAGCGGATGCCCTTGCCGCCATTGGGCCGGGTGAGCAGCACGAAACCGGGCTTGGCCTGGCGCGCGCCGCTGTTGGCGCTGAGGAAGTCGGCACGCTTGGTGAGAACCGCGATCACCGGATCGGCTTGAGCAGCGGGGGCACGGGAGCTATTCGCAGCAAGACAGCCTGCGCGATCCCGCGTGAAGGAACCGCACCCGCCGGGGCGGGTGCGCGATGGTTCACGCGCAGAGGCGCTTGCGACCGCGGGCGCGGCGGGCACGCAGGACCTTGCGACCGCCCGGGGTGGCCTTGCGCGCAAAGAAGCCGTGGCGCCGGGCGCGCACGAGATTGCTGGGTTGGAACGTCCGCTTCATGTGATCCTCGAAACTGGCACCGGGCGATCAGGGCAAATCCCGCACACCCTTTGTAGCCGCCAGGGGCGACCCGAAACTGAAGGCGCGCCGTTATGGGAAAGCCGCCTCCGAGTCAAGCAGGGCGCGCGAGGCATAGGCAAGCCGCGGCGCCGGTGCGGCGGCGGCGAGCGCCTGCCACGGGCGCTGCAGGCCCGCGGTCAGAGCCGCGCCCGATCGGGCCAGCACCGTGCGCAGCGGCGCGGCGAGCACCGGGGCGAGATCGCGCGCCGCCGGAGCGGAGTGAGCCGGGGCGCGCGGCGCAATCCAGCGCGCCATTTCCGCCGCATCGAGCCAGCGCGCCGCGGCGTGGGGCACCGAATTGGTCATGGCATAGAAGGCGCGGGCCTCGGCCTCGCTCATGCCCATCTCGGTGTAGTAATCGAGATAGAGGCGGTTCTCCGGAGCATCGGGGGCGAAGTCCGCCGGCTCGCGCCCGCGCTCGTCGCGCCAGGAATGCACCGCAAACAGCGCCCCGGGCGCGATCGTGCGGCGGGTGCCGGCGAGGAACAGCTCGACCGCGCCGGAGCGCGCCGATCCCCCGGCGGGCACGTGGGTGGCCAGCCCCGCGGCGCGGATCGCCCGGCCCAGCGCGAGATTGGCAAGATCGTTGGTGGTGCCGGGCGCATCGATGAACTCGAGCACTTGAAGCCCCGGATAGGCGGCCAGCATCGCGCGGAAGGCGGCCGGGCTGGCGCCATCGGTGCTGCCCACCAGCGCCGCGCGCCGCGCATCGAGCACGCGGAAGGGTCCGAATTGCGGCCCCGAGGCAAGGTCGGCAGGCGCACGCGGGATGAAGCGCGCCGGGGCAAGCTCACTTATCACTGTCTCGGTGATGACAACGCCGCCTTCGCGCCGGACGCTGCGGGCAACCTCCTGATCCTGCGCTGCCGGGGCTGTGCCAACGCGGAAAGGCAGGCCATCGCTCGCGCTCTCGGCGATGCGCACCCAGGACTGGCTCGCCGGGTCCCATTCCTCGACCCAGCGCGCGCTCGCCAGCACTCGCGCCCCCGGCTGCACCAGCGCCAGCGGGGACGCATCGGCCTGCGCCTGTGCCGCTGCAGCGGGCAGCCACAGGGCAAGCAGGGCAAGAGCAAGGGCAAGCATGCGCGGCATGGCCCCGGTTCTCGCCCGACCGGGCCTGCCAATTTGCCAAGATTTATGCTTACGCAAACCCTTCGCGTCGCTGCGCAGGGGTGCGGCAGGATCACCTTAAGCCGATGCCTTGCGGACCTTGTCACAGGCGCTCGACAGGACGCGCAAAAGCCTGCACATTCAGGCCTCTGGGTGGCAGAGGGGCGGGCGCATGGTGGCGCTGACACGAACGGTGGCCTATCTCGGGCTCGAGGCCCGCGCGGTCGAGGTGCAGTGCCAGGTTGGCCCCGGCCTGCCGCGCTTTGCGATTGTCGGCCTGCCCGACAAGGCGGTGAGCGAAAGCCGCGAGCGGGTGCAGGCGGCGCTTGCCTCGATGGGCCTGGCGCTTCCGCCCAAGCGCATCACCATCAACCTTTCCCCGGCCGACCTGCCCAAGGATGGATCGCATTACGATCTGCCGATCGCGCTGGCGCTGCTGGCGGCGATGGGGGTGACCGATGCCGAGCAGCTGATGGACTGGGTCGCCGTAGGCGAATTGGCGCTCGACGGGCGGATCGTCGCCTGCCCCGGGGTGCTGCTCGCCGCGCTCCACGCCAGCGCGCTCGGCACCGGGCTGATCTGCCCGGCAGCGCAAGGCCCCGAGGCGCGCTGGGCGGGCGGGTTGCCGGTGCTCGCCCCCGGCGATCTTGTCAGCCTGCTCGCCCATCTCAAGGGCACGCTGGTGCTCCCCGAGCCTGCGCGTGGGGCAGTGGCCGAGGCCACCGCCGGCACGGACCTTAGGCACGTGAAGGGTCAGGAAAACGCCAAGCGCGCGCTCGAGATCGCCGCGGCGGGCGGGCACAATCTCCTGATGGTCGGCCCGCCAGGATCGGGCAAGAGCCTGCTTGCCTCGTGCCTGCCGGGCATTCTCCCGCCGCTCAGCCCGGATGAGGCGCTCGAGGTGTCGATGGTGCAATCGGTGGCCGGCGCGCTCGAGGCCGGGCGGATCAGCCGCGCCCGCCCCTTCCGCGCGCCGCACCATTCGGCGAGCATGGCCGCGCTCACCGGCGGCGGGCTCAAGGTGCGCCCGGGCGAGGTGAGCCTGGCGCATCTGGGTGTGCTGTTCCTCGATGAATTGCCCGAGTTCCAGCGCGCGGTGCTCGATTCGCTGCGCCAGCCGCTCGAGACCGGCACGGTCGATGTCGCCCGCGCCAATGCCCATGTCAGCTTTCCGGCGCGCTTCCAGCTGGTGGCGGCAATGAACCCGTGCCGCTGCGGCCATGCCGGCGATCCGGCGCGCAACTGCCACAAGTATCCGCGCTGCGTGGGCGAATATCAGGCGCGCCTGTCCGGCCCGCTGCTCGATCGCATCGATCTGCACGTCCATGTCGGCGCGGTGAGCGCGCGCGATCTCGCCCTGCCCCCGCCGGCCGAAGGCAGCGCCGCGGTCGCCGCACGGGTGGCCGCCGCACGCGACAGAGCCAAGGCCCGCGGGGTGCGCGCCAATGCCGAGCTCGATGGCGCCGCGCTCGAGCGCTTCGCCGCGCCCGACGAGGCCGGGCGCCGGCTGCTGCTCGAGGCCGCCGACAAGCTGCGTCTTTCGGCACGCGGCTATACCCGCATCCTGCGCGTGGCCCGCAGCATCGCCGATCTTGCCGGAGCCGAGACCGTGGGCCGCGCGCATCTGGCCGAGGCATTGTCCTATCGGCTGATCACGGGGTGAGCGCCAACCCAGGCAAGCTCATCCACACATGCCGCGTGCCTCCAGCGCGAATCGGCGGGCGCGGGCAGTTCGGCAGGCGGGTGCCCATCCGCATCGACCATGGTCTGCGCCAGCAGCAGCGCTAGCCAGCCGCGTGCAGGCGCACCACGTCGAGGAAATCCGCGCCCCAGGTCTCAAGCTTCTTCGCCCCGATGCCCGGGATGCGGGCAAGATCGGCAAGGCTATGCGGCCGCTTCTGCGCGATCGCGCGCAGCACCGAATCGGGAAAGATCAGATAGGCCGGAATGCCGTGCTCGGCCGCGCGCGCCTTGCGCCGGGCGCGCAGCGCCTCGAACAGCGGATCGCTCGCCGGGTTGGCATCGCTGGCAAGGCCGCCGCGGCGCGCCACTCCCCGGGACGGGCGCGGCGGGGGCTGCACGATCGCGCAAGCCTGCTCGCCCCGCAGCACCGCGCGGGCCTCGGGGCCGAGCATCAGCGCGCCGTGTTCGCTCGTCACCAGCACGCCGCGCGCGATCAGGCTGCGCGCCAGCGGCCGCAGGAGCCGCGCCTCCTCGGGTTCGACGATCCCGAACACCGAAAGCCGATCGTGCCCGCGCGCGGCGATGCGCGCGTCGGCGCGCCCGGTCAGCACCCTTTCCAGGTGGCCAAGGCCGAAGCTCTGTCCGGTGCGATAGACCGCAGAGAGCAGCTTGCGCGCCAGTTCGCTGGCATCGCACACCCGCGGCGGGGCGAGGCAATTGTCGCAATTGCCGCAAGCCTCGGGCGGGTTTTCGCCGAAATGGCGCAGCAGGATGGCGCGGCGGCAATGCGCGGTCTCGACCAGCCCGGCGAGCGCCGCGAGCCGGGCGCGCTCTCCTGCCTGGCGCGCAGGCTCGAGCGCGGTGAGGAACTGCCGGGCGCGGGCAAAATCGCTCGCCCCCCACAGCAGGTGGGCTTCGGCCGGATCGCCATCGCGCCCCGCGCGCCCGGTTTCCTGGTAATAGGCCTCGATCGAGCGGGGCAGGCCGGCATGGATGACAAAGCGCACGTCGGGCTTGTCGATCCCCATGCCGAAGGCAATGGTGGCGGCGATCACCATGTTTTCCGAGGCGACGAACTGCGCCTGCGCATGGGCGCGGGCGTCAGGCTCCATCCCGGCATGGTAGAAGCCCGAAGGCCTGCCTGCGCTGGCGATGCGCGCCGCAAGCTCCTCGGCGGCGCGGCGGCTCGGGGCATAGACGATCCCGGCCCCGGGCAGGCGGTCGAGCAGGCCCGCAAGCTGGCGCCCGCCCGCCTCGCGCGGGGTGATGGCATAGCGGATATTGGGCCGGTCGAAGCCGGCAATGATCATCCCCTCTGCCGGAATGCCGAGCTGGGCGAGAATGTCAGCACGGGTGGCGGGATCGGCGGTTGCGGTGAGCGCGAGGCGGGGCGCTGAAGGGAAGCGATCGAGGAGCGCGCGCAGCATCCGGTATTCGGGGCGGAAATCGTGCCCCCATTCGGAGACACAATGCGCCTCGTCGATGGCAAACAGCGCGATCCTTACGCTTTCGAGCAGGCGCAGGAAGGCCGGGTGCGCCGCGCGTTCCGGCGCGACATAGACACAATCGAGCGCGCCCGCACGCAGCGCCCTTGCGGTGGCGGCATTGTCGGCATCGGCCGAGGTCATCGAGGCAGCGCGGATCCCCACCGCCTCGGCAGCGCGGACCTGGTCATGCATCAGGGCGATGAGCGGCGAGATGATGATGGCGGTGCCGGGCCGGGCGAGCGCGGGAAGCTGGTAACACAGGCTCTTGCCCGCCCCCGTCGGCATCAGCGCCAGGGTGTGGAGGCCGGCCATGACCCTTTCGATCACCGCCTGCTGCTGCCCGCGAAAGCCGGGATGGCCAAAGGTGCGGCGCAGGATCGCGAGAAGATCGGGGGCGGGCGGCGCGTTCACGCCGGCTGCCATAGCCGCTCGGTCGCGCGGCGCCAGCGCGCGCAGGGCGGCTATCGACGGTTCAGCGCGCTGCGGCAGCCTTGGCCGCGGCGATATCAACCACGTCGCCGCGGCCGAGCGGGGGTGCCGGCTGGGCGATGCTGCCATCGGCCCTGCGACCGAGGTTCTCGGGCCGCGTCAGCCACAGGTCCTGCGGGCCAAGGATGCGCCCGTCATGCGCGAGGATCGAGACCGGCCCGATCGGCAGCCGGTCGCGCTCATCGACCAGCACCGGATCCTCGACCACGGTTTCGCTGCCGTACTTCTGGCCCCATTGGCGCAGCGCCAGCATCGCCGGGAGCAGATCAAGCCCCTTGGGGGTGAGGCGATATTCGATCTTGCGACGGTCATCGGCGCAGGGCTCGCGCTTGAGAATGCCGTGCTCGACCAGCTTAGCGAGGCGGTTGGACAGGATGTTGCGGGCGATGCCGAGTTCGGAGAGGAATTCCTCGAAGTGCTTGAGCCCGTTGAAGCTCGCGCGCAGGATCATGAAGGACCAGCGCTCGCCCATCACCTCGAGCGCCTGCGGCAGGCCGCATTCGATCAACTCGCGCAGCGGTTCTCTCAGATCACCCATAACGCCTTTTCCCTTCCCCTACTGGGGTGCATGTTTAGCCGATTTTGCGCGGCTCACAAAAATTTTCCGTTTTCAGTTGCAACTCGCAACCTAATCGTATAGGTAGCGAATAGCAACTGGTTTCGAATCGAAATGCTGCGTTGCAAACCGACCCGGACGAGGCCACAGGAACATCGGCCCAAGGGCCGACAAGAAAAAGGAAAGTGCGATGATCTCGACCCCCTCTCTCCCCACCACCGGCAAGCTGGCCGTGCTCGCCAGCGCGCTGCTCTACACCAGCGTGACCTTTGCCGTTGCCACCGATGCCGCGCCCCTCAGCGCCGCCGCCCCGGCCTATTACACCGCCACGCTCGCCGCTCCGGCGAACGACAGCCGCGCAGTGAGCGACGGGGTTGCCTGGGCCTGCAAGGATGCCACCTGCGTCGCCGCCAAGACCAGCGCCCGTCCGCTGCGGGTGTGTCGTGGTCTCAACCGCAAGTTCGGCCAGGTCGCCGCCTTCAAGGTCAACGGCGAAGATCTGACCGCCGAAGAACTGGCCAAGTGCAACGCCTGATTGCTCAGGCGACATG